>Ga0075423_10004366_pt1 | contig 13128 bp, 10 predicted proteins | sample SoiMethybrSBSTD2_FD_80114 | JGI IMG/M metagenome (GOLD analysis project Ga0075423, IMG submission 80114) | Bulk soil microbial communities from a Populus tree surrounding site in Tennessee, USA - Soil MetaG P. TD hybrid SBSTD2 | ecosystem: Environmental > Terrestrial > Soil > Tree plantation...
GGGTGTCCGACGGCCGTGAAGTCGCAGGCAGGCGCGGGCCGCAGGCAGTAACCCAGTTCAGACGCCACGCGATAATCGGGCGACACGACGAAGTCGAACGGCTCGTGGCGGACCTCGTCGGCCAGGCGCGACCATCCCGTCGTGTACTCCCGCGGCTCCACGGCCTCCCACACCGGAAGCGCGGCCAGGCCGACCAGGAGGAGCGCCACGGTCGCCGCGTGCAGTTTCAGGACCCATCGGCCGCTCCGCACGGCGGCCGCGGCCGAGAGGATCAGGAGCGTCGCGAGGCCGGCCAGGGTCCAGTGGTGCGGGACGTATCGGAGGAAGGCGACCGCGGCGAAGAAGAGCACCATCGGCAGTCCGAGGGAGGCCGTCAGCCGGTCCTGCCACGGCGACGACTTCCACCGCCACAGCGTGCTGACGCCCGCGCCCCAAGCCCAGATCGCGACGACCGGAGTCGCCAGCAGCAGCTGGTCGCGCCAGAATTCGCGGAGGTGCTTGCCCGTGTGCTCGTGGTCCTCGGCGAACCGCCCCAGGAACTGGTAGGCCAGCGATCGCCACTCGTGGCGCGCGTTCCAGAGGACTACGGGAGTGAAGATCGCGACCGCGAGGAGCAGGCCGAACCACGGCTCCTTGCGGCGAAGCCAGCGTCGATGCTCCGGGCTGAATGCAAGGAAGCCGGCCATTCCCAAGGGGATGAAGAACGCGTGGTACTTCGACAGCATCGCCAGTCCGAGGAACGCACCGGCGCAGGTCCACCACCGGGGACCCTCTTCCGAAAGCGCCCGCGAGAGCGCCCAGATCGTCGCGGTCCAGAAAAGAAGGAGCGGCGCGTCGGGCGTCGCCCGCGCCCCGAAATCGAAGGTCATCGGCACCACTCCGACGAGGAGCGCGGCGAGCCGGCCCGCGGGCTCGCCGTAAAGGCGCCGGCCGGCCAGGAAGGTGAAGACGATGGATCCCGCCCCCGCCAGGATGGGGATCACCCGCATCCCGAGAAACCCGTCGCCGAAGACGCTCGAAGAGAGCCAGATCATCCAGCCGATCATGCCCGGGTGATCGAGGTAGGACATCGAGGGGTGCTGGGCGTACTCCCAGTAGTAGGCCTCGAGCGGAGTGGGCTCGAGGCGCGCGGCGATCGCGAACCGAATCAGCGTGATCGCTCCCGCGAAGAGGAGCACCTGCGCGGCGATGCGGGTCTTCATGGCGACCTCGCCCGTCCGGGCCCTCCCTGGATCGGACGATGGATGTCGGCGGCCATCGCATCCACCTTCATCGGGCCTCAACGTCGCCATTCGTGGGCGGCGTTCCCTGGCCCGGGACCCCGTCGGGAATCAGGGCGACCAGGCCCTCCTCGTCCATGCGGGGCTCGCCCATCCGGCCCGGAATCATGGATCGTTCCCGCACGACGCGCGAACGTCCCGGCAAGTTCTCGACTTCCGCCAGATATCGGTTCCGGGTCACCAGGATGGTGCGCGGATGCTCCCGAATCCTGGCCGCCAGCGCGGAGAGGTCGTCCAATCCTGCCCGTCGCGGCTGGGTCCCGGTATCGAGGTAGAAGGCGAGCTGGGGTTTGACGCTGTACAGCTGGACTTCCCATCCGGCCCAGGGGGCCCCTTTTTCGGCCGCCGCGCGCACTTCCCGAGCCATGACGCGGACCCCACCTTGGGATGCGGCATAGGGAACGGCGACCCCGTAGTAGATCATGAGGCCGCCCCAGCAGAGCGCGGCGGTCCACGCGGTGATCGCGACGCGCCTGCTTCGATCGCCCGCCGCCCCCACCCAGTCCGCCGCTGCCAGCATCAAGAGCGGCAGGATCGGGAGGATGTAGTAGTTCCGACGCCCGGCCCCGAGCGTGAGGAAGACGAAAATCGCGAGGGCCGCGAGGAGCGGCCATCGTCGGGAGCCCTCCAGTTCCTTCCACCGGCGCACCGCGCGCCCGATCACGAAGGGGAAGAGGAGCGTCCAGGGAATCGCGTAGGCCGGCAGGTACTCGGCATACGTGTAGACGGGGTCGGCGTGATCGAAGGGACGGAAATACCGGACGAAATTTTCGCGGAACAGGGCGCCCAGTTCGCTGGAGAAATTCCCCGACGACCCGAGGAGCACGGCCACGACGGCCGGGATGACGAATCCGATCGAGCCGGCCAGCGCGCCGAGGAACGAGGACGCGCGCAGGTGGATCCTCCAGCGCCGACCCGACAAAAGGTCGACCCCCGCCGCGACGAAGGCCAGCGCCGCGGCCACCGGGCCCTTCATGAAGGAACCCACGCCGAGGATGGCGAAGAAGACCGCCCAGGTCGTGAATCCGGGCCGGTCGCGGCGCTCGACATACCAGGTCAAGCCCGCGGTGACGGCCGCGACGTTCAGCATGTCCGAGCAGGCGAGCCGCGACCAGAACACGAAGAAGAAGCAGGAGGCGAGCATCCATCCCGCGATGAGGCCGGTCTCGGGCGACGCGAGACGGCGGCCGAGCCGGACGGCGCAGGCGATCGTGAGGAGCCCCGCGAGGACGCCCGGGAGCCGGAGCGACCACTCGTTGAGGCCGCCCAGGAGCCGGGCGAAGGCGATCATGAGCCAATAGGAGAGCAGGGGCTTGTCGAAGTAGTCGTCCTCGAAGAGCCGGGGATGGAAATAATCGCCGCTGCGCTCCATCTCCTGGCAGATGACCGCCCAGCGCCCCTCATGGGTCCACAGGTTCTGGGACCCGAGCATCACGAGAAGGACGGCCGCGGAAGCGGCATGGAGAAGCCAGCGCGGCGCGCCGGGCCCCCAGAGCCAATGGGCGAGGCCGCGCCTTTCGGCGGGGACCGGGACGGTATCGCGACCCGCGTCCTCAAGCGACGGCATCCCGGCGTCCCTCGCGTGATCGATCAAGACCTGGCGCGCGCATGTCGGCGCGCTCTTCCCGACAGGGCCGCCCTGTCGTCGCCCGCCGGATCGATCGGTCGAGCGTCGAAACGGGCGCACCCGGACAATGCCAGGACCGCCAAGTCCGGCCACCCGAAGCGCAACCCGTGAACCTACTGCCTCCACCTAAAGTGGCCGTGACTTCAGGATTACGTTTTCCTTAGATTCCGATGGAAACCGCGGCGGTTCACTCGCCGGAAGACAGGGCCAGGGGCGTTACGCCCGGCCGGGTCCGAAGCGCTCTCAGGTGATCGACATCGAGCGACCTGAGGAGGCTCCCGGATGGCGCGCGGCGGACCAAGTCCTCGACAATGTACGACACGAGCAGCTCACCGGGGTGGTATCCGTCGATCATGGAGGTGTCGTCCAGGCCGTACGTCGAAGGGGTGAGCGCCTCCAGGCAGGGGAACCCGGCCTGGGCCATGCGGGCCGGAAACGCATCGACGTACTCCTGCCACCACGTTCCGAGCCCCGACGAGTTCCTGAACGCGGTCGCCGCCTCCTCGGAAAACGTCGGCAGGAGGACGTAGACCTCGACCCCCGCGGCGCGCAACCGACGCAGCGACGCGGCGAGACGGTCGACCCGGCTCCAGTCGATGCCGGGCGTCGGCGTGAACTGGGACGTCATGGCCCGAATGTGGCCGGCGACGCCCAGCCGGTCGCGGAAGGCGCGCGTGGCCTTGAATTCCTCGAGGATGGCCTCCCCGCAGAAGCAACTGCCGTCGTTCCGAAAGCCGACGCCGTCCTGCACCGCGGCCAGCCCCAGCGGATGGAAATTTCCGGCCCCGGCACGCGGCCGGTGAAAAACCAGGGACCAGGGAATGCGTCCCCCGAGGATCATGGCGCGGATGCCGTCGAAATGGGCGACCGGGCGGTACCCCTCGTCCCATTCCCGGTTCCGGTCCACGGCGGTGTCGCCTTCGGCGCGCTTCACCCACCACGGATCGACGCCCAGGATCACGACGCGGGGCTTCGGGATCTTCCCCCGCATGGTCCAATCAACGTAGGTCTCGAGATCCCGCACGCTTTGCGTGAGCCCGCCCGCGTTGTAGGCGCGATCCTCGACCGGGTGGAACATGAATGATCGGAATTGCCACACCCGGGAGCTGCCGAGGATCACGACGTCCGGCGATCGCCTCCGGATCATCTCCGCCTTGTAGAGCGTGAATTGCTGGGAGAGGTAGCGGCGCATGTAGAGAGCGCGGGAGTCCTTGATTGAGGCGTCGGCCGCCCGGGGGGCGGGCCAGCATTCTCCCGACCGCCACAGGATGATCTCGAAGGGCGCGGCCGCGATCGCGAGCGGCACGAGGAAGAGCGCGACCCGCCCGACGAAGCGGCGGACCGCGGGGCCGCTAGAACTGGAAGTAGATGAAGGGCACATGGTGCAGGTTTCCCGCGAAGAAGATCCCGAGGACGAGGGCGTAATACGCCGTCCATCGCGCGGCCGCCGGCCACCGATTCACGTCGAGCGCGTGGGGCCGGCCGGCCTGGAACGCCTCGATCGCCAGCAGGGCCAGGCACATCACGAGCAGGTGCACCGGGATCGCGGAAGTCGCCGTCGCTCCGGAGCGGAGGCCGAACATGCCCGCCAGGTACGAGATCGCGGAGCCCATGGAGTCGGCCCGGAAAAAGACCCACGCCAGCAGGACCGCCAGGAAGGTGGCCGCGATTCCCGCGGCTCGTGGAATGCGCCGAGCGGGCGAAGACCACATCGAACCGAGATAGTAAAGCCCGTGCAGGGCGCCCCACGCGACGAAGGTCCATCGCGCTCCATGCCAAAGGCCGCTCAACGTGAAGGTCGCCATCACGTTGAGGGCGTGACGCGCCGCGCCGACGCGCGACCCGCCGAGCGGGATGTAGACGTAGTCGCGGAACCAGCTCGACAGCGACATGTGCCACCGCCGCCAGAACTCCGCGATGCCTGGGGAGAAGTAGGGATAAGCGAAGTTGCGGCGCAGGCTGATGCCGAAGAGGCGGGCGGTGCCGATGGCGATATCGGAATATCCCGAGAAATCGCAATAGATCTGGATCGCGAAGAAGAAGGCCCCGATCCATAGCGGGGCGGCCCCCAGCCCCGCCTGGCCGCCGAAGGCCGCTTCGACCGGCGACGTGAGGTTGTCCGCCACGACCACCTTCTTCACGAATCCCCACAGGACCTGCCGCAATCCGTCGGAGGCTTGGGCGGGATCGAAGGTCCGCTTCGCGAGAAACTGGGGGAGCATCTCCGACGCGCGGCCGATCGGGCCCGCCACCAGTTGCGGAAAGAAGCTCACGAACGCGAAGAAGGCGCAAGGATCGCGCGTCGCCCGGATCCGCCCCCGATACACGTCGATCGTGTAGCTGAGGGACTGGAACGTGTAGAAGCTGATGCCGACGGGGAGAATGACCTTCAGCGCGGGCAGGTGAGGGTGCAGGCCCGCCGACGCGAGCAAGGCCGCGAAGGAGTCGACGAAGAAATCGAAGTACTTGAAGAATCCCAGGGATCCGAGGTTGACGAAAAGGCTGAGACCGAGCAGGAGGCGCCGCGCGCGCGGCGATTTCGCCCGGTCGAGGGCCAGGCCCAGGAGGAAGTCGACCAGCGACGTGGCGAAGAGCAGGCCCAGGAATCGCCAGTCCCAGCGTCCGTAGAAAACGTAGCTGGCGGCGAGCAGGAAGAGATTCTGGAGCCGGAGCGGCGTCCGGTCCATCGCCCAGTACGCGATGAAAACGACCGGGAGAAAAAAGAGGAAGGCCTGCGAGTTGAAGAGCATTCGGCGTCCGGCGCCGCGTCAGCGGGTCGGCGTCGCGATATTGTCGTCGTTACGGATCCCGAGCGAAAGGAAGAGGTGGGTCCAGAAATCGTGGAGCGGCATAGAATACGGATCTCCCGACAATCGACATGAACAAACCCCGCGCCGTGCTGCACCTCCTGATCGGCGCGGCCTTGGTGATCAGTCTCCGACAACCGTTCCGGACGGACTGGGGCGAGGTTTTCGGGTACGACCGGACGCCGCTCGAGGATTTTCTCCAGGCGTGCCGGCATGAAATCCCGGAGGATTCCCCGGTGCTCTTGGTCGGCGGCGCCGCGACGCCGCAGGCCGCGACGCGGCTTTATCCGAGACCCGTCCGCCTCTTCCCGACCCGAGGGGAGGCCGAGCACGCGGCGTCCAGCCTTCCCGGCGCCTGGATCGTCGTCGTGAGCTCGCCCTTTTCGCGGGCCGAATCCCTGCTGCGGGGGCCCCGTGCTCCACGTTAGGCTCCTTCTCGCCCTCGCGACGTGGACCTGCGCCGGAGCGGGCCTCGCGGCGGCATTCAGGAGTCGGTCCCTTCCCGCCGGACGCCTCGAATTCCTCGCCCTGAGCTACATTCTCGGTTTCGGCGCGGTCGGTCTTGCGTCCGTCGTGGTGATGATCTGCGGCATTCCACTCGGTCCCTGGCTCCCCCTGGTCTCGGGGGCCGTCGGAATCGCGCTGTTCCTGCGCGGCCGGCCCGCGTGGGACGCGGGTCCAATCCGGATCCGGGTCGGGCATGTCGTTGCGTGCGGGGCGGCCGTCCTCATCTTCCTGGCCGCCATCTCCAGCGATCATCTCCAGGGGGACGGCGCCGAGTTCTGGGGGCTGAAGGCCCGGTCCATCGAGCGCGCGGGGACGTTCCGAAATCCCGATTTCACTTCGGAGGTCCGCCCCCACCGCCACTCGGGATACCCCCTGCTCATGCCGTCGGTCTACGCGTGGATCCATTCGGCGACGGGCTCCACCTCCGAACGACCGATCCGCATCAGCCTGGCCCTCTTCTTCCTGGCCTCGCTCGCCCTCGTGTCGGCCGAGCTTCGCGAACGCCTTCCCGCTTCCATGGCCGCGTGGTTGACGGCCCTCTTCGCGTGGACACCCGCCTTCACGCGACCGGCGACCGGGCTCGTCGACGGGTATGGCGACTATGCGCTGGCGATCTTCATCCTGATCGGCCTCGCGCAGGCGCGCCGCTGGCTGGAGAAGCCGGAACTCGGGCCGGCGATTCTTGCGGCCCTCGCCCTCGCCTGCGCGGGGCAGACCAAGGACGAGGGGGCCGCCTTCGCCGTGCTCGCCCTGGTCCTCTTCCCGATTTTCGGAGCCGCCGCCCGGGGCGCGGGCGGAGCCTGGCGGGCCGCGGCCATTCCCGCGACGGGCCTGCCGCTGCTCGTGCTGTGGTTCTGGATTCGACAGTCGTTCGTCCCGGATCCGGAAGCGCTCACGGCCGCGACCGGATTCGACGCGCTGCGGCTGCCGGGCGTCGTGTACTGGCTGGGCTGGAACCTGGCGAAGATCCCGAAGTGGTCGCTGATGTGGGCCGCGGTCCTGGGGCTGCTCGTCGTGCGGTTTCCGAAGCCGGAGAACCCCGAATCGTTGCTCGCGTGGTGCGGCCTGGGACTCCTCGCCCTCTATGTCGCGACCTGGACGCTCATGCCCGTCCAAGGCGCCCGCGCGGCCCTGGAGGGCAACGCGGTTCGACTCATCTTGCATTCGGTCCCGATCATGTTCGTGTGGATGGGCCGGACTCTTGCAACTTTTCCCCGGCTGATCGAGGAAACCTCGAATTCACCGGCGCATTTCCTCGGGGCCCGCGTTGAGTCATGATGGCTCCACCTTGAAAGGAACCCTGAATGCCCCCTGAACCGCCCGCCTGCTATCCCTACCTGTTCTACGACGACCTTCCCGCCGCGATCGCGTTCCTCAAGGGGGCCTTCGGATTCGATGAGCGGTTCATCGATCGGACCCACGAAGGAAAAGTGAACCACGCCCAGCTGGGGATCGGCGCGGCGGCGGTCATGCTCGGGGGAACCGGTTCCTACGCGGGGTACCGGCCGCGGCGCGCTCCCACGGGAAGCGGCAGCCTCAACGCGGGGATCTACCTCTACATCGACGATGTCGACGCCCACGCGCGGAAGGCCGCCGCCAAGGGCGCGAAGATCCAGATGGAGCCGGCCGACATGCCCTGGGGCGATCGCCTCTACTGCGCCGAGGACCCCGAGGGCCAGTTCTGGATGTTCGCGAAACGCATCGCCGGCCCGGCGCACCCTTCGCAGTAGCGGGTCGACGACCGTTCCCGTCCGCCGCCCATTCCCGATTCCCCTTCGTCCGGCCGCCCAATCCAGCCGATATTTCCAAGGGAGCTGATCCCGGATGGAGATGCCATGAAGCGGATTTCATTGGTCGTCGTCGGATGCGGCCTGCTGTCGATGCTCGCCTCGTGCAACTGGACCGACTCGGCGAGGTTCGCCGATTTCAGGACCGACGCAGGGCTGCTGCTTACGCAGGGCGATCCTCCCGAGGGCGCGCACCCGATGTCGACGATCTACGCGGCGCGCAGCGGGTGGTACCTCTTTAGCGTGATCCCGATCGTCTCCGCCGAGCTGCCCGACGCCATGAAACTGCTCGCCGAGGAGGCCGTACGCCACGGCGCCGACGGCGTCGCGAGGATCAAGGTCGAGGTCCGCCTCTCGTCGTTCTTCACCGCCTGGTCGCAGTCCGTGGCCCTCACCGGGGAATGCTGGAAGAAGCCCTGACCCCCCGCTCGACCTCCTGGTGACTCGTCCCGTCGTTGGTGGTATTGTCTCACCTCGATTCACGGCCCCGCGGGGGTCGCCGGTTCCTCGCCCCTCTGACTCAAGGAGCGCCCATGCCGAACAAGATCACGCCCTTCCTGTGGTTCGACACGCAGGCCGAAGAGGCGGCGAAGTTCTATGCCTCGATCTTCAAGAACTCCAAGGTCGGAACGATCTCGCGGTACGGCGAGGGCGGTCCCGGACCGAAGGGATCGGTCATGACGGTGTCGTTCACGATCGAGGGCCAGCACTTTACGGCGCTGAACGGCGGCCCGACGTACAAGATCACGCCCGCCGTCTCGTTCGTCGTGAACTGCGCGACCCAGAAAGAGCTCGATGGTTACTGGAACAAGCTCTGCGCGGGCGGCAAGCCGATCCAGTGCGGCTGGCTCGAGGACAAGTTCGGCGTCTCGTGGCAGATCGTCCCGACGGTGATCTTCAAGATGATCTCCGACAGGAATCCGGCGAGGTCGAACCGCGTGATGCAGGCGGTCCTGCAGATGGTCAAGCTCGACATCAAGAAGCTGAAGGAAGCCTACGGCAAGAAGTAGGGCGGCCGCGTCGGCCTACTTCCCCTCTTCGACCTTGATCCGGATGAGGGAGTTGGAGCCCGCGGCCACGAGCTTCCGGGGCTCGTCGGCCAGCGAGGGAATCAGGGCGATCCGCTTCTCCGCCGCCGCCTGCAGGTCGAGCAGGTGGATGGAGAGCTCCAGCTCCTCGAGGCCCGCCAGGGCCCCCGGCTGGGCCGGCTTGAACTTCTTGAGCTCGGCCAGGTGGTTGCGGACGTGCTCGGCCGCGATCGTCGCGAGGGGAGCCTCCACGGGAGGCGGGAGCCGGAACTGCTCCTTCCAGATCCGCACGACCCGGTCGGCCGCCTCCTCCACGGTCGCCCCCTCGACCTTCCACACCTTGTAGTCGGGCTCCTTCATGAACCACGAGGGGCCCACGGCCTGCGACAGCCGGCCGAACTGCTCCTCGGTCAGGTTCCCCTTCATCTGCCGCACGAACCGCAGGGTCCGCTCCGCCCGAATTTTCCACTTCGCGAGCGCCGGCGCCGCGGGATCGATGAGCGGGAGGAGATTGTCCACGAGTTCCGCCACCGGCAGGCCCCGCCGCTGAACTTCCGTCAGGGGCCCGTCAGCGAGGGCCGAGATGACCGCCTCCACGAACGGAGTCGCCGCCAGCCGGTTCCGGCCCGCCAGCATGAAATCGCCCTGGACCGGAAGTTCCCGCGCGAGCGCCTGGACCTTGCCCCATCCGAATTCCAGGTCGGTCTTCACGTCCCCTTCGACCCGGAGCGTCCGCTGCTCCTTCACCGCGCTCTCCATTTCCCGGTGGTACTGGACCAGCGCCTTGGCGAGGTTCGTCCAGGGCACCGCGGCGACGAGTTCCCTGACCGTGTCGTCGGCCCGATCCCTCCAGGCCGCGTCGCGCGCCGGGTCGAGGCCCACGGCCTTCGACGTCTGCCCGAGGATCTGGCTGATGGCCCGACCCATGGCCTGGTTCACGAGCCGCTGGAATTCCTCCTCGGTGCCCCACAGCCACGGGGCGCCGCTGGCGCCCGCGAGGGCGATCCAGCCCGCGGGCACGCGGATCTGGCCGCCTCCCGTCGAGAAAATCACGGTGCCGGAGATCACGCGCATGCTCACCTTGGGCGGACGGGGAATCCGTTCCTCCGGCTGGAAGGAGGCCGGGTCCTCCATCACGTGCACGATGAACTCGGTTCCCACCACCGTGAGCGTGGCGCCCTCGGCCTCCATCGAGAAGGGCCGGGGATCGGCCACGACGTTGCAGTGGACTTCGCCGGCGAGCAGCCGGAGCACCGCCTTCGGGCCGCGGTTGCCCCGGAATTCGACCAGGCTTCCCTGGCGGAGCTGGAACAGGCTGCCCTCTTCGAGGCGGAGCGTCGCCCCGGAGGAATCGTCGACCTTGAGCCGATCGCCCGAGGCCGGAACGTAGCCCTTGGTCTCGTTGACCCACTTGTCCCCGCGCTGGACGGAGACGCGGCCCGCGTTGATGCCGGCGCGCTCCTCGGCGATCCGGTTCATCCGCAGGACGAAGGCCAGGGTGATGATGACGAGCGCGCCCGCCGCGGCCGAGAAACCCCAGATCCGCAACGAGCGGGCGCGGCGCACCGCGAAGGAGCGCTCCTGGACGATGTCCTTGATTTTCTTGATGAGCGCCGTGGAGGGCTCGGGCGACTGCGTCGCCTCGACGACCATGCCGCGCTCCGCTTCCAGTCGCCGCGCCGTCTCGGCGCAGGCCGCGCACCCGGCGACGTGGGTCGACGCCTTGCGCTCCTCGTCCGGCTCCAGGAGGCCGTACGCGAGGTACGTCAGCCGTTCCAGGTCGAGATGGACGTTCACGAAGATTGTCTCCCCGAATAGGCGCGATCCCGGACCATCGACAGGGCGCGGAACAGGACGACCCGGACCGAACTGGAGGGCAGCTCGAGCACCTGGGAGATTTCTTCGTTGGTGAGGCCCTGCTGGAATTTAAGCCACATCGGGATGGAATAGAGCTCGGGCAGGGAATCGATGATGTCCTTGAGGTTGACGACGGTTTCGCGGCGCTCCGCCTCCACGGCGGGATTGGCGACGGGCTCGGGGATCGAGGCCGTCAGGACCTCGCGCTCGCGGCGCCGGCCGGAGGACCGGAGGTGGTTGCGGCAAACGTTGGCGGCGAGGCGGAAAAGCCACGGCGCGAACCGGCCGTTCCGCTCGTACTGACTGATCCCTTGGATGAGACGCACGAACACCTCTTGGCAAGCGTCTTCGGCCTCCGCCCCGTTCCTCACGAAACGCAGGCAGAGCGCGTGCACCGGCTTTACGAATCTTCGGACAAGTTCAGTCCACGCCTCAGGGATCCCGCTCCGAGCCGACTCCACCACCTCCTCATCAGTAGGCTTTACCACCCTCGGGATACTACACCGCGGACTCCACGAACGTTACAGGGATTGCCCCGGCCTCCCCTTGGACATTATGGGAAATAAGAAGGCCCGACGGGACATCTAAGTGACGCCCCGTCGGGCCGGTGGTGGTGGTCGGCTTTCGCGAGCCCCCCGGTTCCAGCTTCCCGATCCCAGCCTCGCGACCCTACACGCGAGTCCTGGCGGAGCTTCGCCGGGGAGCAGATTCTCTACGCGAGTTTCCTCCGAAGCTGGGTCGCGGCCAGGCCCAGGAGGGCGAGGCCGTAGAGAAGGCCCGTCAGGCTTCCCGCCGCGGACGCGCCGAAGCCGCACGACTTCTTGGTGTCGCCGGCGCCGTGGTCGAGCTTGTCGTCGTAGACCACGCGGAAGCTCAGCGGCGTGCTCCAGGCGCTCAAGTTGCCGCCGATGTCCCGCGCCCGGACGCGCCAGAACTTGTTGTCGCGTTCCACCGTCAGCGTGACCGGGTAGGCGGAGGTGCCGGCGGAGGAGAAGATCTGGGCCTCGATGTTGATGAAGCCGCCGTCGTGCGCCACCTGGAGTTCATACGAGATGCCCGAGGTGGGGCCGTTGTCCGTCGCCTCCGTCCAGTGCAGCACGACCGGTCCCTGGACCGGGTGGTTGGCCTCGACGTCGACGTTGGAAGGGCTCTGGGCGAGCGGATCGGCGGGAGGCACCTGGTCGCTGCGGAAATCGGGGCTGTTCGAATTCCCGAAAGCGTCGACCCAGGAGCCCGCGGCGGCCGGGAACGAGTTGGCGTACGTGTCCTCCGCGCGGTAGCGCCAGTCGAAATCGCCGCCGGTCGGAATGGTGTAGTTCAAGGTGATCAGGCCCTGGTTCGTCAGGCCCGAGTCGAGGTTGACGGCCCCGGACCACGTGGGCGCCCCGGCGGGCTTCACCTGGACGCGGAAGCGGACCTGCTGTCCGGCGTCGGGGTCGGTGACGTTGGCGGAGAAGCTGATCTGGTTGCTGGTCCAGCCGTCGGCGATTCCCGAGTCCGCCTGGGACTGGAGCGCCGAGCCCGCCTGGCTGCCGCTCTGGGTGACGCCCGTGGGCGCATTCGGGGGGAGGCCGAAGCTCGGGGGCGTGAATTCCTCGCACTGGTACGGATAGCTGGGGCTCCCGTAGACGTACCCCTTGTTGCCGATCGCGCCGCCGGCGAAATAGTACCTCGGGTAGGCCATGCTGGCGCGCTGGGTCCAGACGTCGGTGATGGCGTTGTACTCGAACGTCGTGTTGGTGTTGTTGCCGCCCATCACGTAGACCCGGTTGTTCAGGCACATGGCGACGGGGGTGTACCGGGTCTGGGCGACGTTGCCGGCGCTCACCATCGGCGACTTCGTGGCCCACGAGCCGGTGCCCGCGGCCGTCGTCGGGGGCGTGAACTCGTAGCAGACGTTGCTGAGCTGGCTGTTCTGCGAGTTGTACCCGCAGATCGAGTAGACCTTGCCCAGCGCCGGGATGCCGGCCATCGTGTGCTGGTACAGGCCGTAGGGCATCGTCGCCCGGGCCGTGATCGTGTTGGTCGAGGGGTTGAACTCGTCGTTCTGGTTGGTGTACCCGTTGTAGTAGCCGCCCGTGATGTAGATCCGGTCCCCCAGGTCGGTGGAGGTCGCCGCCGCCGCGAGCAGGTACCGGGTCGTCGTGAGCGTCGCGCTCAGCGTCGTCCAGGTGTTCGAGGCGATCGTGTAGGCGTCGATCCGGTTGTAGTACTGGCCGGTGGTGGGGTTGTACC
>Ga0075423_10004367_pt1 | contig 13128 bp, 8 predicted proteins | sample SoiMethybrSBSTD2_FD_80114 | JGI IMG/M metagenome (GOLD analysis project Ga0075423, IMG submission 80114) | Bulk soil microbial communities from a Populus tree surrounding site in Tennessee, USA - Soil MetaG P. TD hybrid SBSTD2 | ecosystem: Environmental > Terrestrial > Soil > Tree plantation...
CGCTGGCGATTGCCGGCGCGTCGGTCGCTTCCACCGGCTGCGACCTGGCGATGCAGCACTACAGCGAGAAGCAGACCGCTGAATGGCGAAAGACCTACGACCTCAAGCCGGGCGGGCGCATCGAGATCAGGAACGTCAACGGCAGGATCGAGGTCCAGCCGTCGACGGGCAGCGCGGTGGAGGTCGTGGCGGAAAAAAGCGCCAACGGCGCGTCGGTGGAGGCGGCAAAGGAAGCGCTCTCCGGCATCGACATCCAGGATACGGCGTCGCCCGATGAAATCCGGATCGTGACCAAGGTGTCGCGCGCGGGCGGCGGGCTCTTCGGCGGCGGCAATCAGATGGTGCATTACACGGTGAAAGTGCCGGCGTCCGCCGAAGCGATCTTCGCGACCATCAACGGCGGGGTCGAGCTCACCGGCTTGAAAGGACGCGTCACCGCCGAAGCCACCAATGGTGGCGTCAGAGCGCGCGACATCTCGGGACCGCTCGATGCGAGCACGACGAACGGAGGCGTCGAAGTCGAGCTCGCCGCCGTCGCCGATTCCGGCGTCAAGCTGGAATGCGTCAACGGCGGCATCGAGCTGAAGCTCCCGTCGACGGCGAAAGCCAACATTTCGGCGCGCATCAGCAACGGCGGAATCAATGCGTCGGGACTGGCGATCGAAACGGTCGGCGAATCGTCGAAGCGCCGGCTCGAGGGGCGCCTGAACGGCGGGGGTCCGCAGATCGAGTTGTCGGGAACCAACGGCGGGATCAGGATCAGTTCGAGGTAAGGCCGACCTCGCGCTACGCGCTTCGTCGGGCCAGGCGGCGTTGGAGAAGGCCCAGGACCGCGGCCTCCGCTTCCGTGAAATCCCCCTTGCGGGCCGCGCGCGCCGCGCGGTCCGCGATCGTCCTCACCATCGATCCGTCCAGATACGCATCGAAGATCGCCGGGTGGATGTAGCACTTCCGGCAGACCGCCTTCGTGTTGCCCAGACGCTTCGCGACGGCTTCGACCGCGCGCACGATGTTCTTCTTCGCCTTCGCGTCCGAGTCGACCTTCTCGAAGTCCCTGAGCGTCTGGGCGGCCAGCACCGTGCCGGCCCACGTGCGGAAGTCCTTCGACGTGTATTCCTGCCCCGTGATCTCCTTCAGATACACATTCACGTCACCTGATCCAACGGCATGCCGTTTTCCATCCTGTCCGTAGTACTGGAACAGGTCGTAGCCGGGAATGTCGCGGCACGCCTTGATCGCGCGCGCAAGACGGCGGTCGTCGAGATCGATGTCGTGTTCGACGCCGCTCTTCCCGCGGAACGAGAACCGCACGCGCGGGCCGCTGACGTTCACATGCCCATCGCGCAGCGTCGTCAAACCGAACGACCGGTTATCGCGCGCGTATTCGTCGTTGCCGACGCGAATCAGCGTCTTCTCGAGCAGCTGGACGACCAGCGCGAGCACCTGTTCACGCGCCAGCTTCTGGCTCCGGAGATCCCGGGCAGCGCGCCTGCGAATCATCGGCAGCGCTTTCGCGAAGCCGATCATCCTGTCGTACTTCGTCTCGTCGCGGACTTCGCGCCATCGCGGGTGGTAGCGATACTGCTTGCGGCCCCGGGCGTCCCGCCCGACGGCCTGCAGATGCCCTCTCTGGTCCGGACAGATCCACACGTCTTTCCACGCGGGCGGGATCACGAGCGCGCGGATACGCCGGAGGGCCTCCTTGTTGCGAATGGTCTTGCCGTCCGGGCCGACGTAGTGGAAAGCACCCGGGCGGCCGATCCTGCGGATTCCCGGCCGGGAATCGCTCGTGTAACGGAGCCCCGCTTCACGGGCGGAGTCCTCGGGCGCCGGTTTGGGTGCGGCTGGGCTGGAACGCCGACCTGTGTTACGATCACGATGCTCCCCCCGAGGATACCGCCTGATGACGTGCCCGGCCTGCGGCTCGACACGCGTCTTTCCGTCGCGTCTGCGCAATCGCGTGGAACGGCTGCGCCAGATGCTTACCGACAAGCAGCCCTACCGATGCCACCAGTGCAACTGGCGGAAGTGGCGCGAGGTGGAAATCCACACCGACAACTCCGACGTGCGCCCCGACGATCTCCGCATCGGACGGACGCCGGACCCCGTCTCGCCGAAGGATTTGGATTCGCTCGATACAGCATCGGAGCGGTCGTAGCAAGAAACGTGTACCATCACCGCATCTCGTGGCTCCAGTCGTTGTCGAACCGGGTCCCCACCATCAGCCGAAGCACGGCGTCGTAGCTGCCGATCCCTTCAGGAACTCTGTTCGCACGCAGGTATTCGTCGTACACGCTCTCGGCGGCCTTGCGGACGATCGGCGACGATCGCGCGTAACGCGCCGCCATTGCGCGAAGATCCTCGCGCGGTCCGGGCTCCAGTGGCGTCACGCCCGAGCGGTCCTGCCTCGGCAGGGCTCGCACGGCATGCTCGTACGCGCTGAGCCACGCGCTGTATTGCGCGGGCGCCTCGCCGCGCACGCAGGTCAGCCATGCGAGGAAGTTCGCTTCGGCTTCGTTCGCATACCCGGCAAGGTGTCCCCATTCGTGCGCGACGACCATGGGGCGCTCGGTGTCGAGCACATCCGGATTGATGATGATCTCGAGGAAGATGGGGTCCGTCATCCCGTCGATCCCGGCGCGGCGAAAATACAAGGTCAGTAGCGACCGCTTCGGTATACCGGGTGTTGTCAGATTCCTGGATCCCAGCTTCCACTCCGCATTCAAGAAGTCATATTCAAGCTCGGTGAGCGCGACGGGTGACGCATGGGCGGCCTGATAGCCGGAGTTGACCGCCTGCGCGGCCCGGTTCGCGAATGCAAGAACGGTATCGCGCGTCATCCGCGCCCGGTCGTAGTCGAGCTTCTGCTCCAGTGAAACGCGACGATAGTTGAGTCCCCAGAGGGCGAGGAACGCGAGATACACGATCGCGCAGGCACGGATGAGCGTGATGAGCGTGCGCATCGCGGCACGTCGCACTCCCATTCGCCGTACGCGAACGATCGACACCGAAATCAACGCCACCAGCAGCACCCCGACCGCGATGTCGAGCACGGCGATCGGAATCACGTTCGTCGCGAGCGTCAGCTTCCGCTGGATCGCGGGGTACATCGCGCGCGAGTACAGCTGTTCGACGCGATCCGGGGGCAGCGGCGCGATCGCCGCCGCGGCGGCGGCGATGACGAGGAGCAACGTGCCGGCGTGCCGCCTCACGGCAATCGGCCCTGATCTGTCCGTGTCGCAGCGCCGTGTTCAGGGGAGGGATCCGTGATGAGGCGAATGGCGCGCTGATAGGTGAAATACGCCCACGCCCACTGCACGAGCACGACGATCCGATTGCGAAAGCCGATCAGATTCATGATGTGCACGAACAGCCACGCCAGCCAACCGATCAAGCCCTTCAATCGCAGACGCCCGAGATCGGCGACCGCCGACGCGCGGCCGATCGTTGCCATGTTGCCCAGGTTCTTGTAGACGAACGGCCGATACGGCTGATGCTCGATCGCGCGCTCGATCATCCGCGCCGCGTGGCGCCCGCTCTGAATCGCAACCTGCGCGACACCGGGGAGCGGCTTTCCGTCCGGCCCCGCAATGACCGCAAGGTCGCCAATGACAAAGACCTCCGGGTGGCCGGCGATGGTCAAGTCCGGCTGCACGATCACGCGTCCCGCACGGTCGGTACGCGCGCCGAGCGTCGCGCCGAGCGTCGATGCCGCGACGCCGGCCGCCCACAGGATTGTCGCCGCGTCGATGCCGTCCTTGCCGATCTCGACGTGCGCGTCGCGCACGCCGGTCACGGGCGCGCCCGTGCGAACTTCCACGCCGAGCCGTTCCAGATCGCGGCGCGCGGCATCGCGCAGCGATTCGGGAAACGTCGCGAGCACGGCCGGCCCCGCTTCGACGAGCACGATCCGCGCGGAGCCGGGATTGAAGTGGCGGAAGTCGCGCGCCAGCGACTGGCGCGAGATCTCCGCCAACGCGCCGGCGAGCTCCACGCCCGTCGGGCCGCCGCCGATGACGACGAACGTCAGCAGCGCCGCGCGCTTCTTCGGATCCGGCTCGCGCTCGGCGTGCTCGTACGCGAGCAAGACCCGCCGTCGAATCTCCAGCGCGTCTTCCAGCGTCTTCAAGCCGGGCGCGGTCCCGCGCCATTCGTCGTGGCCGAAATACGCATGCGTCGCGCCGGTCGCGAGAATCAGGTAGTCATAGGACATCTCGTCGCCGTCGCGCAGCACGAGCGTCCGCCTCGCGGCATCGACGCGCTGCACTTCGGCCATCAGCACCTCGACGTTCTTCTGGTGGCGCAGAATCCACCGTATCGGGCTCGCGATGTCGCCGGGCGAGAGGGCCGCCATCGCGACCTGATACAGAAGAGGCTGGAAGAGATGGTGGTTCCGCCGATCGAGCAGCGTCACCTGGACCGGTACGTGGCGCAGTGCCCGCGCCGCATACAATCCCCCGAAGCCGCCACCGACGATCACGACGTGTTCCACGAAACAACGATAACCGCGAAGGCACAGGGATTGCACCTTCGCCGGGTATGGCAATGATGCAGCATGTGGCGCAGTGGGGAGGCGCGCGGATGTCGCGCCGATTGTCGCGATCGCTGCCGTTGATCGGCGCCGCGATCGCAGTAGTCACCGTCGCGTCCGCCATGCGCCGCAAAGGTGTCATCAGCGGCGCGATCGATTCCATGCTCGACGCGGTGCCGTTCGTCGGCGCGGCGAAGAACGTCGTGGAAGTGACGCGCGGGCGGGACTTCTTCCCGGATCGCTACGGACCTGGAGTAAACGGAGTCGGGCGGAGCTAGGAGGTTAACGGAGAAAACGAACCACGGAGGAACGGGGATAACGGAGGTTTTGTTTTTGGGAGGAGTACGTTCTGAGATCGGTCAAAGATCTTCTCCCGAAAAAAATACTCCGTTAGCTCCGTTCCTCCGTGGTTAGTATTTCTCCGCTTTCTCTGTTTTCTCCGTTCTCTCCGGCGGGCCCATGAGCATCCAGCCCGCCCAGAAGATTGGCGCCTGCATGTCCTCTCTCGCCCGCACGGCGGCGCGTGCGCGCTGCAGCGCTTCGTCGACCGTGATCCCCGCCTTCAGCTCTTTGTAGAACGCCTCCAGCAGCACCGTCGTCGCCGCGGGATCGGTCGTCCACCGCGGCACGATGATTGACGGCACGCCCGCTGCGCGCCATGCCCATCCCACGATGTCGACCGTCGTCACAGAGGCGCGCATCGAGAGCGCTGCGCCGTCAGTGAAAACCGCGACCCGCGCGTGCAGATCGAGATCGAACAGCTCCCGCGCTTCCAATGTGCCGTCGCGCTCGGGCGCCGTCGCGTCGGCGTCGCCGCCGAGCAGGATTGGCGAGAACAGAGGGCTGGCGCTGTTCACGCGGAATGGCGCAGCAATGTGAAGCACTGACGCGGCGGGCGCGCGATCGCGAAACGCGCTCTCCGTTGCCGAAGGTCCGGCGACCACCGCGTCGGGCGGCGACCCCAGAGCTGCCGCCACGGCGCGCGCTTCCGTTTCGGGCGCCCCATCAGTCCGAAGCGCCCAGCCCGGCGCGGTCGCGCTCATGCGGTCCTTCGCGGCTGCGGTCAACTCCGGAGACGCCACCGCGAACAACGGCGCAGTGGAAGACGAGGAGTTGTCAGGCGTCGGCAGAAGCGAGGTCGCCGACGCGACGTATCGGACGAGTGTACGGGTGCCCAGCACTCCACCTTCAACCGGCAGCGCGTCGAACGGCATGTGCCACAGCACCTCGTCGGGCGCGATGATGACGCGCGGCGCCGCCGCGATTGCCGTCCATGCCGCGGGAGGAAACAGCTTGACGAGATCGAGGGCCGCGTCGTGCCATGCGTTCGCATCGCGCAGCGACGCCGGGTCGAGCGCGTGGGTGATGCGCTCGCTCAGGGTCCGGCTCTCGACGTGCGCGAGGTAGGCATCCGTGCGAAGGGGACCCTCCGGCGACTCCGCGACAAGCACCACCAGCAGGTCCTCGTCGCTGACGACGAATTCGGCGAACAGTGGAGTCGGCGATCCGAGCGGAGCCAGCGCTTCCGCGGCATCGGCCGCTCCGCCGAGCCCGCGCCACACCGTCAGCATCGGGAGGCGCGTGAACAGCTTCTGACGCGCCGCCGTTCGGGCGGCCTTCGCCGACGCGAGCTGCTGCTCGAGCCGCGCGATCCGCGCGCTGTCGGGCTTGGGCAATCCCGTTTCGTTGCGAATCTGCGCGGCCACGGACATGACGTCGACCGTCACACGGCGCTCTTCCTGGCGCTCTGCTTCGGTCATCCCACGGTGGATGTCGCCCTCGTTGGCCGCGAGCGCAATCCGAAGCGCATGCGCCCGCCGCCGCTCCAGCGTGCCGAATACCGCCTTCGCCTCGCCATTCTCGGCCTGGAGCACTGCCAGCATGGCGAAGGCGTCGGTCGTGTCCGCCGGCACGCGATCGACGGGGAGTTCCTCGAAGCCGCTCGCGAGCCGCTCGACGGCCGCGACGGCGCTCGTTGCGGACTCGAGCGCGCGATCGGGCTTCGACAACCTTCGATTCGCGCGGGCCTGCGCCACGAGCGCGCGCCAGAGCACATCGTCGCGTTTGAGACCGGCCGCCTGTTCGGCGGCGTGGGCAGCGGTCGTCGCTGCGCCCGCATAGTCCTTGTTGCCATACAGCGCCTGCGACAACCCGACTTCTGCGCGCGCTGTGTCCTCGGCGTTTTTGAGCGCCATCAGCGCGATGATTCCGCGCCGGTACGAGACGATGGCCGCGACGTAATGCTGCTGCGCGGCCTGCGCAAAACCGACGCCGACCATTCCGTGTGCGATGCAATCGGCGTCCTGCAGCGGGCCGGGGCCTTTGTCGCAGGCGGTGATGCTGGTCGTGTAGTCCTGTTCCGCAGCGGCGAACCGCGCTGCCACGAGATCCACCTGACCGATCGACTGCCACACCCGACCGACGTTCGAGATGTCGGCCCGCGCCTCGAAATGCGAGCGGCTCTGTTCGAGGGTGGATCGCGCGATGTCGAGGTTGCCGAGCCTGAAGTGAATCTCGCCGATGCTCTTGAGCGCGTTCGCCTGCAGGCCGTCGTCGTACCGCGCGCGGCCCTCCTGAAGCACGAACGCGTAGGCATTCAGCGCGCCGGCCAGATCTCCCTGTGCGGCGAGCGTCCGTCCCAGACCTTGGCTCGCGCCTGCCTCCCCGCGGCTGTCGGCGTTCTGATGGTAGAGGTCGCGGGCGCGGCGGTAATCGGCCAGCGCGCCGGCAAAGTCGCCTTGCACGTATTGAACATTCCCGGTGCTGATCAGCGTCGTCGCGATTCCCGGCGCATCGTGAAGGCGCTCGAACAGCGCGAGCGCCTCTCTGTAACGGGCGAGCGCATCCGCATATTCGAAGCGCGAGTACAGAACCGTCGCGATGCCAAGCGTGGCGGCGGCGATCCCCGGGTCGTCGTTGCGGTCGCGCTCGAGTGCGAGTCGGCGCTCGTACGCCGCCAACGCTTCCGGCAGCTTGCGCTGGAGGTACAGCGCATTGGCCACGTTCTGCCACGCTTCTCCTTCGGCACGTTTGTCGCCAACGCGCTGCGCGAGGTCGATGGCGAGCTCGTACACGCGCTGCGCTACAGCGTATTGCCTGCCCACCACGTACGCGTCCGCGTGGCGCGCAACCGACGAGACGAGGCCCGTGTTGACGAGCTCCGGCTCCGAGGCAAGCAGCGCTTCGCGATCCGCCGGCGAGGCGGCCGCCACGAGCGCGCTGGCCAGCGCTTCCCCCGCGGGCGCCTCGCGAACCAGCTTCCATACGCCGCCCTCGCGAACGTACGTCAGCTCCTCCTGCATGGGCAGGTGCATCGTTGGCGAAGACCCGTCGGGCCGGCGGATGTTCGTGAGCACGCGATCGCGCACGACGGACACGCGCACCGTGGTACGTTCACCGTCCGCCTTGACGCGCCTGATCTGGAGATCGGAGAACTTGTCGTCGCCGGAATCGAAGATGAACTTGAGCTGCGCGGGCTGCGGACGCTCCGCGGAAGCCGCCCACAACGCGAGGTACCTGGGAATGTCCTCGGCTTCCTGCGCCGCGAAGAAGCGCTCGACGGCGGCGCGGAGCGACGGATCGACGTCGTCCTGCGCCGATGCGAGGTAGGGCGGGGTCTGAAGACCCCGCCCTACAGGCGCGCCAAGGATTGCGGCGATCGCCGCGATGCCGAGCAGCCGCATCAGTTCTGCAGCGTGAAATTGATCGTGATCGTCATCAGAACGGATACAGGGACGCCGTTCAACAAGGTCGGAGTATAGCGCCAGTTCTGCACGGCCGCGATTGCGGCCGCATCGAGAAGCTGCTGCGATTTCAGGACCTTTACGCGCTCGATCGTGCCGCGATCGTTGATCACGGCCTCGAGGATCACCGTGCCCTGGACATGGGCGTTGCGCGCCATGATCGGATATTCCGGGGGACCGCCCGCGATGCGCCGGGGTTCGCGAACGCCAGCCCCGACTCGGACGATCTTCGGCGGCACCGGCTCCGGCACCGGTGCAGGCGGTAGCGGCGGCACGCCGGCGACACCGGTCGAACCGAACGCGCCGATGTCGACGCCGCTCAGGCCTTCACGTACATCCGAAGCCGGCGGAGCAGCCATCGGTGGCGGATCGTCCCGCTCCGGAAGGATCATGCTGGGCGCGATGACGCTCGGCGCCGGGCGTGTGCCGGACAGCGGCGCTGCAGTTCGAACAACTTCTGGCGGGACCTGAACGGTTTCGATCGTGGCGAGCATCAATCCGCGCAGCGGCGCGGGGGTCGGCGGATCTCCATCAGCGGTGAGCGGAACAATCAGCGCAGCCGTTACGAGCATGATGTGTACGACGATGGACACGGGCCACATCGACCAGCGCATGGCGGCCTCCTTCGATTGCCTGATTCGTTGGACACCACCTCCATGACGCTGTTCCCCCTGAAGCCTTGAAGCCTTGCCCAGCCGCTGCGATAATCCCCTATGGCCCGCACGACGTCCCCGGAAGAGAGCTGGGGACATTCCACCGTTCGCACCGCCTGTCCGCTCGACTGCCCTGATTCCTGCACCGTCGACGTGACCGTCGAAAAAGGCCGCGTGATCAAGATCGACGGCGGCGACACGAACCCGGTCACGCGCGACTACATCTGCGCGAAAGTGCGGCGGTTCGCGGAGCGGTTGTACGGCGAAGACCGGCTTCTGTATCCCGCGATACGAAAAGGACCGAAGGGTAACGGCGTCTTTACGCGCGTGAGCTGGGATGAAGCGCTCGATCAGATCGCACGCCGCATGGTTGAAATCCGCGACAAGGAGGGCGCTGAAGCGATCCTCCCGTTCTGCTACGGCGGGTCGAACGGTCTGCTGACGCAGGACACGAACGACGCGGCGTTGTTCCGCGGCTTCGGCACGTCTCGCCTCGCGCGCACCGTCTGCGCGGCGCCCACAGGCGCCGCGAATCAGGCGCTCTACGGCAAGATGGCGGGCGTCACGTACTTCGACTACGTGCACGCGAAACTGATCGTGCTGTGGGGCGTGAACCCGGCGGCGTCGGGCATCCACCTGGTCCCCTATATAAAAGAAGCGCGAAAGGCCGGCGCTCAGCTCGTCGTCGTCGATCCCCGGGCGACGTCGCTGGCGCGGCAGGCCGATCTCCACGTCGCGCCGCGTCCGGGCACGGACCTCCCGATCGCGCTCGCGCTGCACCGGCATCTGTTCGAGAGTGGCTTGGCGGATGAGGCGTTCCTGGCGCAGCACACACGCGGCGCGGAACAGCTGCGCGCCCGCGCGAGCGAATGGACGATCGATCGCGCCGCCGCGGAGGCCGGCATCGACGCGAGAGTGCTGACGACATTCGCCGAGATGTACGCGGCCGCTTCCCCGGCGCTCGTGCGATGCGGGTGGGGGCTCGAACGCAACCGCAACGGCGGCAGCGCCGCCGCGGCGATCCTCGCGCTGCCGGCGGTGGCGGGAAAATTCGGCGTACGCGGCGGGGGCTTTTCGATGAGCAACTCCGCGGCCCTCGGGATCAAGGCCGCGGCATGGATGAACGACATGCCGGAGCCGGGGACGCGCCTCGTCAACATGAACCACCTGGGGCGAGCGCTCACCGAGTACAACGATCCGCCAATCCGGATGCTCTTCGTCTACAACTGCAATCCGCTCGCGACGATGCCGGACCAGAACCGGGTGCTCGAGGGATTGAAGCGCGAGGACCTGTTCACCGTCGTCTACGAGCAGGTGTTCACGGACACGACGCGCTACGCGGACGTGCTGCTGCCTGCGACCACGTTCCTCGAGAACTACGACATCGCCAAAGGCTACGGTCCGATCAGCCTGCAGCTGGTGCGTCCGGTCATCGAGCCGTACGGCGAAGCGCGGCCGAACGCGGAGGTGTTCTCGGAATTGTCGTCGCGTCTGGGAATCGGCGAGGCGGAAGAGGAAACCGATACGCTCTTGCGGATCGCGTCACGGCTGCCGGCGGCCATTTCCGCCGAGTTGATGGAAACCGGGTCGGCCACGCCGCCGTTCGGCGGCGCGCCCGTGCAGTTCGTCGACGTCTTTCCGCTCACGCCGGATCGGAGAGTCGATCTGTTTCCTGAGGCCCTCGATCGCTCGGCGCCCGCAGGAATGTACGGATACCAGCCGGACCCCGCGACCGAACGGTATCCGCTCGCGCTCATCTCGCCCGCCTCGGAAAAAACGATCTCCTCGACGCTCGGCGAGCTCCGCGCCCGGCCGGCGGTCCTCCAGATGAATCCGGCCGACGCGAAGGCGCGTGGGCTGTCGAACGACGATCCGGTCCGCGTGTTCAACGAGCTCGGAGAGGTGCAGTGCCCGGTGGCGCTGAATCCGGAGATCCGCCCCGGGACCGTCTCGATGCCGAAGGGACTGTGGCGGAAGAGCACGTACAACGGATCCACGACGAACGCCCTCGTGCCCGACAGCCTCACCGACCTCGCGGGCGGCGCGTGCTTCAACGACGCACGCGTCGAGGTGGCGCTGCTTGGGCGGCATTGAAGAGCGCGAATCCCAAATCCCTAATCCGCGAATCCCTAATCGGAAATCCCCGAATCCGCGATCATCGAATCCCGGAATCGTCGAATTGTGGAACACAGATCCTCAGATTCGAGGATTGAAGATTCGTCGATTGGCCGATACCCGATTAGGGATTCTCGATTAGGGATTAGGGATTTCAGTAGCTAAAGAAAAAGATCAGATCGATTCCTGCCCGCTCGACGCGGCGCTCGTTGATGCGATTGCCGGAGTTACTCGTCTCTGGTGCCGCGCTCGCCTGCGCGCGCATAAAGCGTGCGATCTGGTATTCCAGCTGGAACTCCGTCGTGCTGCGTTGCTGGAACTGCTGCTGCATCTTGATGAACGTCCGCTGATTCACCTGCTGACCGAGCGTGATGACGGCCCCGAGATCGCCGCTCTCGGTGGTCGTCGTGATCTCGAACAGATCCAGATCGAGCGCCTTCCCGATCGACTCGCCGAGCGGCGCCGCGATGAAGCCGGTGGCGATCCCGCCGGCCGTCGCCGCGAGCGATGACCGCTCGCCGGTCCCAAGCTCGTTGACCGGGCGGTTGAAGACGATGAGCGAGAGGACGTCGCTTTCCTCGAGCGGCGGAGTGCTCGTCAGCTGCAGCTGCGGCTCCTTCGGCGTGCCGGTGATGTGGACCCGTGCGGTGACCCCCGTGTTGGGGATCTTCCGCGTGGCCGCGATGTCGAGCAGCGGATTGATCGTGGCCGAGCCGATGAACCGGATCGTGCCGTCCCGCTCGAGATCGAAGCGCCGCCCCATGAACTCGTAGGTGCCGCGGACGGTATTCACGACGCCCAGCAGCGTTGGCGGACCTCCCGGGTCCTTGCGAATGCGAACGTCGCCGCCAAGCGTGATGTTCAGATTGCCGATCTTCGTGCCCGTGGGGCCGCCCGGACGGAGATCTTTGCCGCGCAGCACCAGGTTGTCGGGCACCGTGACGTGCACGTCGACGGCGAGCGCGTCCGCGATCGTGCCGCTCGGAGGCGCGGCATTGGCCGCGGCGTCATCGCGCGCCGCCTTTTCGGCCGCGCCCGGCTCGGCGGCAGACTGCGTCGCCTTCGACAGCGCATTCTTGGTCGCTTCCTCTGCGCTGCCCGAGCCCTGGACGGTCCGTTCCGCCGAGACGACGTCGGGCATCGACTCGATCGAGTACGGGTTGTAGGTCCGCTCGAGGATGCGATCGACTTCGAGTCGGCCCGCGTCGAGGTTCACCGTCCCCTCGATGCGGGGGCGCCGGAGCTCGCCGGTAACTTTGAGCGCCGTCTCGAGCTGCACGTCGCCGAGCTCGTTCTTGAGCGCCTCGAAGTTGTCGGAGTCGATGGTGACGTTGACCGCGCCAACCTGTTTCTCGTGAACCGCCAGCTGCCCCGCCACGCGCAGCGCCTCCCCGTGCCGATCGAGCAGCTTGAACTCCTGAACGCTCACAACGTCGGGCTGGAACTCGACGCGCGTCGTCAGGCCGCTGAACGTTTCGCCGAGATCGGGAACCGCGAAGGTGCCACCCTTGATATCGATGAAGCCCTGCACGTGCGGATCCTGCCCCGAGCCCGTCACGTGGACGTCGGCCTGCAGCGTGCCCCCGACGTTCGTCAGCCGATCGGTCAAACCCTGCAGGATCCCGAGGTTGAGCGCGGTTGATTTCACCGTCAGATCGATCGCCTCGCCGGGCGGCGGTTCGACGTGGGCGCCCGTCGGGCTGACGCTGAACAGGTTCGTCGGCGCCGACCCGCGTGCGGTGATCGATTCTGTTGGTGACTGCTGCAGCGTCGCGTCGAGGCCGATACGGTTCCCCTGGTAGTCGACGTTCGCCGTCAGGGACTGATAGTGATACGTCTGGAACCCGCCGTTCGCGATCGCGATGTTGCCCTTCACGATCGGCGCGGCGGTCGTCCCGGAGATCGTCGCGTCCGCATTCAGCCGCCCGGTGAATCCCCGATTCTGCAGCGCGAGCGTCTCGAGCTGATGAAGATCGACGTTGCGTGCGTGCACGTCGACGCTGCCGGAGGGCGCGCCCGCGCCCGTGGTCAACGCACCCGAGACGTCGAGCGACTGATCGGCGCTCACGAGCTTCACGTTGCTGAA
>Ga0075423_10004371_pt1 | contig 13123 bp, 14 predicted proteins | sample SoiMethybrSBSTD2_FD_80114 | JGI IMG/M metagenome (GOLD analysis project Ga0075423, IMG submission 80114) | Bulk soil microbial communities from a Populus tree surrounding site in Tennessee, USA - Soil MetaG P. TD hybrid SBSTD2 | ecosystem: Environmental > Terrestrial > Soil > Tree plantation...
CGCTGTGCTCACGCTCAGCTTGGGCATCGGCGCGAACACGGCGATCTTCAGTATCGTCAATGCGGTGTTGCTACGTCCGTTTCCGTATCAAAAACCGGAGCGGCTGGTGATCCTGCTGGAGCGGGTTAGTAGCGGCGATGGCTTCTCGCCATCTTATCCGGATTTTGCTGATTGGCGTACCCAGAATGCAGTCTTTGATTCCATCGCCGCCGTACGAGGCGACGACGACGAGAGTTTCAACTTCACGAGCACGGGCGAACCGGAGCGCCTGCGAGGTCGGCTGGTTTCGGCGGAGTTCCTGACGACGCTTGGTGTCAAGCCGCTTCTGGGACGTGATTTTCTCGCGGATGAAGATCGTGCTGGCGCGCCGCCGACAGTGATTTTGAGCCACGGTTTTTGGCAACGGCGGTTTGGCAGCGATGCCGGCATCATCGGGAAATCGCTGACGCTCGATCAGCAAAGCTACACCATCATCGGCATTACACCCGCGAATTTTCAGTACGGCACTGACGCCGATGTCACGATGCCTATCGGTCTTCAGGCAGAACGTTTCAAAGAGCGTGGTAGAGACCCTGGAACCGGAGTCGTCGCGCGATTGAAAGCGAACGTGTCTGTACAGCAAGCCGAGACAGAGATGAATCTGATCGCGGTCCGACTTGAACAGCAGTATCCAGACAGGAACAAAGGACGGCGCGTGCGCGTGTTGTCGCTGTACGAAAGCGTGGTTGGCGACGTAAGGCAACCGCTGTTGATTTTGCTTGGCGCGGTCGGATTGGTGTTGTTGATCGCCTGTGCCAATGTCACCAATCTGCTGCTGGTGCGGGCGGCAACAAGGCAAAAAGAAATGGCAGTGCGCGTAGCGCTGGGTGCAAGCCGCGCTACGCTTGTGCGGCAACTGCTGACGGAAAGCGTGTTGCTGGCGGTGCTGGGCGCAGTGCTTGGCCTGTTACTCGCGTTCTCGGGCACGAGCTTCATCGCGGCGCACTTGCCGAACGGCATTCCACGGTTGCAGGAAGCCCGTGTTGATGCGCGTGTGCTTGTGTTTACGTTAGCTGTTTCTTTGCTGACTGGATTGCTTTTTGGCCTAGCTCCGGCTTTGCAGGCATCACGCCCGAATCTGAGCGAAGGCTTGAAAGAAGGCGAGCGCGGCTCGTCCGCACGTCGCCAGCGGTTGCGCAGCGCGCTGGTTGTGAGCGAAGTTGCGCTGACGCTTATGCTGCTGGTTGGTGCGGGATTGCTGATGCAGAGCTTTCGGCGCGTGCTGCAAGTTGATCCGGGCTTCCAGGCGCAGAACCTGCTGACGCTGCAATTTTCCATCAATCAGGCAGACGGTCAACGGTTTGCGAATCTCCTGGCGCAGTTGCAGGAAAACATTCGCAACCTGCCGGGCGTCAAAGCCGTCGCCGTGGCGGATGGGCTTCCGTTCGGCTCCGCCAACTACCCGGCCTTCAGGATTGAAGGCCGTCCGGCCACCGAGAAAAAGGCATCCGGTCTGCGCTACAACGTCAGTCCTGATTATTTCCGGACGCTAGGTGTGGAATTGATCAAGGGCCGCTTCTTTACTGCCGAGGACACGCGCGACAGTCAGCCCGTAACGGTCATTAACGAAGTCCTCGCCCGGCGGTACTTTCCCAACGAAGACCCGCTCGGCAAACGGTTGCAGGAAACACCTACTTCGCCGAGTTTAGAAATCATCGGCATCGTCCGGCACGTCGAACACTACAACCTGGACGGACAAAGATCAGCCCAGTCCCAGTTTTACACAAACTCCAATCAGACTCCTTTGCAGACGCTGCCAAACAGTCTTGAGAGCATCAATCTGCTCGTGCGCACTGAAGTCGAACCGTTGAGCCTGGCTGCGGCGGTTCGCACCCAGGTGGTGGCCCTGAATAAGGATCAGGCGGTCTTCAACGTGCGCACGATGGAACAGATCCTGTCGCAATCGGTCGCCGCGCGGCGCTTCTCCATGCTCCTGCTGACTATCTTCGCCGTCGTCGCGCTGGCGCTCGCGAGCCTCGGGATTTACGGCGTGATGTCGTATGCGGTCGTCCTGCGGACGCGCGAAATCGGAGTGCGGATGGCGCTGGGCGCGCAGTTGAGTGATGTGCTGAAACTGGTAATTGGGCAGGGCATGAAGCTCACGTTTGTCGGCGCAGCAATCGGTACAATTGCGTCGCTGGCGTTGACGCGCACGATGAAGAATATGCTTTTCGGCGTGAACGCCAACGATCCCTTGACATTCTTGTTGATTACAGTCCTCTTGACAGCAGCGGCCCTTATCGCGTGTTACTTGCCCGCGCGACGAGCGGCGAGAGTCGATCCGCTGGTGGCGCTGCGATACGAATGAGCCAGCAGCTACTCAAGATGCCCAAACGAAGCAAAGTGACGGTCTCAACTCGAAGACTCAGCAAGAATTGCAGGGCGCGGAACGTCGCACAACCTCAAGCCCGGTCACTCAATTTGCCGTAGAGCAGTTCGTTTTCTTCCTGGAGTGATAGGACTTGTTCTTCAAGCGCTCTGATGCGTTCTTTGAAACGAATGATCTGAGCATCTTTCGCCGCGTCACTCTTGGTCTGGTTCGTTGGCCCGTTCGGCACACGCTGCGCGTTCTTTAAGACTCTTGCGCCAGCATATTCGATTATTCATCTCGCAACACATGGAATGATTGATAACAGAGATCCTCTGTAGTCTCATCTGTTGTTTACAAAAACAGACGGCGACTAGAAAACGACGGTTTGTTGGAGGCGCGAGAGATTATGAATATGCGTCTCAATGCTGATCTGGCGGTTCTGTCTGCTTGCGAAACTGGAAATGGAAAGATCAGTGTGGGCGAGGGAGTGATTGGAATGTCCTTGGCTTTCTTCGTCGCGGGAACTCGATCGCTGTGGTAAGCCAGTGGCGAGTAAATTCCGCAAGTACGTCTCTAGTTGATGAAGAAGTCTTACCAATCTTTTCGTTACCTCTCGAAAGGGTCAACGCACCGTCAGAAGTAGCCGAGTAACCGGAAGATGATCCAGACGATCAAAGCGAACGACAATAGATATCCGATGATTACGTAGTATCTGGCCCAAATCGTACCTTCGATTCGAGATAGCATAATCGTCACTAGCACTGCCAGAGGAACCACCACGGCCGCACGGATCCAGCCATTTTGAAGCTGTGAAATGCCCCATGCACTGGCTAGAAATGGCCCAAGTGCTCGCAGGGCAATCCACAAAATAACCGCACTGCCAGCAAAGCCAAGAACCTTACCTAGCCAGATTGAACCTGGCTGCTTCACTGGTTGTTCAGCTTCCGGTTCGGGATCGAAAAACTTTCGCATCGTCAAAAATGTTAATGAAAAATCTCACACGCACCCTTTGAAAGGGAGTCAATAATTTTTACACAATGACAATTTTTGCTTTCTCTGGCGAGATGAATATCGTCGCAGAATAAGGTTTGATGTATAGTGGCGACTCCCCGCATGTATTCCAAGCCACGCCTGTCAGAATTAACAGTACGCAAGTTAGAGCATCCATGACAGGATCGGTTGAGCTAAACAACGCTCTCCGCTGGTTGCATTGCGGCAACTAGGTTTAGGCGTCGTTCTCCTTCTAATCCCTGTCCGAGGAGGGCAAGCCATTGGCGAGAATTCGCTGCGAGCTGGCACACCTGCCGTCTCTAATTCTTCTGGCGGCCATCCTTCTTTTCTGTCCATTGTACTCCTTATCAATTAGAGCCACACCGTTTCTGAAGTCAGCACATCTGAACGAAGTGAGCGCCTGGCTGGCTGAAAGGGCGGATCGAAGTACTGTCCGAGAATACATTTCCCCGGAATACAGGAAACGCTACCAGAAGTGGAAGAATGAGTATCTATCGACTGCGGTTGGACGTGAGGAGTGGGCGCGATTTGCCTTGAATCCGCACTTCGAATTGACGATCACAGTCTCGAAGCACGAAGGACATGGGGCAAAGGTCGACTTTCATTGGAATGAATTTGGCCACCTGGTTGCTGCGACAATAACTCTTGGAGACAAACTCGACTCTGGTTATCCAAGTGCCATCAACTATCCGATAACCTGTTCTCTTTCCACGGGAGATCTGCCACCGGAAGTCAAGGGAGAGATCCTGGCGGCGACAAAACTCTCACATGAGTTTGGCCATTTGAATCAAGTAATGAGCATGGATGGCCGGATATATCAGCTTCAGAACAGGTTAATGCTCGAGTACATGCGCATCTTCAATGGAAATGGTTTTGACATCAATGATCCGAGCTTACTGGGGTTGAGTCGTCAAATGGGTGGCACTCCGGTATCCATTTCTCAACACCGGGAACATTGGGCTGAGGCTGGAGCTATTGATTATTTAAGAGAACGATTACCGAAACTGAACAAGAGAGCAAAGCTTCCGAGTGCGATCAAGGAAGCCATAGATGCTTATCAGTCCGTTTATGGTGATCGCTTCCAAATGTTTTAGTCCGACTCTATCGACCTCCCTACAAAACTCATTCGGCACTCATCACGCGACTTTCAATCTGTCTAAATTGCAGCTAACCGATTGGCTCAAGGTGAGTGATCGAAAGGAATGTCTTCTTTCTTTTAGCTAACGGCATTCAGACCAGAATAGGGTTATTAATCAGATCACCCGTCCGCTGGGCAGACGGGTGCGGTTGCGTGGAGTAAATGACGCGTAACCAACACGGCGGGACGTTGTGGGAGGCGTCCCGTCGATTCGATCGGTTCATCGAATACCCTAAGAGATGTGCAGTGGATCCATTTGTGTACGCGAGGTAAAAATCATCTCGGTCTCACCTTTAACGTTGAAGATTGACGCATATCGGACTTTGCAATCTGACAGCGTTTTCTTAGGAACTCCGCCGTTTACAGCAGAACCCACACCGATTACTGATTCTTACTTTGCTAGAGTAGGGCAACTTGTTAAGGTGCGCCTCTCAAATTTATTTCGGAGATTCCATGCATGAAGAAGAAGATCCTGAGGTGAGTCTTTACTCAATTTTGACAAACAGCAATGCAATCAAGACTGCTAAGCAGGGCCATCAACCCATAGACCGCTGCCATGCTCGGAGTCGCTGAGGTATCCAGTCATGATCATTCTACTTCTCTCGGATCATGAGTGAGCTCAAAATATGTTATTCGGTAAGGGTTTCGGATTAGAGGCGCCTAAGTCCAAACGTTGATCACACCCAACCTAACAAGTTTACCGATCACTGATTAATCATTGTCGACGCGACTCCTAATGACAGGAGTTAAATTCGAGAGGCTGGCGATGTTTCTTCGCTTCATTTGTTCCTGGTTACTACTCATGTTCGTCAAAGAATTTGCTCCGACGAATAATTCATCGTTCGTATCAGAGCGGATTATTAGAGCGCGTACAATCTTCATCGCAGACGATGCGTTGACCCAACATACAGCGAACGTTGGCGTTCGCAAATCTGTGAGCACTATAGTGAAACAGATTCGCCGAGCCGACTACGAAGGTGACCGTCCAGGACTTAAGCGACTCTATGAGGATCTATCACCATTCGCCGACGACGAACAGATTGGTGCCCAAGTGCGGTACTGGCGAGGCTTCGCACTTTGGCGACGAGCGTTCAACGGGGGGAACGAATCGGCCAATGACCTCGAGCAGGATCTGGCTGTGGCGCTGACGGAGTTCGAGAAGGCTTCGGTGAAAGATCCAAAATTCGTAGACGCGAAGATAGCAGCTGCTTCATGCCTGCAAAATATCTCTGCTCTCCGCTATATGGGGAACGACCTCCCAAGTGCACGAGAGTTCATGCAAAAGTCATTTCCATTACTTAAAGAAGCCGAAGTTGCAGAACCCGACAATCCTCGTCTTTTATGGATACTAGGGGCATACCGCTTCTATAATCCACCCGAACGAGGGGGCGGTCAGGCGTTTGCGATCGAGACTTATGAAAAGGGGTTGCAAGCTGCTCGCAGACAAAAGTCTGACACGAATGACATCTTGGTGCCTTCATGGGGCGAGCCGGAATTACTGATGAGCCTTGCGTTTTCAACCTTGAATGAAAAAACGCCGGACCTCGCCGCCGCGGACCGATATGCCCAACAGGCGTTGGTGTTAGTACCCTATTGGCACTATGTCCGAGATCTGCTCGTACCACAGATCAGGAAGGCTAGTGCAGACCGTCAAATGGATCGCCTGTAATTAATTCCCACGCCAGTCTCAGGCGTGTCTTATCCTCATGACGATAAGAGTCGCAAAGCATTAAGGAGTCACAATGAAACCGTTGATTCCGAGTCTGGGTCCGGAATCTGCGTGAGCCAGAAATAGCGCCTAACGGTCGTCTCGATTATTGATGTCATGAATTGCCTTCCACTGCCCATTTAGATCCCGCCGATAGATCACAATGTATTTACCTTTCGCCGTCTTCGGCTGCTTCGTGACCGGATCAGGTGACGTTACAGTATACGTGCCACGCACGTAGCCAAGATCTCTACCTTTAGACACTTCGACTTGATCCGGTGCAAAAGCCACAGCCAAATTAGGGTCATCAACCCCTTGCGTCATTAGTGCTCGGATTGCCTCCTTTCCTCTAATGATCGGCGTGTTTGCGAGCTCAACATAGGCATTGTCCGCGTAATGATTCACAATGGCATCCAGGTCTTTTGCCTCACATGCCTTTGCCCAGGCAATGTGCAAAGCTCGTAATGTCTCTACGTCCGTCGCTGAATCGGTTGATTCTTCACCTCCGACGCCAGCAGGTTTAATTAGCGACCAATGTGAATGGATTATCTTCCACTCGCCTGCGATGTTTTGATAAACCTCGCTTGAATTCCACTGGGCGATGATTTTTTCTGAACCGTCGGACTGCTTGACGTAGCTGAGCAAATTGAAAGTAAGTAGAGCGCTGTTGCCGTCGCGCTGCATTTTCGGATTCAGCATCTCGAACCGATCCACCTTGATCTTGCCCGTCAGCGGTTCGAGCAACTTCTTCATTGCGTTGAGTCCGTCCACGCGCTTCTCCTGAAACGGATCGAAGTATGTGACATCGGTATCCATTATTTCCAGATAACCTCGTGGATCTCCCTTACCCCAACGATCCAGAGCGGCCTTTTCCATTGCAATGATCGTTTCCGGCGAATAGTCGTCTGTTTTCCCTGACATAACGAACAACAATGCGCACATCAGGAGCGAGGCTAAAACTCTTGTCATGATCTTTTCCTCTCTGTGAGATCAACGAGCGATTTAAAATCTGGCAAATTCAAAAGATTTCTTACGCATGCGACAAAATCCGGGGGCTTGAGAAACGGATTGTGTCGATGAATCTCTGCATAGGCAGCATCTAGCGTTTGCAGTTCATCACAAGTCTTCTTCGCAACTTCAGTGACGTGCGTAACATGCTCACGCGCAAATAAGAGGTTTTCAGGATTCACATAGCCGGCATTCATGAAGGCTCGGGTTTTCTTAACACATCGGCACGGGTTCGCTTTGTTGATAAGACCACATTGGTGCTGCATAAACTGATGAAGATCGCGACGAGCCCGCGTCAGTTTTTGTCTGAAATTGTCCCGGTTTATTTCCAGCAGCTCCGCACCCACTCTGTCGGTCACGCCGAATATTTCGCCGAGGATGTAGATAAGCCTTTGCTCGCGATCGAGACATAAGAGCATGCCGGTGGTGCAACCAATGCGTGCCTCGTCGACAAGTAGTTGCACATCTACAGCGATGGATCGGGTGTCGGGCAACTCCGCGTCCACGGCAGCGTTGAGACTCGCTCCGTACTGTTCAAAAGTCCACCCCCGTTCCTCGCCACGCGAGCGCTTCATGTTCAGCACATGATTGACAACAATCCTGTACAGCCACGTCCGGAAACTACTCCTGCCCTCAAACGTGGACAGCTTCGTCATAACTTTTATTAAGATTTCTTGTGTTATGTCTTCGGCATCTTGCGGAAGGTAAACCATGCGCTGCGCAATGTTGTAGATCCAGGATTGATGGCGCGTGACGAGCGTTTCCAGTGCGTCGCGGCTTCCCGCGCGTATCTGCGCGACAAGTTCGTGATCGATCAGTGTGTCATCTTCCACAAATGGATTTAGTTCCTGCATATACAGTTAGACACGCGATTTTGTCGATTGTGACAGTTCATGGAATTCAATCGAGACAGATGACTATTGAAGAGATATCGTAGACCAGATTATCGCAAAAGGATCAGCGACTGGGATAGTTTGTGGTTTCGAGCACGACTCGTGGTGAGTTGCAGCCTCGAAGTCTGAAGCTTTTTTTCGCGAGGCTCTCTTACCAACGTAGAATGTAGTCAGATCGCGGCCTATCGCTATTTCCGTAGTGGTTAACCGTCTGCCGCATTACTAGCACCGTTCACGTCTTTACCCTTGCGGCGACTTTAGTCGGAGTCTAGGTTCAATCTTATGCTAGCCAATGTCGGCCTGAATTTTCGAACTATGCGCAGACATGTTTCTTTTTGTCTCCTAGTATTCATTGAGTCGCTGACACCGCTTTATTCACAGCAAGTCATTCCTTGGCGAGACCCATCGGCCCACAAGATCAGGTTCGTAAGCGTCGACAAAGATGTTCGGTTAGAGGTGCTAGATTGGGGCGGTTATGGTAGGCCATTGATCTTGCTGGCCGGTGGCGGAAACACAGCGCATATCTTCGACGAGTTTGCGCCTAAGCTCACCGCCAACTACCGTGTGTACGGTATTACGCGACGCGGGTTCGGCGCATCCGGTTTTTCAGCTACTGAGAACGCGATTGATCGTCTCGGTGAAGACATCATCGCGGTTATTGCTGCGCTTAAACTGAAGAGACCTGTGTTGGTGGGGCATTCGTTTGCCGGCGCTGAGTTAAGTTGGGTAGCTAACTCACGCCCCCTTCTAGTCGCGGGATTGGTTTACCTTGAAGCGGGATATCCGTACGCATTCGACAATGGCAAAGGCCCCATCGATGAAGGATTTTCAAGATTTGCGCGGGCCGAGGGGTGCCGCGTGGCCTCCTGACTTGTCGAGCTTCAGCGCATTGCAGAAGTGGAATGCTCAAGAGCATGGATTCGCATGGCCCGAGGCGGAGTTCCGTCAGACCTGGGATTCGACTCCTGATGGACGACCTACGAAGGAGCACAATTTTCCGGGATTGAAAGCCGTGATGACGGTTGTGAGGGATCCTAAAAAGTTTACAAGTATTAACGTGCCCGCGCTCGTTATCTTCGCGTCCCCGCACGCTCACGAGACTTGGATGGACAGGAGTTCAGACCCAGCAACAAAAAAGACGGTTGAGGCTTATTTCACAACCCTTAATGCCTTAAAGGAAAAGCAGGCGAAGGCGTTTGAAGAGGGCGTTGCTACCGCCCATGTAGTCAGGCTGCGCGGGGCGCATTTCATATTTGCCTCGAATGAACGGGAAGTATTGCGTGAAATTCGCTCGTTTGTTCTCGAGTTGAGATAGTAGTTGAATCGACTCTGCATTACTTTCATTTTCGGAGAGGCTGATTAGGGAACCAAGTGCCAAAGGAACATCTGAACCCAAGCGATCTTCCGAACTGGGCTGACTCGTTCTCGCAGATTGTTGTCGTGCACACCGGGCTGACGAAGACGATCTACGTCTCAGGGCAGGTTGCGGCCGATGCCGACAACAACGTCATTGGGGCGGGAGACTTGGGTCGGCAAGTTGAGGTCGCACTCGGAAATCTGGCCACGGCGCTGGCAGCGGTCGGGGCGAGGTCGGCCGATGTCGTGCGGGTTGGGATCTATATCAAAGACTACCGGCGAGAACAGGCCGGCGTCATTCATGCGGGTTTGGCCCGCGTGTTTGATGCGGGACGAATGCCGGCGAGTACCTGGCTGGGCGTGACGTCGCTGGCGCTCGATGATCTACTGGTCGAGATCGAGGCGACAGCCGTCGTTGAAGGCGAGCAGGATCCCGACGCAACCGAAAGTTGAATTGGTTCGCGCGCCGCTCAAGCGCAGCACTACCCCTCTTTTGAGGTTATGTAATGTTCAAATTTGCAATTCCTGTTTTGCATGTGACCAGTTCAACCGCGGCGGAAGAGTTTTACTGTGACCGTCTAGGTTTTAAGCAGACTTTTGCGTATCGGCCATTTGGTAGTTCCGATCCCTGTTACATGGGCCTCGTGCGTGACAACGTTGAGGTGCATGTTTCCTCTTTTTCTGGCGATGGAGTGGCGGGCGGGGTAGTCTTTCTTGGCGTCGAAGATGTGGATGCGCTCCATAAAGAACTGAAGGCCATAGGTGTCGTCATTGATCTTGAACCGACTGATCAAAGCTGGGGCAATCGCGAAATGTACGTGCGTGATCCAGATCTGAACAGCATTCGTTTTGTGCATCGCGGTGGCTAACAAGCGTTTTTTAAGGCTGCCAACGTTTGCAGGACGGATCCATGACTAGACCTGAAATTCTCGGTATCTCGCCATTCTTCATCGTCCGTAATGTCGCAGCATCGCTGGCGTTCTACCGCGATCGACTCGGGTTCGATATCACTTTTCAAGGCCCCTCCGATGATGATCTGTTCTTCGGTATTATCTGCCGAGGCCGCGCGATGATCATGCTCAAGGACGTAGGCATCGACCCGCTCCCCACCTACATGCGAGAAGGTGGTGCACGTTGGGATGCCTACCTCGACGTTCCTGATCCCGACGTATTGGCGGCAGAGTTTTCGTCGCGGGGAGTTGAATTCTCTGAGCCGCTCAAAGACACTGATGATGGCTTACGTGTGTTCGAACTCAAGGACGTCGACGGTTACGTCTTGTTTTTCGGTCATCCTCGCGCCTGAGTCCAATTCGACATTGTTTGTAAGAAGCTCATTGGCACCTCCAACAATTTCCTTCGCGATTGAAGTGCGAGAGACGACTCTGATCGAATCCGTCGACCGACGCTTGTTCAGTGGGATCACCGATTTCTGGCCGAAGTCAGTGTTCATCATCACGAGCTCAATTCTTGGACACCCATACTTTGAGCTTTACGCAAAGTCTCTCTGATGATATGCGTAAGCGATAACGCGCTTCATCAGTGCTGCGAGATCTGGTTGATGAATTTCGTGATCGCGTCGTCCGTTGCTTGCGGCTGGTCGTCAAGCATGAGCACACGACCTTGGGGTATCGTGAGTAATTGGATGTTCGTATTTTTTGAGAACTGGTCCCAGGAATCTATGAAATAACGTTTGAACCAGCTCGTTGTAGCATTACCGAATATCTCATCATTGAATCCCGGACGTAGTACTAACACGGGGACGGTGATCTTCATCAGATCCTCAGTTTGATCTTCCGCCATGAATTCGATTAGATACCGGATCTTCACTGGCAGGGGTGTCATCTCCATCTGTTGGCGCGCACGTTCGGCCTGAACTCCGTCGTTGCAAAACATGTCAGCCGTATAATTATTGCTTTCCCAAGTTTCAGGAGTCACGTACTTAAACCATTTTTGCGCCCAAAATTCATCCGTAAATTGAACTCGTTCCTGCGGGGTTCCGGGTGTCTTTCCGGTAGGGTCCCTTGGAGACGGAAATGCTCGGACCGGCGTGGAGGCAAGATCGATTACGCCCCCCAAGATTCCCGGGTGTTGAATTGCAATTTCATGAGCCACAAAGGATCCTGGAAAACTGTGCGCAACAATTATTGGCCTCCTTAGTTTTTCCTTCGTGATTAGTTGCAGCACGTCGCGCTCGAGTTGACGCGTCCAGGTCAGATCACCATAACTAATACTTTCAGTGGGGAGAGAGCGTGCCGCAGTTCCCACCAGACCTGGAGGCACGATTTCATACAGCGTGTAATGCGATTTGTTGCGACTCACAAATCCATTAAATGTCTCCGGACCTGAATAGACGCCTGGAATCAGAATGAGCGACTGCCGCCCATTCCCTCTCTTATTGATCACCGGCGCGTGATTATCAGGAAGCGGTCGATATTCGGAAGAAAAACGGAAGTTGTTGCGGGCGATGTCTATCTCACGTAAGCCTCGTTTTGGCCGTTCTGCTTTGAGGTCAATTGTTACGGAACCTCTATTAGGAATATCGTCATTCCATCTTTCATTTGAACCAACGGCAGCTATCATTTTTAGAGTCATTTGATCTGTCAGGTCGCGGCGCTTTAGACCGATAATTATTGCGTCATCCACAACCTGAATTTTTAGATTGTTCTGAATGAGGTTATTTGGCTTTCTCACCTTTGCGCCTCCCGGATCTCCCACCCCAATGATCCCTTCGTAGCTATCGCCGTGACGCTGCACCCAGGCCGTCGCGAGTTTGTCGAACTTGAAGTCTTTGTTACTGCCCCACCAGTTCATCTTGGCTGCTTCATCACCGCCGGTATCGAAGACCAGATTGACGCCAAACACTTCCTGATTTGGCTTTCCGTACAATGCGATTCTGAACCACAGCATGTCTTGATCTTTATCGTACCGGTAGGAAAGCTGGGCGGCATCCGCGAGAGATGGATCTCGAGAATCGCCCTTAGCGTCGCCACTCAAGACCGACCAAACGTCACCAGCAGGGGCAGCAGGTGTGTTGATGACAACGCTCGTGATGAATAGGGATGATAAGAATATCTTCACAAGAAGAGATTTTCCTGTCTTGAACATATTCAGATCCTTTCGGTACAGTCGTTTCCTCTAGTGTTTTGAGTGACGTTAGTGTTCGTTGATTTGACTCATTTTGACAATAAATAATCAGCGACTGGCGAATGAGGAGCAGGGAATGGTCAACAGGGGTGTGCAAGTCGTGCCGAGTGCAGCGAGCCCTTGACAGTTTTCCGTCAACGGTCAACGGCCCAGCAACGTTTGGCACCATTCAGAGCTTAGTCTCTGTGGACGCTCTCCAAGAATTTAAAGTAGAGACTTCAGGTAGTACTGCCGAGTATGGCCGACAACCTGGTGGTCAGGATTCCATTCCCGCTTCGGTACAGCAAACATCACACGGGCACCGGCGACACTTACTCCTGGTCAAGCATGGCAGGTAAACGCAACTACATCTGTCAAGGATCTTCCAACCGAGCAGGTCAAACTATGTTTGGTGGTGTCGGTCGTCGATCAAGGGACATTTGAGTATCGGAAATCGCACCTTTACTCCGCTCCGAAAAACTGCCGGCGTATTAACCACAATTGTCTCTCCGCTCTCTCCCGCCTCAGTGACAAAA
>Ga0075423_10004372_pt1 | contig 13123 bp, 11 predicted proteins | sample SoiMethybrSBSTD2_FD_80114 | JGI IMG/M metagenome (GOLD analysis project Ga0075423, IMG submission 80114) | Bulk soil microbial communities from a Populus tree surrounding site in Tennessee, USA - Soil MetaG P. TD hybrid SBSTD2 | ecosystem: Environmental > Terrestrial > Soil > Tree plantation...
ATCTCAAAGCGACCGTCGTCATTCAGCACGACATGCGCGACATCGGCAAGCTGCCGGCGTTCCCGGCGGCCGCGAAGTAGCATTTGGCACGCCCGGCCGTCGTCTCTGTCGTTTGCCGCGCCGACCGCGCCGGCTTGCAAGGAGGCCATCGTGGAGAACAAGGTCGTGCAGGACGTGGTGGTCGCACCCGACGAGAACTGGTCAGCGGTCCTGACGCCGGGACAGGTGTTGCGCATCGTGGACCTCGAGGGGAAGCAGGCTGTCGACTTCCTCTGCTACAACGCCGACGATCCCGCCGATCGCTACAACGCGGCGGACACGATGAAGTACAACAAGAATGCGTACCTGGGCGCGGGTCACGGCATCTATACGGTACGCGCGACCAAGCTCTTCACGATCGTGACGGATACCATGGGAGGCGGGCACGACACCATCGGCGGATGCTGCAGCGCCGCCAGCAACATGTTCCGCTACAAGGTGCCGGACACGCCGAGCTGCTACGCCAACTTCCTGCGGGCGCTTGCCCGACACGGCATGGGCGAGAAGGACATCGTAGCCAACATCAATTTCTTCATGAACGTCCCCGTACTGGCCGACGGCACCATGGGCATCGTGGACGGCAAGTCGAAGCCGGGTGACTCGGTGGAGCTCCGCGCCGAAACGCGCGTCCTGGCGGTGGTCTCGAACTGCCCGCAGGTGCACAACCCATGCAACGGGTTCAAGCCCACCCCGATCCGCGTGGTGATCACCAATCCGGCGGGGTAGCTGGCCCTTCAGGGACCCTCAGATACGCACGACGCTAATTCCGTTTGCCGCGAGCCGCTCTGACACCTTCTCCCAACCTGCGGGGTCTCGCTGCTGCCAGCTCGTGAGAGCAGCCCCTGAGACAACCACCCAGGGCAGTTCGTTCTGACACACGCGCTCGACCAAGCAGACCAGATCTGTGCTGAGATCGGGGTCAGCCAGGAGCGCGTTTAGAGTGGCGGCTGTGCCGCCGCCTGAGCTGTCGCGCCGCTCACGTGCGTCTGAATTCGCAGGCACCATGTGGAACCCCTCTTGGGTTATTTAGACTTGGCAGAGATGAGACTACAGGGAGGTAAGGCAATCCCGGAAGTTTTAGACTCGTCACGGTCGTTTCAAGCATACAGGCGTTGTGACGCGCTGAGTCGATCCAGGGGCTGCGGGGGCATCATCACCGGCACCTAGCCGAGGCCAGCATGTCCATGCCAGCCAGGATTCGCCTCACCTTCCTAAGTGCGACCCGAACGGCTTGGCACTTCCTTGTTTGGGCGGTCTTCGCGGGATGGGACTTTGCACGCCGCTACCGCGAGTGTCCGCGGTGTGGCTATGGCATTCCGAAGCTCGCGCTCAAATGCCGATACTGCGGCACCTGGTTCGTGTGAGTCGTGGCGCGAGGGACTACTAGTCCGCGGGGACGAAACCCTAGCTGGCCCACGGGATGCTGTTCGGCTACGATAGCGCCCGCCATGCTCTCCCGCGCCCAGGAAACTCGGGTCCGAGAGATCCTCGGGAATCATCTGCCGGGGACCATCCAGACGTTCTGCCTGGAGCATCTAGCCACCGCCGCATATGTCCCCGTCGCTCATCTCGCGGACCTCGCCGCCTTCGTCCGTAATCTCCGGGTGTCCGGGGCCTGCCAGACTCAGTACGGCGGCACCTGTAGTGCGGGTGCGCACGCGACGGCGCGGCTGCTGATCTCGGCCCGGTCGAGTCCATCCGGTCAGGAAGCTCGCCGTGTTTCGTGAGTGCTACGCCGAATGAGACGGTTGATCCGCTGGCTTCGGCGCTGGTTCGGGCGGGGCGGGCGAGATGTGGTCGGCGGGCTGCCCTCGCACACGGAACCGCATCAGGGTCCGTGACGGCCAAGCTTCAGTCGATACCGTGCAAAGGCTCACTCGCGCCGGTCGTGTCTTGGGCCGGGTTGACACCGCTAGAAAGGACACGCTGAAGCATCTGCGCTTCCTGGCGGATTCGCGCGAGCTCCTCCTTCAAGACGGCGTTCTCTCTTGCGAGGTCAAGCAGTTGACGCCTGGAGTGGTCCTCCTTGCGCCCGATATAGCAAGACAACGGCCAATAGGGGTCGCATCAATTGGGCCGGAAACTGAACGATACGGCCCCGTCGCAAGGGAGATCCCCGGAAGCTTTTACCGATGCGTAGAAATTCTACTCAGGCGCGGATCAGGCTAGAGCCCGAGCGCGTCGATCTGGGCCGGCGTCAGAGCGACCCGCGGAACCGAGTAGATCCGACGCTTCGCCAGGTTCTGCCACGCCCGTTCAATCTCCGGAAGAGGCACGTGGGCTTGTCGAAGGAAGTCTGTGAGCGCGTCCAGGCCCTGGCACTGGGCATGCCGGGCACGAAGCCGCCCGCCCAGCGGGGCGAAGACGATCCGGTACTCGGCGTTGACGGGGTCGATTGGACCAGGGCCTCGGGTGATATGTAGAAACCCCAAGGCCGCACGTTCCATGGCACCTAATCATAGGGGCGCCAAGCGGCCGGACCATCATTCGGAGATTGGGCGCCCGCGGGGCTGAGAAGAGCCGCGCTCGCCGTGTGACCGGGCCGGTCAACTGGCTGACTTCGATTCGGGCGGGAGCCCGACTCCCCGCGAGTTTTTACCCGGTGTGTCAAATCACTACCGGGCCCTTCGTACTGAAGCCTCCGTCCATTCTTTCCGGGCCGCGGGAAGCATCCGGCCAATCCGAGGCTCCGCAGGCGCTGGTACATACCTTGCGAGGAGGCGGTGGAAGGGGGAGGCGTAATGGCCTCCTCGCAAAACAACAAAAAGGAGGCACTGACATGAAACGGATTACCGGATTGGCCACCGGTGTGGTGGCGACTCTCTTGGTCGCGGGGCCTGGTCTAGCCGCTGACAGTATGCGGGAGCCGACACGGGTCGAACAGCCGGGCAAGCTCGCGATGCCTCATCGCGTAACCGGTAGCGTCGTAAGCGTGGACGAGACCGCGGGCACATTCACGGTTCAGGACACGAAGGGGAAAGACTACGTGCTGAAGACCGACGCGCCGCTCGGCTCGAAGTTGAGTGATGTCAAGGCAGGCGACCACGTCAAGGTCAGCTACAAGAAGACCTCGAGCGGGCAGATGGTGGCGACGAAGATCGCTCCAGCTGAGCCGATGAAAACGGGAACTCGATAACGTGTTGGCCGTGTAGGTAGTATCGCCCGAAGGGGATGAGCCGCCCTCTCGCGGCTGCCCCTTCGGGCTCACTCACCTCCATCCGCCTCGCTGAAGCCACTCGTCGTCCGACACGGTTGGCGAGACGGCTCGGCACGTGATAGCCTTCCGCCGAACGTATAGGTGCTGGCGGCGCCACGAAACGGCATCGTCGAGATTGCCGGCCCGGAACGGGCGAAGCGCGCCTCGGTCGCATCGGTCTCCACGAATGGCTCCGCCGCTCACAGGCAAGAGTCTGAAAGGAACGACATGAAGACACCACGCTTGTACTTCCGCGCTTACCTGGCCGCGCTCCTGATGATCGCAGCCGTCCCGGCCGAGGCCGCAGACGTGAAGGAACTATTCGGGATCGATCTCGCGGACTACCCCGGCAAGGAGGCTCGCATGATCGAGGTGTCGTACCCGCCGGGCGCACAGGACATGGCCCATCGGCACAACGCCCATGCGTTCGTCTACGTCCTCGAAGGCCAGATCGTCATGCAGGTAAAAGGCCAACCGGCCGTCACGCTCAAGGCCGGGCAGACGTTCTACGAGGGGCCTACCGATATTCATGTCGTGGGGCGCAATGCCAGCAGCACGGAGCCGGCCAGGTTCGTCGTGATCCTGCTGAAGGCAAAGGGGGCCCCCATCCTCACGCCGGTGAAAGAATGATGCTCGGCAAGATTCACGCCGGCTGTGCGATCGAGCGCGGGCGCGAGGGCAACCGCGGAAGGAACAGCCCGATCGCGCCGGCGCCGAGGCCGACGACGAACGAGCCGATATAGAGCCAGCCGTATGTGCCGAAGTGGTCGAACACCCAGCCGCCCATCGCCGGCCCGAGCGCCATGCCGAGGCTCGAGACCAGGGTGGCGGCCCCGAACACCCGGCCCATGATGTGCATCGGGAAATACCCGCGCGCGATCACGGCGTAGAGCGGCATGACGCCGGCGTAGGTCATGCCGAACACGGCGGCCACGGCATAGAATTCGCCGACCTGGCGGGCGAAGAAATAGGCGCCGGCGGCGACCGCCTGGATCAGCAACCCCGTCACCAGCGCCCGCTTGGGGCCGAACCGGTCGCCCGCCAGACCGAAGATCAGCCGGCCTACCAGGCCCGCGAAGCCCTCCATGCTGTAGATCGTCACTGCGACACCGGGCGCCAGGCCACAGGCGATCGCGTAGCTGATGGTGTGGAAGATCGGACCGGAATGCATGGCGCAGCACGCGAAGAAGGTCGCCGACAGCACGAGGAATTGCGGTGAGCGCAGCGCCTGCCCGGCCGTCATGGCGTTCCCTCCACCGGCCGCCATCGGGCCGGGTCCGCCGCCGGCGACCTGTGGCGCGCGGCGCACCAGGAGCGCCGTCGGGATCAGCAGCACCCAGGCCAGCACCGCGATCGCGAGCTGGGCGGTACGCCAGTCATAGTGCGACAGCAGCCACCGCGCGAAGGGCGAGATCGTCATCGGCGCGACGCCCATGCCGGCCGAGACCAGTGAGACCGCGAGGCTGCGGTGCTTCTCGAACCAGCCGGTCACGGTGACCATCATGGGCGCGAACACCGACCCGGCGGCCGCGCCGACCAGGATGCCGTAGATGACCTGGAACTCGAGCAGGCTGGTGGCCCGGCTGGCGAGCGCCAGGCCCGCGCCCAGCAGCACGGCGCCCGACAGCACGACGATCCGGGGGCCGAAACGATCGGTGAGTGCGCCCCAGAAGAAGCCGCCGACGCCCATGTTGATGAACACGAGCGTCATGGCGAGCGACACGCCGGTGCGCGACCAGCCCGTCGCTTCCGACATCGGCTGCAGGAACACCGCCAGCGAGAACGTCGAGCCCATGGCGACGCAGCCCAACAGGGCGCCAGCGGCGACGACGATCCAGCCGTATTGGAGCTTCATGGTCACGGGCCTCCAAGCCAAGTTCATGGTGTGCTCACCCCAGTCCCCCTCGTTCCTTCACCCTGCCTTGTCCAGATTCACCTGGTAGTCGAGCCGGCGATCCCGGAATCGACACGGTCTGTTCGTCTGGCGGGTGGGGCCTCGAAGCTAGCCCACGACGAGGTTGACGACTCTACCGGGCACATAGACCACTTTCCTGACTGTCCGGCCAGCCAGGTGCGCCCTGACCCCGTCGGCGTTGAGTGCCGCCGCACGCGCCGCGTCCTCGGAGGCCGTACGCGACAGCACCAAGTGTCCGCGGACACGGCCGTTGACCTGGACGGCGATTTCGACCGAGTCCTCCCGGCAGAGTGCCTCGTCCCAGGTGGGCCAGGCCTGATGGGCGAGCGTGCCGGCTTGCTCCACGTCGTGCCCGCCCCTCTGCCATAGCTCCTCAGCGACATGGGGTGCAAGCGGCGAGACGAGCAAGATCAACGTCCTGACCGCCTCGCGTGGCAGGGGGTCGGGCAGGTCGCTCAGGTGGTTGAGCAGCTCCATCATGGCGCTGATGGCCGTGTTGAAGCGCAACGCCTCGACGTCTCGGGTGACTCGCTTGACGGTCTGATGAAGCACGCGGCGGGTGAGCTCGTCGATCCCGTCGCCCACCGGCCGCATCCCGGTCGCGTACAGCCGGTCCCGGAAGCGCCTCACGCCCTGGATCTGGGATGCCTGCCAGGGCTTGACCGCTTCCAGCGGGCCCATGAACATCTCGTAGAGACGGAGCACGTCGGCGCCGTGCGCCCGGACGATGTCATCCGGGTTGATGACGTTACCTCGCGACTTGCTCATCTTCTCGCCGTCTTCCCCCAGGATCACCCCCTGATGCACCACTTTCATGAACGGCTCGGGGTGCCGCACCATCCCCAGATCGAAGAGCACCTTGTGCCAGAAGCGCGCATAGAGCAGATGGAGCACGGCGTGCTCGGAACCGCCGACGTAGAGGTCCACCGGCATCCACGCCTCGTAGGCCGCCGGCGACCAGGGCTCGTGGTGGTTCTCGGGATCGAGGAATCGGAGGTAGTACCAGCACGAGCCGGCCCACTGCGGCATGGTGTTGGTCTCTCGCGCGTACCAGCGGCCGTCCTTCTGGAAGAACCGCCAGTCCACCGCGCGCGCGAGTGGGCCGGCTGGATCCTCGCCGGGGCGGAAGTCCGTCAGCGCGGGCAGCGCGAGCGGCAGCTCGGACTCGCCGACCGCGATGGGCTGATCGTAGCGAATCCGGTAGGCGCCGCCGTGCCTCGGATCGGCGAGCGGCTCAGCCAGCTCGACGGGGAAATAGATAGGGATCGGTTCGCCCCAGTAGCGCTGCCGCGAGAAGACCCAGTCGTGGAGCCGGTACATGACCGCCCCCGCGCCGCGTCCCAGTCCCTGGAGCCGCTCGATGACCGCGCGCTGGCAGTCGGCCGTCGGCAGCCCGTCGAACTCGCCGCTCTGGACCGTGATGCCGTCGTCGACGTAGGCGGCCTCGAGCGGCCCCCGCAGCGCCCCGTCCGGGCTCACCACCTCGATGATGGGCAGCCCGAATGTCTTGGCGAAGATGAAGTCACGCTCGTCGTGCCCCGGCACGGCCATCACCGCGCCCGTGCCGTAGTGGCCGACCACGTAGTCCGCGACCCAGATCGGCACGCGCGCGCCCGTGATGGGGTGCCGCGCGAAGGCGCCCGTGGGTACGCCCGTCTTCTCCGCCGTACTGGCGATGCGGTCCCGTTCGCTCTTGCGCGCGGCCGCCTCGACGTATGCGTGCACCGCGTCTCGATTCGACCGGGTCGTGATCTTCGAGACTAACGCGTGCTCCGGCGCCAGCACGACGTACGTCGCACCCATGAGCGTGTCGGGGCGCGTGGTGAATACCTCGATGTCATCCGAGTGGTCGGCCACCGCGAAGTGGACAGTGGCTCCCTCGGAACGGCCGATCCAGCGGCGCTGCGCGGTCAGCGTCCCGCCCGGCCAGTCGACCAGCTTGAGGTCTTCGTGCAGTCGGTCAGCGTAGGCGGTGATGCGGAGCAACCACTGCCGAAGTGGAGTGCGCACGACCGGGAAGTGGCCGACCTCGCTCACGCCGTCGACCACCTCCTCGTTCGCCAGTACGGTGCCGAGGGCCGGACACCAGTTGACCGGGATGTCATCTTGGTAGGCTAGGCCGCGCTCGAACAGCTTGAGGAACATCCACTGCGTCCAGCGGACGTAATGGGGGTCCGTCGTGTCGACCTCCCGCGCCCAGTCGTAGCTGAAGCCCAGCGTTGTCAGCTGGCGCCGGAACGTGGCGATATTCTCGCGCGTCGTCGCGGCCGGGTGCGTACCGGTGCGGATGGCGTGCTGCTCGGCCGGCAGCCCAAACGCGTCCCAGCCCATCGGGTGCAGCACGTCGTAACCGCGCATCCGGAGGTACCGGCAGACGATGTCGGTCGCCGTATACCCCTCCGGGTGGCCGACGTGGAGTCCGGCGGCCGAGGGGTACGGGAACATGTCCAGGACATACCGCTTCTCCCGACCCGGGCGGCGTACCGCCCGGAACGTGGCGTGCTCGTTCCAGAACCGCTGCCAGCGCGGTTCCACCTCGTCGTGGTGGTACCCGGCCGGCTCGGCGCGGTCTGCCCTGGAAGCCAAGGAGCCCTCCTTCGCTCGAAACAGAAACGCCTCTCCAGGGCTACCGGAGAGGCGTTGGGCGCGCGCCGCGGAGGCGCGCGCCTAGGTCAGAAACAGGGTCGCAATCTGGGTGCCGATCTCCTTCATGTCCGCCGGATTCTCGCCGCGCTGGCCGCCGATGTCAACTCCACGCCCGCGGGGAATGGCAGCTCGCTTGTTGACCCCCCTCGCGCGCCAGACTAAGCTCACGCCAGTTGTCCGACCGGTCACGGCTCCGAGCCCGGCTCTTCGAACACCCAGATGCCTGGCGTGAAGCGAACACCGACAGCCCATCGTGACGAAGACCTCGAGTGATTGACCGCCGGGCGTTCATCAGCGCTCTGGCTGGCGGCCTCCTCGCCCCGAAGCTCCTCGCGGAGGCGCAGCCGGCGGGGAAGCCGCCGGCGCGGGTCGGCGTCCTGTTGAACCTCTACCCTCCGGACGAACAACCGCCGCAGGCCCTCCGGCGGCGCCTTCGTGACCTCGGCTACGTCGAAGGGCAGAACCTCGTCATCGACTGGCGGTATCAACTGGGCGGGAGCGACCGCCTGCCCGCCTTGGCCGGGGAGCTAGTCCGTTTCAAGCCCTATGTCATCGTCGCCGACGTCGCGGCGGCTATCCGAGCCGCCATGCAGGCGACCTCGACCATCCCGATCGTGATGGCGACCAGCGCGGACGCGGTGGGAGGCGGGCTCGTCTCGAGCCTCCGGCGGCCGGGAGGTAACGTCACCGGCGTCACGATAATGCTGGCCGAGATGACCCCGAAGCGCCTGCAGCTCCTTAGAGAAGTGGCGCCGCGCGTCTCCCGCGTCGCGGTCTTGTGGGATCCCGTCATTCCATGGCACCGCGCGCTGCTCAAGGAGATCGAGGCCACCGCGCCGGCGTTACGGCTCCAGCCCATCGTCATCGCCGTGCGGAATCGGGACGATTTCGGGAATGCGCTTGCGCAGATGACGGAAGATCGCGCCGACGCAGTGTTCATTAGCCACACGATGACCACGAGAGCCCGTGACCAGATTCTCGCCTTCGCGGCCAAGAACCGGCTGCCCACGATGTTCATGGACCGAGACTATGTGACGGCCGGGGGTCTGATGTCGTATGGATCCAACTACTCCGAGCAGTTTCGGCAGGCCGCCGAGTATGTCGTCAAGATCCTTAGAGGAGCAAGGCCTGGCGATCTTCCGGTCGAAGAACCGACCAAGTTCGAGCTGCTCCTCAACCTCAAGACCGCCAAGGCGCTCGGCCTGACCATCCCGCCGGCCCTCTTGCAGAGAGCGGATCAGGTGATCGAGTGATGGACCGGCGCTCGTTCCTCTTCGCGTCGCTCGCTGCTCTTGTCGCCCCGCCCCTCGCGGCCGGGGCGCAGACGGCCAAGAAGCTGTACCGGATCGTGTACCTGGGCAATTCCTCGGCCGCGCTGGAGAGCGATCTCGTCGACTCCTTTCGCCAGGGGTTGCGCAATCTCGACTACGTCGAAGGCCGGAATGTGGTCATCGACTACCGCTGGGCCGAGGGCCGGAACGATCTGTTCCCCGCGTTGGTTGCGGACGCGGTCCGTCTCAAGGCGGATGTCATCGTGACGTCCGGCACGCCGGCCGCGCTCGCCGCCAAAGAAGCGACACGGACGACTCCTATCGTCATAGCGGCCATGGGAGACCCCATCAGTGCCGGTGTCGTGGCAAGCCTCGCGCGGCCCGGTGGGAACATTACCGGGCTGGCCTCGATGAGCCCTGAGATCGACGGAAAACGACTCGAACTGCTAACGGAGCTTCTACCGGGCGTCTCCCGCGTCGCCGTCCTCTGGAATCCTACGAACCCAGCCAATGCGGCCCGACTTCACAATATCCAGCACGCCGCCACGATCCTTCGCTTGAAGCTCGAACCGGTGGTAGGGGCCGCAGATAGTCAAGCCCTCGAGAACGGCTTCCAGGCCATCGTCGCGGCTCGCGCCCAGGCGCTGGTCGTCGAGCCGGATCGTGGTCTGCTGGCTCATCGAGTGCAGATCGTCGCTCTAACCGCGCGGCGGCGCCTGCCTACCCTCTACCCGTACCGAGAATTTGTTCAGGCAGGTGGCCTCGTGTCCTATGCACCCAGCTATCCGGCGATGTTCCGACGCGCCGCCACATACGTGGACAAGATCCTGAAGGGCGTCAAGCCCAGCGACCTTCCAATCGAGCAGCCGACCACGTTCGAGCTGGTGATCAACTCCAAAACCGCTGAGGCTCAAAGCCTCGCGATCCCGCCGTCGGTGCTGGCGCGGGCGGATCAGGTAATCGAGTGATGGATCGGCGGGCGTTCATGTCGAGCGTGACCCTCGGCGTCCTCGCCGCGCCGCCCGGATCGCCGACTGCTCCGTCCCCACGACCCTGGTAGACTCGGTGAATCATCGTCCGGACGACGTCCCCGGAAATGGCCCCGGATGCGAGTGTCGGCTCGATTGAGAACGGAGTCTGCGGTTGAAAGCGGGTGCTTCGAGGAATCCTGAGGTGAGCGGGCGCTACCGGGCGCTCCGGCGTCTGCTCACGTATCTGAAGCCGCACTGGATAACGGTGGCCATCGCCGCGCTCCTCGCCTGCGGGGTCGGGGCCGCCGGCGGGCTGATCGCCTGGCTGGTCAAGCCGGTCATGGACGAGATCTTCCTGAAGCGAGATCTGCGAATGCTCACCGTGGTGCCGCTCGCGCTGCTCGGGGCGTACGTGTTCAAGGGCCTGGGCAGCTACGGCGAGTCGTACCTGATGGCGTCCGTCGGCGAGCGGGTCATCGCCCGGCTCCGGGCCGAGCTCTACACCCACATCCAGGGGATGCCGCTCTCGTTCTTCGCCGCGTTCCATTCGGGCGAGCTCCGGGCGCGGGTCGTGATCGACGTGAACCGCATCGCAGGTCTGTCGTCGGTCGTACTCGTGAACACCGTGCGGCGGGTGGGTACGAGTATCGCGCTGCTGGTGGTGATGTTCAGCCGCGACCGGATGCTGGCCCTCATCGCGGCCTCCATCCTTCCGCTCGTGGGTATCGTCAACTGGGCGCTGGGGCGGAAGCTGTACCGGATCAATCGCCGCGCGCAGGAGCTGATGGGGGATCTGACCGTGCTCCTCCAGGAGTCCTTCACCGGCACCAAGATCGTGAAGGCCTTCGGGCGCGAGGGGCTCGAACAATCGCGGTTCGACGCGCTCAACGATCGGCGGGTGCGACTGGCCTTGAAGGACATCCGGGTCGACGAGCTGTCCGGGCCGTTGATGGAGATCCTGGCCGCCTTCGGCATCATCGGGGCGCTCTCGTACGGTGGCGCGCAGGTGATCGCGGGATCGCTCACGCCGGGAGAGTTCTTCTCGTTCACCGCGGCGGTGGTGCTGCTCTATCGTCCGGTCCGGGAGCTGTTTCGAACCTTCAACACGATCCAGCAGTCCATCGCCTCGGTGGAGCGCGTGTTCGAGATCCTGGACATGCCGGCCGCGATCGTGGACGCTCCCGGTGCGCGCACTCTGGAGACGTTCTCGGACCGTATCGCGTTCGAGGGGGCCGGGTTCCGCTATCCCGGGGCGGAGGAGTGGGCGCTCCGCGACATCTCGCTCATCGTGCGCAAGGGCGAGCTGGTCGCCTTCGTCGGTATGTCCGGGGCCGGAAAGACGACGCTGCTCGAGCTCCTGCTGCGGTTCCACGACGTCTCCGCGGGGCGGATCACGATCGACGGGCACGACGTGCGGGAGGTGACCGGGGGGTCGCTTCGCGCCCTCATCGGCATCGTGAGCCAGGATACCTTTCTGTTCCAGAACTCGATCGGCTTCAACATCGCCTACGGCAAGCCGGGGGCAACCCGGGAGGAGATCGAGGAGGCCGCCCGGATGGCCCAGGCGACCGAGTTCATCACCGCGCTGCCCGACGGCCTGGCGACCCAGGTCGGGGAGCGCGGGGTCCGGCTCTCGGGCGGCCAGGCCCAGCGGCTCGCGATCGCGCGGGCGTTCCTCCGGAACCCGCCCATCCTGATCCTGGACGAGGCCACGTCGGATCTCGATGCCGAGAGCGAGTTTCTCGTCCAGCAGGCGCTGGCCGAGCTCATGCGGGGACGGACCGTGCTGCTCATCGCCCATCGACTGGCCACCGTCAGGCATGCCGACCGCGTGGTCGTCGTGCACGAGGGCCGCATCGCGGAGGTCGGCGGCCACGCCGAGCTGATGGCACGGCCGGACGGCATTTACCGCGGGCTTGCGCAGCGCCAGACCCTCGACCTGAGAGGGTGAGACGGTCACGCGATCCACTCCACCGGATCCTCGTCCCGGCCGGGCACGTGCCCGTCGATGAAGATGCGATGCCAGATCGCGAGCTGGACGAGTCCCCAGATCGCGTGGGTCATATTGCCCCCGCCCTGCTGCTCCCGCAGCAGCCGGGCCACCGCGTCGGCCCGGAACCAGCGCCGGATCGCGGGATGACCGGGGAGGTGGACGGCCAGGCGATCGAGGAAGGCGCCGTGCAGCCATCCGCGCATCGGCACGTAGAAGCCACGCTTCCGTCGCCAGAGGTGGGTGGGCGGCAGGCGACGCTCGCCCCACCGCTTGAGGAACAGCTTGCCCTGCCGGCCGCCGACCTTCAGCGAATCCGGCAGGCTCAGGCCGAACTCGACCACCCGATGGTCGAGGAACGGGACCCGGCCTTCGAGCCCGAAGCTCATCAGCACCCGGTCGGTCTTGACCAGCAGCTCGTCGGGGAGCCAGGTGACGAGGTCCGCGAGCTGGCAGCGCGTCACGTCGGTCCAGTCGGCCGGCGTGGCCCGCCACGCGGCGATCACCGGCGCCCGGCGTGCCGCGTCCGCCGCCCTGAGCTCGGGGCCCAGGACGTCCCGCACCCAGTCGGAGCGCCACTCACCCCGGGTGCGGTAACCGCCCGAGCCCGGCGCCACCATGTTCTTGAGCCATCGCTGAGGTAGCGTCCGGCGATAGCGACCGTAGCCGGCGAAGACCTCGTCCCCGCCCTCCCCGGTCAACACCACCTTGAGCGCCCGGGCCGCCCGCTCGGCAAGAAACGACGTGGGCAAGCAGGCGTAGTCGTGCAGCAGGTCGTCGGTGGACCAGACGGTGTGCGGGAGGCGCCGAAAGACCTCGTCGCGGTCGAGCCTGATCTCGACGTGGTCGGCCTCGAAGCGCCGGGCGATCGTTGCCGCGTCCGCCAATTCGTCTCCGATCGCCGGATCCCGGTATCCCACCGAGAAGGTATGCACCGGGCGACCGGTCAGCTCGCTGACCATCGCGAGGAGAATGCCGGAGTCGACCCCGCTGGAGAGGAAGAGGCCGTGCGGCACGTCGGCGCGCAGGTGCTCCAGCATGACCCGTCGGAAGAGCGGCTCGAACTCTTCGACGGCCTCGTCGAAGTTGAGCCGG
>Ga0075423_10004373_pt1 | contig 13122 bp, 10 predicted proteins | sample SoiMethybrSBSTD2_FD_80114 | JGI IMG/M metagenome (GOLD analysis project Ga0075423, IMG submission 80114) | Bulk soil microbial communities from a Populus tree surrounding site in Tennessee, USA - Soil MetaG P. TD hybrid SBSTD2 | ecosystem: Environmental > Terrestrial > Soil > Tree plantation...
CCCTTTACTAGCGACTTTTGTCCGGTCGTCGCGGGCGGGGCGGTAGCATTGACGGCTACCGTTTCGGTTGCAACCTTGGAAGGCGACATGGCAGCGACGCCGGCCCCATCTCGGTCCCCAACGGGAAGGCTTCGCGCCTCGGCTTGCGGAATTGGAGGCGGCGCGGCAGGTGCTGATGTTGGTGCTGGAACCGGCTGGGCGGGAGGTGCAGCGTCCGCACGTATTGGCCGCTTTGCTTCCGGGACATTCGCGGTGCGCTCGTTCAGAACTAGAGCCGGCGCAGCAACTTTGTTCGTCGAGTACATGAATTGCTCGTCGGCTTCTTTCTTATCTTGAAAGAGAATTCCCTTCTTAGCTCGCGACTTGTCCTGCTTCGATTCAGCCGCCTGCTGGTTCAACGTGTCATCGGTCAACGGAGCCATCTGCCGCAGGGGAACGGTCTCTGCGCTTTCCTTCACCGGTCCCGCCGTCATCGCGACTCGATTCATGGTGGTGCGCTGCATCAGCACCGCCGAACTCACTATCACTACACATGCGGCAAGCGCTCCCCAGCGCAAGGCGCTCCAGCGGAACCAAGGAGCTTTTTGGACTGGTCTGGTGTCTTTACCGGAAACGAGTGCGGGCGATGGCGTTGGCGGTAGCTGCAACGCGACTACCTCTCGACACTCGGTGCAACGCGCAAGGTGATCTAGGACAGGAATGCGCTCGCGCTCCGACAGCGCCTGCTCGGCGAAGGCTGTCAGCAGGTTGGGATCGGGGTGAGTCCCGGCCTGCGCTGCCTTCAGCCGTTCGCGAACGAGATTGGGAACATCAGTCATCGGTAAATTGTCTTTCGCCGGAAGCTCCTCGAAGGCACTTCCCTAGCCAAGCACCCTGAAGGCTCACCGTGCGACTCTCGAATGCCAACTGCCAGAAATCTCAGCCACTTCCGTCGCCAGCCTGCGCTTCTACCTTCTTCTTGGAGAACGCGGTTTGAGGAGAATCTTGCGCCAATCGATCACGGATATTCAAGGTCAGGTCGCGCACATCGACTTCCAAAGCCTCTTCGGCCTGACGGCGGCTCATCCCGCGGCGCCCCAGGGCCGCTAATATCTGTTTGCGCAAGGACTTAGCCAATTTATCCACTTTTCGGCAGATGGTGGATTCATGCACCGAAAGCATTCGGGCGATCTCCGCTAAAGTGCGGCCATCAAGGAAATACGCAGCCAGTACAAACCGGTCCTCGGCCGGCAACGCGGACAGGGCTTCGTCGGTTGCTGATTCCAGGCGCGGATCAACGACGGATATTGGCTCGGGATCGGGCGTGGCAAACTGGGCGCCTTCCTCGGTTTCCTCTTCAAGACTCACCATCCGCTTCTGCCGGCGATAGCGATTGACTTGTTCCTGCGCCATCACAGTCCGCAGCCAACCTTCCAGCGAGCCGCGGCCGGTATAGGACGAGAGCTTGGAAACTCTCCGTCCCTCGCGGCTAACAGTTCCATACAGATCGGCATAAAGAGAGTCTGCAAGTTCACGGGCGGCGGACTCTTCACGAGCGATCTGGAGGCCGATTTCGTAAAGCCGCTCGCGGTAGCGCGCCATGAAAGTCTCCCAGGCGCGTTCGTTCCCATTGGCGCACCCTCGCGCCAGGACCAGCTCTTCGATTTTGAGTGAAACGCAGAATTCGCGGAGGTGCGGGGAACCCTCTCCGGCGCCATATTTCTGAGTAACTTCGAGCAGGATAAAGGCCAACTGATCGGAGCTTATGTCGTACCTCGCCGCCCCAGACTTGGCATGGAGTTCGGCGGCCAAAGTTTGCAGCTCAGGTGAGCATCCGGCGGCGGGTTGCGTGGCGCGATCCATCAGGAGTGGGCGTCCTTCGCGATGCTACTCATTTTTTTCGATGCAAGGAAGACGGAACTTACCGTTCTCGGAACAGACAAAGGGAAGCCAAGGGCACCCCGGAACATTTGGATGCGCTCGGAGGCCGGGGTGTCGCTTCACTCCGGGAGGATTGCAATGAGGATTATGGCGTTCTTGGCCGCGATGGCTGCAGTGATCGTCACCGGCCTGGTGTTGAGCTCGCGCTACGAGGTCCAGGCGGGCGAGGTGGTATCGGGATCGGATTACAAGGTGCTCTCCCCCATCCGACATGGAAATCTCACGGTGTTTCCGGTGGTTGCCACGAATTCCCATGACACGCACGTTTTCCTGACATTGGATGAGGGTCTCAAGTCGGGTGAGGTCGAGGTAACGGAATCGGGACGCGTGGGTGGAATGGTCCGCCGACGGCAGAGTGGTGTCCTCAACACTCCGTATCCCGTGCGGAACGGGGCACAAGTGAACAAGCTGGTGCTGGTCAATAACTCGAAGCGGCCGCTGATCTTGCTGGCCGGCGAAATCGTGACTGGAGGAAAACAGGATCGGGTGATCGGAAAGGATCGGATCGTTCCAGCCGACAGCGACCCGATCGACCTCGACGTATTCTGCGTGGAACCGGGACGGTGGGTAGGTTCCAGTGAGAAGTTCGTGTTTGGTTCCGTCAGCGGTGGGATGGCGGCGCCAGCCGTACGCGGCAAGGCAATGGCCGATAAAGACCAGCAGAAGGTATGGGCGGAGGTGGGCAAGGCAAAGGAAGGCATGGCGAACGAGCTTCGCAGTCCGACGCTGGCGCAGAGCGTGCCGGCGCCGGCGGCTGCTATGGAGGTCGAGTCGACGACGTCCTACGCGCGTGTGATGCAGAATGACGAGGTGAAGTCCAGGGTGGACTCGATGGCTCGTCCGATCGAACAGGAATATCAAAGCACCATCCAGCAACTTCGCGATCGAAACGCGCTGGGCGTAGTCGTAGCCGTTAACGGAGAGATCGTGTGGGCCGACATCTTTGCCAGCACCAACCTGCTCGAGAAGTACTGGCCCAAGCTTGTGCGGTCGTACGCCTCAGAAGCGGTCGTGACGCGGGCCAAAGGTGCGCAAGCGAGTGAGAAAGCTGCTCAAGCTTTCTTGGAGAACCTGCATGGGAGACATGAGACGGTGGACAGCGAGCCCGGAATCTATCGGCATACTGAAGTGAGCGGCGATGGATTCAAGGCATTTGAACTGACCTCGTTGCTTCCGAAGACGGGATTTGCAGTCCATGTGGCAAAAATGGCTGATTAGCAGTGGGCAGTGGCCGGTGGTCAGTGAGCAGTGGTTAGTCCTAGGTTTTCACCGATTGGTGTCCCTCCCTCAGGGCGGGGAGAGCTTACGCTCTCCCCTTTCATCACAACGGGGCCGATTTACGCACTGCGTTGAGCTACTTCAAACTTGCCGCCTCCTTCAAAGGCAAGTTCTGTGACGAGCCGCCTGCCATGAATATGTAATCCCCGGGCACTCGCTCCCATCCATTCTTTTCGACGCTGAAAATGGAGAGGTAGAGCGGATCGATCTCCACCGTGACTTCCTTGCTTTCACCGGCGTTTAATTTGACCTTGCTCCAGCCGACCAAACGCTTCGGCGGCTGATTTGCGCTTGCAGGAAGAGCAACGTAAACCTGCGCTACTTCCGCTCCTGCCCGCGTGCCCGTGTTTTTCAAGGTAAAGGTCACGCTAACTTTCTCTCCGGCCGTCACCTTCAAGCTGGAATATTCGTAGGTGGTGTAGGAGAGCCCATGACCGAAGGGGAACAGGACGGACTTGTTCTCCGCGTCGTACCACTTGTAGCCAACCTTCACGCCTTCATCGTAGGTGACCTGAAATGCCGGCAGGCCCGCAGCGATTCGCTTCCAGGCCTCGTTGTCTCCATCCCTCGTGGTGGAGTGGGCAGGAGGCTGGACGATCGTCGGATGCGGCAGATCAGCTTCACTCCTCGGGAACGTAATTGGAAGTTTCGCGCTCGGATTCAGGTCGCCGAAGAGCAGGTTCGCGACGGCTTCAGCACCACGGCTCCCCGCAAACCAAGTCTCGAGAATTCCGCTCACTTGGTCGACCCACGGCATCGTAACGGGACCACCACTTTCAATCACAACAATGGTGTGGGGATTTGCTGCCGCCACCTTGGCGATGAGCGCATCCTGGTTGTCGGGGAGAGCCAAGCTTTCCAGATCCATGCCTTCACTTTCCCACTGCGCGGCAAAGACAATGGCCACATCCGCAGACTTGGCCAACTCCGCAGCTGCCGATGGATCTGTACCCGGATCGTATTGGACGTTCGCGCCGGGGGCTTTCGCTTTGATCGCCTTTAGGGGTGAAGTTGGAAACCAGATGTGATCCTGCCAATGGGTGCGGCCTTTGCCAGGGGGCATGATCGCATTTCCACCCGGTGGATCGACCTGCGCCGAACCGCCGCCGGAAATCATGCCCACATCGGAGTGTGCACCAATCAGAGCGATACTGCGCAATTTGGAAGCGTCGAGCGGCAGAAGATTCTGGTTGTTCTTGAGCAATACGATGCTCTGCTCGGCAATTTTCTGGGCGACCTCGAAGCCACCCACGACATCGACCACGCTCTTCTCCGGCGGATCATCGACAACGCCAGTCGCAAACATGGAACGCAAGATGCGATGCACGTGATCGTCGAGCTCAGACTTCGGAATCTTTCCGGATGCGACAGCCTTCTTGAACTCGGCGCCGTAGAAGATTTCCGCCGGTTCTTCGTGATCGAGTCCCGCAGCCGAAGCCTTCGCCGCACTATGCGTCGCGCCCCAATCGGACACAACGAAACCCTTGAAATTCCAGTCCTTCTTGAGCAGATCCCTGAGCAGATACTTGTTCTCGCACGCGTAATCGCCGTTAACGCGGTTGTAGGAGCACATCACCGCGGCGACGTCCGATTCGCGTATGCCGATTTCGAAAGCGAGCAAGTCACTTTCGCGCATCGAGCGCTTGTCGATGTTGACATTCACGGCGTTGCGCCCACTCTCCTGGTCATTCAATGCATAATGCTTGATATCGCCGATGACGTGCTGGTCCTGCGTGCCGCGGATCACTTGAGCGACCATCTTTCCCGCCAGGATCGGATCTTCTCCCATGTATTCGAAGGTGCGACCGTTGCGAGGCTCGCGAGTGATGTTCACACCGCCACCCAGCGACATGTTGTAGCCCTGCGCTCGCAGTTCGCGGCCAATCAGGGCGCCGTATTCGTGGGCAGCCTCCAAGTCCCAGCTGGCGGCCCCGGCCACGCAAGCGGGCAATGCCGTGGAATAGCGGCCATTCTCGCCGCTCATTCGGACACCATAGGCTGCGTCGGACATCTGGATAGGCGGAATCCCTAATCGCGGAACACCGACGACGTAACCGGCGCCGCCGTTCGAATGCACGGCGAGCGGACTGACCGGACCCAGACCAGCCATTCCAGTGCCGTGCAACATCGCGATCTTCTCGTCGAGCGTCATCTCTTTCACGACCATGGCGGCACGCTCATCGGGCGAAAGGCTGGAGTTCATCCACGGCTTCGACGACGGCTTCGCAGCGGCACCCGACTGCGCCGAGGCTGCCAATTGAGCACACACGAGGACGATGGTGCACATCAAAGAGGTTTTTTTTAGGGAGAAGGCTTGCTTTGCCATAACGATTCGGCATCCTTAGTTAAGCGTTTGAGTAGAGATCCGACCGTCTATGTTACGCGCATTTTGTCGGATTTGCCTTACGAGAACTTTCGCCTCCCGAGGCTTTTTAAAGAGGTCGGTGCAGGTTCAGGAATTTTCTTTCGATTTCGTCCGCCCCACCGCCCACACGCGGGGTCCTAAGCTCGCAACAGGCCAACTGGGGAACCGCCCGATGCACTCCACAGGCATTCACTTCGGCGCGACAGACAAAAACTCTGCCAAGGAATCGGCGGATCGCATCTCACCAACCTGCGCTGCTCGACAGCGGTGCTGCATAGGGTAGATGAAATCAAGGCTCCAATTTAGACCGAGCGGGACGGTTCGCATAGCGCGGGCAATACTTTTCCTTTTTCTCCTGACTCTTGCAGCGCGAATCGCACCTGCATACTCGGTCCTCACTCACGAAGAGATCGTGGACCTGCTCTGGCAGGATCAGATTCAGCCATTGCTGCAAAAACAATTTCCTGCCGCGTCCGAGGAGGACCTGCGCAAAGCGCATGCTTACGCGTACGGCGGTTCACTGGTCCAGGACATGGGCTACTACCCATTCGGGAACAAGCACTTCAGCGATCTGGTTCACTACGTCCGCAGCGGTGACTTTGTCGGCGCTCTGGTTTCCGAAGCCAAAGATTTGAACGAATATGCCTTCGCCCTGGGTGCGCTGTCGCACTACGCAGCCGATAACACCGGACATCCGACAATCAATCGGGTAGTGGTGATTGAATTTCCCAAGCTAAGAAAGAAGTTCGGGGATCGTGCCACCTATGCCGACGATCCTAAGGCACATATTCGCACCGAATTTGGGTTCGACATGGTACAGGTGGCGAAGAACCGATATACCTCGGATCGCTATCACGACTTCATCGGCTTTGAAGTCTCTAAGGACTTGCTCGACCGGGCATTTCTCGATACCTATGGGCTGAATCTCAGCGATGTATTTGGCGATACCGATCTTGCCATTGGGACGTTCCGACGCGCTATCAGCATTGTGATACCAGAAATGACGCGAGTTGCCCTGCTGGCACGAAAAGAGGCGATTGTTAAGGAGACGCCGAATTTTCATAAGCAGCGCTTTCTCTATTACCTTTCGCGCAAGTCGTACGAAAAAGAGTGGGGCAAGGGTTATCGGAAGCCGGGAGTCGGTACGCGGATTCTGGCGTTCTTCTTGAAGTTGGTTCCCAAGGTCGGTCCCTTCCGAGCGCTGGCGTTCAAGATTCCCACCACGCAGACTGAAGACATGTACATCAAGAGCGTGGACTTGACCATTCAGGACTACGGCAAACTTCTGCACGAAACAAAGCTCGCGGATCTGAAACTGCCAAACAGAGATTGCGATACCGGCCTTCCTACCAAAGCCGGGGAATATGCCCTGACGGACAAAGCCTACGGGAAGCTGCTGAAGCAATTGGCCGACAAGCGCTTCGAACATGTGACGACAGACCTACGAGGAAACATCCTTGATTTCTATGCAGACCCGAATGCACCCATTCGGACAAAACAGAACAAGAAAGACTGGGAAGAAGTATTGGCAAACCTGGAGAAGTTGCGTGCCATCCAACCGGCGCAGGAACAACCTGTTACGGCCGGGCAAGTGATATTAGAAAGTTTTGGAATCGACGAAGAACAACCTTGAATCGCTCGTACCGAAGACTGCCAGGCACCGTGCGCCGTGTACTCCTGACATGAACTAAGTACTGTAAAACGCTCGCACCTGATAGCACTCCCGTGGCATCTTGACTGTGATATATGTCAACCATCACGAGCGTTGTAGACTTAAGGAAGTCCCAGATGGCCTCCGACGACAAGCACTACCGGGCCAAGATTACTAAGCGAGTGGATCTGGCGCCGGACCTCTGGATGATCCGTATCGATCCCGGTGCAGAATTCAAATTCACCCCTGGGCAATACGCAACTTTAGGTGTGCATACCGAAGACAAGCGGTCGGAGCGGCCCTATTCCATTGTTTCTTCTCCCTACGAGACGGAGATTGAGTTTTTCTTTGAACTCGTGCCGAACGGCGAACTCACGCCCAAAATTTACAGCCTGAATACCGGCGACGAGCTGCTGATGCGGAAAGCGTCGAAGGGAAGGTTCGTGCTCGATACCAACAGCGGGCGCACGAATCATCTATTGATCTGTACCGTGACCGGCGTCGCACCGTTCGTGAGCTTCGTGCGTACCCTGTACAAGGACTGGAAAGAAGGTAAATTCGACGGCCAGCACAAGCTTTTCCTGCTGAACGGGGCGAGCCGCTCATGGGAATTCGGGTACTCGGAAGAGCTGCAGAAGTACGCGCAGGAAGTTCCCTGGCTGAACTATGTGCCCACGGTAAGTCGTCCATGGGAGGACACCAAGTGGACCGGCGAAATCGGCCGCGTGGATGAACTGATCCGCAAGTATTCCGACATGTGGGGAATTACCGCGCAGAATGGCGTGGGCTATCTCTGTGGACATCCGGAGATGATTGAACATGGCAAGGGGATTCTGAAGCGGATAGGCTTTACCAAGGAGTTCTTGCGGGAAGAGATTTATTGGATTCCAACGAAGGAAACAGTAGCGAAGGCCGTGGTCAACGGGTAGGTGCCGGTCCGCAGGCTTTGCGTCTCTTCGATCGTGAATTCTACTCAGTTGACACCCCTGCAATCGAACTGCGGCGTTCGAGGAGGACGACGTTTCTCCATTTGCCCGCTAGGTTGGCGATCTTCTCGCGACGTCCGACTTCGCGGAAGCCGCATGATTTGTGTAGCGCAATGCTGGTCGCGTTTTCGGGGAAGATTCCGGCCTGTAGTGTCCAGATCCCATTGCGCTCGGAATTTTCGATAAGGGCTTGCAATAAGGCTTTGCCGATACCCTTCCCGCGGGCAGCCGCCGCTACGTAGATTGAGACTTCCGCAACTCCGGCGTACACCTGGCGTGTCGAAACATGACTCAGTGCGGCCCAGCCCACAATCTCCGTTTCTGTTCGAGCCACCAGCCGTGAGTGCGTGTGATGCTCCGCGTTCCATTTCTGCCAGCCAGGTGATTCGGTTTCAAACGTCGCGTTCTCAGTCGCGATGCCCTCCCGGTAAACGGTCTCCACCGCAGGCCAGTCTTCGGCCTTCATGGGTCGGATCTCAAAATTCATAACGGAATTCTAGTGTCCTGAGTCAGAAGTTCGGTAAGGGGCCAGCCGAATGTTCTGAAAGACTTGTGCAGGGCATTACGGGGTTTCTGCCGGGGCGAAGAAGACAAGGACTTCAAGCTCCTCGCTGATATCGAAGAAGCGGTGTTCGACCTCGGCCGCAACAAAAATGACGCTGCCCGACTTCACCACCTGCTCCTCGGTACCCACACGCATTTTGGCGTGGCCGCGCACTACGTAGTATGCCTCGTCTTCTTCATGGGGCTGCTGCGGGTCCGTGCCCCCAGCGGGAAGAACGTAAACGCCCGCGCTCAGAGCTGGGACACGAAGAAATTCCTGGTAGAGCTTACCCGCCTGTGCGCGCTCAGCGGAAATCGTGGGCAGATCGAAAAACCTGCTCACTGAAAGGCTCCCGCGAATAACAACTCCGTGTATTGCGGAATCAAATCCCCCGCCTGCAAGCGGCCTTCCGGTTTGTACCACTGATAAATCCAGTTGATCATTCCGAGAAGCGCCAGGGCTGCGGCTCGTGGACTCACCGTGCCCTTCGATCCCCGCTGCTTTTGCGCCTCGGCGATCACTGCTTCCACGAAATGGATGTAGTCCTTCTTGCGCGCGTTGATCTGCTTCCGCAACGACGGCGGCAGCGGATGATTCTCGTGCAGCATGACGGTGACCTCGCGATCGCGCACGCTGAGCACCACCTCTATATGAAATCGGATCAGTGCGCGCAGACGCTCTTCCGGATTCTGAATGCCGCGCACCGCCTTTACCACCCGCTCATCGGTGATATCGAGCGCATGGTTCATGATGTGGAACAGCATTTCGTCCTTGCTCTGGAAATGGTGGTAGAGACCGCCCTTGCTGAGCTTGAGCGCCGCCGCCACATCGTTCATGGAAGTCGCGTCGTAGCCGCGCTGCTGAAAAAGGCGCGCCGCAGTGCGCAGAATGTCCTGCCGGGAATCGAGCGTCGCTTCGCGAGTCATCGCCCGTCATGGTAAACGGGCACGCGGGAGGATGCCAAGTTCTCGGACGTCATCGTGGTCTGGAGCGGTGTAATCGCACCGCTAAGTTAACTGACCAGCTCAAGATGGTGAGTGTAGATTCCGGAGGCCGAGCTGCGAGGACAGCCACAGTTGCGGCACGCTTATTTGTTGTGGATTGAACCTAGGGGGTCGGTAATGGACAAGTACGAGCAACCATTGAAAGACCAGATCTCCAGTGCAACATCCCTGGACGAGCTACTCCACCGCTATGACCAGATACACAAAGAGGTCAACCTCGCGAAGCAAGAGGCAGCAAAAGCCGGCAAGGAAATTCCCACACATGAGGAGTCACAACTGGAGCCATATAGGTCCGAGCACACGGTTGCGTGAGGCAATTAATGATTGGGAGGCGAGGTCGAAAGAGATCGGGGCGCTGCGGTTCTATTGGTTTATCGGGCTTGGGTTTCTTGTCGGAGGATTCCTACTTTACAGAAAATTGAACCGTTGGCTTGGGTTGACACTTCTGATCGCTGGATTCTCAGAGTTCATCTATTGGACGAGTCCAACATTTTTTGGCGGACCGCGAGAGTTCGATAGACTTCTCGTCAACAAGTTTTGTTTCTCCTTGGCATCCCTTGTGCTTCTCATAACTGTTATCTGGTCGCTGCGAATATTCAGCGAAGAAAATGAACCGGTCTAAAACTTGACCTTGACACGGAGAATCGCCGTTTCATAGCATACATTTCAAGACCGACCGGTCGGTACGTGCAGTGCCGACATCTCCGTCCTTCTGTTACCCTGTTCGAACAAAAATTCACAAGGGCCGACCGATTCCCCTTGTCACGCAACGAGGAGCTTTCGTGGCTACTGTTTTCTACGAGAAAGATGCAAATCCCAATGCCCTGAAGGGCAAGACCATCGCCATCCTCGGCTACGGCAGCCAGGGACACGCCCAGGCCCAGAACCTGCGCGACAGCGGATACAAAGTCATCGTAGGACTCGATCCCAATCGCGCTTCCGCCCAGCAGGCAAAGGCCGACGGCATGGTCGTGGTCGCACCCGACGAGGCCGCGAAGCGCGCCGACTGGATCCACATTCTTACGCCCGACGAGACCCAGGGCGAGCTGTACGAGTCCGCCATCAAGCCCTATCTGCATCCCGGCAAAGTGCTCGGCGTCTCGCATGGTTTCAGCATTCACTTCAAGACCATTCAGCCGCCGAATGACGTCGACGTCGTCATGATCGCGCCCAAGAGCCCGGGACATCTTGTCCGCCGCATTTACACCGAAGGCCGTGGAGTGCCTGCTTTGCTGGCGATTCAGCAGGACGCCACTGGCCACGCCCATGAGTTAGCGCTCTGCTACGCCTACGGCATCGGCTCGGCGCGCGCCGGAGTTCTCGAGACCACCTTCAAGGAAGAAACCGAGAGCGACCTCTTCGGCGAGCAGGCGGTCCTGTGCGGCGGCCTCACATCGCTCATCAAAAAAGGATTCGAGACCCTGGTCGAGGCCGGATATCAACCCGAAGTCGCCTACTTCGAGTGCCTGCACGAGATGAAGTTGATCGTCGACCTCATCTACGAAGGCGGCCTGGCCCGCATGCGCTACTCAATATCGAACACCGCCGAATATGGCGACTTGACTCGCGGCAATATGGTTGTGGGGGACGAGACTCGCGCAAAGATGAAGGAGATTCTCGCTCGCATACAGGACGGTAGCTTCGCCCGCGAATGGGTCGAAGAAAACAGAGCCGGCGGGAAAAATTTCGCGGCCTTGCGCGAGAAAGAAAAACAGCATCCGATCGAAGAAGTTGGCGCCCGGCTGCGCGGCATGATGTCCTGGCTGCCGAAGGATGGGAAAAAGGCAAAACCAGCGCAGGAGTCAGAACCAAAAGTGGTGAACGCGTAAAGTCTCCGCACAACTGTCATCTTGAGCGAAGTGAGGCGCCAGCCGAACGAGTCGAAAGCCCCGCGCTGCTGTGGGCCGTCACGGTCCTGCCTGGGCTTTTTCACCAGGGACCAGATGCCGGCATGAAATGGTACTTGTGTTAGTTGAATAGATTTGGTTCCGCGAGCGGTGGCTGTCGACGGCTCGTTGCCAGAAACTCGTTGGGTTCGTGGTAGGCGCTGCGAGGCATTGGGTCTTTCGACTCTGTTCGGCTGGCCGCCTCACTCCGCTCAAGATGACAAAGTTGATAGTTCCGCAGGGAGATTTCCATCCTCCCTTTGTCGTAATCTTCTTCACCTATGGACCTCAAGCATCGCAGTCGCGGTATCACCGACGGACGTGACCGGGCTCCCTCCCGCGCCATGTTCAAGGCCGTCGGATTCTCGGACGACGATCTCAAGAAGCCCATTATCGGCGTGGCCAATACCTGGATCGAAACCATGCCTTGCAACTTCCACCTGCGACGCTTATCCGCCAAGGTGAAAGAGGGCATTCGCGCGGCCGGAGGCACTCCCATGGAGTTCAACACGGTCGCAATCAGCGACGGCGAAACCATGGGCACCGAAGGCATGCGTGCGTCACTGGTCAGCCGCGAGGTTATTGCAGACTCGATCGAACTGGTCTGCCGCGGTCAGCTATTCGACGCCGTCGTGTGTGTTGTCGGCTGCGACAAGACGATTCCGGCGGCCGCTATGGCGCTGGCTCGTATGAACCTGCCGGGTATGGTGCTCTATGGCGGAACAATCGCCCCCGGGGTGTATCGCGGCAAGGATGTAACGATCCAGGATGTCTTCGAAGCCGTGGGCGCGAACGCCGCCGGCAAGATGACCGACGCGGAACTGCTTGAACTTGAAAATGTCGCCTGCCCAAGTTCAGGCGCGTGCGGTGGCCAGTACACCGCCAACACGATGTCCACCGTCATGGAACTGATCGGCCTTTCACCCATGGGCTTCAACGGCGTTCCTGCGATGGACTCGCGCAAGGACGACATTGCATTCCGTTGTGGTGAAGTTGTGCTCAATGTCCTCAAGAAAGGAATCTTCCCCAAAGACATCCTTACCCGCCCCGCTTTTGAAAATGCCATTGCCGGCGTGGCCTGCACCGGTGGTTCCACGAATGCCGTGCTGCATCTGCTGGCGATCGCACGAGAAATGGGCGTTCCACTGGCCATCGACGATTTCCAGAAAGTCAGCGAGCGCACCCCGCTACTCGCGAATCTGAAGCCCGCAGGCAAGTACGTCGCAGCCGACGTCGACAAAGCGGGTGGTATTCCTGTCATAGCGAAGCGCTTGTTGGACGGCAAATTGGCCAATGGCTCGACCCTGACTGTGACTGGCAAGACTTTCGCCGAAGAAGCCGGAGCTGCGGTCGAAACCCCGGGACAGCCCGTGATCGCGCCGCTGGACCAGCCACTGAAGAAGACCGGCGGACTCGTCATTCTTCACGGCAATCTTGCACCGGAAGGCTGCGTCGCGAAGATCAGCGGCCACGAGCGACTCACGCATC
>Ga0075423_10004375_pt1 | contig 13120 bp, 17 predicted proteins | sample SoiMethybrSBSTD2_FD_80114 | JGI IMG/M metagenome (GOLD analysis project Ga0075423, IMG submission 80114) | Bulk soil microbial communities from a Populus tree surrounding site in Tennessee, USA - Soil MetaG P. TD hybrid SBSTD2 | ecosystem: Environmental > Terrestrial > Soil > Tree plantation...
CCAACCAACACCATCCAGCGAGGATGACCGTCCTTGCGGATGGCCTCAGAGGTCTGCAAAAGATGCTCGATCTGAGTGAGGTCAGTGTCCGGATCACTGTCATCGACCAGAGTGTTCAGGTATTCCGCCGCCTCCCAAACGCTCTTCCTGCCGCGCGTCAGTCCGAAGTATTGCTTCTCTTTGCCAAGGACATAGTCGAGAGTTTGCTTCTCGTGATTTGAGCGGTAGAATTCCGCAACCCGTGGGTTGGCCTCGGCGTCATATTGCCGAAATTCGGACTCAGATTTGCCCTCTTTGTAGCGACCTCCCACAAAGTCTTCCCACTGATCCAACTTGGAGAGGGGATTTGCGGACTCTGCGCCCATGCATTGCCGCTCACAGCAGGCCTTTCATAGTGTAAGGCGGAAAGGCTCGCCCACCAAGGGTTTTCCAAGCCGGAAAAGCGCAACAGAGAGTCTGCAGGCTCCATACGTAGGACGCCTTCAGCGAGGCTCTCAATCGGGCAAGATGACATTGACAAGCGAGTTACAAGGTCATACGCTACGCCGACCTGCGGGACAAAGACAATCCTTCGGAACAAACTGTCCGCTATGTTTGGAACCATTGCACCGAGACTGACGGGATTCGTTCTTATCGTGACGTTTGTGGTGCCGGGAAGCGCAGCCAGGAACGCAAGCCGCGATGACGCCCGGTTCGCGCGTCCTGATGGACGCTCATAACTGTTACCCGTAGCGGGGCAATGGTCAGACCGCATAGAGCGCGCGCTCAAGACCAGTACACCGCTGGCGATCGAGCAGGACCTCTCTGGTATACAGATCCTCAGACACACCGGTCTCAGTCACTCGTCCCCCACGGAAAACCGATTCACGGTAACGAGCCGACCATACACGACTATTTCTTTGAGCGCGTACGTCCGCTGATGCAGCAGGTCTTGCGTACCACGGAGATTGGCCGCTGGTAACACTCAACCTGGGCTTCAAGTCTGAAGAAGCGGCTCATCATGAAACTTCTTAAGGAGAGCCCTTAGGAAAAACTCGCCCGAAGATACGCAAAAGCACATGGGTGAGCGGGCTCCGCGGGGATGCACGCGGCGGACATTGAAGTGCGATTTGCCTGGGCATATAGTATGGGCCGGGGGCGGCATGCCGACTAAAGCGCTAGACCCAGCTCTCCAGGAATACTTGCAGGGACGGTACATCGCCACCTTCGGCACGGAAAACGCGGATGGGAGCATCCACCTGGCCGCGGTCTGGTACCTCTTCAACGATGGTCATTTCTTTGTGGCCACTTCATCCAAGAGTCGAAAGGTTCATAATGCAGTCGCTCGCCCGAAGGCCTCGCTGATGGTCGACGCACGCAAACCTGGAGCAGAGCGGGGGGTAACCGCGACGGGAACTGTGGAAGTGGTTTCAGGTGAGCAATCGGCGCAGATAAACCTGCGTATTCATAGCCGATATATGAGCCTAGCAGCCATATCAGATCCTCAGATCGGGCCCGTCTTTGCATCCTTTGATGATGTCACGCTACGACTCACTCCCGATTCGTGGATTAGCTGGGACATGAGCGTGCTCGATGCTCAAGCGTTTGGCGGACGGCTGGGCGGAACACCCGGCTACCTTTTGCCGCTCGATTAGGGAGCTCAGTGAATAGATTGAGCGATGGTGTAGGCGATCGTTGCGCTGGTGAGGAGGATGGCCATGCCTAAAGTCGCCCCAAGTGCGCTGGTGGTGTAAAAGGCAGCTCCCGCAATTGATGACACGTTGCTCCGTGCCTGGTCTTTCTCCCGCATAACCTCTCCATATTTCGGAAAGTTTGATTTGATGCTTTTTGGAAAACCTCTATGTTTGCTGGACTGAAGCGAGGATTAATCGCAGAAACAGATTTCGTCGCGGCTCTTTAATCGATGCCTGCACGAATCACGCACCGCGGATGGGAAGACATTTAAGGTTAGCCTCAGGATATTTGGCACCCCTCGTGCAACAGCAATAAACAGCCTATGCCCGTAGGGCGGAGGTCATGATGTGGCAGTGTAAATATGTCTCGATGACAGCAGTTGGAGGATTTGGGTGTCGGGAATAACAGAAGAATTACGTCAGCTCTGCGAACTTGCGTCGAAGGAGATGGATCCAGAAAAACTTTTCGCTCTACTTGCAGAAATAGACCGACTGTTTCGGGAATGGAAACAAGCAAAGTTACGAAGAGTTAAATGATGAAGTACTGCACTGAATATCAGAACGTTTTCTGTATCTCAGCTGTATATTTCTTTTGTTCGACCATGCACTAACAGATGGAAGGGGAGATATTGCGAGTAAGTGTCCGTAACGCGGATGAAATTTACTGCAAAGCAAGCTTGCCATCTTGTGGGAGCAACTCACATAAGAGGTAAGTCATCACATACGCTTGTGTTACCTCGTACATAAATCTAAAGGAGACTGTGGTATGAGAAAAATGTTTTCGTTGACAGCTGTTCTTTTACTGTCGTCGGCCTGCATGCTCGCACAAAATGCTGCTGCACAGGCTGGAAGTTCCAATTCTTCGCAGACCGGTAGCAACGCCAATAATGAGGTTACGATTGAAGGCTGCCTATCAGGTTCTGCGGGCAACTATACGTTGACTGACAATTCTGGCAAAAGCTATCAGCTGCAGGGGGAGACTTCCAAACTGAGCGATCAGGTTGGGCATCAGGTGCAGATAAAAGGGACCAAAACGGCCTCCGCCAGCGCGACGACCCCTTCCGGTGATACCGCCTCGGCCAGCACCGACAGTTCTGGCAGCAACGCATCTTCCAGTACTGCAAGCAAGCCTTCCGATAGCGCGTCTAATCCGTCTGGCACTGCGTCAGCAGCGATTCAGTTCAACGTGAGCGGCGTAGAGAAATTGTCGGACAGCTGCACGGCGTCTTCAACCAACAAGTAAGACCCTGGGCATCCAGTGTTCAAGCCCCGCCAAAAGCGGGGCTAATTTTTCGCATTCCACGTTGTAGGGATTGTACGGCGCTGAAATGGTTTTTACGGGGCGCTGAGGTCTGGATCGACGGGAATGTCCAGGCGTCGAGCAGCCATTCGGGGAGGTAGCAACCGGGGAGCGTGGTTTCCTTATGTCGGTGCGGGACCTGGTTTCACTTTCCTACACCAGAATTTCGAGCGCAAAGCGGGCGAGGGTAGGGACATAGCCTTCGGCAACTTCGATTTCGACGCCGGTTTCAATATCCTGACGGTGTGCAATTCTGTCGGGGCACGTTTTTCGAGAGCAAAACTAGCCTATACGCGGCCAGCACCCATCGGTCACCACCTCGATGCGCCAAAAAATAGCCCGCCGAATGTGGCGGGCTAAGCATCGAGTGGATCTGTTGGCAGCGCAAGGCGTATCCGCAACCTATTACTTCAGCGACGTATCTTTTCTGGCGCTCTGGGGCGACAAGTACATTCCGATCAGCCGACCCCGGGCACAACCGGGAAACGAATGGGCTGGTCTGGTGGCCGTAGCCCAGGGCTGGCCTCTCTGATTCCGACTCTTGCTGGCCGCATAGATCGGGTGGCGAACAACCGAGAAACCTTGCGAACGGATGCCGTTGCGCAAAGAACAACTGCGCGCGGTTCCTTCTGCCCGGCTTGAATTCGCTAAATTATCTTCGGGGTTTTCTGTAGCGCCGGATGCGGCTCAGCTGCTCCAGTTCGTGCCGATTGCACAGATAGAGCCGTCCCTCTTCGTCGGAATCGCCACAACGTTTCTTCTTGCCGCTGCCGTCATAGCGCGCCGCTTTGTGTTTGATGATCACAAAAGCGACTTGCTGCTCGCAACGCATGTCTGAAACCCTGACGGTATTTATTGCAGGCCGGTTCGCGTGGGGGGCGGCCCGGCACCTGGGCACAGAGACGAAACAGACACGAACAAGAGCATCATGACTGGGCGTCCCCGGCGCGCCAAGATTTCCGAAGTAACCGCAGCTTCCGACGAGCTGAGGGGAAAGTTAATCCACGTGTTTTCCTTCGACCATCGCAGTGAAACGATTCGGGCCGCCGCGACCCTACAGCATATACAGCAGAGTTCTCGTCGTTTTTCCTTAAGCCAGGCTTAAACACCGCGATTATTGCGGCTTTGCGCCGATCCACAGACAAACATCGCTTGCCTTTCGCATCCAAATTATTGAGAGGGGCATGCTCATGAAGCGATTCGCAGTGATCACAACAGCCGTTCTGAGCCTGGCGTTCGGCGCGAGTGCCGGATACGCGCAACAGGATGAGCCGCGCAGCCGGCAGGATCAGGAACAGCAGAAAAAAGAAGACGGGCGGCGTCCCGAGAGGCCGCAGAATCAGCCGCAGCCGAACCGTGGCGAAGAGCGGCGGCCAGCCGATCAGAACCGGCAGGAACGAACCCGCCAACCAGAGACGGAGCGGAATGGGCAGGAACGGGAACGGGCGCGGGAACAGCAACAGATGGAGCAGCAGCGCGCGCGGCAAGCGCAGCAGGCCCGTCAGGAGCAACTGAACCGGCAGCAGCAGGAACGCGCCCGCCAACAGCAGATGGAGCGCAACACTCAGCAACAGGAGCGGACGCGAGAGCAGCAACAGCAGATGGAGCAGCAGCGCACGCGGCAAGCGCAGCAGGATCGTCAGGAACAACTGAACCGCCAGCAGCAAGAACGCGCCCGCCAACAGCAGATGGAGCGCAACAGTCAACAACAAGAACGGACGCGAGAGCAGCAACAGCAAATGGAACAGGAGCGGGCGCGGCAAACGCACCAGGAGCGTCAGCAACAAAACCGCCAGGACGAGCTAAACCAGCGCCAGCGCGTTCAGCAACAACAGCAGCAGCAATTAAACCAGCAGCGTCTCTCGCAGGCACGGCAGCAACAACTGATCCAGGAGCAGCAGCGGCGGGAGGCCCAGTATCGGCGGCGCCTTGACGAGCAGCAACGACGGCTGGAACTGCAGACGGCGCAATTGCAACAGCAGCGCCGCATGGCGCAGTACCGGTTTCAGCGCGAGTATCTGGAGCATCTGCGGCAGGAAAATGAGCGTCTCCGGCGTGAGCGGCACGACTACTACTCCGACCCGTATTTTTATTCTCCGCCGGTCTATCGCTACTATCGCGGCGGCAGCTACTACGAGGTCAACCAGTACGGCGCCGATTTGCTGCGGCGCGCCGTCAACATGGGTTACCGCGAAGGATATCGCGCCGGAGTCGCCGACCGGGAAGACCGGTGGAATTTCGACTACCGCAATTCCTATGCCTACCAGGACGCGAACTACGGCTATGACGGGTACTGGGAAGACCAGGACGCTTACAACCATTACTTCCGCCAAGGATTTCAGCGGGGTTACGAAGACGGATATTACAGCCGTTATCAGTACGGCTCGTATAACAACGGAGAGTACAGCATACTCGGCGGCGTACTGTCGCAGATTTTGAATTTCATGGCGCTGCGTTAGTCCGCAAACGGGGCGTATTTATGACCTACATCATGACCAAATTTTGCCCGATCTGCCGGCTGCAATTAACCAAGCAAAAGCCGACCGATACGGTACGCTACACCTGCGGCAAGCATATCTGGCAAGGATAGCGGCGGCCCGGGTCTCCTCCCCCGGCTCCGGGAGCGCCCGCGCCCCCGTTTACCGGTTCTCCGCTGCCGCGCATCCAATCCTCGGGCCAGCATGAATGTTGAGAAGGCGATCGCGGAGATAGAGTGGCTGGAGCGGCTCTACAGGCTTGAGGACACCGGCCGCTTCAGTTGCCCGACCGCTGGGCCGCGAACCAGAGGCACGACGAGATGTACGCGAACAATCCGTGGTTCCGGCTGTGGAAGAGGTACGGCGTCTGATCGAACACAATCACGAAGGGGACGCGGCGTATTTCGTATTCTCTGTGTCCCGACAGCTTCCCATGACCACCATGTGGCGATAACTGTTTTCCCCTGCCCCCATGGCAGCTTTGTCCTCCCCGCAGGCATTCCGGAGAGCGTGCAAGGCGTACATCGCATCATCCAGAGCGGATTCCTCTTCAATGTGGTCGCCGGTTGCCAGGAAGAGTTCCCCCGCACGCGCGATGAGCGCCTGCTGTGCTTCAGCAATGCGTTGCGGGAGTTTGTTACGATCGGCTTCAACGAGAGCGGCTTTATACAGGTCTGTCCAGGCTCTGCCGTCCGAAGGTACGAGTAGTGGCGTCGTCATGTTTTTACCCTCTGCGGAGCGAAACCGCCCCTTTTTTGCGGATGTGGGAATGCATTATGTGATGCCCCTGTTTCGGTGCGCCATCAGGTACTTCCTGTATTACTAAAGCAGCGGTGGGCGCAGGAGTGTTTTCGCGACAATGGGCACCAACGCGGGCGGAAAAGTCTGGTTCTGTCCGCATCGAACGCAATGCGGTGTCACTTGCTCGAAAAAATTTTCGTTCTGCAGCTTTACAAAGCCAGGCCGTCAACTGCGCTATGCTTAGGAAGTCTCTTACACATCGTTCCGCCGCGCCCCGCTACGGGCGACGGTCTCTTGTGCAACTGATAATTTTCACGCAGGAGGCCGCCAATGGCAGCGCCCGCTTTATCTCCGCACAATCTAGCGTATCCGGCATGGCCCGTGGCTCATTCACGCGCGCGATGAACATTTTTTCCTTGTTAAGTGCAATCCTGAGGATAATCCCTAAGTAACTAACACGTAGCGCCCATTAGTGGCATAAACTTAGCCGCATCATTTTTGGTATTGATAGACAATGTGGGGGCGAAAGGTCAGCAAATCAACCCGCCCTACGAATTCCCTCGGGAGAAAAGACGCTGCCTGTTAGGTGGAACGCGAAGAAACGGGGACGCAGCTTGCCTAGTTAGAGTTTGATTATTTCTTGCCTCCGACAACCTGGGCAGGGCCCAGCGCCGCCACGAGAGACACTCCACCGATGACATTGCCCAATAGGGGTCGGCACGAAGAATTGCGCGAAATATCTCTCCCAAAGGGATCGCTTTCGTAACCACGAGAAAAAACATCGTAGTTTGATCCTGCGACGATTTGATTGAATCCACCAATTCCGACCAGATAAGTCAAGATAATGGTGATGCTGACACGTGCAGAATCAGCAGCACGGAAGAAGCCATACCATCAGTGCGATCAGCCAGCCTGCGAAAACGGGCGCGGCCCAACACAATCCCAAAACTGGCACCAATGTGGGTGGCTCCAATTTGTGTCAGACAAGATTGGGGTATTCGCATCGAGCACGCGGATTTTTCCGACGCAAAGAGCGAATAAAAATGTTCCAACTAGATTTGCAGTCAGGTCTAGCCGCCTGCAACATGTGCAGGACGACCAGCGCCGGAGGATTGCTCGCGACTTGCACGACAACGGTTGGCCAGTATCTGGTCGCAATCAAGATGAACGTTGCACAGTTGGAGCACGCAGGCCCTACGAAAGCCAAGGCGGCGGTGTTTGGCGGAAGCGGAAGCGAACCAACTACTCGACACATGCCTCGCGGAGATACTGTGCAACTTCCTATTTATTGCATTCACCAATGCTAGACGAGAGCGGTTTGGCTTCCCGCGGCGACGTAGTATGTGGAAGGCTTGACGAAGCGCAGTAGCATTTAATCTGGAAATGTCTCGAACGGCTGCCAGGCGATGCTGAAATGGTTTTGTTCCGGGACCTGCAGGAGAGCCTGACCAATGTGCACTGCCATTCTCAAAGTCCGAAAGTGGACGTTCGACGTCAATCCGCTGCGTTTCCGGCACGCCGGACGAATGAGATCTCCGCCCGGTCTGCCGGCAGCACTACGCAACCTCCCGGGCTGGCACGCGCTTGTCGCCACCAGCTTCCCCGGTCGACGAGATATCCTGAGCACCTGTGCGTTCAAGAATTTCCTTCGCCCTCTTGGTCTCATCGGAATTGTCCGAGTGAACTGAAAGGAGGATCCCACCCTTTTTCACGCGGCCTTCATAGCGCTTGGCCTCGTACTCCGGTATGCCCATGCCGATCAAAGCGCCGGTAAGACCGCCTACGGCACCTCCAACGCCGGCTCCCGCGAGCGCCGCCATGATCGGACCGGCAGCGATAAACGGCCCGAGTCCGGGGATTGCCAGCGCGCCAATTCCGGCCAGCCATCCCAGACCACCGCCCAACAGCGCTCCAGTGCTGGCACCTGTCGTTGCACCTTCAGGTGCCTTGGTATCTTTCTCATGGGCGAAATCCTTCGTGCCCTGGTTTTCCGGAAACAGCGCGGACACGTCGTTGTTCGAAAATCCGGCTGCCTTCAGAGCCTCCACGGCGCGACCTACATCTGCCCGATCCGTGTAAATGCCAAATACTGCTGTGTTCTTTCCCGCCATTAGTAATCTCCTGTTTTCTTATTGCTGGGGTTTGACTTCAAGTTGACTCGTGACTTTGTCTTTACCGGCGATTTCCGCTGCCTTGCCTTCAATCGCACTCTTTTCCTCTTCAGATCGCACAGGCCCCTTCAGGGTGACAATGCCGTTCTGCGAAATGACCTTAATGTTGTGGGCATAGGTGGACAGTGACTTGTCTTGCACAATAGAGCGGCGAATATCGCGAGCGATCTCCCGGTCGGAGCGATTTTCTTTTTGTTGATCAGCCGTGGACTCTGCCTTGCTTCGATCTCGGTCATTAACCTTGGTGTTATCGGGAGCGGGCGTTGTTGACGAATCCTGCGCTCGCGCCAGCCTCGGTGCTAAAGTCATCATCAACGCGAGCGCAACCATGTAAAATGCCACTTTTGGAAAATGTTTCATGTATCCTTCCCTTCATTTGCTAAGTTTCGTTCGTTGCCAAGAGTCGATATATTTGGACGCATCCGCATATTTGGACGCATCCGCTCGAGACTGTTCCATGATGTCGCCAATTAGGCCACTCGCCTGGGTTTCCTCTTGTCGGCAACTTGCTCTTTTTCTTCATCACCCTCGTTCGCCTGTGCGTTGATCTGCTGAGAAAGTTTGGTGAGCTTCTCATCGGTTTCCTTTTCTTCCTCCAGCGTTTCTGTCAGCAATGCGATCTGGTCTTCCTCCCCGAGCTCTTCGGCGAAGGCGCAAACCGTTCCGTAGGCAGCGATTTCATAGTGTTCGACTCTTTGTGCGGCGCCGATGAGCGCAGCGTCCATCAAACTGCCTTCAAAGTCCTCTTCGATGACTTCTGCCCCCTCCTCCACCAAACCTTCCATACCTTTGCACTTCTTACCCTTGGGAGTCTCCCTCAGAGCCTCGAAAATCTTCTCCAGGCGGTCAACGTGGCCTCTAGTCTGTTCGAGATGTTCTTCAAATCCCTGCCGCAATTCGTCGGACGAGGCGGCCTTCGCCATTTTCGGCAGAGCCTTTACCAGCTGATTTTCTGCGCTGTAAAGATCCTTCAGTTCATCGATGTAAAGTTCTTTCAATCCTTCGGGCATTTTTCCTCCTAAAAAGATTTTGACTTGCGAGGACATGAGTCCCACCGCGAAACAGGCGGCGGGTCTTTCCGAGATTTACTATTGGAAATCAGAGAGCATGCTTTAGAAGGGTGCGCAAATCCTGAGGTCGCGCTGTTACCGCTTCGTCCACAATCAATTCACGCTCGGCTTTCTTACACCAACATGCTGCGCCCTCCCGTGGAAAGCAACAATCAGGTAAACAAGGTAGTTCGGCGGCGGTGATCCGTGCTCCGGATCGTCGCCATACTTTCTCAGCCGGATTCGGCAGGTGCGCCGAAATCAAAGGGGCGCGTCGCTTCCGACCCTCACTGTAGCCGCCCAGCAACTCACCTTCTTTAGAGCTGAAAAGTCCGAGCCAGCCAGAGTCGCTCCAGAAAGTTGCGGGTGCAAACGAAAACTGAGTTTGTCGTTCAAGCGAAGATCTGTAACGAATCGTACAATACTAGCGGCCAACAGTCTCACGACACTTCTCATCTGAGTTCCTATGACAGTGCCGTTAAGCTTAGTTCGCCCAATGACGACTGAAATTGCGAAACCTGAAGTCGAAAAACTCGGTCCGGGGCTCGTAACCGGCGCGTCCGATGATGATCCCAGCGGAATCCAGAATCCAGCTTGCCCGGGAAGGCCAGAATCGAGCCAAAGCTGCCTAAGTCCTCATCGAGACAATCGTGTTGAGAGCAAGAAGAAAAAGCCCGCCATTTTTGACGAGCCTGAATTTTACCGCGCCCACGTTCAGTCCTTAAGCGCGTTTTTTTCCTTTTCTTGATCGTCCTGACTCCCTCCAGGTCCCCTTCTCTGTTGCGATTCATCGCCCTGGTCCCCACTGCCTGGAGCACGACGCTTCTCCTGTTGTTGCTTTTGTTCATTGGGACGATTTTGGCCCTGCCCGCCTTGACCTTGTCCCGGCTGTCCTCCCGGATTCCTTTCGTCAGCCATCTGTTTCTCCTTCAAAATTAGATTTACGACCGATGTGAGATGCTGGATTAGGATCGGCGGCTATCTCGGTTGCAGTTCCAAAACCTCTGTAGACCACTAATGACTCTCTGTCGCTTGAGCAACGTTCGTAAATGGGCTACCGAACTGGTGCGTTCTCCACAAACCTCTCGATCTCATCATGCAGTGCCTCATCCCGAACCCGGGCTGCATAATCGCGCAAACTCGCTAGCACGAGACTACGGTCATGCTCCGTCAGATCGGCAAGATTGTCTCGGATCGCAAGAAATGCTGCCAGAAAATCCGCATCGCTTTTCGGTGACATCCCGCCTTGGACGGCATCGCTGATTGCCTCTTGGACTTCAGGCACATATGTCTCGAACTTGCTTGATTCGTTGGTATCCGCCATGTGTCTTCCATTGAGATGTTCGGAGCCACGATTTAGCGGCCTACGAGCCAACTCACGATTTTTGCCGATTTCGGGTCACTACTCTGCACCGATCAAGCATCGAAAAGGGCTCATAGCAAGAAATAAAAGGAGAAATCTATAAATGGAAACCAGAGTAGAACGCGGGCAAGTGCAAGAGGATCGAGTCACTGGAGCCATCGAAAACGTGACCTCAAAAGTCCCGTCAAGCCTATTCCTCGGTCTAGCAATTGGCTCAATGGCAGCATCAGCAATACTTAAAATATTGGAGAAGGACGAGTGGGCACTGTTCGTGGGGCAGTGGGCAGCACCATTCCTCCTCCTGGGTAGCTACAACAAGATGGTTAAGCAGCACGGATCAGATGCCAGCGCGAGAAACTTGCAGGCAGCATAGAGTTGTCTTTCTCTTTCATTACACCGGGGTGAATATTTGATTCTTGGCAAACGAGCGAATCCAATTTTGCTGGTGATCGCCGCCCTCATCATCGCAGCGTCGCTAGTCTACTTCGCCTCACATCGGGCGAATGGAGCAACACCTCACAACACCCCCATGCATGCCGTGCAGTGAGTCATGGCAGATCAGTTGGGATAAGTACCAAGAAATCGAGTCGATTTTCGGGTATGACATGTTTGTCAAAGCTGCGGCGGCAAAGCGTTTGTCTGGCAGCCACACACGGTGAGAGTTACTGTGTAAAAGGCCGTAAACGTGTCAACGAACTTCGCTGCCCACTTTATTTCACGACAGGAAAGCAGCTTTTGCGGCACTGGACAAGACCGTTCCTGCAGCTTGCATGACCATCCCAATGGCATTCGCACGGTTGAGGCGCATGGGATTGCCCGCTGGTGACAAAAAGCTAAAGGGCCAGCTCTCTAACTGGAGCCAGCGCTCTTAGGCTATTGTTTAAACATCTCCCACTTACATTGCATCTGATCGTAGCTGCCAGACTAGCACCGATCAATTTTCGAAAGTTTGTCAGAAAATGACCATCCTAGACTAGGGAGCTATCGCTCGTGCGAATGAACATGCCAAATGATGGAGATTATGCCGCCGTTTGTTCCATCAAAGCATACAGCTCAGCGCGAATTTGATAGACCCGCTCCCGCAGCTTCTTATGCTGCGCCTTGTCCGTTGAGGAGTGACTTTTCTTAGCGAAGTATTGACGATTGTGCTCTGCGATTTTTGCAAGCTCACGCTGGAGGACTTTCACGCGGCTGGAGAGATGTGCGTGATCCATTCAATTACCTTACACCTGTCAGGGCGTCTGTCACACGCGTCGCTGCATGAGCTGGTGTCTCAAAGCCAATTGGCCACACTGAAATTTTCAAGTATTCAGACGTACAATGGTGATGCACTACCCCAATTATGGCTGCCCCGTATTTGCTGAAATGCGGGGCGTTTTACCCGTGCCTGTGATGTTATCTGAGCCGCCTCATTCGTGCTATGGGCGTCTGATGAATGAAAGGGGGCACGAACCGTTTATGCGAATCAGAAGCGTCACGTCCCATGTTAAAACCCGCCGCTGGTCCCCTCCCCTCTTTTGTGCCCCAATGGAAGAGAACACCAAGAACGTGAGATTTAGCGGATGGAAGGAAATCGCGAACCACATGTTTTTGGAGAAAGCACCTCTGCCTCCAGCCGCTCTACTTTGGTCCTGAGCTGGTCTATAAGGTGAATGAGGTGTGTTGGTCTACTCTGCTCCCATGCGTCCAACTCCTCTACAAGGGCGACCACTGGACCGGAAGTTCTGACGCGATGGATAGGAAGTTCAATCTGTTTTTCCCAACGCTGAACAGTTCTCAGAAAGGTAAGCAGGGCGCGATGTGCGCTTAGACTGATGCGGCGCTTCTTGGCGTTCCCCAAATTCATCCAAGCCATTTAGATTGCTTTGGGTTCGCGACAGGGGACTCTGGTCTCGCTTAGCCCGCGGCTACCGAACGTCTCCAGAGTCCCATTTCCTCCGCACTACTTGACCATCCCGATTGGCTGCTGATTGTTTGGGGTATTGTGACTGGTATTTTCCTTATCCTCCTCTTCTACCGCAGTCCGCTGACGAGGCAAGAGGACGATCAGCTTTTCCTTGATGAGACTGCCTCATCAAGGGCAACAGAACAGAGCCAACTGATCGCCAAGGTGAATAGGATCGGTCCTCTGGTGAAAGAGGTGGGCGCAACCTCGGGCGCAATGATCTTGGTAATCGCAGGTTGGGCTGTCTACATTGGACTGAACTCGGTGCAACCATAACTTACTATCCTTCTGTGGTGGAACGCTCTACGCCTTCCATCTGACTGTGAGAGTAACCTGCCCCGCTCTTCGCGCCGTGCTTTGACACTTCAAAGCGGCCACAGCCGGACTTGTTCTGTTAGGGA
>Ga0075423_10004376_pt1 | contig 13119 bp, 11 predicted proteins | sample SoiMethybrSBSTD2_FD_80114 | JGI IMG/M metagenome (GOLD analysis project Ga0075423, IMG submission 80114) | Bulk soil microbial communities from a Populus tree surrounding site in Tennessee, USA - Soil MetaG P. TD hybrid SBSTD2 | ecosystem: Environmental > Terrestrial > Soil > Tree plantation...
GCGTACCTGCGGAATCTCACGGCCGCACGGGTGGGAATCCTGCCTTTCTTCTTCCTTGCGGCGTTTTTCACGTGGCGCCTCGCCCGCACGGCGTTCGGACCGGCTGTGGCGCTCGGCGCCGTGGCGTGTCTCACGCTCTCGCCGCCCATCCTCGGGCACTTCGGTGTGGCGACGACCGACGGGGCCATGTTCGCCATGTTCGCGGCTACGGTCTATGCGCTGATGCTCTGGCTCGACGCGCCGAGCGTCCCGCGTGGCGTCGGGCTAGGGAGTGCGACTGCTCTGGCGGTGGTGAGCAAGCTGTCCGCGTTGCCGTATCTCGGAGTGACGGCCGTGCTCGTCGTGGCGGCGCGGCTCTGGTCGCTCCGCGGTGTGTCATCGGGTGAGGCGGCTGGGTCGTTAGGCGCCGCGCACGAGCAGCCGACGTGGCCGTGGCGAACTACGGTGGTATCGGTGGCTGCCGGCGCGGCCGCCGGTTTCCTCGTCGCGTGGGCGGTCTACCGATTCTCGATCGGAACCCTGAGGGGGATCCCGGTGCCGCTGGCCGAGATACCGAAGGGGATTCTCGAAGTGGCACAGCACAATCGTGTCGGCCACCCGGCCTACTTTCTCGGGCAGGTCCGCGTCTACGGAGTCTGGTACTTCTTCCCGGTGGTGCTCGCGCTCAAGACGCCGATCGCTGCCCTTGCGCTCGGCGCGTTAGGCTTCGGCGTGCTGCTGCGCAGGGGCGTGCGACATCGTGACTGGATCGCCCTCACCCCGCTACTCGTGGCGGTTGCCGTCCTGGCGGTGGCGATGCCGTCGGACATCAACATCGGTGTCCGGCACGTCCTCCCGTTCTATCTGGGGCTCGCGCTCGCGGTGGGGGTGGCGTGGGAGTGGCTATGGCAGCGCCTAACGTCGAGCCGATCGCGCGCGGCGCTGGTTGCCGCCACCGCGATGCTGTCCGTCGGGTCGTTCACGGTTCACCCCGACTATCTGTCCTATTTCAACGCGATCGCGGGCCGTGACCCATCGCGGCTGGTCGCGGACAGCGATCTCGACTGGGGGCAGGACATGTTCCGATTGCGACGTGAAGCAGCGGCTCGTGGGGTCGACACGCTGAAGTTCGCGTACATCGGCACGGCCGACGTGAGCCCGATTGTCGGGGTTCCGGTCAAGTACTGGGACGGAAACGGGAGGCCCGCGGGGTGGGTTGCCGTTTCCGAGACGTGGTATCGGCGCGGTCAGATCTTCGAGCGCCGCGGTCGGTACGTCGTCGAGCCCAACGCAATGCATTGGCTCGACTCGGCGGCCACGGCCATTCACGTCGGCAAAGGTATTCGCCTCTATAAAGTTCCGCCGTCACCGCCTACATCGGGGCCGTGAGTGGGGTTCACGTCTGACCCCAATCGTGTCAGATCGCGGCCTCCACGGCAGCGATGGCCTGCGCGGCGAACTTCGCCGTGCGGGCTACCAAGTCGGTCGCTTCGGCAGACAGCGAGGCGCCGCGTGTCTTGTCCTCGAGCGCGGCGACGTTGATTCGGACGTTGTACGCCGCGCCGCGGCAGGCCGCTTCAGCAAGTAGCGCGGCGACCCCAGCGTCCGAGACTGCGTTCGTATTGCCCTTCGTGGCCACCGTCGCGGCCAATTCGGCGACCCGGGCGCACGCGCGTGCCGTCTCGAGCGGAACGCGTGAGGCACCGAGCAGCGCCTCGGTGACCGCCTCCGTCCGCCTGGCGGCGGCTTCCTCCGGCTCCTTCGGCAGCTTGTACGCGTTCGACACCGCGGTGTACGCGCGTGCGTCAGCCTCCACGAGCGCCGAAAGCTGGTTGCCCACATCCGCGGCGTCGAGACCGATCTGTTTCATCTCGGCGTCAACGGCTGCGTATTTCTTCCGCCCCGCCGTGAGGCCGGCGACCATCTGGGCCAAGGCAGCGGCGAGCGCCCCGACGTGCGCGGAGACGCTACCGCCGCCGGGCGTCGGCGTGGAGGACGCGACCGAGGAGACGAAGCCCGACAGGCTGACCCCACCCGACACTGCGCTCCGCACCTGTCGTTCGAGAACGAGATCCGAGGAGAAGTCGCGCAGCTGGACGTGACGCGCCGCCGTCTCGAAGAGGGCGCGCTCCGGAACCAGTCCGACGATCTCGCTCCACGTTGGCGACACGCCGCGGGCCTCGGCCTCCATCTTCACCACGTCGAAGGCGCGATAGAGCGGCGTCTTCTCGATGTCAACGAGATTCATCGAAACCTGAGCCTGCCCGTCCACCTCCAGGCCCAGTCCCTTCACGTACCGAAGCCCGCCTGACGAGCCGCGCACTGCCTTCGCGACGTCCTTGGCGACGGCGATATTGGAGGCCGGACCGAGATAGACGTTGTACGCGACGAGAAACGGTCGGGCTCCGATGACGACGGCACCTGCCGTCGGGTGGATCCGGCGAGGACCGAAATCGGGATCGCGCGCGGGATTCGTTCCGATCTCGCCGCGAAGGCCCTCGAACTCGCCGCGCCGAATGTCGGCGAGATTCTCCCGGTCGGGCCGGGTCGCCGCGCGCTCGTAGAGATACACCGGGATCTCCAGCTCGCGACCGACTCGCTCTCCGACCTTGCGAGCGAGCGCGATACAGTCATCCATCGTCGCGCCCTCGAGCGGAATGAACGGCACGACGTCGGTGGCGCCCAGTCGAGGATGCTCGCCCTCGTGGACTGTGAGGTCGATGACGTCGCGTGCCTTGGCGATTCCGGCGTAGGCGGCGTCTGCGGCGTGTTCAACGGACGCGACGAACGTGATCACCGAGCGGTTGTGCGACGCGTCCGACGACACGTCGAGGATGTGCACCGACTCGACGGCGGCGATCGCGGCTCGAATGGCGTCGACGATTTCGGGACGGCGGCCCTCAGAAAAGTTCGGAACGCACTCGACGAGTCTCATCGGGAATCGGGAAATCGGGAAATCGGAACTGCCGGGAGGCGGGAGGCGGGAGACGGGAGACGCAATTACCTAACGCGTCAGGCGGTTCGAATCGTCCTCAACAACCACTCATGCATTAGGGGGCTGCCGGCCACGAGCCCACCCGGCGTTAGGCCCGTGACTTCTCCGCCGTCCAGGTTGGTGACCACCCCACCCGCCTCACGCACGAGCAGGACGCCGGCGGCAATGTCCCACGGGGCGAGACTCAGCTCCCAGAACGCCTCGAACCATCCATTGGCGACCGCGGCGAGGTCGAGCGCCGCCGCCCCTGCGCGGCGGATGCCTGACGTGGTCCGCACGACCGCCGCGAACTGACGCTGATACTCCTCGACATACACGAGGTGCTTGAACGGGAACCCCGTTCCGATCAGCGCCTTGGACGGATCGACGATCTTCGACACACCAATGGCGGTGCCGTTTCGCGCTGCGCCGCCGCCGCGAACCGCAGTGTACCGGTCTCCTCGCGGCACATCGAGAACTACCGCGGCTTGGGCGACGCCATCCACCGCGGCGGCAATCGAGACTGCGTAGACGGGGAACCCGTGCACGAAGTTCGTCGTTCCGTCGAGCGGGTCCACGACGAACGTGAGGCCGCTTGGCGCCGCGTCGGGGCTCAGCTCCTCGCCGATCACCACGGCGTCCGGCCTCCGCGAGAGAATGACGTCGCGGATCGCGCGCTCGGCGGCCGTGTCGACCTCGGTGACGAAGTCCGAGTGGCTCTTGAGGTGCCAGGCGATTTCGCCGGCATCGCGTGCGCGCTCGCGGATGATCGTTCCGGCCGCGTCGGCGGCGGCCACGGCGATGTCGAGCAATGCGCGTCCCTCGATCACGCCGTCGGCTTCGCTCCGAGCGGATTCATCAGTCGCTTGCAACGAGTTTTTGGGTCGGATAGGTTGCCCGGATGTCACGAATCTTCAGCGGCATCCAGCCGTCGGGCGAGCTGCATATCGGAAACTACCTGGGAGCGGTGAAGAACTGGGCCGAGCTCCAGCGGAGCTACGAGTCGTTCTTCTGCATCGTGGACTACCACGCGATCACCATTCCCTACGAGCCCGAGGATCTGCGCACGCGGACACGCGAGATGATGGTGTCGCTGCTGGCCGCCGGCCTCGACCCATCGCAGTCGACCATTTTCATCCAGTCAATGGTTCCGGAACATACCGAACTGGCCTGGATATTCAACACGGTCACGCCGCTGGGTGAGCTGGAGCGACAGACCCAGTTCAAGGACAAGGCGTCACGACAGGAGAGCGTCCCTGCTGGAATCCTCAATTATCCCGTGTTGCAGGCTGCGGACATCCTCCTCTATCGCGCCGATCTCGTTCCAGTCGGCGAGGATCAGGTGCAGCATCTGGAGCTCTCGCGCGAGATCGCGCGGAGGTGGAACGCGAGGTTCGGCGACACGTTTTTTCCCGAACCGCAGGCGAAGCTCACTCCCGCCCGTCGCATCATGGGGCTCGACGGCAACGCGAAGATGTCGAAATCCATGGGAAACACCGTCGGCTTACTCGAGCCACCGGAATCCATCTGGGAGAAGCTGCGGCCGGCCGTCACCGACCCGGCGCGTGTGCGACGAACCGATCCCGGAACGCCCGAGGTCTGCAACATCTACCATCTCCATCGAGCGTTCAGCCCGCCGGACGTTGTCGCGCACGTGGAAACGCAATGTCGGACGGCGGGGTGGGGCTGCATCGACTGCAAGAAGGTCCTCTTCGAGCATATGAACAAGGAGCTCGCGCCGATCCGCGCACGCTCGGTAGAGATTCGCGCGCGGCCGGAGATCGTCGAGCAGGTGATCGGCGACGGCGCCGCCACCGCGCGTCGCGTCGCGAGCGAGACGATGCGCGAGGTGAAGGAACGCATGGGCCTCGCCTGAACCGGGGCGAGCCCGACCGGCCAAGCCGCACGCATCTTGCACGAATTCCGGCGCCCCCTCCCCCCTCACCGAGAGCACGCGATGGCAAACCAGAAGGGTCCGGACTTCGTAACCACGATGGTCTGTATGACGTGTGGTGCGGAGCAATTCTTCGACGACACAGTGCCGGCGAGCCTCACGTGCCCGAAGTGCCATTCGACGGTGTTCCGGCAATTCATCACGCCCACGGCGCGAGACGAGGCGACCATCGCGACGCTCGAGGAACAGTCGCGAAGCATGTCGTACGGCGATGCGTCGCCAGGCACGGCAGCGGACGACGTGAGAGACCTCGAGTCCTAACGAGTTCTCGAGGCGTTCGAGTGGACCCTTGAGCTCCGCGCGGCGTCTCGTCGTCGATCTTAACGCGACCGCCCACAGCTGGGCGCTTCCATCCTGGGGTGAAGACGCCATTCGAGGCGCTTCCCCGCCAGGTTGGGATGTTCATTTCGTCCGCGACCTCACCGTCTCCGACGGTGACGGCACTGGTGGCGTCAGCGCCGAGGCGCTGCGAGCCGCGGCCGACGCAGAGGTGTATTTCGGGCATGGCCTCTCGCCCAGGCTGTTCGCCGCCGCCCCCAGGCTGAGATGGGTTCAGTCTGCCGCCGCTGGCGTCGCGAGCCTGTTGTTCCCGGCCATGCGAGCCAGCGATGTGATGCTGACCAACTCCGCTGGCGTGATGGGGGACACGATCGCGGAGCACGTGCTCGGCGGCGTGATCTACCTGCTTCGATCGTTCGACATCGCCGTCCGGAACCAGGACCGGCACCAGTGGGACAAGCTCGGGTTCGGGTCGAAGGACACGACCATCCGGGAGCTGAACGAGTGTCGGGCCCTGATCGTCGGAGCTGGGGGCGTCGGCAGCGCGATCGGCTGGCGCTTCGCGGCGCTTGGTGTGCGCTGCGTCGGCGTGCGTAGACGCCCGGAGTTAGGCGTCCCGACCGGGTTCGATCGGATCATCGGACCGGACGGTCTGGATGCCGAGCTTCCGAACGCGGACATCGTGGTCCTAACGACTCCGCTCACGCCTGGCACCGACGTCCTCCTCACCGGTGCGCGGATGGATTGCCTACCGCCTGGCGCAATCGTCGTAAATGTGGCGCGTGGTGCACTCCTCGATGAGACGGCTCTCACACATCGTCTCGAGCGTGGGACTCTACGCGGCGCAGTGCTCGACGTGTTCCGGGAGGAGCCGCTCCCGCCGACCAGCCCACTCTGGGACTTTCGGCAAGTGCTCCTGACACCTCACGTGGCGGCGATCTCGCCTCGTCGGTTCTGGGAACGCGAGTTGGAACTGTTCCTCGACAACTGGGCGCGATACCGGCGCGGTGATCCGCTCCGGAACCTCGTCGACAAGGACGCGGGCTACTGAATCCCGTACAACTCCTGATTCATGGAAAAGATCATCAAGGCGGCGGTCGATCGTGGGGCGTCGGACCTTCACATCAAGGCCGGCGACGTCTTTCGCGCACGCATCGATGGCCGGCTCGTCGCGCTCACCAAGCAAGCCCTCACGCCAGAGCAGACGAAAGCGATCGCGCTCCGGTTGATTCACAACGAGGAAGTCCGCCAGCGGATCGACAGCATTCTCGACTACGACTGCTCGTGGGGCGTGGCGGGTGTTGGTCGATTCCGAGTCAACATCCTCAGGCAGCGGGGGAGCTTCATGATCGTGATGCGGGTGATTCCGTTCACGATCCCGACGGTCGAAACGCTGCAGCTGCCGCCTGTGATCTCGAAGCTTGCAGAGGCCGAGCGCGGGATGGTGCTCGTCACTGGCGTGACGGGGTCGGGCAAGTCGAGCACCCTCGCGGCGATGGTGCAATCGATCAATTCGTCGATGCACAAGCACATCGTCACGCTCGAGCAGCCGATCGAGTTCCTCCACCGCGACATCAACTCGTCCATCACGCAGCGGGAAGTTGGCATCGACACGGACAGCTTCCGCGACGGGCTGAAGGCAGCGCTCCGCCAGGATCCGGATGTGGTCCTGATCGGCGAGATGCGCGATGCGGAGACGATCGACACCGCGCTCAAGGCGGCCGAGACGGGACACCTGCTCATGTCCACGCTGCACACGCCGGACGCCGTCACGACCATCATGCGCATCATCGCGATGTTTCCGCCCGAGGAACAGGACGTCGTCCGGATTCGCATTGCGGAGGCCCTCAACGCGGTCGTGTCGCAGCGACTGCTTCCTCGTAGGGATGGGAACGGGCGAGTCGTCGCGGCGGAGGTCATGGTCGTCACGCCAGCGATTCGCGATCTCATTCTCGAGGCCCGGATCGGAGAGATCCGCGACTTCATCGCGGATGGGCGTGAGACCTATCAAATGCAGACCTTCGACCAGCACCTGGTCGACTTGGTGAACGCCGACAAGGTATCTTTCGAGATCGCGAAAGCGGCATCGACGCGCCCGGCGGACTTCGAGCTTCAGATGAAAATGCTGCACAGCGGCCCCGAGGCGTCGAACGGACATCACGACGACGACAACGATGGCGGGATCATGGGGCTCGTGCCGACAGTACTGGCCGAAGCGGACTCGCCAGCACAGAAACGAGGAAAGAAACGGTAATGCTCAATCTGCGCGGCGTAATCGCACCGGTGGTAACGACGTTCGGCGATCGAAACGAAGCGGTAGACCTCGATGCCTTCGCAACCAACATCAGGGCGTACGCGGCGGCGGGACTGAGCGGGATCGTGGTGTGCGGCTCTACCGGTGAAGCCGCGCTGCTCGATGAAGGTGAGCGTCGTTCACTCATCGAGCACACGCGCCGCGAGGTGCCGAGCGACATGCTCGTCATCGCCGGCACGGGGGCGGAGTCGACGCGGCAGTGCATCGAGAGGTGCCGCGTCGCGAGCGATCACGGAGCGCACGCTGTGCTGGTCGTCGCGCCGCACTACTACGGTTCGGCCATGACCCCGGCGGCGCTCGAGGCGCACTATCGACGCGTCGCGGATGAGAGCCCGTTGCCGGTGCTGCTGTACAACATCCCCAAGTACATGCATTTCGCGCTGGAGCCGGAGCTCGTTGCCCGGCTGGCGAGGCACGAGAACATCGTCGGCATGAAGGACAGCGCTGGCGACCTAACGCGGCTGGGCGGCTACATGCAGTCCCAGCGTGACGATTTCATCGTGCTCACCGGACATGGCGGGACGTTCCATCAGGCACTCGGTTTGGGTGCGCGAGGTGGGATTCTTGCGATCTCGCTGTTCGCCGCCGAGCTCACGCTCGAGATCTACGAGCGCTTCACGGCCGGCGACCGCGACGCATCCGAGGAAGCGCAACGATCAGCTGCTCCACTCGCGAGTGAGATCGTGGGTCGGATGGGTGTGGCCGGCGTGAAAGCAGCGATGGACCGGGTCGGCCTGTCCGGCGGACGAGTCCGGGCTCCGCTGCTGCCGCTCGGGATCGAGGACGAAGCGCGCGTCGACGCCCTGCTGCGCGACGCGCGGGTGACGGCAGCCGTCTAGGGCGAGTGTCCGCGCCGCCGGTGACATCGGCGGAGCGATCCGCGGCGCGTGCCCGGCGCGCGCTTGATGTCGTGCGTGTTCTCGCGCGCGAGCCGCGACCTGCGGGCGGCGAGGCCGAGGCACGAGCCCGTTCCTATTGCGCGGAGCTGCTCCGCCACGCCGGGTTCGTGGTGCACGAGGAGCCGTTCGAGTATTCCGCGTTCCCGGGTCGATGGGGCACGCCGGTGGCCGGCCTCGTCGCGCTCGCGGTGCTCGTCGGCGCGGCCATGGCCGCGCGGGCAGGGAGGCCGGGAGTTGCAGTTCTCGCTCTCACGTTAGGCGGCGTGGTGCTCGGAGCAGCCGCGGGATGGCTCGCTCGCCGCGGCGTGCTGACGTTTCCCGCGGTGCGACGCCGCGGTGTGAACCTCGTCGCGACGCGCGGGAACCGGTCGGATGCAGAGCCGACGGTTTGGCTGATGGCGCACCTCGATTCGAAATCGCAGCCGGTTCCCATTCTCCTGCGCGCGGCGGGAATCACCCTGGTCGCAGTGGTCTGGGTCGTCGCCCTCGTCGGCGCTGTGATGCAACTTGCACTGGGCACCGGTTTCGGCGGGGCATGGCTCGCGATCACCGCGGTCGCGACCGCAGGAGCCATTCCGGTGATCGCCACCACCGTCGGTGCGAATTCGCCGGGCGCGTTGGACAACGCGACCGGCGTGGCCACCGTCCTCGCCGCAGTGGAGGAGGCGGCCCGGTCGCCATGTCACGTCTGCCTAACGAGCGCCGAAGAGCTCGGGCTCGCCGGGGCGCGCGCCTGGGTGCGCGGAGCGGAGCGCCGCGGGGCCATGGTCGCCATCAACTGCGATGGCGTCGACGACTTCGGCGCCACGACCTGCATGTACAGCGGGCGTCGCCCCGACGCCCTCGTGACGGCCGCACTCGAAGCGGCAGCGCGGACCGGGTCGCGAATGCGCGCACATCGGCTCCTGCCGGGGGTATTGACCGACGGCGTGGCGCTCGCCGACGCCGCCTGGTCCGTTGTGACACTGAGCAAGGGCGGGGTTCGTACGTTGGCGCGCATCCACACGCAAGGAGACACCGCCGAATGTCTCACAGGAAGCGGTATGGCTGAGGTGGCCGGCGTGATCGTTGCGCTGCTCGAGACTCGAACCTGAATCCCCAGCTCATGGAAGTCCTGCTCTTCGCGGCCGTGCTCCTCCTCGCGCTCTTCCTGATTCCACTCGGACTCCCGGGAACGTGGATCATGGTGGGAGCCGCGATCGGCTACGACGCACTCGTTCGTGGCGATCCCATTGGATGGGTGACCATCGCGGCGACGGCGATTCTCGCTATCATCGCCGAGATCTTCGAGTTCTCGCTGTCGGCGCGATACACGAAGAAATACGGCGGATCGAGGCGTGCAGGCTGGGGCGCGATCATTGGCGGTATTGTGGGTGCCATCGTAGGCGTGCCCGTGCCCATCATCGGCTCGGTGATCGGCGCGTTCGTCGGCTCGTTCGCCGGTGCGCTCGTGGCCGAGTACACTCGGCGCGAGGCGACGGCAGGCACTGCGACGCGAGTGGCGACTGGCGCCCTCATCGGCCGCGTGGTCGCGGCGGCCATGAAGACGGGGATCGGCGTGGTGATCGCCGCGTGGCTGGTGGCAGCGGCGGCGCTGTGACTTGTCGTCCCGAGCGAAGCGAGTAGATTCAATCAACGCCCCGCCCGAGCCGGGGCGTTTTTTTGTGCCGGCCAGCGACCTCCTCACGGAGCACCATGTTCGATACCAAAACGCGCACGCTCGTCGTCGTCGGCGCCCAGTGGGGGGACGAGGGAAAGGGAAAGCTCGTCGACGTGCTCGCCGAGCGCGCCGACTGGGTCGTGCGATATCAGGGCGGTGCCAACGCCGGCCACACCGTGCACATCGGCGACGCGAAGTTCGTACTGCGTCAGATTCCCAGCGGGATCCTGCACGCAGGCGTGCGGTGCGCGATCGGCAACGGCGTTGTGCTCGATCCGGATACGTTGTTCTCGGAAGTGGACCGTCTCGTCGCCGACGGGATCGACGTCGAAGGGCGCCTCTACATCAGTGACCGCGCTCATCTCGTTCTCCCATATCACAAGCTTCTCGACGGCGAGAGCTCCGCGAGCAAGGAGATCGGTACCACAGGGAGGGGAATCGGACCCGCGTACGAAGACAAAATTGCGCGCCGAGGCGTCCGCGTGCTCGACCTGCGCCATCCCGAGCGCGTACGGCAACTCGTGGAGCGTGGGGTCGAGCACGCCAACGGCCAGCTGGCGCGCTTCACGGACCGGAGAGCCGACGCGGAAGCGACCATGCAGCTGCTGGAGCGCCTCACGCCACGACTGCTCTCGTTGTCGGAAGACGTCGGGCTGTGCGTGCATCAGGCGATCGAGTCGGGCGCAGCCGTGCTCCTCGAGGGCGCACAGGGATCGCTGCTCGATATCGATCACGGGACCTACCCATTCGTGACGTCGAGCAATACGACGTCTGGTGGCGCCGCGACCGGCGCCGGCATTGCTCCCACGGCAATCGACGGCGTTCTGGGCGTGGTGAAGGCGTATACCACTCGCGTCGGCCACGGACCGCTTCCGACGGAGATCCCTGGCGCGCTGGGCGAGCGCGTCCGCGAGCTGGGCAACGAGTTCGGTGCCGTCACCGGCCGCCCTCGTCGGTGCGGCTGGTTCGACGCGGTCGTCGTTCGTTATGCAACACGTGTCAACGGGCTGAGCGGTCTCGCGGTGACGAAGCTCGATGTGCTCGACAGCCTCGACCGGATCGCGATCTGCACCGGTTACAAGGTCGGCGACGAGGAGTATCGCGAGTTTCCGGGCGACGTCACCGCATTGGCGCATATCGAGCCGATCTACGAATGGTTCGAGGGGTGGCAGCAGCCAACGAGCGAAGCGCGTACGCTCGACGCCCTGCCCGCCAAGGCTCGACAATACCTCGACCGCATTCGTGAGCTGGTCGCGGCGCCGATCGTGTACGTCAGCGTCGGAACGAGGCGCGATCAGATCATCGGCCTCGAATAGTCGGGAATGGGGAATCGATAGCGTGATCGACGTTGCGATCGTCGGGGCTGGGCCGTGCGGGCTCGCGGCCGCCATTTCAGTGCGCCGCGCCGGGCTCGACACGCTCGTCTTCGACGCCGAGTGTGTGGTCAGCTCGATCACGCAATACCCGACCTACGCGACCTTCTTTTCGACGGCGGAGAAGTTGTCGTTAGGCGGCCTGCCGTTCGTAACGCCCGGGGAGAAGCCGTCGCGGCGTGACGCGCTCGCGTATTACCGCGCGGCGGTCAGGTACTTCGAGATTCCCGTCCGCCAGTACGAGCGCGTGACGCGTCTCGACGCGTGCGACGGCGCGTTCGTCGTGCACACGAAGCGCCGCGGTATCGACCATGTGACCGACGCCCGGGCTGTCATCGTCGCCACGGGATACTGGGGGTCGCCCAACCGGCTCGGTGTACCCGGCGAGGACCTGCCTCACGTCACGCACGCGTATCGCGAGGGGCACTACGCCTTCCAGCAGAACGCCGTCGTCATCGGCGGTGGCAACTCCGCCGCTGAAGCAGCGCTGGATCTCTGGCGAGCTGGCGCGCGTGTGACGCTCGTCCATTTCGGGCCCACGTTCGACAAGAAGATCAAGCCGTGGGTGCTTCCCGATTTCACGAATCGGGTGGCGGAGGGGAGCATCAGGGCGATCTGGAATAACCGCGTCGTCGAGATCGGAGCGGAGAGCGTGACCCTGCGCTCGACCGAGGGCACCATTTCGGAGATTCCAGGCGACCATGTCTTCCTCATGACCGGTTTTGCGCCGAGCGTCGATCTGCTTCGACAGGTCGGGGTGACGATCGATCGGGCGACGGGAATCCCGCGACACGACCCCACTACGCTCGAGACTGACGTGCCGGGCGTGTTCATCGCCGGCGTCGTGAACGCTGGCTACGATGCCAACAAGGTCTTCATCGAGAACGGACGGTTTCACGGTGACCAGATCGTAGCCAAGCTACTGGGGAAGCCGGCGCCACCGCCCGCGAAGGTCAGTCGCGATCTGGACTCGTAAGCGGTCCGATTACATTTCCGGTTCGCCCTCGCCCAACCACCTCGCGCCCCCAGGCCCGGTCATGCCGAGCGTGTCCGCACACCCCGACATCATGGAGAAGCTCGTGTCGCTCGCGAAGCGGCGCGGATTCATTTTCCAGTCCTCCGAGATCTACGGCGGCACGGGGTCGGTGTGGGATTACGGGCCGCTTGGTGTTGAGCTCAAGAAGAACATCAAGGACCGCTGGTGGCATGCCATGGTTCGCGCCCGAGACGACATCGAGGGGCTCGACGCGGCGATCCTGATGCATCCGCGGGTCTGGGAGGCGAGCGGTCACGTTGCCGGGTTCACCGATCCGCTGATCGACTGCCGCAACTGCAAGCGGCGGTTTCGCGCGGACGATCCGGCGATCAAGGGGAAGCCGGGCACGCCGGACGCGCAGTGCCCGGTGTGCGGATCGAAGGGGACGCTGAGCGAGCCGCGAATGTTCAACCTCATGTTCAAGACGTTCATGGGGCCGGTCGAAGAGAGCGCCGCCGTCGTGTACCTGCGTCCGGAAACGGCGCAGGGCATCTTCGTCAACTTCCTGAACGTGCAGCAGTCGACGCGACAGAAGATTCCGTTCGGCATCGCGCAGATCGGGAAGGCGTTCCGCAACGAGATCACGCCGGGGAATTTCATCTTCCGGACGCGCGAGTTCGAGCAGATGGAGATGCAGTTCTTCGTCGAGCC
>Ga0075423_10004377_pt1 | contig 13118 bp, 13 predicted proteins | sample SoiMethybrSBSTD2_FD_80114 | JGI IMG/M metagenome (GOLD analysis project Ga0075423, IMG submission 80114) | Bulk soil microbial communities from a Populus tree surrounding site in Tennessee, USA - Soil MetaG P. TD hybrid SBSTD2 | ecosystem: Environmental > Terrestrial > Soil > Tree plantation...
GCGCGCGCCCCCCGGGGACGGCCTCGCCCTGCGCCTCTCCGATCACGCCCCGGTCGAGGCACGTTTCGCTCCCCCCACCCCCAGGTAATGAGATAGTCAGTCACCATCGAAGTTGCATTAACCCGCCTATATGGCGGGTAAGGGCAAACTCGAGGCTCCAACACCGAAGCGAGACAGGAGGCAACCGAGAATGGCCGCGAAACCACAGTCCGGCAGAGCGACGAAAAAAGCGAAAGCCGGTGCGCGCGCCAAAAAAGCGTCCGCTCGCAAACCCCCCAAAAAAGCGAAAGCGACGAAAGGAGCGGCGGGCCGCGGCGCGACCACCGGGCTCGACAAGAGCGTCGAGCACTTCCGCGAGAGCCTCGAACACAGCGTCACCCTGAGCCGCGAGCGCCTGCACGAAGTCGTCGACGACGCGGTCAAACGCGGCCGGATCACCCGCGGCGACGCCGAGAAGATGGTTTCCGAGCTGATCAAGCGCGGACGGCGAGAGGCCGACGGCCTGCTGAAAGAGCTCGAACGGCTGGTCAAACAGGCGCGCAAAGAGGTCGGCGGGCGGACCGCGCCGGTGCGCAAACAGGCGACGCAGGCGGCGCGGCGCGCGCGCAGGAAACTCGGCTAGCGCCGACGGGACACCTGTGTCGTCGATAGGGCAACAGGCCCGCCCCGGAGCGGGCTCCCGGCCGCGCAAGGGCGACCTGCTGGAGCTGGAGATCGACTCGCTCGCCTTCGGCGGGCGCGGGGTCGCCCGTGCCGGCGGCTACGTCGTCTTCGTCGCCGGCGGCCTCCCCGGCGATCTGGTGCGCGCCGAGGTGACCAAGCCGAAGCGCCGCTTCGCCGAGGCGCGCGCGGTCGAGCTGTTGCGTCCCGGCGCCGACCGCGTCCCTCACCGCTGCCTGCACGAAGGCGAGCCCTGCCCGGGCGCGCCGTGGCAGGGACTCGACTACGAGCAGCAGCTCCTCCACAAGCGCGGCCAGGTCGAGGAGGCGCTGCGCCGGATCGGCGGCCTCGACGGGTTCGAGCTGGAGGGGATCGAGCCGGCACTTGAGCGGTGGCGCTACCGCAACAAGCTCGAATACTCCTTCGGCGCCCGCGAAGGCGAAACCGTGCTCGGCTTCCACGCCAGCGGCCGCTGGGACCTGGTGATCGGCGTCGAGGACTGCCTGCTCGCCTCCGAGCGCGGCAACGCGGTCCGCAATGAGGTGCGCGAATGGGCCCGGGCCGAAGCCGTCGCCCCCTACGACCGCCCCGCCGGCACCGGCGTGCTCTGCAACCTGGTCGTGCGCGAGGGGCGCCGCACCGGGCAGGTCCAGACGCGCCTCGTAACCACACCGAAGCGCTTCCCCAAACCCCCCGTCGACCTGCACACGGTGGTCGACCCCGGCTCGGTCGACGGCGAGGGCGAGACAGGCGTGCTCGGCGAGGAGCTCTTGCACGAGCGGCTCTGCGGCCTCGACTTCGAGATGTCCCACGGCGCCTTCTTCCAGACCAACACCGAGATGGCCGAGCGGCTCTACGCCGTCGCCGCCGAGTACGCCGGCCTGAGCGGCGGCGAGCGCGTCTTCGACCTCTACTGCGGGATCGGCACGATCGGCCTGACGATGGCCGGGCGGGCGGGCGAGGTCTGGGGCCTGGAGCTCGTCCCCGAGGCGATCGCCGACGCCGAGCGCAACGCCGAGCGCAACGGGATCGAGAACGCCCGCTTCGTCGCGGGCAGCGCGCGGACCGGCGTGCGGCCGCTGGTCGAGCGGGCGGGCAAGCCCGACGTCGTCCTCCTCGACCCGCCCCGCGCCGGCCTCTCGCAGAAGATCGTGCGGCGGGTGCTGGAGTGCGAGGCGAAGCGGATCGTCTACATCTCCTGCAACCCGACGACGCTGGCGCCGAACGCCGCGCAGCTGGTCGAGGCCGGCTATAGGCTGCGCCGCGTGCGGCCGGTCGACATGTTCCCCCAGACCCCCCACATCGAGTGCGTGGCGCTCTTCGACCGAAACCAAGCCGCCCCCGGACGCGGGAGTGGAGGAGGCGGCGCTTGATGAGAGGATTCGGAGTCGCCGCCGGGCTCGATCCCGAAGTCGCCCGGCCCCTCGCCGCCCGCTGCGCCGAGCTCGGCTACGACTCGCTCTGGTCGAACGACCACCCCGGCGCCAAGGGGCTGGAGACGCTGGCGGAGTTCGCCGCCGCCGCCCCCGAGCTCGAGCTCGGCGTCGCGGTGATCGCCCTCGACCGCCAGTCGCCGGGGGAGATCGCCGCCGACGTCGAGCGGCTCGGCATCGACAGGGAGAAGCTCTGGCTGGGGGTCGGCGCCGGCTTCTCCGAGAAGCCGCTGACGCGGATGCGCGAGTCGCTGCCCGAGCTGCGCGAGGCCCTGCCAGGCGTCCGCCTCGTCCTCGCCGCGATGGGTCCGAAGATGTGCGCCCTCGCCGGCGCCGAGCTCGACGGCGCCTTCTTCAACTGGATGACCCCCGAGTTCGCCGCCCGCGCCCGCTTACAAGTGGAATCAGGCGCTCAGGAGGCCGGACGAGACTGCCCCCCGGTATTTGGCTACGTCCGAACGGCCGTCGGCCCCGACGCCGCCGAGCGCCTCGCCAAGGAGGAGTCCTTCTACCGCGACCTCCACGACGGCTATCGCAACCACTTCAACCGCCTGGCCGAGCCAGAGGGCACAGTGGGCGTAGCCGCCGCCGATAGCGACACAGCCAAAAAGCGTCTCGCAGCCTACACCGCCCTCGACACGGTCGTGGTCAGGGGCCTCGCCAGCGCCAAGGTCGAGGCAATGGCCGCAGTAGCCGCAGCCGCCGCGCCCTGATGCCAAGTTGCTCAGTCTGAGAAACTCGAAACGAAAAGCCCCGCGACGGTAGAATTCGCACATGAGCAATCGTGCTCAGATCGCCGCCGCCGTGGCGGGTTCGCTGCGGCTTGAGGGGCTAGAGCCCAGCCCGGCCGGCCGAGAGCTGACTGGCCTCTGGGTAAGGGGCGTAGTCTCCAGCGACGCGCTGCGCGAGGCATCGCGTCGCTTGCTTTCCAGGGAGCCGCTTGACATCGACAGTCTGCCGCTGGCCGATGGTGGCTCCGGTTCCTCACCGACCGCGTGAGCGACCCGTACGTCTACCCCGGCACGGAGATCCTGCGCAATAACCTCGACGTTCGCGACGGCGAAGAGCTGAAGCGTATTGAGGCCGACCTCAGCAACTGGAACGGCCTTCGTCTGGCCGCCGAACCCATCCCCGGAAACTTCGACCTGCCCCACCTTCAGGCAATTCATCGCTTTCTCTTCGAGGACTTGTACGAGTGGGCCGGCGAGCTGAGAACCGTGCCTCTCGCGAAAACAGACCTCTTCTGCATGCCGGAACACCTCTCGTCCTAAGGGGCGAAAACCTTTGACCGGCTCGCAGGCGAGGAACACCTTGTCGGCTTGGATCGCGAGACGTTCGTCACTCGCCTGACCAAATACTTCGCCGATGTGAACGCCCTGCATCCATTCCGCGAGGGCAACGGGCGAGCCCAGCGAGCGTTTTTCGCTCAGCTTGCCGCGAATGCGGGCTACCGACTTGAGTGGCAGGTCATCGACGCACAGCGCAATATCGACGCATCGGCAGCCGCGATGCAAGGCGATGAAGAGCCGCTCAGAACCTTGCTCTCAGACGTGACGGCGCCGCTCAACGGTTAAGAAGGTCTAGAAGACGCCCGGCCGAGTTCCTCACCGCAGCCCCCGATTTCGACCTCGGCGGCGCCGGGGTCGTCCACGACCCCGGAGGCTCTGACTCTCCGTCATCGTCCGAGGCCCGGCCAGCGCCAAGGCGGAGCTGATGCACGGTAGCCGAGGCCGCCCCCCAACTCACCTTCTTACCTGCGGATCACTACCAGCCCCTCGTCGATCTTTTGGCGGATCAGGGCTTGGTTGAGTCTTGACGAATTCTCGATGACGCCTACAACGCCTGTGACAATTTGCAGCACCGACTACAAGCTTCTGCGCCAACTTCAGAAGCAGTCGCTGGATTGACGGTCGCCAAAGGTGACGCACAAGCCCGTGAGGAGGGACCGGGTGCCCCTCCAGCGCAGCGGCGTCCTGATTTCGCAGCAGAGGCTCGGCGAGAGAGGCAAGGTCAGAGGCGGAAATCCCAGCAAGCCGGAGGGGCACCCGTTCCCCGCTAGTACGGCGGCAGCTCCTCGTACCAGTCGCCGAGGACTCGGAACGAGCGCCAGAAGGCCTGCTTGGCCCCCTCTTCGTCAAGCGACTCGTCGATGTCGGGGGTGTAGAGGGCGTCGATCGTCGGGCTGAAGGCCTGGATCTCGCCCTCGCGCGGCTCGACCTTGCGCGAGAGCGGCACCTCGAGGCCGTTGAGCACGCGCAGCGCCGGCTCGCCCATGATGACGACGATCTTCGGCTGCACGATCGCCAGCTCCTCGACCAGGCGGCGCACGCACTGCTCGGCGGCGAGGTCGGGCTCGGCGATCGGGCACTTGACGCAGAGCGTGCCGTAGACGACCAGCGGGTCGATCCCCAGCCGCTTGAAGCTTTTCATCAGCGCGTTGCCGGCCCGCCCGTAGAAGGCGACCCCCTCTTCGATCTCGGCGACGCCGGGGGCGTGCTTGACCATGAAGACGTCGGCTTGCGGATGGCCCGAGCCGAGCACCGGCATCAGCTTGCCGCGCGGACAGTGCGGGCACTCCTGCAGCTCGTGGGTCAGCTGGTTGAGCTCGCGGATCGCGCGCTCCAGGTACTTCTCTCTGATCTCGTCGTCGGTCGCCGGCACGCTCGGCGATCTCTTTGACGGGGCGGGCGCGCTTCCTTTCGTCCGCGCCTCATGCACCAGCTCTTGCCTCCTGCATCAGCTCTTGCCGCTCGCCCGGCCGCCGACCGAGCGCCGTTTCTTGCGCGGCCGGCCGCCGCGGACCGGCTTGGCGTCGGGGACGCTGCGCTTCGCCGCCTTCGGCCGCCCCGTCGTCTGCAGCAGCTTCAGCGCCTGCACGTAGACGAGGTTCTTGTGCTTGCGGGTGATGTCTGCGTCGCGCATCGCCTCGAGAAACTCTGCCGGCCCGTCGAAGTCGCGGATCCGCACCCGCACGCTGCCCAACCCCTGGGCGACGTGGCTGTCGGAGCCGGCGCCGGGGACGATCCGGTACTTGCGGGCGAAGCGCTCCGCCTCCTCGTTGAAGGCGGTCAGCGCTACGCGCGGGTTGAAGACCTCGAGGATGTCGATCCCCTCGACGATGTCGAGCAGGTGCTCGTAGTCCGGCACCGAGTGGAAGCGGTCGAAGGGATGCGGGACGTAGACGAGCCCACCCTGGGCGCGGATCGCGGCGATCGTCTCCGCCATCGTCATCCCGCGCGGGATCTTCTCCTCGAGGAAGAGGCCGATCACCTCGCCTTGCTCGGCGGTCTTCACCTCCTCGGCGACGATCACCTTGAGGTCGCCCATCTCCGCGGCGATCCGCCTCGCCTCCAGCGCCCCGGAAACCTCGTTGTGATCGGTGATTGCGATCGCGCCGAGGCCGCGGTCGCGCGCCGTCTGCAGCAGCACCTCGACCGGCGTCGCGCAGTCGGGCGAGTGGTCCGTGTGCATGTGCAGGTCGACCTCGATCAGCGGCCGCCGGGCGATCCGCTCGCGCATCTCGGGGTCCCCGGCGGGGTCGTGGCGGCGGGCGAGGAGGCGGCGGTAGATCGCCTCGAGCTGATCCGCGACCGCGGCCCAGTCGCGCCCCCCGCCGGTGGAGCCACGCCCCTCCCTCGCCGGCTCGACCAGCTCGTAGGGGCCGGGGAAGTAGCGCTCCAGCAGCTCGCCCGTCGCCGGCGACGTCACCGTGCGCGCGTCGAGGCGGCCGAAGAAGACCTCGACCAGCGGCCGCGCCACCTGGGTCGAGAGCACCCGCTCCTGCGGTTTGTGGAAGGTGGCGACGTTGAGCGAGTGGGAGTGGCGCAGCGCCGCCGAAGAGACGCTCGGCGCGAAGGGCTCGTGGACGTGGACGACGTCGAGCGAGCCGGCGCCGAGCAGGCGTTTGACCGGGTCGCCGGCGAAGACCCGTAGCACCCGGTGGCCGCGCCGCTCCAGCTCCGCCGAAACCCGCGCGGCGAACTCGTTGACCTGGTTGCGGGTGGTCCGCCGGTGGGGCGTGACCTGGGCTATCGAGAGCGGCTCGGCCGGCACTGGGCAAAGAGCATAAGAGCCCGCGCGCGGCGGGCTCTCGCTAGGCCTTGGCCTCGGTTGCCGGCGCCGCCTGGGCGGCGCCCTTGCCGCGCGCGTGCTGGGCGATGAACTCCTCGGTCTGCTCGCGCGCCTCTTCGTCGGGCCGCTGTGTGTGCGGCGACTTCATCAGGTAGCTCGACGGCCCGTCGAGCTGGCCCGCGATGCCGTTGTTGAGCGCGAGCTTGATCAGCCGCACCGCGTCGATCACGACGCCGGCCGAGTTGGGCGAGTCCCAGACCTCGAGCTTCAGCTCGACGTTGAGCGGCACGTCGCCGAAGGCCTTGCCCTCGAGCCGGATGTGCGCCCACTTGCGGTCGGTCAGCCAGGCGACATAGTCGGAGGGGCCGACGTGGACATCCTCGGCGGGCAGCTCGTGGCCCATGATCGAGGTGACCGCGTTGGTCTTCGAGATCTTCTTCGAGTCGAGCCGCTCGCGCTCGAGCATGTTGTAGAAGTCCATGTTGCCGCCGACGTTGAGCTGCGAGGTGCGCTCGACCCGCACGCCGCGGTCGTGGAAGAGGCGGGCGAGCTGGCGGTGGACGATCGTTGCCCCGACCTGCGACTTGATGTCGTCGCCGATGATCGGCAGGCCGGCCTCGCGAAAGCGCTTGTCCCAGTAGTCCTCGCGGGCGATGAAGACCGGCAGGCAGTTGACGAATCCGACGCCCGCCTTCAGCGCCTGCTCGACATACCACTTGGTCGCCTCCTCGGAGCCCACCGGCAGGTAGCAGACGAGCACATCGGCCCTGCTCTGCTTGAGGATGCCGACCACGTCCGCCGTTTCGCCCGGCGCCTTCGTGATCTTCTCCTTCAGGTACTTGCCGAGCCCGTCGTGGGTCATGCCGCGCTCGACCTTGACCCCCAGCTCGGGCACCTCGGCGAACTTGATCGTGTCGTTCTGCCCCGACCAGATCGCCTCCGAGAGGTCCTTGCCGACCTTCTCCGAGTCGATGTCGAAGGCGCCGACGAACTCGACGTCGCCGACGTGGTAGCCACCGAGGTCGACGTGCATCAGGCCCGGCACTTCCTCGCCCGGGTCGGCGTCCTTGTAGTACTGGACGCCTTGGATGAAGGAGTTGGCGCAGTTGCCGACGCCGACTATCGCGACGCGGACCTTCTCGTCCGTGCGGGCGACGCCGTTGCCGCCCGCTCCGTTGGTCTCACTCATGAAGCTCTAAGTCCCCTCTCGATCTGGTCGGTGGGCAAACTAACCCGTCGCTGCGACTGGTTACAGCTCGGGAGGCCGCGGGGCCTCTCTCGATAGCTCGTTTCGGACGTGCCATACACGCTGGATCGTCGTGACTATGGTCAGCGCCGCGATCAGGTAGACCGCCGGCGCCAGCAGCTCGAAATCGCCGAGCCCGGCGCCCTTGGCGAAGACCAAGCCGACGGAGAGTATGACTACCCGGACGGGACGCGTCGCCAACCCCACCTTGCACTCGACCCCGAGCGCCTCGGCGCGGGCGCGCGTGTAGCTGACCATCAGCGAGCCGAGCACCGCGACGACGCACATCGCGGCGGCGAAGTCGTCTCCCGTCGCGGCAAAGTAGCCGGCGACCGCGGCAAGCACGATCCCCTCCTCGATCCGGTCGAGGGTCGAGTCGAGGAAGGCGCCGAAGAGCGTCCCCTTGCCCGACATGCGCGAGTAGCGCCCGTCGAGCGTGTCCATCACCGAGCCGACGATGAAGGCGATACCGGCGAGGAAGAAGAGGCGCTGGGTGACCAGCGCGGCGGCGATCAGGTTGCCGATCAGGCCGGCGATCGAGATCGCGTTCGGGGTCAGCCGCGACTCGATCAAGCGCTCGCGGGCGTAGACGCGAAGCTCCTGGCCGTTGCGGCGGCTCGCGGGTGCCTTGGGCCCCCTCGGGGGCGCCGACGACTTCATTGCGATGAGGCTAACCCAGAAGGCATCCCGGCAGGGGTTCCACTTAACTTTTTCGGTGATTTGCGGTTGGGCTCTCGCCCGATGCCCTCGACGAAAAAGTACAAGACGTTCCACCCCTGCCGGGATGCCTTCTAAGCCTCAGCCTCCTGGGATGAGGCGCGCCAGGCCCAAGCGTGCGGTCGGGCGCGGGCGAGCAGCCACTGGGCGGCGAGGGCCGAGGTGACGGCGACCATCCAACCGAGGGCGACGTCGATCCAGTAGTGGTTGCCGGTGACGATCACGACCCAGGCGAGGAGCAGCGGCCAAGCGGCCCAGAAGGCTTTCGGAAGCCAGCTGCGGCAGACCATCACGCCGGTGCCGCCGATCATCAGGGCGAAGGCGCAGTGCATGCTCGGCACCGCCGCGTAAGGGTTGATGAAGATCTTCGCCAGCGCCGAGTCGTGGTTGACGTTGGAGAAGTCGGTGATCGTGTCGACGAAGCCGTGCTCGGGGAACATCCGCGGCGGCGCGGTCGGGTAGAGCGTGTAGCCGATCAGCGCCAGGCCCATCGAGACGACGAACATGTTGCGGACGAAGTAGTAGTACTCGTTGCGGAAGAGGTAGAGCCAGACCAGGAAGCCGAGCGCGATCGAGAACTGGGCATTGAGGTAGACCTGGTTGGCGAAATCGACCAGCCAATGGGCGGGCAGGAAGAACGCCTGCATGCTGGGCTCGAAGAGGGTGTGGGTGGAGCGCTCCAGGTCAATCACCTGGGCGCCGTGGGCGATCGCGTCGGAGCGCTGCGAGTCGGCTATCCCGCGGACCAGCTCGTAGGCCATGTCGACGCCGACGAGTATGCCGAGCTGGCGCCCCGCGTCCCCCCAGCCCTGGGGCAGGCGCGAGCCGATCGCTCGTACGGCACGAGACATCTCGTAATTGTAATCCGCGTGTGAACGGCGGGGGCCTGTCGGGGGCCGCCCGAGGATCGCGTCAGCTGATGAAGCTCACGATGCGACCGACTACCGACGGGTCGTCGATCCAGGGCCAGTGGCCGGCGCCCTCGATTGCTGCGAATTCCGCGTTGGGGAGAGCTTGGGCGTAGGCCTCGCCAAATCTCGTTGGCAGGTAGATGTCGCGGTTGCCCCACAGGACCAGAGACGGGCAGGTGAGCTCGTTCAGATTTGCTCCTGCCGCGGCGAGGCGGGGTGGGTCGGCGTGGCGGTAGAGCTGGAGGACGGCGCGCTGGGTGCCGCTGTCCCAGTTGCTCCAGATCGAATCGACGAGCTCGGGTGGCATCGGGCTGCGATGGTCGCCGCGAGCTTGGCGCAGGAGCAGAGCAAGGGAAGACCTGGTCGTGGTCCGGTTGAGGATCTCCCCGACCGGACGGCGACGCCACAGCTGGGCCACCCAGTGCCAGCGGTAGCCCGGCAGCAGCGGCACGGCGTTGACGATGACCAACTTCTCGATCAGATCAGGGCGACGCTGTGCGCCGATCAGGGCGAGTCCGCCCCAGTCGTGGACGACCAGCTTGCGCCGCTCGACCCCGAGCTCTTCGAGGCAGCGTTCGAGGAACGCGGAGAGCCCGTACATCGAGTAGTCGAACCGCGCCGGATGCGGCCGGTCCGACCGCCCCCACCCCGGCATGTCGATCGCAACCGAGGGCCCTCCCCGCTCCATGAACGGCACCCAGTCCGCGCTGTGGGTGGGGTTGCCATGGCAGTAGACGACCGGCGTCCCCTCCCCCAACACGCGCCGGTAGAAGACCTTGACTCCATCGAGGACCAGCTCCCCCTCTTCGCTCGCCTTCGCCACCGGCAAAGCATATGAGCGGGGGAATAGGGTCCGCACCCGATGAGCTGGAAGCGGCCGGACAAGCGGCGGGTGCGGGCGATCCGCGACCGGCTGCGGGAGATGTACGGGCAGCCGGTCAACGAGCCGCACGGGCACCCGATCGCCGAGCTGATCAAGACCGTCCTCTCCCAGCACACCAACGACCGCAACCGCGACCGCTCCTTCGCCCAGCTGCGCGAGCGCTACCCGACCTGGGAGGAGGTGCGCGACGCGCCGCTCGACGAGCTGGAGGAGGCGATCCGCCCCGGCGGCCTCGCCAGGCAGAAGGCGCCGCGGATCCAGGCGATCCTCGAGCGCCTCGGCGAGCACCCCGACCTCGACTGGACCGAGAGCGCGCCCCGCGAGGAGTCGCTGGAGTTTCTCCTCTCGCTGCCGGGGGTCGGGCGCAAAACGGCGGCGTGCGTGCTGATCTTCACCTGGGGCATCCCCGAGATCCCGGTCGACGTCCACATCCACCGCGTCGGCGGCCGGCTCGGCCTCTTCCCGGAGGGGGCCTCCTTCGGGCGCGCCCACGACGAGATGCTGGCGGTGGTCGACCCCGCCGACGCCTACGAGCTGCACATGAGCCTGATCCGCCACGGCCGCGAGGTCTGCCGGCCGAAACCGCGCTGCGGGGAGTGCGCGCTGCGTCGCATGTGTCCCTGGTACCGCGAACGGGGACGCCGTGGGTAGTATCCGCGCCGCCCAATGAGCAAAAAGACCTTCATCGTCTTCGGGCTGCTGGTCGTCGTCCTCGCCGCCCTGATCCCCTGGCTCGCCTTCCGCGCCGACGGCGACGCCGCCAACGCCGAGCCCGTCCCGGCCGAGCTGAAGGGCGGCCAGAGCCTCTTCCAGACCAACTGCGGCACCTGCCACACGCTCTACGCGGCCGGCACCGACGGCAACTTCGCCCCCAACCTCGACGAACTGCTCGCCCCGTCCGGCCAGCCGGAAGGCCCGAACGCCGCCGGCACGATCAAGGGGACCGAAGGCCGCGTCCTCAACGCGGTCGAAAACGGCGTCGACAGCAAGACCACGCCGGGACGGATGCCGGCCGAGATCCTCAACGAGGACCAGGCGAAGGAAGTGGCGGCCTTCGTCGCCGCCGCCGCCGGCGAGAACTAGACGCCTCGCCGGCGGCGGGGATCGGGTCAGTTGGCGAAGCGCAGGGCGCTAAAGAGCCCCTCGTGGTCGGAGTCCCATAAGCCGTTGACGGGCTTGATGCCACTCACGGCTGAGCTCTGCAGGGTCACCACACTCGGATCGCGAGTGAGAATGTGGTCGACCTGGTGGTCGAAGTCCGCTTCGCTGCCGCCTTTGCTTACGGCCAGGAGGCTCGATTTAAGGCAACAGCTCAGTGGATCGTTGGTGCTGCGCTCGACCATGCCGGCGGCGAGCAGCAATTCGTATGCCAGCCGATCGGCGCCGCTGACGGTGTCGTCGTCGGAGTTCAGGTCGCCGACGAGGACGACCGGCAACTCGCTCGTCGCCGGGCCGCCTGGGGCCACCAGCTCACCGGCCTGCGCGGCGCGCACGTTGGGCTCGAAAGCCTCCAGGTGCGTGTTGACGAAGCGGAAGGCGTGGCTACCGCGCACCTTCGCGTCGGTCGCCGTCCAGCCGCGTTTGATCGGCACCGTGGTGCCGAGGATCGGCGCCGGCAGGAGGACTTTGAAGTTGGCCCCCTGCTCGTTCCAGGTCTGAACCCCGGCGCCGCGCCGGGCGAGGATCACGTCGCGCATCGTCAGCCGCCCGTTGATGTCGGCGCCGAGGGGCCCGGTTGCCGGGTTTTCGTCCTCGTCGGCGGGCGCCTCGAGGTCGAACTCTTGCTGGACAACGACCACTTCGTACTGCGGCTTGCCGTTGCCGTCTTTGCCTTTGCCCGCGTTGAGCTGAGCCAGCAGTTCCTGCAGGTAGTCGTAGCGGACCGTGGTCGCGCTCGGTCCTTTAGAGAGGACTTCGAAGTCGACGGGCGCGGTCCGCCACAGCGCCACCTCCTGCAGGCCGACCAGGTCGGGCTTGGCGCCGAGGATCTCGTCGGCGAGGCCTTTGGCCCGGACGGGGAAGTTGTTTTCGGTCACTTCGCGCAGGATCTCGCCGTTGGCGGCGACGAACGCTTCCAGGTTGGGCGCGGCGAGCGCCGGCAGCAGGTCGGCGCCCAGATAGAGGTTGCGGGTCATCGCGCCCACGACCTTGCCTTTGCCACGGTCGTGGTCCGCGGGGCGTCCCCCTTGCAGGTCCGCGACCCGGCCGGGACCGACGTTGACGTGAGGGTTTGCCGTCGCGCCTCCGGGTAGCAGCATCAGCATGAGAGCTGCGGCGATTGCCGCAAGCGACAAACGAAGAGCGGATCCGTGGGCGTGCCTCAAGGTGATTCCTCCTCACTCGCACCCGCTCCAGCGGGATCGAGTGGTTGAGACGCCTCCCAATGAGTCAATGCCCGCTGCGATGAAACGCGAAACCACTTTGAGGGGGAAGGTTGCAATCCGCTCAAGATCTGCCATACTGCCGCTTAGATTTTTAGAGTCCGCGCGGCGGCTCTCACACCATCAAAGCCAAAATCCCTGGAGGTACGCACGAAGTGGGAAAGACGATCGGAATCGACCTGGGCACGACCAACTCCTGCGTGGCGGTGATGGAGGGCGGTGAGCCGACCGTGCTCGAGAACGCCGAGGGCGGGCGCACGACCCCTTCGGTCGTCGCCTTCGCCGACTCCGGCGACCGCCTGGTCGGCACCGTCGCCAAACGGCAGGCGGTGATGAACCCCGAGAACACGATCTTCTCGATCAAGCGCTTCATGGGCCGCAAGGAGGCCGAAGTCAAAGAGGAGGAGACGATCGTCCCCTACGAGGTCGTCGCCGGGCCCAACGGCGACGTCCGGGTCGAGGTGCGCGAGAAGCAGTACAGCCCGCCGGAGATCAGCGCGATGATCCTGCAGAAGCTGAAGACCGACGCCGAAGCGAAGCTGGGCGAAGCGGTCGACAGCGCCGTGATCACCGTCCCCGCCTACTTCAACGACGACCAGCGCCAGGCGACCAAGGACGCCGGCAAGATCGCCGGGCTCGACGTCAAGCGGATCATCAACGAGCCGACCGCCGCCTCGCTCGCCTACGGGCTGGAGAAAGAGGAGGCCGACCACACGATCCTCGTCTTCGACCTCGGCGGCGGCACCTTCGACGTCTCGGTGCTGGAAATCGGCGACGGCGTCTTCGAGGTGAAGGCGACCGCCGGCGACAACCACC
>Ga0075423_10004381_pt1 | contig 13105 bp, 9 predicted proteins | sample SoiMethybrSBSTD2_FD_80114 | JGI IMG/M metagenome (GOLD analysis project Ga0075423, IMG submission 80114) | Bulk soil microbial communities from a Populus tree surrounding site in Tennessee, USA - Soil MetaG P. TD hybrid SBSTD2 | ecosystem: Environmental > Terrestrial > Soil > Tree plantation...
ATGTTAACATGATGTTAACATTTTGTTTTTAAACAGCAAAATCAATAAATATTGATTATTATATAAAATATTTAATATTGATACATTAAGTTATGAGTAGTAATTCCAGACGAAATGGCAGGGTGAGCGTTATAATAGAAACATTTGGACATTAACAATTGTTAACAAATTTAATAGTGCCATCGAAAAGGCAGGGAATAAGACCCCTGTATTTCCACTGGACTGTTAAGTAATCGTTAACATTGTTAACACGCAAGAATAGACCCCTGTATTTCCACTGGAACAAAAATATCTTCACTAGAATGATACATGCTAGGTTAACAAAATGGGATTGTTAAGAATTATGAGGCATACCTCATGTGAAGTTAACAAGGGCGGAGCTCTTTGTTATCAATCAAGTTACAAGATGCGTTAGGATGTTAAGATGTTAACAACTAACAAAGCAAAAAAAGATAAGGATAGAACTGGAAGATGTCGAAGGTGACAAGTATAACCTTTCGTTAGAAGGTAGTATGTCAAGAGATAAGATAGTAAAGGCGTGTGAATTAATGGAACTTCATGAATTAAGAGGACAAACAACTAATAATAATAATGCTGCCCCCTCAAGCGAGAACGAAGTACAAGTTCAGCAAAATAAGAACTTGGCCGCTGTGGGTTCCAAGATGTGGGGGTTGATAGAAGACAAATTTCTATATGCCAGTCTCGGTTCGACAGCTATTCGGGAGATGTGTGAAGATGGGTATGATGGGCCTGTTCAACTAAGCATAATTTCCACCTGCTTGTCGATCTATTATGAAAGAGGTAAACTTATCAGGAGCAAAAGGGGGGGATTGGGATATACGGAACAACTAGACAGCAGTCTGTGATTGCAATCCTGAAGGATATTTCGAGGAATATGATTCAACAGCCGTCTGAGGATCGCTATGATCTGTCTGCTGATGGGCATTCAGCTTTATACGGCCTGCATCAGTAATAGTGTATTTAAAAGGTTTGATATTGCTCTCTCTAGTTACGAGATTCATTTCATAAAGTCCTTTCATAAGGCGCGATGTGTGTTCTCGTGTTCTCCCGATAGCATGCTGTATTTCCCTTGATGTCCTGGGTCTTTCGGAAAGTAATTTTAGGATATAATCTAGAGTGCTATTTTGCATAACTGGTACGTCATTTTTCTCAGTTACAGTTATCGCCGGCTGTTGCTGCTGCGTGATTGTTGTCATAGTCTTACTCACATGGAATGCCGGGGATTGTTCTGGTTGGTGTGAGTGATGCTGTGATATTGTGCTCTGTGCATAAGACCTTTTATCATCATCTGTAAAAATAGTGGGAGTTTGTGATACAGGGTGCTGTAATGTCCGTAATTCCATAGTGTCCATTCTCAAACGTAAGTCAGTAATTATCTTCTCAAAATCCTTCAGCCTAAGAGAATACTCTGAGACAATGGCTTCGATGATGGTTTCATTCCTCTGAGAATTGGATGCTTTATATAGGTATTTTAATTTATTATAAATTATCATACTTAAAAGACCGATAATAAAAGAACTCGTAACGGACATCACGAAATTCCAATCAAGAATCTCAATACTGATCATATATCACGCTATATGGTATGGTTATACCGTGATTTATATTTATGGAAAAAGATAACTTTACACATTACACATTTTCTTTAGAATACGCTTAAGGGTAGACATCACGTTATATACAGATTCATCTTCTCCGATATCACTATGTTTGTCGCTTAATATCACGTTTAGTTGATCACCTAATGTCACTAATGTAGAAAGTGTTTGCTGATCTATAGCTCCAATGGACTTTAGTAATAGTAGGCTGTAAAAGACGCCGGTGACCTTATTACGACATTGCTTTAACTGTCTGTGATATGCTCCACGGCTTATGTTCTCAGGAACAGTTTTACCTGCCAATCGATTAGAAATAATATATGTTTGTCTTTCAGTAAATAAGGAATTTGCAATAATCTCTCTATAAATATTATTAAAATAAGGTTTATGTTCAGTCATAAAGCTATACAAATGTGTATGCTACTGAATAAAAGTATTATGATGACTGTAGTATTTCCTACTCATATGTCGAGGGAAATCTCGCTATTAAAAATGTAGACAAACTATAACAAAAATGCAACGAGAGGCCTATGCCGAATTGTTTTTGCAGAATTTAGTCAGAGGCAAATGCATACTATAGCAAGGATAGCAATGATAAATACAAGTATTAATACTTTAGAAGCGATATGTGGAATAGGATAGAGGAATACATCCGCAGCGAGATTAATAAACAGGGTACATTATGCTTTCCTCTTATAGATTCTGAAAATTCCACTGATGCGGCCTGGATAGCCAAGAAGGCTGAGGGAATAGGAGCTTCTGCCATTTTGGTAGGTGGATCTTCTGCAATTGATCAACTTGAACTCACAGAGATAATTTCAAGTATCAAATCCCGGGTCAAGATCCCTGTGATATTGTTTCCCGGTAATGTTACTGGAGTATCTCCTAAAGCCGACGCGATTTTGTTTAGCTCTTTGCTTAATTCAGAGAATCCATACTTTATTACCGAAGCTCAGGCTTTGGGAGCTCTAGCTGTAAAAAAATATAAGATCGAACCATTACCAACTGGTTACTTAATTATAGGCGAGGGTACTACTGCATGGTTTGTAGGTCGTGCTCGTGGAATTCCCTATACTAAATCAGGAATTGCTATTATGTATTCTCTTGCAGCACAATATCTGGGAATGAGATTTTTGTATCTGGAGGCTGGTTCGGGTGCCATTCAGAATATCTCACCGCAAATGGTTGCATCAGTCAGAAAACATTATGAAGGAATCCTTATTATAGGTGGTGGAATTCGCACACCAGAAACCGCAAAGGAAATAGCTAAAGCTGGTGCGGATATTATTGTAATTGGTACGATTATTGAGACAGATGGGAATTGGGAAAATATACTCTCTTCAATTATCAATTCAATAAGGAGGTGATGAGTAGATGAAAATGATAGACGATGCTGAAATCCTTTTAAAAAATGTTTCTATGCCACAATATTATTTAAATTACCAGCATTGTATTTTAGAAAATGTACAAAAGACCTTTGAGCTAGCTACAAAAGCACGCAAAAGAGGATTAGATGTTTCTGATATAGTAGAACCAAAGATTGCCTATGACTTGGCAGACAGAGTTGCAAAAATGCATAATATTGATATTGCAAATAGACTGCGTTCTTTACTTTCACTTACAACCAAGGAAAAGGCTGCACTTAAGATTGCTGAGGAGATTGCAATAGGGGAATATGGCATTGGTGATCTGCAGGGTAGGTTGAATAATGCCGTTCGTGTTAGTCTAGCCGTTGTTACGGAAGGTGTTACAGTTGCACCCTTACAAGGAATCGCTGATGTACAATTAAAGAATAACTCTGATGGTAGCCAGTATCTTTCGATATCTTTTGCTGGTCCTATAAGATCTGCTGGAGGAACTGAGGCTGCACTAACAATGTTGATAGCAGACCACATAAGAAAAGTTGCCGGCGTGGACAAATACATCGCGAATTCATATGATGATGAAACTGGAAGATTTGTTGAAGAGCTCAGAATTTATGAACGTGAAGTTGGAAATTTTCAATTCAAAGTGTTAGATGAAGACGTAGTTAAATGTATAGTCAGTTTGCCTGTAGAGCTTGATGGTATGGATACTGATCCAGTAGAAGTTGTTGGTCATAGAGGAATGAAGAGGATTTCTACCAATAGGGTACGTGGCGGTGCCTTAAGAGTAATGAATGATGGTCTAATAGGTAGAAGTAGAAAGCTGCTTAACCTTGTCGAAACATTAAAGTTGAATGGATGGGATTGGCTCAAGGATCTTAAGGGGGCAATTCAGACAGGAGATGATGATGCTGTACACCATAGAATGTCTGAAGTGATTACTGGTAGACCTGTACTTTCGATGACAAAGAAAATCGGAGGCTTCAGGTTAAGGTATGGTCGGTGTTATAATACTGGTTTCGCAACCATTGGAATCCACCCCGCTGTACCTGTATTACTAAGCGATGCCATCGTTGTCGGAACACAAATTAAAATGGATATGCCTGGAAAAGCATCAACTATAGCACTTGTAGATACTACCGAGTCCCCAATTGTTAGGCTTGACAATGGCAGTGTGGTACAGGTATCAACAATAGAGCAAGCTATAAAGATACGGCCTAGAATTGAAAAGATACTTTATCTTGGTGATATGCTAATAAGCTATGGTGATTTTCTCGAAAATAATGCTCAACTACTCCCGGCTAGTTACGTAGAGGAAATTTGGGCTTTAGAATTGAAGTCAAAATTGTTAACATTGCCATCCACTTCATCAATTGATCTGCCTGAAAATATGACCAAAGAAAAGTTAATGCAATTGTCAAAGGAACCTTTCACGACAGTTCCAACAGTTGAAGAAGCGTTTACAATCAGTAAATGGTTAAACATTCCACTTCATCCGAAATATTCATTCTACTGGGATTCTATCAGTATAGATGAAGTTTTATTATTGAAAGAAAAATTTGCTGAACAACAGATACACCAGCAACAGAAGAACGTTGATAAAGATTATAATTCTATTTGTTTTTCCTCTAGTTTACACAATTATGATCCAAAGTTAAAAGATATCTTGGAACGATTAGGTGTTATACATTCAATAAAAAATGAAAACAGGATTATTGAGATTGATAATATTGATCAGACGTATTCTTTAACCAGGTTATTGCTTCCTGAACCAGTAGCCAAAATAACAAAGACATTGTCAGCCCAGACTGTTGAGATGAGCATTAAAACAAAAGATGTTGTTGAATTTATTTCAAAAATATCAGGCGTTGAAATCAAGTCAAAGTTTGCTTCTTCAATCGCAGTAAGAGTTGGACGTCCTGAAAAGGCTGCAGAACGTAAAATGAAACCACCTGTTCATGTATTGTTTCCTATTGGCTCTAGAGGTGGTGCAACACGTGATATATTAAAGGCAGTAAAGGATGAATCGTTCTATACTGAACTTGCAAATAGATTTTGTAATAATTGCAAACTACCTTCGATTGGAATACAATGTCGTCATTGTAGTGGCTTAACTCCTCTACGCAATTTATGTATAATTTGTAGAGAGGAGATTGCCGATGATAGTGGCAACAGTCAATGCTATAGGTGTGGTAAACAGGGTAAAACTTACTCCCCCATTAGCTATCCACTAAAAGCAGTACTTGAAGAAGCCCAACAGAAACTCGACATCAGAGCAACTGAACCGCTTAAGGGCGTCAAGACTCTTATGAGCAAGGATAGGGCAGCCGAGCCGCTAGAAAAAGGAATTCTGAGGCAAAAATATAGTCTTTTTACTTTTAAGGATGGTACTATTCGATTTGACGCAACAAATGAGCCACTGACCCATTTCAAACCAAAGTGGACTATGGTCGATATAGAAAAATTAAGAGAATTAGGTTATAATGAAGATTATTTTGGTAGGCATCTGACTTTGCCTGATCAGTTAGTAGAACTGTTAATGCAGGACGTAGTAATACCTTTAGACGCTGCTAGACATTTACTTCATGTAGCCAAATTTATTGATGAAGAACTTGTAAAATTATATGGACTTGAACCTTTCTATAATGCGTCTTCTATAGAAGACCTTGTGGGACATATGATAGTCGGGCTGGCGCCACATACTTCGGTAGGTATTGTAGGAAGAATTATAGGTTTTACAGATTCACAGGTCTGTCTGGCGTCACCTGTTTGGCACTCTGCAAAACGCAGAGATTGTGATGGTGATGCAGATTCTTTAATTCTACTTATGGATGCCTTCCTAAACTTTTCATACGACTTTTTGCCAGATAAAATTGGCGGACTTATGGATGCACCTCTGCTGATTCAGCCGATAGTCTTGCCATACGAAGTACAAAGGCAAGCCCATAATGTTGATGTCGTTCCAGTTTATCCGTTAGAATTTTACGAGGCAACATGGAAACAGTCCAAAGCTGGAGACTTGTCTGCCAAAATAGAAACCATTAAAAATAGGATTGGAAGTGAAAATCAATTTTTTGACTATGCCTTTACGCACTTTACTGGTTTGCTAACAACCAATGGTCAGAGAAGTGCGTATTCCCGGCTCAATACCATGGGTGAAAAATTGGAGATGCAGATAGCTACAGCGAAACTAATCAATGCAGTAGATCCTGATGAAGTAGTATCAATGGTGCTTATGACACATATTTTACCAGATATTATGGGTAATATGCGTTCATATTCTTCACAAGCCTTTAGATGCAGTAGATGTGGAGAAAAGTATCGTAGAATGCCAATTATGGGCAAGTGTATCGGATGTGAAAATGAACTTTTGCAAACAGTTACTAGAGGTTCAGTTGAAAAATATATTGGCATTGCAACAAATATGTGTAATCAATTCAAAATTAACGATTATCTGCACAGCAGAGTTGAATCTTTAATAATGGAATTGAAATTAATCTTCAAGGAGCAAAAGAAAGAACAATCCAGTCTTAAAGAATTTATGGGTTAATCAAAGTAAATCTCATTCAGAAATGCCAAGTTATATTAGTAATTCGAAAATAAATCGGATCTTAGGCTGCATAGAGATGTCTAGTCAACGTTAGTCATACAGCAGATAATAACAAATGTGTTAGACTAATGCTCAAAAAGTATCTTTTATCTACTTTTTTGGTCACTCATATAGGTTATCATTTTAGTTTGTAAAGTTTACCGGAGGGATCTATGTTGATGATGCTCCTTGTGCATGTGCGGTTTGCTGCTTAAGGAATGGCAATAACTGCTGCCTGCTGTGTTATAACTACTAGTGTAATTGAGATTAACAAAAACACTCCAAACATCATTAATCTGGTAGAATGATCACTTGATCGATCGAATAATATGATCAAATAGCATGATCGATAGTACGGCTTCCCATAAATATTTGATCTATTACAAGATTGTTATGAAATATAGAAGCAGAACTGATATAGTGGGGTTAATTCTAGAGGCTGCCAACGGTGGAGGAGCTACCAAGACAAGGATAATGTACAAAGCATTTCTGTCTTATGCACAGTTAAAGGAATACCTGACAGTTCTATTAGAAAACAATCTATTAGAATATCAAGAAGGGGCACAATTCTTTAGGACAACGGAGAAGGGGATACGTTTTTTACAGATGTATAACCAATTCGATGAACTGATGTCTATTGAGAGTGTAAGAAAATAGTAACAAAATAGTTTCCTTCCATCACTTATTTTCTTTGGTTGATGTGTTTGCAACAAACAATCTTTTCAATTTGATTTGAATTGTCATCTAAAAATCTGTTTATAAGAAGGAGAAACGAGATGTTTAGATGCAAACGATGATAAAGTTATCGAAATTGTAGGTGATTTGCTATTAATCTGTAAAGATGATCCAGAACCTGTTTGTTTAGAGATATTATTGACTGGCCTGGTTTGATCATGATGTTTGTCACTTTTGTACTTTCTTGAAGAAATGGACCTATGACTTGGGTTACAGAAAATACCTATTCCTGCAATCAAAATAATAGAACCAGCGATTACAATGATATAACTGCGTTTCGTAAGTTCTCATATAATATATGATGCCTAGATCTTATTTTCTTGTTTGTTTATTAACGCTGAAAATATAAACTTTATAATTTTATGCGGCGTAGAAACCATGCTATACAGTTAAAGCTTTGTAAGACTATAATACCAATGATTTATAGAAGAATCAAAGTACGATAGACTGGCTAATACAATACAATACAATACAATACAATACAATGTTCCGTATTCTGAATAAGTCTGTCTAGGATACCATTATTCCTACATAAGAAGAGTAATCATATATTCACGGTAAGGAAGGCAGCACATAGTTTTACTTGTATTAAGAAAATATGAAAACAAAAGCTATCGTATGTTGTAGAGAGTGGTTGTTAGAAGCTTATTACCTCAGGATGTTTATGCAGTTATCAAATATTCATTCCTCATTATACTACTCTTCAGAAGTTTATCTGTATATCGATAAATACCGATTTTATGCTTATCAATATAACAAACTACATCTGAGGGTCCTGGATCGATATCAACCCTCCTTTGACTCAAATATTCCAGCCGATTAGAATGTATATTAGGAAGATTTGAAACTATCAGTCAATTTCTTATGATAAAGACTCGTGCAGTCTTTGATGTTACTGGTTGGAGTACTGCCGTTGAGCACGATTAGTCTAATATTTTTCATCTTCTTCTTATCATATATTGACTGAAGAAACTTGAAGCACGTAGGACATACTTCTTCTACCAAGTCAGTCTATTTCTGTCTGATATGCTATTTATTTTGTCAGTGTTTCTACTTAGGAATATTCAGGATAGGAAATCAAGATAGACGAGATAAAGGAGGTAACATGTACTTTACAGCGCTCGATTAGATGGGTCATGCATTCCGAGGCGATAAGTAATTTTTTTATTAAATCTAAAATATTATCTCCATGCAGTCTTTTTGATTGTTATTGCTGCATAAAATATCAACCAACTATATACAAATGTTGTGATTAATGTAAACAATGGACGGTATAACCATAGGCTACTGCCAGGATGGCGTAACCTAAAGTCAACGCCATAAATCATTCCAGTAAAGAACACTCCTGAAAAATAAAGCAGTGCTGTTATGAAATCACCTGAAAGCGGAAGAAAGATTACGGCCTTTAGAACAATAAACGGACGCAAAAACTTTAGACTAAGCTGTAAATAATATAATAATGCAGAATAAAAGGGGCGTCTCCAATATATTCCTCCTGTTGCAAATAGACTTCTGATGAAACTCTTTCTCCATCGAATTTGCTGTCTTATAAGTGTTGGAAGTGTTTCAGGTACCCCAACATTTACTTGAACGCTTGGACTATACACTACCTTCCAGGCATATCGTCGCTTATTATTAGTACTAGTATCCTCAGTGTCTGAATAGGACGATGATGTTGTAGTATCCACACCGTTTTTGCAGTGCATAAGAACCGGGATATTATGCATAATATTACTAGCGCTGTCATCTGACTCTCTACTATCTTTGAATACACAAGAAGGCTTTGTTCCAAGTATGTATGCCGTCAAACGTCGATCGGTCGCAAACTTGAAATTCTCCAATCCAAGAAATCTGTCATGGGCCCATTCATGGATGTATGGCTTTACAGCTTCCCTTCTAAAGAAGCTTAGAGATCCTGCACAACACGTAACTGAACCAAACGAGGTCTCCATTCCCTTAAGAATTCTACATGATGCATCGATGTATACGTCTTGCATCTTCAATAATGCGTTCCCTGTAATTGCACCCCGCACTCTGCCATGCCCTGTTATTGCCCCAATTTTTCTATCAGAGTTAAAAATTTTTACCGCTTTTTCCACTGCATCGCAAGCCATATCACAGTCGCTATCCATAGAAACGAATATTTCGCCTTTGGCAATCTCACTTGCTGCCTCGATGGCTTGCTTCTTCCCTACACTTTTCGATAGGTGAATAATATTTAGATTTGGCTCCTCTTTTTTCATCTCATCTAAGATTGCACCTGTGCCATCGGTACTTCCATCATTAACAACGATGATTTCTTTGTTTGGATAGGTTGAGTTAATACACGATCCGACACAGTTTCTGATATTTCCTTCCTCATTTTTTACTGGCACGATTATCGAAACAAGAGGGTTGCTAATACCATAGTAATGTCATTTGAAACATAGATACTCTTGGCATAAATGTAGGGATCTTTGAATTTTGTATAGGAGAAGAATAATATATTAAACAAGAGGAAACTTGTAAAAAAGCTGTATAGACCTACAGTAAAATCTACTACAAACAACAGCAAATAAATCTTAACTGCAAGGATGGCACCAACGCCACCAAGGATCAAATACCTTACCGACCACCTTTTTTTATCAACTTCTCTGTAGCTTGTTGATGACTTTATTGTTTCTTGTATGATAGTCAAAACAACCTCCTAAAATAAAGGAATGATCGCTCTGGGTGAATGACTTTTGGCTTGGCCCGTATGGCGATCATATGTATTATTGCCACGATTTGGATTATAAATTTTGTTATTTTAAACAATGAGATAATGAATTTTTATATAGTATCACATCTAAAGAATCTTCGAAATTCATGCAATAGGAACATTGTCTGTGCTGATTTGTGCCGTATTTAGCTGTGGAGGTTGTATCGATAACGTTTGATTTGACAATGATAAATGGCATTTGGTTATAATAAAGGTAATCATCATGTGACAAGCGTCTTATTACTACTTAAATATCTTTGTCTTTAAACATAAACAACCATATGGGTATGATTATATAAGCTGAACATACATGCATTCATCACAAATGATGTAGAGCAGATTAATCGGAGTACGTTTTATAGGTGGATGTTTCAAATTATTAAGCGTGACATCGATTGGATACTCAATCTAGAGCACACATAGAACCTCACATCAAAGAAAGCAGTAATATACGAGATTTGGTATTTGGGTTTGGGGATGGAGTCAACACATCCCTGGGAATTGTGTCTGGTGTCGGTGGTGCCGCAGTTGCCGCTGATATTGTTATCCTCGCGGCGTTAATTGGAATGTTTACAGGTGCTAAAGCAATGGCAGTTCAGAATTACCTCGCAGTAAAGTCTCAAAGGGAGATATTAGAATCAGAGATAAAACGAGAGGAATTCGAGATAGAGAACGTTCCAGATAAGGAAAGACAGGAAATAGAGGACGTCTACATAGCCAAAGGATTTACAGGGGACGAACTAAGAAGAGTAGTTAACAAGATAACATCGGATAAAAATGTTTGGCTCAAGACAATGCTAACTGAAGAATTGGGATTAAATCTAGAAATTGTAGGAAGCCCACTAAAAGGTGCGTTAGTTATGTTTGGGGCGTTTCTTCTGGGCGGTATTCTTCCAATTCTACCTTACTTTGTTGTTAAAGCTGGATTTATATCTTCTAGTACAGCTATTGGAATAGCGATAGGACTGAGCTTAACATCTTCATTTATAGTAGGTGCAATGAAATCGCGTATGGCAAAGAAAAACTGGGTTAGAGGTGGAATTGAAATGTCAGCCCTTGGTACTGGTGTAGCGCTTGTAGGTTATGGAATAGGATCGGAATTGAATAAAATTGGCATCGTAAATGTTCGAGGCGGATGATCCGTAAATGTCCCCTCTCCAAGCTTTCTCCAACGAACATGTTTCATTGTATTTGCTGTTCATCTTTAAGAGCTTGATATACATTCCTTAATGTGTCAAAAAGCATCTAAGACACTCTTTTCCTAATCGATTTTCCATGCTCAATGGTATAAAGAACTGATGCAACATTAGTGAACAAATTGGAATTTATCTCGTGCATTTATTACTGCAGAATATCCTACTTTACCAAATTGTGTTGCAATAGCGTATAGCATTACCAATATCTCTTAGAATGTCACTGCTGCTACCAGTTTATTGCTATAACTTTTTAGTTCAGACATGCTGCAATAATCATATCTTATAAATTATGATACTATACACTGTATGAACGTTAAGACTCACTAACGTTTAGTATACACATGCTATAATTACCATTAATAGATACTCTATCAAACTATGATAATACCGAATTCTTTGAACCAAGCAGGAGCGTTACCCTCACAATTAGCGGAAAAAGAGTCATCGTCCAAGGTTAGGTTTGAGGCTTAATCTGGCATAATCAAATGTATCAGCTAAATTGCTATAGAAAGCAGGCATATTAGGCTAGCCCAGATCTCGACATATTTCTTCTAATGTTAGCTCTGAGTCGTAAAATGTTCATTCCGCTGGTGTGGACTATAAGCTAACATAATCCAGACCGGATTACTTTACATTCTTTACACATGTGTCACAATATCTTTCAATAAGAATGACACTATCATCTATCCTAAACAATGCTTCCTGTGTGGCCGGGTCACCACAGTGCGCACAAAATTTTGCCTTGCCTCCTGGCTCAGTTAAGGGTCTTACGATGGTCAATACTTTTTTCATCTTATGCTCACCTGCAGAAGATTGGACATTAGTTCATACAGAGTCAAGTCTATGTTATAAGAATAGCTATACGACACATAAGATTACTATACAAACGTATCATATTAATTATGGCTCCCTCCATTGTCATTTGTTCTGCTTCTAAGTACGCTGCCTTTTACTATTTGTCGGTCAATGACACAGTTAATGTAGTATGAGCATAATGTATACGTATGCAGGACGCAGGACAAATAGCACGACAAAGTAATGATCTTCTCTCTTCCAGTTTATCAAATACTAATAGTGCTTTAAAGAATAGGAAAAAAAATAGGGAAATAGCTGACGGTAGGCTGATAAACAAGGAACACTTCAATCCATTCGAAGGGTTCGTTCATGTCAATAGCTCTACTCATAACATTCTAGTGGAGCTTTCTTAGTTCTAGATACTTGACTCACTCATGTGATCTTGCAGTGCTCACAAGCTGATTTAACAGACTGCTGGGCAATGCTTTTAGCATCTCCTCAAGTCCATCGTAGTCGACTTTTTATATAGGTTCCTGGTTTTTATTCGAGCCTTGAAATGCCGATATCTGAGACTGCGGCCGGAATTACTGAAGTCTTGTATGGTGGTGAGAATACAGCAAATAGATTACTGCATGTCTTCTCTAGAGCGATGAAAAGCTGGGACGCATGTGGAGATTCGACATCACCTTCTGTTTGTATGGGCTATGAACCTATAAAGAAGGCGTATTTGGAATTAACTAAAAGACAGATAAAGATACGATTCATTACTGAAATTAATAGATCCAACTTATCCTACTGCAAAGAGCTCATGAAAATTTCTGAGCTACGTCACCTGGATGGTGTCAAGGGTAACTTTGGCATTTGTGATAAGGAAGAATATTTGGCTGCGCCAACTATAATGGAAACGCAGCCGGCACCACAGCTCATTTATAGTAATATAAAAGAGGTCATAGAACAACAGCAATATGTCTTTGATAGTTTTTGGAGCAGATCGATATCCTCTGAGCAGAAAATAAGAGAAATAGAAGAAGGAGTTGTTTTAGGCAGTACAGAACTTGTTTTAGTTC
>Ga0075423_10004382_pt1 | contig 13104 bp, 10 predicted proteins | sample SoiMethybrSBSTD2_FD_80114 | JGI IMG/M metagenome (GOLD analysis project Ga0075423, IMG submission 80114) | Bulk soil microbial communities from a Populus tree surrounding site in Tennessee, USA - Soil MetaG P. TD hybrid SBSTD2 | ecosystem: Environmental > Terrestrial > Soil > Tree plantation...
CGCCGCCCTGCGCCCGCGCGCTGAGTCCGCCGAGCGCGGAAATCGATATCACGGCGAGGAGTTGCGCGAACCATCGGCTTGTTCGGGTCATTGTTACACGACCTAACGCAAGGGATGGGCTCGCGCGGCAGCCGCCGTCGCGCCAGGCGCGGATTTCTACAACAGGATCAGCCCCTGTCGGGCTCCGATCGCAACCGCCTCGGCACGCGAGAACGCGTCCAGCTTCGTCAGAATCGACGCTACATGCGTTTTCACCGTGTGCTCGGAGATGCCGAGTCGCGAGGCGATGTTCTTGTTCGCCAACCCTTCGGCCAGCATTCCCAGCACCTCGATCTCGCGACGCGTGAGCGGCTGCGAGGTGCCGGATGCCCGTGGCACGCCCGAGAGTCGCGACGACGACGCGACATCGACCGCGAGCTCCGCCGGCAACGTCACGAGCCCCACGGCGGCGGCCTCCAGCGCGGCGACGATCTCCTCCGGCGACGCATCGCGCGGCATCACGCTGCGCGCGCCTGACCGTACCGCTTCCGCCGCCCACGCGGCGGTGGGCGCGTCCGCGAGCAGCACGAACGCGGGCGTCCGCGGCACCGCGTCGGGTGAGAGCGCGATCCGCGAAACGACCGGCGGCGGTGTGGCGTCGCGTGATTCGACGGCCAACAAGACGACCTGAGGCTCGTGTGTCTCGATGTCGTCGACCAGATCGTCACCCGACGTCGCCGCGACCACGGACACGCTGGCGCTTCGGGCGAGAAGCGTCTCGAGCCCAGCTCGTAGCACCGGCGACGTTGCCGCGATCAGCGCTCGAATCACGCCGCGCGATTCCCCGATTTCGCTCGCCTCGCTTCCACGTCGGCGAGGAAGCGCAATACGGTCGTCGTCGGCACGGCGACACCGAGGCCGCCGGCGATCAACGTGTTGACGCCAACGACCCGTCCACGTGCATCGGCCAGCGGGCCGCCGGAATTGCCGGGCGCGAGACGGATGTCGGCGCGAATCCAGCGTGGGGCACCGCGCCGCGTCTCGATGGCGTGGACGACACCGAATGCCAACGCACCGGCAATGCCTAACGGGTGTCCGAGCGCGAGCACGACGTCGCCGGTGCGAAGGTCGGTCGGGTGACCGATCGTCGCGGCAGGCAGCGCGATTCCGGCCGGCTGAATCGCAATGGTGGCGAGGTCGCGCCTCGGATCATGCGCCGATACGACGCCGTCGAACGCACGGCCGTCCGAGAGCACAACGGTCGCCCGCTCCGTGCGGGCGACGTGCGCATTCGTAACAATGAGTCCTTTGTCATTCCAGATGATCCCCGAGCCGGCACCGGTGCCGTGCGTGTGCACCTCGACGGTGCTCAGGCGAAGCAACGACGCGAGCTCGTCCAGCTCTCGCGCGAGGGGTTCCGTAATCATCGCCGCCTCCGCGACTCCTGCGACCGTTGTGGGCGCTCGCCGATCGTGATCGTGACGTTCGTCGACTCGCCGGCTCGGATGATACGCGTGGTGACGGTCTTGCCGATCTGGTCGCCCCCGAGAAAGCCCAGGAGCTCGCCTGGATCGGCAACGGCCGTGTCGCCCACTGCGACCAGCACATCACCGATCAGGATCCCGGCACGGTCGCCAGGCCCGCCGGGCTCGGCGCTCACGACCATGAGGCCGATGTCGTTAGGCAGCGAGAGCCGTTCGGCCAGTGCGGTCGGCAGACGAACGGCCTGCATCCCGAGGCCCAGGTACCCACGCGCCACTCGGCCACTCTTCACGAGCTGGTCGACGACGCGATTCACGGTCGCGACCGGGATCGCGAGCGCCGCGCCTCGCGAGAGGCCCGACGTGTTGAGGCCAAGTACGCGACCACTCGCGTCTACCAGCGGGCCGCCGGAGAAGCCGTCGTAGATCGAGATGTCGAGCCGCACAAAACGATCGATGTTCCCTCCGTGCCACGTGCGCCATTCGCCCCCAACGGTGCTGATGACGCCCAGGCTCGCGGTGACCGCGCTGCCGGGCCGCCCGAGGGCGAGTACGAGCGCACCGACGCGCACGCCCGAGCCGTCGGCGAACGACGCGACAGGGACCTTTGCCTGATCGGCCTTGAGGACGGCGAGATCTGTTGTTGGATCGCGTCCCGCCAGCGTCGCGGCGACGGTCGAGCCATCCGCGAGCGAGACCGTGATCTCTTCTTCGCGCTGAATGGTGTGGTGCGCGGCGACGATGATGCCCGGTCGCCAGTGGACGCCGCTCGCCGGAATGCGGCGTCGCGCGTTAATCGCGACAACGGATTGCCCCGCGCGCTCGACGGCGCCCGCGAGGTCGTTCGACAACGATTCGAGCACGCCGCCCGACGTTGATGGTCCAGCCATGGTATCTCCCGTGTGTCAGGGCGCTCGTGCGCCCAACTGAACGGAAGGATGGGATGTATACCGACTGGCGGGGATCGCTCGTTCGGCTGATCAGCGGTCCCGAAAGCGACTGAGGTGACACCGTTAACGATGGTATAGGTTGCCACGTCCTACCTAGGCGCCGCCCTCCACCACGGAATGCCCACGTCTCGTCGATCCGCGTTCATCACTGCCCTGACTATACTCCTCGCGCTGCCGACAATCCGCGCGAATGCTCAGGTCGGATCGACCACCGACATCCTCACCGGCGTCGTTACCAACACAGCCGGCGCGCCGATTCCCGGCGCCACCGTCGAGGCGAAGTCGGTCGAAACACAAATCACCCGCCGCACGCGCACGAACTCCGACGGCCGCTACACCATTCTCTTTCCGGATGGCGGCGGGCAGTATCAGCTGACCGTTCGGTACCTCGGGATGGCGCCCGCAACGTTGAACGTCGCCCACGTCGCCGACGAAGATCGACTCGTCACGAACGTTCGACTCTCCGAGAACGCCACGCAGATCCAGGGCGTCGTCGTGCGCGCGCGACCGACGCCCCGAGAGGGAGCCGACCGCCCAACGCCTGGCTCGCAGGAGAGAAACCTGACGCCGGAGCAGCTCGCGCGACTGCCGATCGACGCCACCGACCTGACGCTGCTCGCAACGCTCGCACCGGGTGTCGTCGGCATTGACGCGACCGACTCCACGTCATCCGCATTCTCCGTCGCCGGGCTTCGACCGGACGCGAACAGCATCACGCTCGATGGACTCACGTTTGGCTCATCGACCATTCCGCAGGATGCGGTGCGCAACACGCGCGTCATCACGAGCACGTACGACGTCGCGCGCGGTCAGTTCTCCGGTGGGCAGGTTGCCTCCACCACGCGAAGCGGCAGCAACTTCAAGCAAGGTTCGTTCAACTACTCGCTGCGTGACCAGCAACTCGCGTGGGAAGCCGGTGATCAGACGGCATTCAACCGGGGCTATACACAGAATCAGCTGAGTGGCGGATTTGGCGGGCCCATCGTGAAGGACAAGCTGTTCGTGTTCGGCTCGGTGCAGGTTCGGCGACGGACGGACGCGGTGCCGTCGCTCGTGAACGCCGATCCGGCAACGCTCGCACGTGTGGGCGTCAGTCAGGACTCCGTCGATCGGTTCTTCTCGATTGTCCAGGGCTTCGGTCTCACGCCGAACACGAGCCTCGAGGACAGCCGCGACGCCGGTAACTATTCATCGCTCGTGCGTGTTGACTGGCTCATGTCCGGCGGCCACACCCTGACGTTGCGCGGAGACTTCCGCGGAACGGGGCAGGATCCCACGCGCGTCGGTACGCTCTCGCTGCCACAAACCGGCGGGAATCAGACGTCGAGCGGCGGCGGCTTGATGGCGGTGCTCTCCTCGAACTTCGGCGGCCGATTCATCAACGAGATTCGAGCGTATGGTCAGACGGACCAGCGTCATTCGGATCCGTTCCTCCTCGTGCCGGCCGCACGGGTGCAGGTGAATTCGGAGCTGAGCGACGCGCGGTCGATTACGACGCTCGCGTTCGGTGGCAATTCCGCGCTTCCGCAGCGCTCCCAAACGAAAAGCCTCGACGTTTCCGACGAGCTTTCCTGGTTGTCCGGCGACGGTAATCACCGCATCAAGGTGGGGGCGCTTTTCAGCGGATCGCAGTTCGAGCAGGACGTGACGACGAATCGGCTCGGCACGTTCACGTTCAACTCGCTCGCCGACCTCGAGGCGAACCAACCGTCGAACTTCACGCGAACGCTCTCACCGCGTATCCGCAACGGCACCGCCTTGAACTCCGCGCTCTACCTCGGCGACACGTGGCGGGAGTCTCGTTCGCTGCAGGTCACGTACGGGGCGCGTCTCGAGCACACGCAGTTCGACGGGGCGCCGGCCTACAATCCCGACATCGATCAACAGTTCGGGTATCGAACCGACGCGATCCCATCGGAGACGCACGTGAGTCCACGCGTCGGGTTCACGTGGGCGTTAGGCGGCAATGGGACCGGTGGCGCATTCGGAGGGGGCGGGTTTGGCGGATTCGGCGGTCGTGGAGGACGAGGCGGCGGTGGTGGCGAGCGACCTAACGGGAATGGCAACCCTGGTGTCCCGCTCATCATCCGAGGTGGCATCGGCGAGTTCCGGAGCACCATCGCGACCTCGCTCTATTCGGCTGCTCAGAACGCGACCGGCCTCTCGCAGTCCGAGTCGCAGCTTTACTGCATTGGTCCGTTCGTGCCGACGCCCGACTGGGACATCTGGTCGGGCGACGAATCCGGCATTCCGGCGGTGTGTGCCGGTGGAAGCGTGAACGCACCACCCATTGTCGCGCGCCCCAACGTGACGGTGTTCGAGCCGGACTTCAGTGCGCCGAGGGCGTGGCGTGCGTCGTTAGGTGCGCAGCGGCGCCTGTTCGATCGGATGCAGATGTCGGTGGACGCGAACGTCGCGCGTGGTGTGAATCAATACGGCTTCCGCGACCTGAACCTCGACGCGACGCCGAAGTTCACGCTTGCGGCCGAGGGTGGACGCCCCGTGTTCGCGAGCTCGTCGGCCATCGTGCCAGCGACCGGCGCGGTATCGATCATCTCGTCACGCATTGCGCCGCAGTACGGCCAGGTCATTGCGGTCGGATCGGACCTCGAGTCGCAGAGCGAGCAGCTCACGATCGCCGCCAACGGGATCCTGCGAAGTGGCGCGATCTTCAACGTGTCGTACACGCTATCGCGAGCGAAGGACCAGTCCTCGGCGTCGGGTGGCTCCGCAACGGGTGGCTTCTCGTCGGCTACGACTGCGGGCGACCCGAACGTACGCGAGTGGGCGCCGAGCAACTTCGATCGGCGGCATTCGTTCCTCGGAACGGTGACATACCCGTTCAATGAGGGGCTCGAGCTCACCGCGATCGGCCGGCTGTCGTCGGGTGCGCCGTTCACGCCGATGGTTGCGTCGGACATCAATGGCGACGGGGCGCGCAACGATCGTGCGTTCATCTTCGACCCGGCCTCGACGTCGGACACGAGCGTAGCACGCGCCATGCGGCGGTTGATCAGCAACAGCTCGTCTCGCGTGGCGGAGTGTCTCGAGTCGCAGATCGGCACGGTGGCTGGTCGCAACTCGTGCACTGCGCCGTGGCAGCCGTCGCTCGACTTCCAGGTCAACTACCGGCCGCGCGCGTTCGGACTGGATCGCCGCCTCATGATTTCCGTGACGACGGTGAACTTCCTGGGCGGGCTGGATCAGTTGATCAATGGGCAGAAGAACCTGCAAGGATGGGGAAGCTTCCGCTCCGGTGATCCGACGCTCCTGTACGTTCGCGGCTTCGATCCATCGTCCGACCGATATCTGTATCAGGTGAACGAGCGGTTCGGGGCGCAGCGGAGCGGGCAGGGGAGCGTCGTGCTTCCGTTCCAGATCGGGTTCCAGGCGCGGTACACGATCGGACCGGATCGCACGCGCGACCTCGTGCGCGGCGTGCTCGCGCAACGCGCCGCGCGTGGTTTCGGCGGCGGGCCGGGCGGTGGAGGTCCGGGGAACTTCGCATCGCGGTTCGATCGTGTGCTGCCGAACCCGATCACGCAGATCCTCGCCCGCAAGGACTCCATTGCGCTGACCGATTCGCAGGTCGTCCACCTAACGGCACTGCGTGATTCGCTGGATGCAAAGAACAAGCGCGTATCCGATGCGGTGCGCGCCGAGGTCGAGAAGGCGGGCGCGAATCCTGACCCAGGCGCACTGTTCGGCGCCCTGCGGCCAAAGCTCGACGAGGGGCGGAGCAACACACGGAAGGCGGTTGCGGAGGCCAAGGCCATTCTCACGGCGGAGCAGTGGGCCCAACTGCCCGACCGCGTCAAGAATGCCGGGCAGCAGCAGGGATTCGGAGCTCCAGGCGGACAACAGAGAAGGCCGTAGCGGGAGACGGGAAGCGGGAGCTGCTCGCTGCTGCTATTAGCGCCACCGTCGCCTTCGCGGTAGGTTCGAGCGCTTCCCGTCTCCCGCTTCCCGCTTCCGTCATGCGCAACCGAACGTTTGGTCGTCTGGGCTGGTCCGTCAGTGAAGTCGGTCATGGTATGTGGGGCCTTGGAGGATGGACCGGCTCCGACGACGACGAGTCGCGTCAGGCACTTCGTGACGCCGTCGACCTCGGATGCAATTTCTTCGATACCGCGTGGGCGTACGGCGCCGGCAAGAGCGAGCGCCTGCTTGGTGAGCTCGTCCGCTCGTATCCCGATCGGCGCCTGTACACCGCGACGAAGGTTCCCCCTAAGAACCTCACGTGGCCGTCCCGGCCAGACTTCCTGCTCGACGAGGTGTTCCCACCCGATCACATCCGGCGTTATGCGGAATCGAGTCTCGAGCATCTCGGCCGCATCGATCTCCTGCAATTCCACGTCTGGGAAGACGCGTGGGCACGCGACGATCGGTGGCAGCGCGCGATGGACGATCTCAAGCGCGAAGGGCTGATCGGCGGCATCGGAATCAGCATCAATCGGTGGGAGCCGGCGAACTCGATCGAGACCATGCGGACGGGAATCATCGATGCCGTGCAGGTGATCTACAACATCTTCGACCAGGCGCCCGAGGACGAGCTTTTCCCGCGGTGCCGCGAGATGGACATTGCGGTGATCGCCCGCGTGCCGTTCGACGAGGGCTCACTGACCGGGACCCTAACGAGAGACACGACATTCCCGACGAATGATTTCCGGCACATGTACTTTGGGCCGGAGAACCTCGGACCGACCATGGACCGGGTCGAGGCGCTGACGCCGCTCGTGCCGCGGGGATCGACACTCCCGGAAATGGCACTTCGGTTCATTCTTGCCAACGCGGATGTCTCCACGGTCATTCCCGGAATGCGTCGGCCGGCGAATGTTCGCTCGAACGTTCGAGCGAGCGACCTCGGCCCGCTCGACCCGGAGCTTGTCGCGCAACTGCGTGCGCATCGCTGGGACAGGCAGCCTGCGAGCTGGTCGGCCTAGCGCGATGACCCGCTCAGAGGAGTGAGCGAGTTTGCCTACCGCGCACTGCGTCGCCTAACGGCAGCAAACGCGACAGCCGCGACGGCAACGGCGGCGACGCCCGCAACCGTTCGTCCCACCACGTCGGCAACCGGCGGCGGAACGTAGACCACGCCCGACCGATCGGCCACGGCGGCCTGGCGCACATACCGCCCGCGCTTCGGCACCGTGCGGTGTCGAAAGTTCACGGCGAGCTCGTGGAGCTCACCCGCCAACCGATCACCGCGCATCGCGATGCCGTGGCCAGTCACCGCAAGGCTCGGCTCGAATGCCACGAGCTCGTCTACGGATTGCTCGGCAGCCTGCCAATCCATTGTGTAGTACGCGGGCGGGCCGTGTACTTCTGCACGCTGCGTCAGCACCGCCGACAACGATTCCTGCTTGGTGGTCACGAACGCGTCACCCGCCACGAGCGCGCGATCGTAGTCCCGAAACAACGACACATGTCCCGGTGAGTGCCCCGGCGTGTGAATCCACCGCCACTCGCCAATGCCCGGGACTGTTCCGTCGGCGGGAAGAGCGTTCAACGAGTTGCCAAGCGTGATCGCTTTGCGGGGAAAGAAGCGCGACATGGTTGCCATCGCCCCGCCGCCCACCGCCGGATCTGGCGGCGGGTATGCAGATCTCCCCGTGAGATACGGCATCTCGAGCTCGTGCGCGTAGACCGGCACTTGCCAACGCCTCACGAGCTCACGCACCGAGCCGACGTGGTCGAAGTGGCCGTGTGTGAGCACGATCGCCGCGGGGGCGGTGTCTTCTCCGTACAGCATCTCCGCCCCGCGGATGATCCGTGACGCGCTCCCCGGAAGACCGGTATCGACGAGCACCCACGGACCATCGTGGCCGTCGGATGAACCGATGAACGCGACGTTCACGAAGCGGTCGCGCATGTACGCCAGCCCAGCCGCTACGCGGGTTGGCTCCTCTCTCGTGGCGGTCTTGTGTTCGCCGAATCCATCGGTGGCCATGGCTGGATGCCTAACGTTGAGCAACGGGGAAGAAGTGCCGGCTCACGTGCACGCGGGAAGCGTGAACGTCCGCAACGACGTCGAGCCTGCGGCGGCGTCGGTGATGACGATCGTTTGTACCGTGCCCGTGGTCATGCTCGGGACCGTGATGTTCTGCACCGTCGCGGTCTGTCCGGCATTCGTCAAGCGGATCGTGTTCGCCTGTCCTGCCGGCACGGTGAGATAACTGGACGCCGCGTTGCGACCGAGTGCCGTCGCCGCCGGAGTGCCGAGCGTCGTACCGGGGTTGACGTAGATGTCCCAGCTTCCGGTGCCGGTGGTCGCGCTCGTCGTCGCATTGATGATGCGAATGGCCCCATTGCCCGCGCTCGGCGCGGTGAACGCATCATCGAACGGCGTGAAGACGGGTGCGGCGGTCGTACCACTTACGAGATAGGTCACCGTGCTGTTGGCGGTCAAGGATGGCGTGAAGCCGGGGAGGTTCGTCGTGCTCCCTGCCTGACGAATCGAGAGGCCCGGATTCGCGTTGTTCACCCTGGTGCACGAGCTGGCGGAACCGAACGCGATATTGCTGTTGCCTGTATCCACGGTCCCGTTCTCAGCGACATCGATACTCACCGTACCTGGCAAGGCGTTGAAAAAGCGAACTGTGGTGTTGTCGGTACCGGTCGCCACAGGATTGTCATCATCATCACTGCAAGCACCGAGCGCGGCGGCTGTGGCGAGCGCGAGTACGGCGGCGGTTATGCGGCGAGAATGCACGAGGACCTCCAGACTACAAGAAAACACGATCCAGGCATGGAGTGCCTGGTGCGACTGACCGCACGTGCGCAGTCGCCCACGTGCGGACCGGGGGGGTTGAGCAAATCGCAGTCCATTCGGCTCGCAATTCGTCAAGCATCGACCGCCTGCCTTGCCCTCGGGTCCCGCCGCACGCATATCGAAGCGCGTCGCCAACCTTTATAGAGGCCATGAACCGACGGGACTTCCTTGCGCATGCGAGCGCGGCCCTCTCCGCCGCCACGCTAACGCCGAGCGCGGGCGTGTCCTCGTCAGGCACCCGACGGTACCTGACACAACCATCGTTGCGGGTGAACGGCGAACGGCTCAACTCCCACCTGGCCGCATTGGCCGAGTTCGGCAAGAATCCGCAGGGCGGCGTAAGCCGAGTCGCGTATAGCGATGCCGACCTGGCGGGTCGCCGCTATGTCATGGGACTCATGCGCGACGCGAAGCTCGACGTGCACATCGATGCGGCCGGCAACATGATCGGCAAGCGCCCGGGCAACGCGTCGAACCTTCCGCCAATCCTTTTCGGCTCTCACATCGACTCCGTTCCGGAAGGCGGCAACTACGACGGCGACGTCGGATCCCTCGGCGCCATCGAGGTCGCGCAGACGCTCGCGGAGCGCAACCTCATCACCCGACATCCTCTGGAGGTGATCATCTTCCAGAACGAGGAGGGCGGACTCATTGGAAGCCAGGCGCTCATCGGCGAGCTGGAGGAGCCGCACCTCGCCATCGTGAGTCGCAGCGGCAAGACGATCCGCGATGGCATCTCGTTCATTGGTGGCGACCCGACGAAGATTGCAAGCGTGAAGCGTGAGCGCGGGTCGATCGCCGCCTACATCGAGCTTCATATCGAACAGGGGGGCACGCTCGATCGCGACAAGATCGACATCGGGATAGTCGAGGGAATCGTCGGCATCAACCAGTGGGACGTCACCGTCGAAGGATTCGCGAATCACGCCGGAACGACACCGATGAATCAACGGCACGACGCGCTGCTCGCCGCCGCGAAGTTCATCGAGGCGGTGAATCGCGTGGTGACGAGCGTGCCCGGACGGCAGGTCGGAACGGTCGGTCGGATTCAAGCGCAGCCCGGTGCGCCTAACGTCATTCCTGGCGTGGTCGTGCTCAGCCTGGAGCTTCGCGACCTCGATGCGGCGAAGATCTCCATGCTCTACGGTCGCATTCGCGAGGAGGCGACGGCTATCGGGAAGGCGAGCGGCACGACGTTCTCGTTCAAGCCAATCAACGAGAACATTCCAGCGCCGACCGATCCACGGATGCGGCAGCGCATTGGGGAAGCGGCGCGTGGGCTCGGTCTCACCACGGCGTCGCTGCCAAGCGGCGCGGGTCACGACGCACAGGACATGGCTCGCATTGGCCCCGTCGGGATGATCTTCGTCCCGAGCGTCGGCGGGATCAGTCACTCACCACGTGAGCTCTCGAGACCAAAAGACATCGAGAACGGGGCGAACGTCCTGCTGCATACAGTGCTCGCGGTGGATCGTGCATGACCAACGGCCGGATGGAGGCCACATGAAGGGTTTCTCTCTCTTGCTCGCAGTGACCGCAATCGGCTCCAGCCACGTCGGCGCCCAGACGCTCGACCTGAGCAAATACCGGATGGTCGACCTCACCCACCCGCTCAACTCCAAGACCCTCTACTGGCCGACGTCGCCCACGACGTTCAAGCTCGATTCGCTGTCTTACGGCCAGACCCCCGGTGGGTGGTTCTATTCCTCGTTCGCGTTCTCGGCCCCCGAACACGGCGGGACGCACCTCGATGCACCGATCCACTTCGGCGAAGGGCACCTGACCGTCGACCGCGTCCCGCTCGACCGGCTCATTGCGCCGGCCGTGCTCATCGACATCACCGCGAAGACGAAGACCGATCCGGACTACCGCCTAACGCGGGATGACGTGCTGGCCTTCGAGAAAGTGAACGGGAAGATCGCGGCGGGAACGATCGTGCTGGTGCGCACCGGATGGAGCACGCGCTGGCCGGACAAGAAGTCGTATCTCGGCGACGATACCCCGAACGACGCGAGCAAGCTTCATTTCCCGAGCTACGGCGTCGAGGCGGCCCGGCTCCTGATCCAGGAACGCCGCGTTGCCGCTATCGGCATTGACGTGGCGTCGATCGATTACGGGCCAAGCCAGGATTTCATGGTCCACCGGATCGCGGCGGCTGCGGACGTGCCGGGGATCGAGAACCTCACGAACCTCAACCTGCTGCCGGCCACGGGCGCGTTCCTGTTCGCACTTCCGATGAAGATCGAAGGCGGATCGGGTGGGCCAGTGCGAGCCGTCGCGCTTGTCCCGAGGCGGTAGAGGCGTTAGCCGGGGTCAGTCCCACTTTGATCAATTCGTTTGCGCAACGAATTCATCAAATTGGGGTCTGACCCCTATCCCAAACCGAACGGAACGGACCATTACCTCGATGACAGAAACCCCGGTGCGTGCACGGCTGCGGCCCGATCTCCGCACAGCGAATCTGATAATCCTGACGCTGGCGGCGGGACTGGGATGGGCGTGCTCGTCGGGGCCGCCGCCCGAGACGTCAGGCATCCCGGGATTCGAACCGACCATCGCGACGGTGCCGATCGGGTCCAACGATCACTTCTCTGTGATCGACAGCAACGACGTCGTCGTCGCATCGCGCGATCGAACGCTGCTCGGCGGCATCTATCTATTGCTGGACGACGCGCAGCTCCCGTATCGACGATACTTCCAGGCGCTGCCACCGCGAACCGCCGTCGGCCTCATCGTCCAACCGGCCGACAGCGCACTGATGGACAGCGTGGTTCGCAACAGTCGCGCTCCGGTCATAGTCTGGGAACACGTCAACATCCCGCGAGACAAGGAAGGCAATCCGCTTCCGATCGCGCGCTTTCTCGTCGCAGCGGTGCGAAACAAGGTCGCGCACCGATGGGTGATGGGAACCGATACTGCGGCAGGACCGAGTCCGCTTCAGGACTGGATCGCGGCGGGAGCAACCCAGCTCGTCACGGGATTCCCATCGGCGAGGCAGCGGAACGCACAACTCGCGTCACAGCTCAACGACCTGATCCCGCTCGATTCACTCATCCGCATGAAGATCGACGAGTCGTCGATTCCGGCAGGCATGTCTGGCGACGTCGGTTTGGGCGGAATGCAACAGGGGCGCGTCGACTCGCGCGGTCGGCCGGTGCAAGCCCCGCCGCCGCGAAAGCTGCCGCCCGAGTCGGTCGCGGCGCTCGAGGCGGCGAGCCTCATCGAGTTCATGTGGGCGCGCGAGGGCCGCGGCATTGTCAAGCAACTCGTCGACCGCAGCCGCCGCGGCGAGCCGTTGAGCGCGGTGATCGCCCAGGCCGTGTCGCTGCCTCACGACGTCGCGGGGCTGGAGGCGGCGTGGAAAGCCAGCCTAACGCCGCCAAAGACGCCGCCGAAGAAATAGGCGACGGCATCATTCCGCGGTCAGAGTCGGGGGGCAGAGTCATTACTCTGGCCCCCGACTCATCGGCGGCCGTCAGCTCACCTTGAACTGCTGCGCCATGCCGTGCGTGTAGTGCGGCTTCCCGTCCTTCGCGTCGGGTACGAAGCAGATGAAGCCATAGTCGCCCGGCGCCAGCGTCGCTTCGAAGAATGTGTTCTTCCCCTTGATGAACGCGGGGATCCCACCGATCGGCTTTCCTGGCGGCGGCCCCTTCATATCCATGACCCACTTGCCGAGCTCCTCGATCGTCTTGCCAGGCTGCAGCTGAACGAGCACGACCTCGTGCGGCTGAGCGGCTGCGTTCTCGACCTTGATCATCTGCCGGCCGGCCACGAGTGGCTTCGAGACCACGAACGTGTAGTCGCTCAGCGTGAGCGTCACGTCCGCGGTCGGCTCGGTCATGTTGGCGTTGGGCGAAGCTGTCACCGTAAGCGGGCGCGCCATTCCCTTGGCGATGTGTGGGACATGGTCGGGGCCCTC
>Ga0075423_10004383_pt1 | contig 13103 bp, 14 predicted proteins | sample SoiMethybrSBSTD2_FD_80114 | JGI IMG/M metagenome (GOLD analysis project Ga0075423, IMG submission 80114) | Bulk soil microbial communities from a Populus tree surrounding site in Tennessee, USA - Soil MetaG P. TD hybrid SBSTD2 | ecosystem: Environmental > Terrestrial > Soil > Tree plantation...
GACGCCTGGCAGGAACTGCGGCGCCGACTCGCGATGCTGGCCGAAGAGGCGCCGAGCGCGCCCCCGGCGCCCCCCGCGCCGAGCCCGGCGCGATGACCACGATCCAGGCGCAGATCTTCGGCTTCACGGATTGCCAGGACACGCGCAAGGCGCAGCGCTTCTTCAAGGAGCGTGGCGTCACCGTCCACTTCGTCGACCTGAAGGAGCGCCCGGCGGCGCGCGGCGAGCTCAGACGGTTCGCGGAGAAATTCGGCGCCGCGGCGCTGATCGATCGCGAAGGCGCGCGCTACAAAGCGCTCGGCCTGCGCGTCGCCCTCGACTCGCCCGAGCGCCTGCTCGAGCGCGCGTTGACCGAGCCGCGCCTGCTCCGGACTCCGCTCGTGCGGTGCGGAGGGCGCGTGGCGATCGGTCACGCGCCCGACGTGTGGCAGGAGTGGCTGGAGACCGCGAAGCAGGGAGGGGGCAAGCCCGCATGACTCCGCGTCCGTTCACGATCAAAATCGCCGACGAGGTGCTGGCCGATCTCCGCGCTCGGCTCGAGCGCGTGCGCTGGCCCGACGAGGCTCCGGACGCCGCGTGGCGCTACGGCACGAGCGTCGCGTACATGAAGGAGCTGGTCGAGTACTGGCGCCCGCGCTACGACTGGCGCGCGCACGAGTCGCGGCTGAACACCGTGCGGCAGTTCACGGTCGAGCTCGACGGGATCGACCTCCACTTCATCCACGAGCCCGGCGTGGGGCCCGCGCCGATGCCGCTCTTGCTCTCGCACGGGTGGCCCGGATCGGTCGTGGAGTTCGAGCGGATCTTGCCGATGCTGACCGATCCCGCGCGCTTCGGCGGGGATGCGGCGGACGCGTTCACCGTCGTCGCGCCGTCCTTGCCGGGTTACGGATTCTCCTTCCGCGCGAATCAGCCGCGCTTCGGCGTCGAGGAGATCGCCGACACGTTCGCGCGACTCATGACCGACGTCCTCGGCTACCGCCGCTTCGCCGCTCAGGGCGGCGACTGGGGCGCCTTCATCACGTCGAGGCTTGGTCTGCAGTACCCGGAGCGCCTGGCGGGTATCCACCTGAACCTGCTCGCGGTACGCCGCGACCCGGCGCTGCCCGACACGCCGACCGCTGAGGAGCGCGCGTACATCAAGCAGCTGCAGACCTGGCAGCGAGAGGAAACGGGCTACCAGTGGATCCAGGGCACGCGGCCCCAGACCTTGGCCTTCGGTCTGAGCGACTCACCGGTCGGGCTGGCGGCGTGGATCGTCGAGAAGTTCCGGACGTGGAGCGACTGCGGCGGCGACGTCGAGCGCAGCTTCTCGAAGGACACCTTGCTCACCAACGTGACGGTCTACTGGGTCACCGGGGCCATCAACTCGTCGTTCTGGCCGTACTACGCGCGCTTCCACCGCCCGTGGCCGCTGCCGGACGGGCAGCGCATCACGGTGCCCACGGCGTACGCCGCGTTTCCGCGCGAGATCCTGCTGCCGCCGCGCGCGTGGGCCGAGCGCGCCTACAACATCCAGCGCTGGACCACGATGCCGGCCGGCGGCCACTTCGCCGCCCTCGAACAACCCGAGGCTCTGGCCGCCGACATTCGCGCCTTCTTCCGCCCGCTCCGCTGAGCGGTCGTCCGGAAGCCGAGCCAGGCCGGTGAGGCGCCTGGCCCGCTTCCCGCTCGACTCGCCCCGATCTAGCCGATTATTCGACGAGCCTTGGCGGGATTCGAGACCGTGATGATCACCGTCGCGCCGCCGCGCCCAGCGGTGGTCGCATAGGCCGATTTGATGTTGACGCCGCCGCGCGCGAGCTTGTCGGCGACACGCGCGAGCGCCCCGGGCTTGTTGCTGACCCGCTTGGTGAACGCGACCTCCTCGGAGAAGCGGACGCGCCCCTTCCGAAGCGCGCGCTTGGCGAGAGTCGGCTTGTTGACGACCATGCGAATCTTGCCACGCCCGGCGGCCTCGGCCGCCGAGAGCGAGAGAATGTTGACCTTGGCGTCAGCCAGGGCGCGGCCGATCCCCGCGAGAACGCCCCTCTTGGACGGGAGCGACAGGACGAGCTGGATGGTCTTGGGCATCGTGCGTCTCCTTCTTTCCGTTGGTGAGCTGCACGTCCCCGTCAGCGCATGTAGGCGGGAAACACGCGCCGCACGCACTCCGGATCGTTCATTCCGAGCATCCCGCTGACGAGGCGGCGCGCGGCGCCGCGCACGACCACGAACGTGATGCGCGCCGTGGCGACGATCTGGTCGCCGGCGCGCGCGACGATCTCCGTGTCCTGGTAGCGTGCGTCATCGTTGCGAGGACGCACGGCGGCCCGGGCGCCGGTCACCGTGACGGGCGCCTCGTAGGGAGCCGGATGATGGAGCGCTACCCGGAGCTCCGTCGTCATGCCCGATTCGCCGGTGGCCAGCGCGCCGAGCCAGAACGCGGCTTCGTCGAGCAAGGTGGTCAGCGCGGCGGGCGCCAGCGAGCCATCGGCCCTCCGAAACGGCGCGCGCGGTTGCCACGTCGCGCGCACCGTGTCGGCATCGAACGCCAGCCGGGCGCGAAGCCCGAGCTCGTTGTCGGTCCCGCACGCAAAGCATGTCCGCGAGATCGGCAGCGGGTGGCCGGTCCCGTTCCCGTCCGGTCGGCGCGCGCCGTTTTCGGCCGGCGAGGCCAGGAGCGCGACGCGGCCGTCGACGAGCACGCCGCCGGCCTGATCGGACAGCACGAATGTCTCGGCTGAGCCTTCGCGGGCTCGCCGAAGGGTCAACGGCAGGGCGAGGGGGACGCGGCGGCGATAGATCCCGGAGACCTCGCGCGGCGCCGTCGCAGCCGCGAGCGTGTCGAACACCGCCAGCACCGAGCCGCCGTGCGCGGTCTCCGGGAGACCCTGCAGGGCGGGATCGAGCGTCAGGATCAGATCGGGGCCGCTGACCTCCAGAGCGTGACGTAGGGTGGCCTCAATGGTGATCATGCGATAATTTTCGAGTGTCGCCGCCCATTTTAGCCGACAAGGCTTTCGTCCGGGCGACGATCACCAACTTCTTTTTCTTCTTCAGCCTCAATTGCTTCATTCTCCTGCCGCTCTACATCGAGGGCATCGGCGGGAGCGAAGTCGAGATCGGGCTCGTGATGGGCGTCTACAACGCGATCGGCATCCTGTGTCAGCCCCTGGTGGGCCCGATGGTCGATGCGTTCGGACGGCGGCGGTTCATGATGACCGGGGCGGGCCTGGTGATCGCGGCGGCGCTCCTGGCCACGACGACGCCGTCGATTCCGCTCCTGGCGCTCGTGCGGGCCCTTCAGGGCATCGGCTTCTCCGCCTTCTTCGTGGCGAACTATTCGTACGTGCTCGACCTGACGCCGCCCTCGCGTCGAGGCTGGGCGCTCGGGATCTACGGCGTCGCCGGGCTCGTGGCGACCGCCATCGCGCCGCTCGTCGGTGAGGCGGTGGTCCGCCGGATGGGCTTTCGCCCGCTCTTCATCCTGGCCACCGCGATGGCGATCGTCGCGGCCGGCTACGTGTGGAGTCTGCCCCGGGGGCGGCCGGGCACGCCGCTGCCGGTGGAGGGCTCGTTGTGGCAGCGCGGCGGCCTCGACGAGCTCCGTCATCGCCACATGGTCGTGACCCTGTTCTTCGGCCTCGGTGCCGGCACGATCTTCGTCTTCGTGCCCACCTTTGCCGATAGCCTCGGGATCGAGACGCTCGCGCTCTTCTACACGGCATTCGCCGTGGCCGCGATCGGCGTGCGCGTCTTCGGTGGGCGTCTCATCGACACCCATGGACGGCGCGCGGTGATCGTGCCGTCGATGTTCGTGCAGACCGGCGCGACCGCGCTGCTGGCGCTGCTGGGCTTCATGGTCACCCGCACGAGCCTCACGCCGGTCGTCCCCGTGCTCGTCGTGATCGGGCTGATGTCGGGCAGCGCGCACGGCCTGCTCTATCCGGGGCTCGCCGCGATGGTGACCGATCATGCGCCCGAGACGCGGCGCGGGGTCATCGTCGCCATGTTCAGCGCCGTGTTCCTGGTCGGGCAGACGGCGGGCTCGTTCGCGTTCGGCTACGTCACGCACGCGATCGGCTACCGCTTCATGTGGATGATGCTCGCGTCGTTCTTGCTCATCGGCGCCGCGCTCAGCATGCGGCTGGTCGAGCGTCGCGTCACCTGACCGCCGGCGCTATACTGACTCCACCGTTTCGGGGACAGGAGTCGGCATGAAACCCAAGGTCCGGATCGGCGTGATCATCCTGTTGATCTTCGCGGTGCTCGGCGTGCCCGAGCGCGCGTACGTGGCCCCGGAACGGCCGGACGTCGTGCCGCCGAAGCCGACGGGCGCGCAGGAGGTCGAAGTCGTCGCGGTCATGGTCGATCAAGCCACGCAGCAGCCGACCGTCATGCTCCAGGGCAAGCGCGACAAGCGCTCCGTCGCCCTCGCCATCGGGCTGGCCGAAGCGACCGGAATCGCCGTGCCCCTGCAGGGTGTGACGCCGCCGCGGCCGCTCACCCACGACCTCTTCCTGACATTGTTCGGCCGGCTCAAGGTCTCGCTCACGCGCGTCGTCATCACCGACCTGCGCGACGATATCTTCTACGCCATCATCTATCTCAACGCGGGCGGCCCTGAATTCCAGCTCGACGCGCGCCCGTCGGACGCGATCGCGCTGGCGATCCGCGCCAAGGTGCCAGTGATGGTCGAGGAGCGCGTCTTCGAGAAGGCCGGCACCACCGCGCCGCCACGCCGCCCGTCGATCTGAGGCCATGGCCGAGTCCGAGCGAAACGAGAAGGAGTGGGCGCTCCAGCGGCGAATCGAGGACGTCTTCGTCAAGCTGGGGGAGAAGTACGGGGACCTGACCGGCCGCGTCGAGACGAAGATCAAGTCGACGATCACCTTCGACGACGTCGGCGGGCTCCGGCAGGCGAAGACCATCCTCAAAGGATTCGCGCTCGCGCTCAGCGCGCCCGACCTCTACCGGCAGTGGGGCATCGAGCCGCCGAAGGGGCTGCTCCTCTATGGACCGCCGGGCACCGGGAAATCGAAGCTCGCGCAGGCGCTGGCCACGACGTCGGGCGCGATCTTCTATCACCTGAAGCTCATGAACCTCACCTCGAAGTTCGCCGCCAACACCGGCGACCTGCTGCAAGAGATCTTGAAGGTCGCGATGGCGGAGGGGCCGGCGGTGCTGTTCCTCGACGAGGCCGAGGCGCTCTCGCTCGAGCACTTGTTGCCGCCGCCCCAGGCGCGGGAAGCGAGCGCGCGGCTGGTCGCGGCGCTGTGCGAGAAGCTGGACGCGATGAGCACGACCGAGCGAATCCTGGTCGTCGCGTCCACCACGCACACCGATGCGCTCGACCCCGCGCTGGTCGCGCCGGGACGCCTCGACCATCTCATCGAGATCCCGCCGCCCGACCCGGCGGCCCAGCGCGAAATCCTGGAGCTGATCCGTCTCCGCACGGAGAAGACCGCGGGGCGCCCGCTCTTCGAGAAGATCGACTACGACAAGATCCTGCCGGTCATGGGGGGTATGAGCGGCGCCGACCTTTCGGTGATCGTCCGGCGCGCCCTCGAGGTGAAGGTGCGCGCGGCGGCCGAGCGACCGGACGCGCCGCCCGTCTCGACCGACGACCTGCTGGATGCGATCGACAGCTACAAGGGCGTGCGGGGGGTCGTGGAGAAGATTCGCTACGGTCAGTATCTGTGATCGCGTCGACGAAGATCCGCGTCCGTTACAAGGACACGGATTGCATGAAGGTCGTCTACTACGGCAATTACCTCACGTACTTCGAGGTCGGCCGGGTGGAGTTTCTCCGCCAGCACGGGCTCGCGATGTCCGACGTGGATCGGCAGATCCACCTGCCCGTCGTCGAGGCCCTGGTCCGCTACCGCAAGCCGGCGCGGCTCGACGATCTGCTGGAGGTGCGCTGCTGGGTGAGCGAGCGGCGGCGGGCGAGCTTTCGCTTCGCCTACGAGATCCGCAACGAAGAGGGCGAGCCGGTCGCCACCGGATCCACCCTGCATGCCTGTCTGGACCCGGCGACCAGCGAGATGGTCGCCGTGCCGGCCTGGCTCCTGGAGCGGATGCCGATCGTCGATCAGTCGAAGTAAGCGGCCTACCGTTGTATACTCCGTAACCGGCCTCGATGATCGAAGTCGATCACCTAACCAAGAGCTACGGCCCCGTCGCCGCCATCCGCGACGTGTCGTTCAGTGTCTCCCCGGGCCAGATCGTTGGGTTCCTCGGACCCAACGGAGCTGGCAAGTCGACGACGATGCGGATCCTTGCCTGTTTCATGCCGGCCTCGAGCGGCGCCGCGAAGGTCGCGGGCTACGACGTCTTCGCCCAGTCGATGGAGGTCCGGCGCCGGATCGGCTACCTGCCCGAGAACGTCCCGCTCTACACCGACATGCGTGTGTCGGCGTATCTCGACTTCGTCGCCGAGGTGAAGGGGGTCGGGCGGTCGGAGCGCCGGCGGCGCGTCGCCGACGTCATGGACCGCTGCCTGGTGGCCGACGTGCAGAATCGGCTGATCGGCAAGCTGTCCAAGGGCTATCGCCAGCGCGTGGGGCTCGCCCAGGCGATCGTGGGCGATCCCGAGGTGCTCATCCTCGACGAGCCGACGATCGGACTCGACCCGAAGCAGATCACGGAGATCCGCTCACTCATCAAGTCGCTCGCCGGTCAGCACACGGTGATCCTGTCGACGCACATCCTGCCGGAAGTCTCGATGATCTGCGACGCGGTGATCATCATCAACAAGGGAGGGATCGTCGCCCAGGGCCCCATCGACACCCTGGTCGAGCAGTTCTTCCCGACCTCGCGGCTCGAGGTCGAGATCGTCGGCCCGTCGCCGGTGGTCCGCGAGCGGATCCGCGCCATCCCGGGTGTCCTGTCGGTCGAAGACCAGCCGCCCGCGAACGGCGTCGGCCGGTACACTGTCGAGGCGGCCCGTGACCGTGACGTGCGAGCCGAGATCTTCCAGCTGGCCGCGCAGCAGCGGTGGGATCTGCTCGAGCTCAAGCGCGTGGGGCTGACGCTCGAGGAGGTCTTCATCCGGGTCGTCGCCGGCGAGGAATCCACCCAGGATTCCGGCGAGGGCCCCGTGCAGGAACCGGCGCCGTGAAGATCTGGGCGATCTTCAAGAAGGAGATGCGCCTCTACTTCACCTCGCCGGTGGCGTGGGTGGTGTTCACGATCTTCCTCCTGATCGCCGGCTACTTCTTCTACTCGATCTTCGCGTTCTTCACCTTGGCCTCGATGCAGTCGGCGATGAACCCCCAGATGGGCCGAGACCTGAACGTGACCGACAGCGTCATGCGGCCGCTCTTCTCGAACATCAGCGTGATCCTGCTCCTGCTCATGCCGCTGGTCACGATGCGGCTCTTTGCCGAGGAGCGGCGCTCCGGCACCATCGAGCTGCTGCTCACGTATCCGGTGCGCGACGGGGCGGTGCTGGCCGGAAAATACCTCGCGGCGCTCGGCCTCTACGCGATCATGATCGGGCTCACCCTGCTGTATCCGGGCATCGTGGTGTACTTCGCGCGGCTCGAGTGGGGCCCGATCCTCACGGGGTATCTCGGGCTCCTCCTGATGGGCGCGACGTTCATCGCCGTCGGCGTCTTCGCCTCATCCTTGACCGAGAACCAGATCGTCGCGGCGATCACCACCTTCGGAGCCCTCCTCATCTTCTGGATCCTCGGCTGGAGCGCGGACTACGCCGGCGGGACGGCCGGCAAGGTGCTCCAGTTCCTGTCGATCCTGGAGCACAACGACAGCTTCTCGAAGGGTGTGCTCGACACGAAGGACGTCCTCTACTATCTGAACTTCACGGTGCTCGCGCTGTTCCTGACGTTGCGCTCGCTCGAGGCCCGCCGATGGAAGGGATGATCCGGCGGCTGCTCGACTGGGGCGGCTATCTCGGGATCGCCGTGCTGGCCTTCGGGGCGATCCTGCCGTTCGTGCGGCCGGAATGGAACCGGTTCCGGTGGATCTTCCTCGCCGTCGGCGTCCTGCTCGTCCTGGTGTCCTTGCTCGCCCGGGTCGAGGACTATCGCGGGCTCTTTGGCCGGCGCGCGATGAAGTACGGCCTGAACACCGCCGTCGCGGTTGCGCTGGTGCTGGGCGCGACGGTCGTCGTCCAGGCGCTCTCGTTCCGCCACAGCGCGCGCTGGGATCTCACCGAGAACAAGCGTTTCAGCCTGTCGCCGCAGACGATCCAGCTGCTCGGCGGCCTCAAGACCGACGTGAGCGCGGTCGCGTTCTTTCGCAGCGATCAGCCCGGCAAGCGGGTGGCCGAAGACCTCCTGAAGCAGTACGCCCGCTATTCGAACGGCAAGTTCACCTGGAAGAGCGCCGATCCCGATCGTGAGCCCGGGCTGGCCCGGCGCTACGGCATCGAGTCATACGGCACGATCGTGCTCGAGACCAAGGCCAAGTCCGAGAAGGTGCTCGACGCCGAGGAAGAAAAGCTGACGAACGGTCTCGTCAAGGTCACGCGCGAGGGCAAGCGCCTCGTCTACGTGGTCCAGGGGCACGGCGAGGCCGAGCTCGGGAGCACCGACCGGCCGGGATTCAGCGAAGCGAAGTCGGCGATGGAAAAGGCCAACTACGACGTCAAGCCGCTCGTCCTGGCGCGCGCGGGCAAGGTCCCGGACGACGCGACCGTCGTCATCCTCGCCGGGCCGAAGAACGATCTGTTCCCGCCGGAGCTCGACGCCCTCGACGCGTACCTGGGACGGGGCGGCAAGGTGCTGGCGATGGTCAATCCGTTCCAGAACGAGGGGCTCAAGAAGCACCTCGTGAAATACGGATTCCAGCTCGACGATGACCTGGTCGTGGAGCAGAACCCGATCGGGCGCCTCTTCGGAATCGGACCGGAGGTCCCGATCATCCAGCAGTATGATTCGCATCCGATCACGCGGGACCTCGCCGGCATCACGACCCTGTTCCCGCTGACGCGCTCGATCACCGCGCTCAAGACCCCGCCGAAGGGCGTGACCGTGCAGACGCTCGCGAAGACCAGCCCTGACAGCTGGGGCGAGACCAATCGCGCGGACCTTCAGCGCGGGGTCGCGCAGCCCGATCCGCAGGACTTGAAGGGCCCGCTGGCGGTCGCGGCGGTCGCGACGATCGACAAGGCGCGGATGGTCGTCTACGGGACGTCGAACCTCGCCGCGAATCAGTTCCTGAACATCCAAGGCAATCGCGACTTCTTCCTCAACACCGTGAGCTGGCTCGCCGAGGAAGAAGATCAGATCTCGGTCCGTCCCAAGGACGTGAAGCAGACCCCGGTGTTCCTGAGCTCGAACCAGGCGCAGGCCGTCTTTCTGCTGCCCGTCGTGATCCTGCCCGCCCTCGTCCTCGCCGGCGGGATCGTCGCCGTCGTCCGCCGCCGCGCGGCGAACTAGTCGGGCGGAACCATGCGCTGGCAGACGACCGCCGCCCTGGCCGTCATCCTGATCGCCCTGGGCACCTTCTACTACGTCTACGAAATCCGGCTGGGCCCTGAGCGCGAGAAGACCGAAGGGCGCAAGGGCCGCGTCTTCACGGTCGAGCCGGCCGACGTCGCGGAGGTGGAGCTCAAGCGCGCCGATTCCACGGTCAAGCTCAAGCGCGAGGACGACGGCTGGCAGATTCTCGAGCCGGTGAAGGCGCGGGGTGACCGCGGCGCCGTCGACGAGACGGTGACCTCGATCGTGACGGCCCGGATGGATCGCGAGATCGAGGCCGAGCCGAAAGCGCTCGGCGACTTCGGGCTCGACCGCCCGGCCGCCGAAGCGACGCTCAAGCTCAAGGACGGCAAGCAGATCGGTCTGGTCCTCGGCGCCAAGAGCCCGACCGGCGTGTGGGTGTACGCGCGCGAGGCGGGCAAGCCGGCGGTCTTCGTGGTCGGCGACTCGGTCCTGCGCGACACGACCCGACCGGTCGCCGAGTTCCGCGACAAGACCGTACTCGCGTTCGAGCAGCGGGACGTGACGGGGCTCGAGCTCGACATGCGCGACGAGAAGATCGCGCTCGAGCAGGCCGACGGTCGCTGGAAGGTGACGAAGCCGCGGCCGCTGCCGGCGGATGCCGACACGGTGCGCGACTTCCTCGAGAAGCTCCGGGCGGCGCGCGTCAAGGAATTCGCGGCCGACGCGCCCAAATCGCTGGAGCCATTCGGGCTCGACAAGCCGGTGCGGCTCGACGTCCAGACGGGGCGCGAGAAGGATCGCGCCACGAAGACCCTCTTGATCGGGCGCGCCGATCCGGCCAAGAAGGGTGTCTACGCCATGCGGCCGGGCGAGTCGGCGGTGCTGCTGATCCCCGACGAGACGTGGACGGCGGTGCCGAAGAACCTCGCCGTCCTGCGCGACAAGAGCGTCGTCGGATTCGATCGCGACAAGGTGACGAAGATCGAGATCGAGAGCCCGAAGGGCACCGTCACGATTGCCAAAGACGGCGACCGCTGGAAGATCACCGCGCCGCAGGCGCTGGCCGCCGATCAGGTCGAAGCCGGCGCGGTGCTCTTCAAGCTGCGCGACCTCCGCGCCCAGGCGTTCCTGACCGACGACGCCTCGGGGATCGCGCGCTATCTGGCCAAGCCCACGGTGCGGGTGAACATCACCGAGCAAGGCGCGTCGGCGCCGCGGACGGTGCTGCTGGCGCCCTCGACCGAGAAGCGCGGCGGTTCGCCCAGCGCCTACGCGGCGGTGGCCGGCCAGGGGCCGGTGGTGCTGGTCGACGGCAAGGCCCTCGAGGACCTGGGCCGATCGTCCGACGACCTGCGCGACCGCACCCTCATGTCCGGGCTCGAGCCGCGCGACATCAAGCGCATGCGCGTGCGCGCCGGCGGCCAGACCGTCGTGGTCGAGCGGAGCGGCGAGAGCGACTGGAAGCTGGTCGAGGGCGGCAGCGGCGCCGCGAAGTCCGCGACCGTGGACAACCTGCTCTACTCGCTCCGGGCGCTGAAGTGGAAGACGATCGCGGCGCCGACCGGCGACGAGCCGGCCAAGTACGGGCTCGATGCGCCGACCTTCGAGGTGACGCTCCTGAAAGCCGACGGCAGCGAGGCCGGCGCGCTGCTGGTCGGAAAGCGCGAGGGCGACCAGGCCTGGGTCAAGCTCAAGACCGCGCCGGCGATCTACACCGTGGACGTCAAGCAGCTCGGTGAGACGCCGAAGGTCCCGAACGACTTCAAGAGCTGATCAGTCGAGCAGGCCGAGCTCCCGGTAGCGCGGCGCGATCCGCTCCGAGATGAGCCCGAGCCGCTTCAGCCGCGGCATCAGATTCTCCTGGAACAGAAAGCTGTTGAACGACTTCGTCGTCTGGGAATTTCGGATGGTGTCCCGCCACAGCGCCTCGCCGTCCCAGCCCATCTCGTTCCAGACGCCCTTCACCGACTGAAAGCCCGTCCGCTCGTCGCGCGCGTACATGTGGTCGCACGCTCTAAAGGTGAAGTCCTCGAGGTACTCGCGCTTGGCCGCCTCCATGTTCGGGATCGACCGCCGGAGCGCGAAGTACCCGAAGTTCACGTGACGCCCTTCGTCCTGCAGGACGTAGTCGAGCAGCTGCGCGAGCGTCGGGTCGCCCGTCTGCTTGCGCATGAGATTGAAGGCCGCGATCGCGAGGCCCTCGACGATCATCTGCATGCCCAGGAGCTTGAGCTCCCAGAGGTTGGTGGCCAGGATCTCGTCGAGCAGCGCCTTGAGCAGCGGGTCGACCGGATAGATCTTGTGGAGCTTCTTGACGTAGCGCTCGAACACCTCGACGTGGCGGCCTTCGTCGACGACCTGGGTCGAGGCGTAGAGCTTGGCATCGAGCTCGGGGATCGAGTTCACGAGCTGCCCGCACACCACGAGGGCGCCCTGTTCGCCGTGGAGGAACTGCGAGAGGCGCCAGGCGGAGACGCGGATCTCGACTTCCTTGCGCTCCTCGGCGGTGAGCTTGGGAAAGAAGTCGGTGCCCATGAATGCCATCTGCACGTTGAGCACCGGCCCTTCGGCGCCGACCGGGCGGTCCCAGTCGATCGCCACCGAGCCGTTCCACTGGTTCTTCTTGGCGGTCTCGTACAGGGTCGCGAGCTCGTCGTGGTTCGGTACGTAGTCGTAGTCCCACAGGGTTTCCAGCTGATAGGTCACCCGTCGGGCCGCGGCTGCCCCATGTGTTGTCGTCACGCGCTCACCTCGGATTGGACTCCGAATCGATCAGGGTCCGACATTCTACCCCGAGGGTGCGGCGCGTGCGCGAATCCGGGACGAAGTGCCGTTGTCGCCTGGCCCATGGACCTGGAGTAGGATGGTGCCGTGCCGGACGACACGATTTACCTGGAGCAGATGGAGCTGGGGCCGATGCAGAACTTCGTCTATCTCATCGGCGACCCGCAGGCCCGCGAGTGCGTCGTGGTCGACCCGGCGTGGGAGATCGACACGATCGTCGAGACCGCCCAGGCCCGCGGCATGACGATCACGGGCGCGCTCGTGACCCACACCCATCAGGACCACGTGGGGGGCAGCCTCGAGTCCTGGGGAATGCCTGGGCGCATTCCGGGGGTCGAGGACCTGCTGGAGCGCGTGAAAGCGAAGGTCTACGTCCACAAGGCCGAGCGCGAGTTCCTGAAGGGCTTCGGCTCCGACCTGGTGAAGGTCGACAATCACTCGACCCTGGCGATCGGACGACTCACCTTGACCTTCATGCACACACCCGGACACACGCCGGGCTCGCAGTGCTTCCTGATCGACGGCCGGCTCGTGTCGGGCGACACGCTGTTCATCGGCTCGTGCGGTCGGACCGATCTGCCGGGAAGCGATCCGAGCGAGATGTACTATTCGCTCACGCAGCGGCTCGGCGCGCTGCCCGAATCCACGGTGCTGCTGCCCGGGCACAACTACGGTGGTGCGTCGTCGACGATCGGCGACGAGAAGCGCGGTAATCCCTTCATGCGCTTCCCGTCGCTCGGCGATTTTCTGCGCGTGATGGGCGGCGGCCGAACCGCCGGGCCCTGACGCGGCGCGCCCCGCTCACGCCCCGGCGCCCTCACGTCGAGCAGCTCCCATCGCCGCGAGATCGGCGGCCACACGCCGCGCCGCGCGTCCCGATCGGTGATACCCGATGGCCACGTCCGTCCCCGCGCGAGCCAGCGC
>Ga0075423_10004386_pt1 | contig 13099 bp, 9 predicted proteins | sample SoiMethybrSBSTD2_FD_80114 | JGI IMG/M metagenome (GOLD analysis project Ga0075423, IMG submission 80114) | Bulk soil microbial communities from a Populus tree surrounding site in Tennessee, USA - Soil MetaG P. TD hybrid SBSTD2 | ecosystem: Environmental > Terrestrial > Soil > Tree plantation...
TAGTTCGGCATGAACAACACGAACGTGGTCACGGGCGACGGCACGTCGACGCCGCGAAGGTGGAGGATCCAGACGGCCAGCGGATCCATCGAGGCCGCCGCCAGCGAGGCCACGAACATCCTCGTCGGTGTGGTCGCCACGATCATGGACGACACGAGGATCAGGATCGCGATCCACGAGAGGTCGCGCGGCTCCATGTGCGCGAGCCGTTCCGTGTTCAGCGCCGCGACCGCCATCGCGTTCAGCAGCATGAACGTCAGGCTCGCGTCCGTCTTCGTCTGCGCGCAATGCCTGCCGTACCGGACGTACAGGAACGCCGACGTGGAGACCAGGATCCCGAGCATCTCAATGGCGACGGAGAACCGCGTCCCGAAGTCTCCGACCGTTCGAGGCAGGAGCACGGTGTCCATGAACAGGCCGACGGTCCACAGCCCGGCGGCGATGGCCGTGAAGATGCCGAACCGCTGCAGATGCTCGTCCAGCAGATCGTCGGGAAGCCGGCCGGTGATCCGGCGCGCGGTCGCGCCGCCAGGGGCCGGCGTCCGGATGCGCGGCTCGAGGAGTTTTTGTTCAGCCATCGCTGGGTTCCTGCGCGGAAATCTGTGAGCTGTCCCTGGCGCGCCGCCTCAGCTCCTCCAGGTTGATCAGGATTGACTGGTTCGATCGGAGCAGATCGGCCAGGACTTCATCACGCGGCCGTGTCGGCCGGTTGACCGGACGGCGATCCTCCAGATACGGCCAGAGCGGCTGCCGGATCGCCGGCGGCAGGACGCTTTCCAGGTACTCGAGCGCGGTGCCTTGCAAGTACTGATCTTCCGTGTGGAGGCTCCGGAACGCAATCTGGAGCGGCTCGCGGGGGAGGACGAGCGACAGGAGCGTGAAGACGTGCGCCAGGCTCTGCCCGGCGCGATCGCGGACGAAGTCGTCGACGATCGGGACGCCTTCCCAGACATCGACTTCGTCCAGCAGCCGGCGGCTCTCCCACACGGGCCGGCCGACCGCCGTTTCGCGCGCGATCAACGCAAAGACGCGCTCGCGATCGATGCGGACCGTCGGATTCTTCTCGAGGAGCGCCGCGAGCGACTGGCCGCAATGAAAGCGGACCTCGAAGCGAAGGTCGTCGAGTCCCAGCATCAGCCCGTCGACGGCGCGCTGCGACACGCACACGGAGAACACGCGCGCGAGCCGCCGGCGCACCGAGAAGTCCTGATTGGGATCGATCAACGCGTCGATCAGCTGACCGATGTGCTCTTCGGCCACCTTCCGCAGCGCGAACACGGCGTCGGGCGCCACGGCGTCCCACGCGAGCATCGGGATCACGTGCTGCACGAGCGGCGCCGAGAGTCCATCCTCCCGGTGCAGGATCTCGAGCACCCGATCGCGGTTGCGCGTGCGGAGCCAGAGGATGTCCTGCATGTCCGAGTCGAGCGTGAACGGCGGCACGCCGGCGCCCGACGGCGCCGGGCTCTCGGCGTCCTCCGTGCGGACGACGGCGAAATCGGCGGTGGGCCGCTGGAGTGTCTTGAGGATCAGCGTCCGCGTCATCCCGTCCCCGACTTCGGACAGGTCTATCTCGACGGCCCGGTTGAGCAGGCTCTTTTCCAGCGTCTGAATGTAGCCGCGATTCAGACGGCTGGCCGCAACCATCGCGATCACCGCGCAGAACATGGCCATCGTCAGCACGGCGGAATACTGCGACGCGACGGGAACAATCAGCATCGCGATCCGAATCAGCGCGCCGCCCGTCGCATCACCCATGCGATCGAATCCGACGTCGATGATCGACTTCGCGGCCCGTTTCTCCGAGGCCGGAATCGGCGTGTAGAACAGCTCGTACCCGACACGGAACAGGGAGCCGCGACACGCCGTTTCGCCGGCCCGCGCGATCACCATGGCCGGAAAGCCCGGCGCGATGAGGGCACCGATGCTGCCGGCGATCAGCGCGAGCGAGGGCGTGCTCGTGGTCACGGCCAGCCCCAGGCGTTCGAGGGCGGCGCGGCTGGCCGTCGCCTGAAGGACGAACGTCAGCAGGCTCGTCGACGCGTAGAACACGGCGAACAGCCGGAGCAGGTTGTCGCCGCGTCCGAACGTCCTGACGGCCTGCGCCTTGAAGACGTAGTCGAGGAGCGCGGCGCTCGCGGTCCCGAGCAGCACCACCGCCGCGAGCCGGCGCAGATAGGACGACCGCGCCAGCGCGCGCAGGCCGGACTGCGTGGGCGGAGCGGGCGCGCGGATCCGCCCGGGTCTCGACGGCACCGCGCCGGGATCGACGGCCAGCTGCCGGATCTGCCACGCGCTCAGGAGGTGGAAGGTCGCGAGGAACGGCAGCATCGCGGCGGCGCCGAACAGCGTCGCGACGCGCTCCGCCAGGAGCGCGCTCAGCAGGCCGCCGATCGTGCCGGCGCCGGCAATCTGCCCGAAGCGCCGCTTGGCCGTGCGCGGATCGAACCGTTCGCCCGCGATCAGCCAGAAGCCCGAGCCGAGCACGGGACCCGCCCCTGAAATGTGCAGGTAGACGATGATGGCGGCCGGGATCGGCGCGCGGAACGTCAGCAGCCATTCCGCGAGGAACGTCACGCCGCTCACGGCGAAGTAGGCCGGCACGAGCGCGGCCGGCGCGACCGACCGCGCCGCCCACGAATTCAGCGCGACGAACACGATCGAGCAGACGGCGGTGGCGATCACCATCGTCGGCAGCGCGGTGTAGTTCAACGACCCGAGGAACAACGCGTCGCGCGTCGCCTTGCCGCCGACGAACTGGGCCGTCACGACACCCGCGCAGATCATCGCCGTCATCAGCAGGCGCGGGGCGGGGCGGCTGGCGCTGGAAGGCATCTGGATCCTTACGTCTCGTGCCGCACGATCAGCGATCGGCCGAACGCGTGCTCGAATCGCGTGTCGAGATCTTTCGCCAGCCACGACGGCAGCGATCGGACCGTCAGCGTCACATGGCGGCCGACCTCGCACTCGATCCCGATCCGCGAGCCGCGCGGGCATCGCGCTTCGATTTCGTCGGCGAGCGCCAGGACAATCGCCGCCCGATCCAGCACCTCGGGATCGACGGCGTCGCGGGCGGTCGGGAGCGCCCGCACGTCGGCATGACGATCGCCCGCGCGCCGCACCACCGCCGACGCGAGCGCGAGGTCTTCGTGCGTGAACCCATTGAGCTCGGTCGTCAGCAGGATATCCGCCACGTGCTCGTGGCGGTTGACGACGTCCAGGCTCCGGCCGATGTCGAGCACGCGAGCCGCATGATCGATCGCGCTCGCCACGCGCGCCGGCGCCCGCGGCTCGAGCGCGCGGTGCAGCGAAGCGGCCACGCCGCGCCGGCGCGCCGCCGCCTCCTGGTTCCATCCGTCGAACCGCGAGACGAGCGACGACAGCGACGCCTCCTTCACCGCGTCGGCGGATCCAATCACGATCTTCAGCAGCCCGAGCGCGATGCCCTCGCGCACACCCTGTCCCGAGACCAGAATGTGCCTGGCGCGCGTGAACTCGGCGAGCGTCTGAATGGCGATGGCGCCGCCGACGATCGAATCGGCGCGGTCCGCGCTCAGTCCGGAGATCTCGTCGCGCCGCTTCTTCTTCGTCGACGCCAGCCGATCGACGACGTCGGCGAGACGATCCATCGACAGCTCGTATGCGTGCAGGCTCACGATCGGATAGCGTCGCGTCTGCCGATCGATCTTCGCCAGGTTGCGCAGCGTGCCGCCCGTGCCGACCAGCCAGTCGCCCGACGCGAGGCGGTCCATGCGCGCTTTCGAGAGGCGGCTCCGGACGTGATCGCGCAGGCGCCGGATCTGCTTGCCGGACGGCGGATCGTCGTGGAGGAACTTTTCGCTCAGCCGCAGCGCGCCGAACGGCAGGCTCACCGAATCGACCAGACGCCGGCGATCGAACCGCGTCACCTGCATGCTGCCGCCGCCCACGTCGAAGAGCAGGCCCTTCGAGACAGCGAGCCCTCTCACCGCGCCGATGAACCCGTAGCGCGCTTCCGCGAGGCCGCCGATGATGTTGATGCGAATCCCGAGCTCGCGGCGGACCCGCTCCGCGAAGCGGGCGCCGTTGCTCGCGTCGCGCATGGCGGCGGTCGCCACGGCCACGATGCGCTTCGCGCCGGCGCTCGCCGCGATCGCCCGGAAATCGCGCAACGCCTCCATCGTGCGCGCCATCGTCGCTTCGCTCAGCTGTTTGCGCGTGTCGACGTCGTGGACCAGCCGCAGCGGGGCGCGCGACCCGGCGAGCAGGCGGAGGTGCGTCGACGCGTCGCGCTCGAAGACCATGACCCGGCCGGAGTTCGACCCGATGTCGATCACCGCGACCGTTTCGCGGCGCGACGCGCCGCTTCGTTCAGGCATTGCGGCACTATACCAAGGGTTGCGCCACGTCTTTGCCCCGCGCGACGCGCAACGTGTCCCGTTCAACGCAACCTTGACCGTTCGCCGCGCGCACACGCGCGCGCCCGCCGTCGCGACGTCCCCCATCGGCCTTCCGTAACTGCTTGACCGGTCTTCAGAAACGCCATCCCGTCGCGGCAGATGCGGCGTGCGCGGCGCGGGCATTGCCGTTGCCTTGTCGGCGGACGGAGCGAGCCGCGCCTGCCCGGGCCCAGGATCCGGACCAGGCGCCGGCAGACTCGCGGGCCGGCCGTGGCACGGATTCCATCTCGCGGGCGCGAGCTCGATTACAGCGGGCACGCGGCCGGACGATCCGAACGACATCTACCCGCACGAGCGGCGGCGCGAGCTCCGCGGCCCGCGCGTCTTCGCCGCGTGGCTGAATCACGACGACGCGCGATCGATCACCAGCATCGACACGCACGTCGAGGAAGGCGACCGCCGGTACGGTACCATCGACATCGTGGGAATCGAACGTCCGAGAGGAAACGGCGAGCGATGAAGATCGTCGTCGCCATCCTCGTTGTCATCCTGCAGGCGACGAGCGCTCTGTCGCAGACACGACCGCCCGCGGCGACGACCGCCGCGGACCTGAGCCGGTCGCTGGAAGCGGCGACGGCGCTCGTCGAACCGACAGTCGTCCAGATCTTCACGACCTCGTACGCGCCGGCTCAGGGCCTCGTCCCGCGCTCCGCCGATCTGGTGACCACCGAGCGCGCCACCGGATCGGGCGTCATCGTCGACTCGCAGGGCTACATCATCACGAACGCGCACGTCGTGCGCGGCGCGCAGCGCCTGCGCGTGGAAATTCCGGCGCCGGCAGTCGGCCAGTCGATCCTCACGCAGCGCAGCCGCACGGTGACCGGCGAGGTCATCGGGATCGACCTGGAGACCGATCTGGCCGTGGTCCGGATCAACGAGCCGAACCTGCCCGCCCTGGCGTTCGGCGATTCGGACAATCTGAAGGCGGGACAGGTCGTGCTCGCGTTCGGCAGCCCGCTCGGGCTGCACAACTCGGTCTCGCTCGGCGTGGTGAGCGCCGTGGCGCGGCAGCTCGAGCCCGAGTCGCCGATGATTTACGTGCAGACGGACGCCTCGATCAACCCGGGCAGCAGCGGCGGCCCGCTCGTCGACGTGAACGGCCGCCTCGTCGGCATCAACACGCTGATGGTCTCCCAGGCGGGCGGGAACGAAGGGCTCGGCTTCGCGGCGCCGAGCAACATCGTGCGGGCGGTCTACGAGCAGATCAGGAAGCACGGGCGCGTGCGCCGCGGCGACATCGGCGTCCGCGCGCAGACGGTGACGCCGGTGCTCGCCTCCGGCCTGAAGCTGGCGCGCGATCGCGGCGTCGTGATCGCCGACGTCAGGCCCGGCGGGCCGGCGGCCCGGGCCGGGCTGCGGCCCGGCGATCTCGTGCTCGCGCTCGACGGCAAGCCGATGGAGAACGGCCGTCAACTTCAGGTCACGCTCTACCGCCGCGGCGTTGGCGATGCGATCACGCTCGACATCATTCGGAGCGAGGCGCCCCTGAAGGTGGTGGTCTCGGTGGCCGATCGCTACGATCCGCTCGGCGACCTCGCGATCTCGAACGACCCGCGGCGGAACCTGGTGCCGCGCCTGGGCGTGCTCGGCGTGAACCTCGATGAGCGGACCGCGGCGATGTTTCCGCTGGTGCGGACGCAGTCGGGCGTCATCATCGCCTCGACCGTGGCGGGCGCGATCGAGTCGCGCGACGGCGGCCTGTCTCCCGGCGATATCGTGTACGCCGTCAACCGGACAAAGGTCGCCGGACTCGACGAGCTCCGCGCGGCGCTCGATGGCTTGAAGAGCGGCGATCCCGTCGTGCTCTGGCTCGAGCGCGACGGCGAGCTGATGTACCTCGCGTTCACCATCGAATAGGCGATCCGCGCGAACGTTCAGCCGCCGTCGTCCGCGATCTAGATTGGCGTCGCGGGCGCGCTCTCCGGCATCCGCTCGAGTCCCACGAGCTTCCAGCCGCCGCCGTCCCGGCGGAAGTAGACACGAACCGGCTTCCGCCACGACTGGTGTCCTTCGCTTTCGACAGAGATGTCGGCGCCGACGAAGCTGCCCGCTGCCGTCGGCAACCCGCGCGGCGCCTCGATGGTCGTCGTCGTGCTCTGCGTCTCGCTGAGGGGCTGCGTCTCGCCGGTCGTGTTGTCGAAGCGGAACCAGGACGCACGGTAGGTGGCCGGCCCGCTCGCCACGCGAGCCGCGAAGGCCGCGTTCTCGAACGTCAGACGGCCGTTCGCGTCGAGCCGCGCATCGACGATCGGATTCACGGCGGTCAGATAGGTGCTCGCGACCTTGTCGCGCCGCTTGATCAGCACGTCGGCGAGATATTTTTCCGCCGCCGCGTCGCTGTATTCGCCCGTGTGCACCGCGGCGCGGATCATCTCGTCGGTGAAGGCCGCGACGCGGCGCGCGGCCCAGAACGCGTCATCGTCGCGCATCTCGCGCCACGCCGTGGTCGGTGTTTGCGGCCGCCACTTTCTCGGATCGAACACGTCGCCCTCGAACTTGCCAATCGACGGGTACTCGGTGTACTTGACCGTCTGCCATGGGCTGAGCGCGAAGCCGAGCGAGAACAGACGACGCCACGTCGTGTCGCCCTGGATGAAGTGCTCGTAGCTGAGGTCCCACTCGTACAGGTCGTTGCACATGCCGAACGTCGACCCGACGTCCTGGAGGTAGTGCTTCACGATCGAGCGGCCGTTCTCGGTGACGAGGGCGTCGAGCGTATTCGACGCCTTGAGGTCCGTGAGGTTGGTCCACGCGCCGAAGACGCGCAGCGCGCGCAGCTCGCGGCGGTGTTCGTGCGGCACGACATCGTTGGGATCGTCCGGGCGCGTGCCCTCGTACAGATATCCGCCGAGGATCTTGCCGGGAATGAGCCGGCCGGCGATGACGCGATACGTTCCGTCGGGTCTTCGCGCGACCCGTTCGAGGATCGAGTTGATGTCGTCCTGCGTGAACTTGGTCCTCGCCCCGGACGGCCGGCGAATCGTGGCGTTGGGATCGAATTCGATCTTCATGGGATCGAACGTGGTCAGGAACGATTCCACCTGGTTGTAGCCGAGCGCCCAGAAGATCTTCGTCGCGACGACTACGGCTCCGGTCGCTCCTTCGGGAAAGTACGGCGGATCGAACTCGAGAAACCACGTCTGGCCTTTTCCGTCCCTTGCCGTAAACCCCGGATGCGAGCCTGACGTTTTCTCCCTGAAGACCACCCAGCGCGACGGATCGGGCGGCGCGCCGAAGTTCGGACCGCGCACGAGCTCCTCGACGGTCACTCTCGTGGATCCGATCCGGTTCGTGAACCAGTTCGAGTCGGGCACCTCGTCGATCGTGTTGATGTTTTTCGCGCGAACGCCGGCCGGCTGGTACTTGGAGGTGACGAACAGGTTGTTCGACATCTCGTACATGGACCCCATGAAATAAGGCTGCGCCTTCGACGCGTCACGCGACTCCGGTTCGCGGGTGATGGGATCGTCGGGGTAGAAATGAGGACCCTTCGTCGAGACGACGCGGGCGCCTGTCACTAGCGCGGCGAACAGCAGCATCAGCTGCGTCGCGCGACGGATACGCGGGGCGGATATTGATGATATCGACATGGCGGTCTCAGAAAATGGGCTGCACGGCAGCGATAAGGCGCGTTCCTTCAGGGCTTCGGGCAACTTCGAGGCGCAGCGGCGTCGCAAACGGTCCGTGAAAGCGGATGCCGAAGCCGTAGTCGCTCTTCAACCCGTTGAAATCGAGATCCTGCCGCCGCGCGGTGACTTTTCCGGTGTCGTAGAAAAAGGCGGCGTCCATGAAGCGGTTGACCATGATGCGCCACTCGGCCTGCGCGACGATCCGGTTCTGGTCGCGGAACCGGTGGCTCAGGTAGCCGCGCATCGTCGATCCGCTTCCGACATACGGCAGCAGGAAGAACGGGATCTGCTGATCGGGCTTCAGGTACGACGTCTGCGCGTAGGCGCGCAGCGAGATGACCCACGCTTCACGCAGGATTGGAAAATGCTGGATCAGCTCGTAGTCGAGCTGCCGGAAGCCGAACTTCTCGTCCTTGTCGGTGTAATCGTGGAACGTGACGCCGTAGAAGCCGCCGCGTCGCGTGTAGCCGGGTGACTCGCGCCAGTCGAGGCCGACGGTCCCCTGCGAATGCACGTACGTCGTCTTCGTGCCGACTCCAGGCAGCGTGGCCGGTGTGTAGACCTTGTCGACCGACGGGTACCTCCCCTCGCCGGGTCGCTGATCCCACTGAGACAGCTCCACGCTTCCGCGCAGCAGCAGCAGACGGCGCGTCGGCCAGAAGTCGAGCGTCCCCGAGCCGTACGGCTGCTGAAAATCGAAATTCACCCGGTCGCGGAGGGACGTGTTCATGCCGAGCCCGTAGAATGCCGCCTGCGTCGCCTCGCGCCACCCGCCGACGACGGACAGCGCGCCGCGGCGATGGAAGAGACGCGGCGCCGTGAACTCCGCCTCGAGCCGCTTGTAGCCGAGGATCGTGTAGCTGCCGCGCACATCGAGCAAGTTGTACGCGCTCACGTGGTGTGCGTAGCCGGCGCCGAGCGTGAATCCGCCGCCGTAGTACGCGCTGGTGAAGTACGGATGCCAGCGCGGTACGCCGTTGACCAGAATGTCCTCGGCCCGGTTCATCAGCCCTTCCATCTTGCCCGGCACGTACGGATGCAGGTCTTTGTCTTTCTCGCCCTGCGCCTGCTCGATGGCCGCCTGGCGTGTCGGCGGTTCCGGCTCCTGCGCGCTGGCAGACGCCGCCGCGCCCACCGTCAGCGCGACGACGGTCGACAATTTCCACAATCGAAGAACACGCATCGCTAAACCACCTTCAATGCCACGGACGTCGCGGCGTGAAAACGGATCGGAGATACAAAAGTACCGACAAGCAAGGCCCGTGGGGACCCAGCATCATCGCACAACAGATGCGCTTTGTGACGTAAGCATTTGGAAGAGGCCGGGAACGGTTTTCGCGCACGAAACGTCGATCACGCTGAGGGTATGATCGACCGTTGTGGCGGACGAACCGAATGAGACCTTGACCGGCCGATGGCTGAGCGGGCTGTACCGCTGGTTCACCGGCACGCCGCCGGGCGGCATGCAAACAACGTCGCCAGCCCTGCCCGACGGCGTGGCTGCCGACGATTCGAAGAGCGGAACTCCCTCGCGGATCGGACATTACGCGATCGCCCGCAAGCTCGGCGCCGGCGGGATGGGTGTCGTCTACGAGGCGTACGACGAGCGGCTGCAGCGCACCGTCGCGTTGAAGATGATGCGCGGCCTGGACGACGACGAGATCGGGCGCAAGCGGTTCTGGCGCGAAGCGCGCGCGGCCGCGAGCGTCAACCATCCCAACGTCTGCCAGATCTACGACGTCGGCGAGGCGGGCGGCAGCCTGTTCATCACCATGGAACTGCTGGAAGGTGAGCCGCTTACGGAGCACCTGACGCGGGGACCGCTCAGCGTCGACCAGGCGGTCCCGATCGCCGTCGAGATGCTCGGCGCGCTCGGCGCGATCCACGCCCGCGGCATCGTACATCGCGATCTGAAGCCGTCTAACGTCTTCCTTACGCGGCACGGCGTCAAGCTGCTCGACTTCGGGCTCGCGCGCCAGGAGATGGAGCACGCGCTCGATCCGGGCGTCGCCCTGACCCGTAGCGGCGTCGTGATGGGCACGCCGCGCTACATGGCGCCCGAGCAGGTGACCGGCGATCCGATCGACGCCCGCACCGACCTCTTCGCCGTCGGCGCGCTGCTGTTCGAGATGCTGGCGGGCCGGCCGGCCTTCACCGGCCGCTCGGTCGTCGAGATCCTCAACTCGACGATGACCGAACAGCCGCCGGCGCTGACCGGATCGCCGGCGGTCGCGGCAGTGGATCGGGTCATCCGCCGCGCGCTGGCGAAGAGCCCGGCGGGCCGTCCGCCTTCCGCCGAGGCGATGGCCGATTCACTGAACGCCGTGCGCGGCATCGAGGCCCCGAAGACGCGCGCGATGGCGCAGCCGCTCACGCGCGTCGTCGTGCTGCCGTTTCGCGTCCTGCGTCCGGATCCCGATACCGACTTTCTGGCCTACAGCCTGCCGGACGCCATCACGACGTCTCTGGCCAGCATCGGATCGCTCGTCGTCCGGTCGAGCGCGACGGCCGCAAGGTTCGGCGGCGACACGCCCGACATCAAGGCGCTCGCCGCCGAAGCCGACGTCGATCGCGTCGTCATGGGGACGCTGCTGCGCGCGGGCGACCAGCTGCGCGCGTCGACGCAGCTGGTCGAGGCGCCGGGCGGCACGCTGCTGACGTCGCACACCGTGCAGTCGACGCTCGGCGATCTGTTTCACATGCAGGACGACATCGCGCGGCGGGTCGTCGACGGGCTCGCGCTGCCGCTCGCGGGCGACCGGTTCACGCCGTCGCCCGATGCGCCGCGCAATTCGGTCGCGTACGAGCTCTATCTCCGGGCGAACGAGCTGGCGCGCGCGTACGAAGGGCTCGTGAGCGCGCGGCCGCTGTACGAGCAGTGCGTTCAGCTCGACCCGACGTTCGCGCCCGCGTGGGCGCATCTGGGCCGATGCCATCGCGTGATCGGCAAGTTCATCGAGCCGACGCCCGACAGCGATCGCCGCGCCGAGGACGCGTTCATCCGCGCGATCGAGCTCAATCCGAGGCTTGCGGTCGCGCACAAGTACTACGCCAACCTGGAAGCGGAAACGGGCCGGGCGCGCGACGCGATCGCCCGTCTGCTCGGCCAGGCGACGCGCCGTGGCAACGATCCCGAATTGTTCGCGGGGCTCGTGCATGCCTGCCGCTACGCCGGTCTGTTCGACGAGTCCATCGCGGCACACGCCGAGGCGCGGCGGCTCGATCCGAACATCCTCACGAGCGTGCAGCAGACGATGCTGATGAACCGGGACGTCGACGAGCTGCTCGCGGTGGAGCTGCGCGAAGGCGCGCCGACCGGCGATCACGGCATCCGCGTCATCGGCCTCGGCTTATCCGGGCGGCGCGATGAAGCGCGGCAGGCGCTGGCCGACGCGAAGCAGCTGTCGCGAATTCCGACGTTTCAGATATGGACTGCACATCTCAGCGCCTGGCTCGATCGGCGCCTCGACGAGATGAAATCCACGCTGACCACGATGACGCCGCTGAGGATCTTCAACGATCCGGAAGCGATTTTTCAGGAAGGGTGGATGCTCTGTGACGTCGGGGAGTATCAGCTCGGCCTCGAGTACTTGCAGCGCGCCGTCACGCGGGGATATTTCGTCCTGCCGACGCTGACCAGGTGGCCGCAGTTCGACGCGATTCGCGAACTGCCCGCGTTCCAGGCGCTGGTCGCCGAAGCCGAAGCCGCACGCCAGCGCGCGCTCGACGCGTTTCGAGAGGCCGGTGGTCAGCTTCTTCTTGCACGCTGATGCATCTGACGCGCACATGAGAACGCTGGCTCGCGAGCGTGACACAGCGGAAGTGCTCCGCCGCCTCGCGTCATTGCGACACGACAGCACCCGACGCTGGGGCCGAATGTCCGTCCATCAGATGGTGTGTCACCTGAGCGATGGATACCGGGTCATGATGGGCGAGCGAACCGTGCAGCTTGCGGCCACGCCGATGCCGCGGCCGATCGTGAAATGCGTCGCGTTGTACCTCCCCCTGAAATGGCCGCAGGGAATTCCGACGACGCCGGAAGTCGATCAGGAGGCCGGCGGCACCCGGCCGATCGATTTCGCGGCGGACGTCGCGGAGCTGGCCACATTGTTGGATCGCGCCGCAACGGCTCGGCGCGATCGCATCGACGGAACTCTTCATCCGATCTTCGGCCGCATGTCGGCGCCGGCCTGGCTGCGCTGGGCGTACCTGCATGCGGACCACCACTTCCGCCAGTTCGGCGTATAACACGCGGCTCCAGACGGTACCGTTTGTGTAGCGGTCGCCGAACGATTGCGGCGGCGCAGGTGTCAGCGCGCCGGTGGCGTGCGCTCGGCGGCGCGGTAGCCCCTCAGCATGTTGGTCAGCGAATAGTTGCCTTCATGGCAGGCGTACTCGAACAGACGCTCCGACGATCGGGACATCGTGAGCTCGCCTTTTCATGGCCGCGTGAACGCCGTCGGGTTGTCGATTTCGAACTGATAAAGGAGCGAATCGGCGTCGTACAGACTGAATCGCTCGACGATGCGCAGATTGCGATCCCAGCCGAAGTTTCCGCCCGCGTCCCCGTAGAAACCGCCGCCGTCGTTGAAGAACGTGTTGCACGTGCCGGTGCGGGTGTTCCTCGCGCCGGGCTGCGGCGGACGCTCCTCGTTGTTCTGCGCGACCTGACGTTCCCACTCGGCGGCCTCCTGCGGAGTGAAAAACGGTTTGTCACCGAACTGTCGTGGGCGCTCGAGCGGCGTCGCCGTCGCGGAATTCCAGACGCCCTCGAAGCCCGGATGCGTGTCGACGTGCGAGCGTTGATCCGTCGAGCTCAGCGCACGCTCCGACACGAACATGGCAAGGACGCTCAGCGCGGCCAGCACGCGAAGCAGCAACACCGCGCTCTTATTCGTATGCGCGCGCGAACAGGCCGGCGATGCTGGACGCCGCGAGCTGGTGCCCTTTGACCGCGGCGAGGAACGCTTCGCGCGTCAGGCCCGGCGCCAGCGTCGGTTCGACGTCCAGCGCCATGACGGTAAATAAATA
>Ga0075423_10004389_pt1 | contig 13095 bp, 15 predicted proteins | sample SoiMethybrSBSTD2_FD_80114 | JGI IMG/M metagenome (GOLD analysis project Ga0075423, IMG submission 80114) | Bulk soil microbial communities from a Populus tree surrounding site in Tennessee, USA - Soil MetaG P. TD hybrid SBSTD2 | ecosystem: Environmental > Terrestrial > Soil > Tree plantation...
AATAAATCGTCGTCATGATCAGTCTCCCCTGCGTAAACGCAAACTCGTTGCAGGAGACTTCGACATGGCAGAACGTGATGAGGGCCTGAGCCGCCGCAAGATACTCGAATGCATGACCTGGGCGGGCACCGGCGTGCTTTGGACGATTGCAGGCGGTGTGCCGACCTCACTCGGTATCATCGACGAGGCAGTGGCCGCGCGGCAGAAGGGCTTTACCTTTCTGCAGATCAGCGACAGTCACATGGGCTTCGACAAGCCGGCCAATCTCAATGCCAAAGGTACGCTGGAGGAAGCAATCGCACGCGTGAAGGCGTTGCCAGTAAAGCCTTCATTCATGATTCACACTGGCGATATTTCGCATCTGTCGAAACCTTCGGAATTCGACGATGCCGAGCGCATCATCTCGCAGGCGCGGCTCGACGTACGCTACGTGCCGGGCGAGCACGATCTGCTCGACGAAGAGCAGGGCAAGCTCTACCGCGACCGCTACGGACGCGGCACCAAGGGCGCCGGCTGGTACAGCTTCGACGCAGACGGCGTGCACTTCATCGGCCTCGTCAACGTGGTCGATCTCAAGGCCGGCGGTCTCGGCAATCTCGGCGACGAGCAGCTCGAATGGCTGGAAGATGACGTGAAGGGACGTTCAGCCTCGCAGCCGATTGTCGTGTTCGCGCATATCCCCCTCTGGACGGTCTATCCGGACTGGGGTTGGGGCACGCAAGATGGCGCGCGTGCGCTCGGGTATCTCAAGAAATTTGGTTCGGTCACGGTGCTTAATGGCCACATCCATCAGGTCATGCAGAAAGTTGAGGGCAACGTCACGTTTCACACCGCGCGCTCGACCGCATTCCCGCAACCGCCGCCAGGCAGCGCACCTTCGCCTGGCCCCATGAAAGTGCCGGAAGACAAGCTGCGCGGAATGCTCGGCATCGCCAGCGTCACCTTCAAACAAAACGAGCAGCGTTTGGCCATCATTGACACGTCGCTACAGGGTTGAGTGCAAACATGATCAAAACGAAATCGCTAAAGAACATTGTAGTTGCGGGTGTCGCGGCCTTCCTCCTCTTGGCGGCGACGCCGGTCTGGGCGGGGGATGCGACAGCAGTCAAGATCGGAAACTTCACCTTTGGTCCTCAGGAAGTGAAGATCAAAGCGGGAACCACCATCAACTGGACTAACGAGGACGACATCCCGCACACGATTGTGTCGCCCAACAACTTCCGCTCCAAGGTGCTCGATACCGACGGCACGTACTCGTTTACGTTCACGACGCCGGGTACCTATACATATTTTTGTTCTCTGCATCCGCATATGACCGGGACAATCGTCGTCGAGGCTGCGACCGGAAGCATCGCGCCTCCACAATGAATGTCTGCTTTTGGCAAAGTTGCTGACCCGCGCATCGAACGGAGGTTCCAAATGAGCGCATTTTTAGACTCATATGTGTCGAGAGTGTTGCTTGCGATCCCAGCGTCGAGGTCCCGCTTCGCCGCCGCCGTTCGGCGATCGCGCTGGTTGAGGTCGTCTTTCTTCGATCCATACCAGCCCGAGCTCTACTATATGCGCGGACCGGGCCCGAAATGTCGGGACAAGGTCACGCGTTGCGCCGGAAGTTAGAATCTTGCGATCTGCCTAGCCTGATCATTTCCAGTGGAGACGGCCGACGAGGCTTGAGTCCAGGCCAACCCTGTTCCGCGTTTTGCTCACACGGTTCGTACCAATTGTGGGCGGTTATTCTGCTCACGTGTACGAATGCCTGCTGTCGAGTACAACAATTGTGCTGCGGCGGATGAGTCCGATTTTTACCTCTCAGCGGATATTTTCATTTGAACGAGCGGTGTCCACTTTCAGGACTAAAGCGGACGTCTTTCTGAAATTACAAAATGTCCGCTATTGGCCCAAAGCGGACATCCTTAGCTGCACCGCACATGTCCGCTTTTGGGGGTAAAGCAGACATCACCCATTGCAATGCGAATGTCCGCTTATGACCCAAAGCGGACATCGACCCTCGGCTATTTTGTGATTTAATTTCCCGGACTTGATAGCGTTTTGCAGAGGACCACATTTGTGTGACCCTCGGGCCATTCTTCAAACTCGGCCATACGCTGGAAGCCTGCCTTTTCATACATTTCCGGCGCTTGAAAGTCGTAGCTCGCCACCCAGATCCGACGAACACCTCGACTGCACGCCTCCGTGACGAAAGCATTCAACAGTGCCCGCGCGTAACCGCGTCCTCGATACGCCTCATCGATCCACATCTGTTTAAGTTCAGAGGTACCTGACCAAGTATAGCCAGCAGCGACGCCGATCATCTGTCCCACCTCGTTGCGGATTACAAAACCCAAGCCTTGTCCGTCGTGACGCCCGGTTGCTGTCATAGAGGCGATCCTCAATTGCCTCGATTCGGGGAGAGGTCGTGCCGGGGCTCGATTTGAAGAGTCATATCGTGCGTCCAAGATTGTATATACCTTGGGTGGTTACATCTTTGTGGGTTCACGCCCTACGCACTTAAACGCGAGACAGCTGCAAACTTGGAATATCCACTTCGGAGAGAGAAAGCGGACATTGCTCTCGCATCGCAAAACGTCGGCAAATGACCCAAAGCGGCGTTGAAAAGACCGGCAATACCGGCGGTGTCTCGATCCTGAGCCATTGTGCTATTCTTGTTGACATGCACACGAACCGTTCAGCCAACGTAATTGGCATGGTTCTCTTCGGGATATTTTTCTCCAACCTCGCGTCGGCACAAACGGACCGCATGAAAGCTACAGCGCCCGAGAAAATGATGCCAAGCGATAAAGCGCAGAGAATGCGCGAATGCGGAAAGCGGGCCGAGCAACAAAAAATAAAAATCGAAGACCGCTCCCGTTTCGTGAATGAGTGTGTTGCGACGCCGGTAAAATAGGAACTGCGATCTTAATATCATTCAAGCTGAACTGAGTCGGAGGCGAACGGCCAAATACGCCGCCGTGGCGAGGGCGAGCCCGATCCCCACGACGCAAGGCCACCATCCGAACCGGTCGAATATTTGGCCAAGCACGGCCGTGCCAACCAATCCGCCAAAGAAGTAGCAGGCAAGATAAATGCCGCTCGCTGAGCCACGATCTGCGGTGGCTGCTTGGCCTACAAAGCCCGTGGCTGTTGCCTGGGCGAAGAATGTGCCGATTCCGACGAGCATCAGGCCAACAATCACTGCCAAAAGGCTTGGCAGCAGCAAAAGGGGCAGCCCAAGCCCGGCTAGCGCTAGGGCACTCCAGAATGTAGGCCGCGTGCCAAATCGGCGTGCTGCCGCGCCGGCGAACGGCGTGGTCAGGATCGATGGCAAAAATACGAAATAGACAAAGCCCAGAGCCATGCGGCCGAGCAGAAGCGGCTCGCGGACAAGCACGAAGTTTATGTAGGTGAAAGTGCCGATGAAGGCGAACAGGATGCAAAATCCGATGCCGAAGCTGGCCAACAATGGCGGATTGCGCAGATGCTTGGACCAAATCGCGAGGGGTTTAGACGCAGCGTCCTGGAATATCGGCATGGTGGTGCGAATCGTAAAATAAACCAACACCGCGCCCGCAAGATTGAGAGCCGAGAAAAAATAAAAGTTGGCGGCCAGGCCGAAATGATCAGCCACGGCGGCTGAAATCAGCCGGCCGACCAGATTACTTGCAACATTGCCGGTGATGTATGCGGCAAATGCGCCGCCCGCATCAGCTGCGCTGCATTCCTCACCTAAATAGGCGAGCGTAAGCGTGAATGCCGACGCCATGCAAAGACCTTGTATGATCCGCAGAATCGTAAAAGTCGTGAGATCCGGCGCCACGGCCAGTAGCGCGGTCGGAACAGCAAGCACACAAAGACTGATTAGAATTCCGGACCGCCGACCGATCTGCCGGCTGAAGAATGCGACCGAGAGCCCCGCAACAGCCATTCCCATAGTGCTTGCATTCACGGCAAAGCTCATTGCCGCAGGGCTTACCCTGTAGGCGTGCGCCAAGGATGGGAGAATGGCCTGTGTCGCGAACAAATCGACCACTGTGAGGAAGGCGATTAACCCGATGATGATCGTCCGGCGCACCACTCGCCCGGCATCGCTATAGGTATCTATAGCGCGCGCATCCATCGCATGTGACATTTGTGACATGATCGCTCTCCTTGTCGATCCGCCTCGCGTTATTGCAGGTCCTTGAGATTGCCGATCATCACTGGGATGTATTCTGAAACGGTCGGGTGGATGTGCACCGCTTTTTGCAGCACGGTGTAGGGCGCATTTGCGTACATCAAACCAAGAATGGAGTGCACGACCTCGTCGCCTGACAGTCCGAGAAACGAAGCGCCAAGGATTCGTTTGCTTGCTTTGTCGACCAAAATCTTCATGAACCCGAGCGTTTCGCCTTTCTCATAGGCGCGACCCACTCGCTTCATCTCGACGGTTCCGACCATGGCGGGATGACCAGTGCCACGAACTTCCATCTCCGTCATGCCGACGCGGCCGAGCGGAGGGTCGGTGTAGAGCGCATAGGCAGGGATACGATCTGACACCTGCCGAACTTGCTGATCGAGGATTTCGGCGGCGACGATTTCAAAGTCGTTGTAGGACGTGTGGGTGAGGGCACCCCGACCGTTGCAGTCTCCCAGGGCCCACACGCCTTCCACATTCGTCCTCAGCCGATCATCCACCTCGATGAAGCCGCGATCGTCGACTGCAATCTCGGCGGCCTCTAATCCGAGATCATCGGTGTTTGGGCGCCGTCCAATGGCCATAAGCAGGTGCGATCCTACGATTTGCGAACCGAGTCCGTTGCGGGAGATCTCGACAGCGACGTCATTGCCCCGTCGCGTTACCCTGTTGACCTTGCTGTCGTCGTATATGTTGATGCCCTCTCCCTGCAGGATATCTGTAACTGCCATCGACACGTCTTCATCCTCGCGCGCGATGACACGCGGCGCGAACTCAATTACCGAGACTTCACTGCCAAAGCGGCGATAGATTTGCGCGAACTCAAGTCCGATATAGCTGCCGCCAACAATGATCAGGTGAAATAGCCAACCTCATCAAGACCGGGTATCGGTGGCGCCAGCGCGCGCCCTCCAACGTTGATGAATATCTTTTCGGCCTCGAGGATCTCGGCTCCGACCTGAACCGAGCGTGGGCCGGCAAACCGGGCGTGGCCTTGATAGACCGTGCATCCATTGAGGTTTCTCAACGACGTTTCGACACCGTCGCGCGACCGGCCTGACACGTGATCCTTTCGGGCCTTGACCGCCTTCATATCGACGGAAATCTCACAGGGAATTTTCACGCCGAAGTCGGCCGCGCGACGCGCCATGTACGCGGCGTAGGCACTCGCAGCCAGGGTCTTTGTCGGCGTGCAGCCGGTGTTGACGCAAGTCCCCCCAAAGAATTTTCGTTCGATAACGGCAACGGTGTGCCCTGCGTTGGCAAGACGATGAGCAAGCGCAGGACCTGCCTGTCCAGTTCCGATGATAATTGCATCGTAGCGTTGCATAGGGTGACTCATCGATTGTGTAACACTGCGCACTATTCGGCGGCCTCCATCAACTCCACTCTTGGCTCATGCAGCAGCACGCCTTCGTGTGGATCGAACTCACCCTCCCAGGGCGCCTGATCGAGTGCGCGCATGGTCTTTGCGTAACCAGCCTCCCAACGCGTGCGGATGCTTGAGGGAGTAAAATCGACGTCCTTGGTGTGGTTCTCATTCTCAAGTTGAGGTGCCAATAGCCGCACGACGTGCATGGTCGTATGGCAACCGAAGGCGGCTAGAGCTCGTGCCTGGTCTGTATTGCGGACGTCTTCTGGCAGAAGCTTGGCGAGATCCCGAATGACGTGGCGCATGTTGTGCAGCTGACGCTGCCGCGCTATCTGGGTTGCCACTCTGCTGGAGTACTGGATGTCCTTGTGGCGGTTGAGAACTTCCCAAATGGTGCGCGGTTCATCGCCCATCGGATTCCAAAGATGGACTGCAAAGATGAGTGAGTTTCTGCGTGGGTTGTCGTCGAAGATGACTTCGGTGGGCGTGTTCGAAAGGATGCCGCCGTCCCAATAGAGTTCGCCATCGAAGCGCACCGCTGGAAACGCTGGCGGCAATGCACCCGACGCCATGATGTGCTTGACACCGATCTCGCCATCGCGGCTGTCGAAGTACTTCATCTCACTGGTGCGTACGTGTGCGGCGCCGACCGTGAGTCGCGGATTGCACTTGTTCACCAGAGAGAAGTCGACCAGTTCGAGCAATGTCTTTTCAAGCGGAGCGGTCGAGTAAAAGCCAGCCGCATCGGGGCCAAGTGGGACGTGCGTGCCGAGAAACGCACCGGGATTGGGCTCGAAAAAATCCGGAATGCCGCGAAGGATTGTTCTCCAGTAGGAAATCAGGTCGGGCAATCCGCCCCAAGCTGGGACACCAAGTGCCGGCCTGTATGCCATCCGGGTCCAAAACTCTTTCAATCTTTCGAGACGACTCTCGTGTGGGTTGCCGGCGATCAGACTTGCATTGATTGCCCCGATCGAGGTGCCGACGATCCAGTTCGGTTCGATGCCACGCTCATGCAGCGCCTGATAGACGCCGGCTTGGTAGGCACCGAGCGCGCCTCCGCCCTGAAGAACCAGGACGATCTGGCGATCATTTTCCTTTTGAGCGCTCGCCGCACGCCTCAATGAGCTCGTATCCATCATTCCCTCCCTGGATCCTGATCGTTGAAATCTGCGGATGGACTGGGTGAAAACCTCCGTCTCAATGAGCGGTCCAGCCGCCATCCACAGGCAAGGCCGTTCCCGTGATCGATGCTGCAGCATCGCTTGCAAGAAACACCGAGAGAGCTCCGAGCTCCTCCACCGTGGCGAAACGCTTGTTCGGTTGCTGGGCGAGCAGCACGTCACGAATGGCCTGCTCGCGCGAGATGCCGTGCGATTTGGCCTGGCCATCAATCTGTGCTTCGACCAGTGGGGTGTAGACATAGCCGGGGCAGATCGCATTGCAGGTGATGTTCGCCTCGGCTGTTTCTAGCGCGATAACTTTGGTCAAGCCGACGATCCCGTGCTTCGCCGCCACGTAGGCCGACTTGAACGGCGATGCGACGAGCCCATGCGCCGAGGCGATGTTAATGATACGGCCGAACTTGTTTTTGCGCATGGACGGAAGTGCCCCGCGCGTTGTGTGGAATGCCGACGAGAGATTGATCGCCAAGATTGCGTCCCACTTCGCGACTGGAAATTGCTCCAGCGGTGCCACATGCTGAATGCCGGCGTTGTTCACGAGTATGTCGAGGCGGCCGAAAGTCTCGAGCGCCATTGCGATCATGTCAGAGATGGATTCAGCCTTCGACATGTCGGCTGGCGAATAGCGAACCTTGACTCCAAACTCGGAGACGATTCTGGCCTGCGTCTCCGCGATATCCTCTGGCTTGCCAAAACCGTTGAGCATGACCGCAGAGCCGGCTGCTGCGAATGCACGGGCAATGCCGAGTCCGATGCCGCTGGTTGATCCTGTTACGAGAGATACGCGACCTGTTAGGGCCCCAGAGCTCTGTTCAAGGCGAAGCGGCGCCTGGATGTTCATGGCCTGATCCCTTCCGTTGCACAATCGCGCGACGCGCCGTTGTTGCCGCGAATCTGCACGAAACGGGCATTGGCCGGAAATGCCGGTTGGCTAAAGAAACGATAGCGAGCAGCTTTGGAGAATGGATAGACGCTGGCTATGGCGCATATCGCCAAGTCAGACTGCGGATGCCTTTGGCAGCTCGGCTTTTCTGCCCCTCAAAGTCCGATGTCTGTTTGCTATCGGATCCAGAGACTAATTATAGTTTTGTCCCTGATCATCCCGCTGCATGGTGAGGCAGAGGCTGCGCAATCACGCGCAAGTCAACTCGGAGGGATGATCCCATGTTCACCAGAGCACAATTCCTGCGGTTATCGTCCGTAGCGGTAGCAGCACTGGCTGTAGCACCAGATGCCCTGTCGAAGGCGAACGATGGTGTTGTGCGTGTAAAAAGTGCCTACAGCTTCCAGGACACAGTGGAACGCCTGAAAAGGGACATTGCAGCGAAAGGCATTCGATTCTTCAGCGAAATCGACCAGTCCAGGCTCGCCGCCGATGCGGGTATCAAGCTCAATCCATCAACGCTCTTGGTGTTCGGCAACCCGCCGCTCGGCACCCAATTCATGACGGCAAATCCAAATGCAGGCCTGGATTGGCCGGTGCGGCTCCTGGTGATCGAGGACAGCGCTGGCGCAGTCTGGACGATTTATACCGATTTTGCGTGGATCGCCGCACGGCACGGCATCGTCAACCGTGACGAACAGTTCAAGATGGCATCAATGGTAATTGCCTCCATCACGTCAAGCGTAACTGCTTGAGGCATGAACCCACATGAACCACAAAATTTGGCTCCGGCGGTTTGGTGGGCCGGAGCCATTTCTTTTTAGAGTCAGATTTGCCGAATAGCGTCCCGCTATCGCAATGAGAGCGATCCGGCATTTCCTTTCCCATCTGTCACGCCTCATCATCGCAATCAGTGCAGCGGCTCATAGCGAGGCCGCGGCGAAACAGAGAGGAGATAGGGATGCACACTTCAACCAGCAAAATCTTGCTCCGCACCGTCGCTGCCGCCTTCGTGGCTATGACGGGTTTTGCATTCACCGCGCAGGCCGGCGAATGCCCGGCTGACAAGCGCATGGCGAATGCGCGCCAGCCGGTCGACTTCAAGGCTGTCGGTGTAACGGACACCACACTCGGCTCGATCGATCTCGGCAAGGAGCAGGCGAAAATTGCCGGACGCGAGCTGCGTTTTCGCAAGTTGGTGATCGAGCCCGGCGGCATAGTTCCGTGACACAGCCATGACGATCGGCCCGCGCTTATTTACGTCGCCGAAGGCGAGATCCAGGAATATGCCAGCAACTGTGCTGCTCCAATCGTGCACAAGGCTGGCGAAATACGGGCAGAAACACAGGGTACGTCACACTGGTGGAAGAATCTCGGCGACAAAACCGTGGTCCTGTTCGTCGGCGACGTTCGCCGCGACCCAAAAGATCACAATATGTGACGGCTACTGTCCCTCTCGACCCGTCGCAAAGTGGCGCCCCGTTGTCCCCGAACGGGGCGTCACGTTTCGACCAAGCTAGGGCCCTTGGACCCAATCCATAGAGCGCGGCTATCGAAAAACTGCTGAAATTTATGGCATCTTAGAGGGGCGATCGCTTATCAACTGTCGCACAGACGCGGCCCGTCTTTGGCTAAGGTAGCCGGCAATGCCTACGGAAATTCTGGTGAAAGACCTGAGACAGGCTTTCGATCAGGCACGCGAGCTGGACGGCTCGATGGCCGAGCGACTCGATGTATTTGCCGATGCTGTGCGGACGCTTCATCCATCCACTGCGGCCATCGTCGATCGACTCGTTGCGCGGCTGAGGCAACATGAAGCAGGCGAAGATGCTCCGAAGCCAGGCGACGTGATGCCAACTTTTGTGCTGCCCGACGAGACTGGCCGGCTTGTGGGTCTGAAAGATCTGCTGGCTCAGGGTCCCGCCGTAGTCACGTTTCACCGGGGGCACTGGTGTCCGTATTGCCGGATCAGCATCAGCACGCTGGTTAAGGCGCAACCACGCATCGAGGCGCTGGGGGCGCGCATGGTAGCCATTGTCCCTGACCGGGAGCAGTTTGCCGCCGAGATGCGGGAAGATTGTAATGTGAATTTCCCAATCTTGTCTGACATGGACAATGGCTACGCGATGTCGCTAAATCTGGCGATCTGGGTTGGCAACGAGATGCAGGAGTACATGAGCAAAATTGGCCGTATGCTTCCGCAGTATCAGGGCAACGACTCGTGGGTGCTGCCGATCCCCGCAACATTCGTGATCGGAAAGGATGGCCGCATTAGATCGCGTTTCGTCGATCCGGACTATCGCAAGCGCATGGCGATTGAAGATTTGATCGACGCACTGAAATAGAATTCAGTTAGCTCGTTTTTGCCAGTTCGCGGCGCGCAACATTTTCATGAAGGTCGCGGCAACCGGTGTACGCTGACGACCCGCAACACCATAAAGGCATACGTCGCGCCCGAGCTCGAGGCCCTCTACGGTGGTACGCATCAAACTTTGCGGGGTCTTCACAGTGCGTGGCAGAAAGCCGATGCCGATATTGGCTTCAACCAGGGCCACCAGATCCTGGTCCGAGGAAACTTCGTGACGATGATCGGCGTTCAGCCCTTTGGTGCGTAACAGTGCTGCCAGGTCGTTGCATTTCTCACAGTGGCTGCGAAGAAGGAAACGTTCGGCCTTGAGGTCGTCGAGGCCAATCGTCTCCTGACTGCCCAGGCGGTGCGAGCGGCTGAATACCATGTCGAATGATTCGTCGAACAGCTTCCAGCTGTCGAGACGGTCCCAGGCTTCCGCGATCGATGTCCCCACGGCAAGCTCCGCATCCCCAGCTTTCAAATATTCGACAATTTGCGGACCCGTGCCGCGGAGTATTTTTAGCTCAATCTCGCTGAAGCTTTTTCGTAGCTCGTTGACATGTGACAGGATAAGGCCGAGCTCAATGCTGCTGGACACAGCAAGTTTGAGCGCGCCGATCTCGCCGTCGTTGATCATGGCGGCGAGAGCGCGGGCGCTCTGCGCGCTGTCGTAGCATTGCTTGAGCAACGGAAACATTCGCTCGCCAAGTGGCGTGAGCATGGTACGAGGTCGCTCGCGCCGAAAAAGGTCGCCGCCCAGTTCCCCCTCCAAAAGCTTGATCGCACGCGTCAGCGATGGCTGGGCCACATGGCACTCCTCAGCCGCGCGTGTGAAATTCAGCGTTCGTGCGACAGCCAGGAAGTATCTAACCTGGTGCATTTCCATGCGAACGTCTCCGCGGACGATCACCAAAACAAAGTGTTTTAGCTCGCTTTCGAACGAAGATCGGGCTTCGGCAACTGACACATGTCCACGAGGTGCGCATTCAGGCCCGTGATGAGGCGTCTGCCTCTTTGGAAGGTAATGTAACTCCACGCCTAATTGAGGGCGACCGTGTTGACGAGAGACTGTCGTTTTTTGTGGTGGCGCTGAAATATCGTCCGCCGATGGTTCCGATAGCAGGCTGCTATGCCGAGATCGGTGGGTGGATTCTTCAACCAGCGCGAAGGTTTTCCAATGTTGTCATGATGGCCTCGGGCTCCATTCGTTCACGGAATTCGATGTTGACTTGCCGCGCCTTGACGAGCCCGTCGCATCCGACGATGAACTTCGCCGCCATCGGCAGGAAATAGGCCTCATTTCCGTGGTATTTTTCAAGCTCGACACCGACTTCTTGGTATAGCCTCTGAATCTCAGCACCCACCCAGAAGATAAGTCCAAGCGAAAGCGAATAGCCGAGATCGATGTCGCTCAGAACGGGAAACGGCAGATCGTTATTTGTAATATAGGCGTCCGTGAACCTTGCACTGTCCGGCATGATTGAGACGACCCGCGCCCCCAGTCGTTCTATTTCGTTGTTAATTGCGGCAAGCGATCGTAGCTCAAGCTTGCAGTATGGACACCAGTGGCCGCGGTTGATGCTGATCACAACTGGGCCAGTTTGAAGCAGGGACGATAGCGAGATCAGATGTCCGCTCTCGTCCGGCAGATCAAAACGAGGCATTAACTCGCATCATATGCCTTCGCGAATTCCGGCCTTCGAACTTCGCTTTCTCGCCGATACGTCGAGAGCCTGGAATTGAGCGAAGTGTCCTGCATCTGAATCTGCTGGTCGGCCATCGGGTAAGAAGATAATTCTTGCAAGTTGGCCTCGGTCGGGTCGGCTATCGTTGCTCCAATGCGGTCAATAGCACGGGAGCAGATAGCAAAAAACTATCGTATCTATTGTCATTTGGGGGATTGAGGGTGAGGCGTCGGCGCGCGACAAGAGCGCCCAGCAAGAAATCATCTTGCGTCAACCTGACGGAGTTAAACGATGAAGACCGCCACCAAAGTTATCTTCGCTTCCGCCTTAATGCTTTCGGTCGTCGCACCGAGCATCTCCTACGCAGCGTATTTTGTAGACCAGACTAAAACCTGGGCGCTAGAGTTGCGTGCACAAGATGTCATAGACAAAGTGGTACGTCACAAGGAAGGCGCAGCTCAAACGCAAGGTTCAAGGGACCGAACCTTTGAATTTTATGGCACCGGCAACACGTCGGTGCCCGGAATCGGTGTTGACAAGGACGACAGCCGGGCCCTGAAGTCCAGATAACCGACGCGACCGGCAGCGCCTTGGCACGAGGCGCTGCCATTTTTTCAGTCACGCAACGGGTTTTCCTTCTCAGCCCGAGCAGATCGAAATGCGCGAATGTCTGCTTTCGGGAGTAAAGCGGACATGCCGTTTTGCACTGCATATGTCTGCTTGTGACCCAAAGCGGACATTGCCTGCGTGACTCACCAGCGGCCACGCCAAGGGCAATACAACGGTAATTTTGGGGAGACCTATACCTTGCCTATACGAGCGTATAGCTGTCCTCGTGACACCGGACGGCTAACGTCATGGCGTCCCCAAGGGACAAGCGCGTCCCCGTCCCCTTGTGCCTTGTCCCATCAGCAGCACCGGCAGATGCCCTGCCGGTGTATGCATTTTGGAGGCAAGCAATTCACTCTGCGCCGAACCTTGCGACGCACAGCGGACATTTCGCAGCAATCCTCAAGGGTGAAAAGCCAGCCGATCTTCCCGTGCTTCAACCAACCAAGTTTGAGTTCGTAATCAATCTTAAGACCGCGAAAGCGTTCGGACTTGCCATGCCGGCAGGCCTACTTTCGATTGCCGACGACGTCGTCGAATGGTCATGTCCGCTATTGGCCCAAAGCCGCACATGTCTGCTTTTAGGGGTAAAGCGGACATGACCTTTTGCGAGAATCCGTCCGCTAATGACCCAAAGCGGACATCCCTAGTTGCGCCGCACATGTCCGCTTTCGGGAGTAAAGCGGACATGACGATTGCATTGAAAAATGTCTGCGTCGCCGAGAGGCGACAGCACGACTTGGCTGTAGCGGCGCGAGTTGTGACAGGGGGCTCGCTGAATTTCGGCCCGGGGCGCGGCGGCACCTGCTGTTACCGGCGGCGCGAACTCAAACGGAGATGA
>Ga0075423_10004391_pt1 | contig 13092 bp, 13 predicted proteins | sample SoiMethybrSBSTD2_FD_80114 | JGI IMG/M metagenome (GOLD analysis project Ga0075423, IMG submission 80114) | Bulk soil microbial communities from a Populus tree surrounding site in Tennessee, USA - Soil MetaG P. TD hybrid SBSTD2 | ecosystem: Environmental > Terrestrial > Soil > Tree plantation...
AAGATGATGCGCAGCATGGCCCCGAAGCGGGTGGCGCCGTCGATGCGGGCGCACTCCTCCAGCTCCTTCGGGATCGTCTTGAAATAGCCCATCAGCAGCCAGGTGCAGAACGGAATGAGGAACGTCGGGTAGGTGAGAATCAGCGCCCACGGCGTATTACCGAGCTGGAAGCTGCGGATGATGTCGGCGAGCGGGATGAAGAGCAGCGTCGGCGGCACCAGATACGTCACGAAGATCGACGTGCCGAGCGTGCCGGCCAGCGGGAACTTCAGTCGCGCCAACGCGTAGCCGGCCAGCAACCCGCAGAACAGCGAGATGCCGGTGGAGACGACGGCGATGAAGAAGGTATTCCAGAGCCAATGCGGGAACGTCGTCTTCGCGAAGAGATCCTGGAAGTGCTCGAGCGTGGGATGGAGCGTCCAGAAGGGCGCGTTGTTCACGGCCCGCCAGGAGCGGTACAGCTCGGCGTCGGGACGGATCGCCGTGATCAGCATCCAGTAGAACGGAAACAGCGTGCCGATGAGGAAGACGGTGAGCGGGATGTAGAAGTACACCCACCGCTTCCAGGGTCGCTCGATGACCATTTACCGAGCGCTCAAGATCGGGTCGAGCCGCGGGTGGCCTGAGCTAGATGCGCGGGGCTCCGACACGCCCGTTTTCACGCGCATCATGCTTCCAGGCGGCGCAGATACCGCAATTGCACCCAGACGACGATGAACAGCACGGGCAGCATGAACAGCGAGATCGCCGCGCCCTCGCTCAGAAGGCCCGTGGCCACGCCCACCTGATACGCATAGGTGGCGAGCAGGTGCGTGGAGTTGGCGGGTCCCCCGCCCGTCAGCACGTAGATGAGCTGGAAATCCGAGAACGTCTGGATGATCGAGAAGACCACGACCACGAGCGTCACGGGCTTGAGCAGGGGCCAAGTGACGCGCCAGAAACGCTGCCAGCCGTTGGCGCCGTCGAGCGAGGCGGCTTCGTGGAGATCGGGGTTGATCGTCTGCAGCCCGGCGAGCAGCGTGATCGCGAAGAACGGCATGCCGCGCCACGTATTGACGACGATGGCGCACCACATGCCGTACACGCCGTCGGAGAGAAACGGGATCTTGTTGACGATGAAGCCCGTCCGATAGAGCAGCCAGTTCAGCACGCTGAAGGTCGGATCGAACATCCAGCGCCAGGCGAACGTGGAGAGCACGGTGGGAATGATGAAGGGCAGGAGCATCGAGGCGCGCACCAGGCGCTTGCCCCGAAACGATCGGTTGAGCAGCAGCGCCAGCCACATGCCGAGCGCCAGCTTGAAGATGGTCGCCCAGAACGTGTAGAAGAACGTGTTCCGGAACGCCTGCTGGAAGATCGAGTCGTCCCAGGCCTTGATGAAGTTGTGCAGACCCACGAAATGCCCGGGGTTGCCGACGCTGGTATTGGAGAGCGAGAGCCAGACGCCGGACACGAACGGATAGGCGATGAACGTCCCTAGCAGCACGACCGTGGGCGCGAGCAGCACGGCGGCCAGGAGCCGCTCGCTCTCGAGGAACCGCAGGCCGCGCGACGGACGCGCCTGGGTCCTGGGCAACGCCACCGCCACCGTGCCATTCGTTCCGCCCGCGATCGGTTTCTTCACTGCTGCCTACCCGTAAATCTTCTTCAGCTCGGCGGCCGCCCACGCGACGGCGTCTTCCGGCCGCGTGCCCTGCACGCCCTTGGCGAACATGTCGACGATCACGTACTTGCTGTAGACCTCGGTGGCCTTTGCCGAGGGCGGACCGGCAAACCCCATCGTACGCGAGTTATCCGGGGCCGTCCGGAAACCCTTCATCGGCTCGTCGATCGTGTTCCAGAGCGCGTGACGCTCCCAGCGTCGCGTGGCGCCGACGGAGAAGCCCTCGGCCACTTCGAACCAGCGTCCGAACGCGTCCTGGCCGTGGAACCACTTCAGGAAGTCCTTCGCCAGCTTCTGATTCTTCCCGTACTTCATCACGCCGTGCGCAAAGGCCGTATGGTAGCTCGACGACGCCGCGGGGCCGGCGGGCAGCCGCGCGTGCTGGATGTCGCGCACCAGCGGCTCACCGCGCTCGTCCTTGATCTTGTCCTGCCCGCGCTTGGCCGCGATGTAAATCGAGGCGCCGTTCAGCGTCGCGCAAATCTCGCCGCCCAGAAACGCGCGATTGTTGTTGGTGTCGTCCCACGCCAGGCCGCCCTCGTCGCAGGCGTCCTTCCAGAACGCGGTCATGAACTTCACGGCTTCCACCGAGCCCTTGCTCTCGATCGCCGTCTTCCCGGCGCGGTCCGTCTCCTGACCGCCGAAGTTCCAGAGCAGCGGATAGGCCCACGCCGGCGCGTCGCCGAACGTGTGGCCGAGCGTCTGCCCATACGGATGGCCCTTCTTCTTGAGCTGCGTTCCGACGGCCCGGAGCTCGTCGTACGTCTTCGGGAACGTCTTGATGCCGATCTCGTCGAACCACGACTTCCGGTACGCGATGAGGCCCGGCACGATGCTGTGGGGCAGCGCAAGAAATTTGCCGCCGACTTTCGTGTACGACTCGGACTGCGGATAGAACCCACCCTGGTCCTTCGCCTGCCACTCCGCCAGCTCGCTCACGTCCACGAGGCCGTTCTCGTAGAGATGCGGCCAGTTGTGGAGCATGTGGATGATATCCGGGCCGCTCTGCGACTGGATCGACGCGGTGATGCGCGGCTGCAGGTCGTTGGCGTTGATGAACTCGAACTGCACGTCCGCGCCGAGCAGCTTCGACGCCTCACCCGCTTGCTTCTTGAGCTCGACGTCGCAGGCCGGAATGAAATCGACCCAGCGCAAGACGTGAAGCTTCGTGCCCTGCGCGAAGGCCGGCGCTCGGCCGGCTGCGGTCAGGCCGACGAGGGCGCCCGAGCCCTGCAAAAACGTCCGGCGGCCAATCGCTGGAGTGGTCATCCGCTCAGCCCTCGTAGATCTTCTTGAGCTCGCTCTCGGCCCACTTCACGGCGTCCTCGGCCTTCATGCCCTGCACGCCCTTGGCGAACATATCCACGATGATGTACTTCGTGTACGCCTCGGTGGCCTTCGCGCTGGCGGGACCCGGATGCCCGAGCATGAGCGAGGCCCGTGCCGCCTGACGAAAGACCTGAAGCGGCTTGTCGATCTTTCCCCACATCGGGTTGTCTTCCCACTTCTTGGTCGAGCCGACGCTGTAACCCTCGTTGACTTCGAACCACTTGCCGTAGTTCGCGTCCGCGTGGAGCCACTTCAGGAAGTCCTTGGCGAGCTTCTGGTTCGGGCTGTACTTCATGATCGAGTGCTGGAAGGGCACGTAGAGCGCGAACTGTCCGGCCGGCCCCTTCGGCATGAGCGCGGCGTGCTCGATGTCCTGCACGAGCGGCTCGCCCTTCTCGTCCTTGATCTTGTCTTTCTGCCGCTTGGCGACGATGTAGATCGACGCGCCGTTGAGGGTGGCGGAGATCTCGCCGGCGTGAAAGGCGCGGTTGTTGTTGGTGTCGTCCCACGCCAGGCCGCCTTCGTCGCAGGCGTCCTTCCAGAACGCTGTTAGAAACTTCACGGCCTCGACCGAGCCCTTGCTGTTGAGGACGACTTTCTTGCCGGTCTTGTCGACCTCGGCGCCGCCGAAATCCCAGAGGAACGGGTAGGCGAAGGTCGGCGGATCGCCGAAGCTGTGACCAGCGCCTGGCCGACCGGCTTGCCCTTGGCCTTGAGCTTCTTGCCGACGTCGCGGTACTCGTCCCACGTCTTCGGGAATTCCTTCACGCCGATCTCGTTGAGCCAGGAGCGGCGATAGGCGACGGCGTTGGCGCCCACGCCGTGCGGCATGGAGAGCCACTTGCCGCCGACCTTCGCGCTCGCGCTGAAGATGTCGTAGAAGCCGCCCTGGCTCTTGCCGATCGGCTCCGCCACGTCCGAGACGTCGACCAGGGCGTTGGCATAGAGATGCGGCCAGTTCCACAGCATCTGGATGATGTCGGCACCGGTGCCGGACTGGATAGCGGCGGTGATGCGCGGCTGCAGGTCGTTGGCGTTGATGAACTCGAACGTCACCTCGGCGCCGAGCGCCTTGGACGCCTCGGGCGCCTGGCGCTTGAGCTCCACGTCGGCCTCGGGGATGAAGTCGACCCAGCGCACGATGTGCAGCTTGGTTCCCTGTGCAAAGGCGGGGGCGCGATGGGCGGCAAGAATACCCGCGATGCCGGTCAGCTTGATGAACGCTCGACGTTCCATGCTCACCCCTCGTAGATCTTCTTGAGCTCGCCCTCGGCCCACTTCACGGCGTCCTCGGCCTTCATGCCCTGCGCGGCCTTGGCGTACATGTCGACGATGATGTACTTGGTGTACGCCTCGGTCGCCTTGGCCGACGCCGGCCCGGGATGGCCGAAGGCGAACGTCTTGCGCACGGCCTGCCGGAACACCTGTAGCGGTTTGTCGATCTTTCCCCACATCGGGTGCTCTTCCCAGACCTTCGTCGCGCCGACCGAGTAACCCTCATTCACCATGAACCACTTCTCGTAGTTTTCCTTCTGATGCAGCCAGCGGAGGAAGTCCTTCGCGAGCTTGACGTTCTTGCTGTACTTCATGATCGAGTGCTGCTGGCCGCCGTAGAGTGCGAACTGACCGGCCGGCCCCGCCGGCATCAGCGCCGCGTGCTCGATGTCCTGGACCATCGGCTCGCCCTTGTCGTCCTTGATCTTGTCCTTCTGGCGCTTGGCGACGATGTAGATCGAGGCGCCGTTGAGCGTGGCCGAGATCTCGCCGGCGTGGAACGCGCGGTTGTTGTTGGTGTCGTCCCACGCCAGGCCGCCTTCGTCGCAGGCATCCTTCCAGAACGCCTGCATGAACTTGACGGACTCGAGGGTGCCCTTGCTGTTGATCGCCACCTTCTTGCCGGACTTGTCCACCTCGGCGCCGCCGAAATCCCACAACAGCGGATAGGCGAACGTCGGCGGATCGCCGAAGCTGTGCCCGAGGGCCTGCCCGATGGGCTTGCCCTTGGCCTTGAGCTTCTTGCCGATCTCGCGGTACTCATCCCACGTCTTCGGAAACTCCTTCACGCCGATCTCGTTGAACCACGAGCGGCGATAGGCGACGGCGTTGCCGATGACGGCGTGGGGTACGGCCAGCCAGCGGCCGTTGACTCGGGCGCTCGACTCGAAGACCTCGTAGAAGCCGCCCTGCGTCTTGCCGATCGGCTCCGCGACATCGGAGACGTCCAGGAGCCCGTTGGCATAGAGCTGTGGCCAGTTCCACAGCATCTGGATGATGTCGGCGCCGCTGCCGGACTGAATGGCGGCGGTGATGCGCGGCTGCAGGTCGTTGGCATTGATGAACTCGAGCGTCACCTCGGCGCCAAGCGCCTTGCTGGCCTCCGGGGCCTGGCGCTTGAGCTCCACGTCAGCTTCGGGGATGAAATCAACCCAGCGCACGACGTGGACCTTGGTGCCTTGCGCGAACGCGGGGGCTCGATGGGCCGCGACGATGCCAGCGACGCCGGTCAGCTTGAGAAATGTGCGGCGTTTCATCGAGCCCCCTCCTGTCGGGAGCGGCCGTTAACCTTCGTAGATCTTCTTCAGCTCTCCGTCGGCCCACTTCACGGCGTCCTCGGCGGACATACCCTGGACGCCCTTGGCGTACATGTCGGTGATGATGTACTTCGTGAACACCTCGGTGGCCTTCGCGGTGGATGGCCCCGCGTAGCCGAACAGCCGCGTGTTGCGCGCCGCCGTGCGGAACATCTTGAGCGGCTCGTCGAGCTTGCCCCACATGGGATCGTTCTCCCACTTCTTCGTTGCGCCGACCGAGTAGCCTTCCTGCGAGGCGAACCACTTTCCGTAGTTCTCTGGCTTGTGCAGCCACGTCAGGAAGTCCTTCGCGAGCTTGGGATTCTTGCTGTACTTCATCACCGCGTGCGACTGGTTCAGGAACAACAGGTAGCCACCGGCCGGCCCGGACGGCAGCGGCGCATGGTCGATGTCCTGGAACAGCGGCTCGCCCTTGTCGTCCTTGATCTTGTCCTTCTGGCGCTTGGCGACGATGTAGATCGACGCGCCGTTCAGCGTGGCGGAGATTTCGCCGGCATGGAACGCGCGGTTGTTGTTGGTGTCGTCCCAGGCGAGGCCGCCCTCATCACAGCACTCCTTCCAGAACGCTTGCATGAATTTCACGGCCTCGACGGCGCCCTTGCTGTTGAGCACGACTTTCTTGCCCGACTTGTCGGTCTCCGCGGCTCCGAACGCCCACGTCATCGGATACGAGAAGGTGGGCGCGTCGCCGAACGTGTGGCCGAGCGTCTGGCCGTAGGGCTTGCCCTTTTTCTTCAGCGCGGCGAACAGCTTGCGCGCCTCGTCCCAGGTCTTCGGATAGGCGCTGGCGCCAGCTTCCTTCAGCCACGACTTGCGATACGCGACCGCGTTGCCGACGATCGAGTGCGGCATCGAGAGCCAGTGGCCGTTGACCTCGCATGAGGGCGCCCATACGTCGTAGAAACCGCCCTCGGCCTTGGACAGCGCGCTCGCGACGTCGCTGACGTCGACGACACCGTTCTGGTAGAGATGCGCCCAGTTGTACTGGAAGTTGAAGATGTCGGCGCCGGAGCCGGACTGGATCGCCGCGGTGATACGCGGCTGCAGGTCGTTGGCGTTGATGGTCTCGAACTGGATCTTCGCGCCCAGCGCCTTCTCGGCCTCGGGCATCTGGCGCTTGAGCTCGACGTCGGATTCCGGGATGAAGTCCACCCACCGCACCCAATGCAGGGTGTTGCCTTGCGCAAACGCCGGCGCCTGGCGTGCCGCAAGAATGCCGGCAATGCCGGTGATCTTGATGAAGTGGCGCCGATCGATCGACTTCACGTCCATGCGAGAGTCCTCCTTGACTCCTGTAACAAGCGCACCCCGTGCGCTGGTTTCCGTGGGTGTATGCGCGGGCTAAACCTCCGGGAAACGTGACAGAAAAGTGACGAAGTGATACCACCGCAGGGCGGAAACGTCAATGGGCGGCGGGCCCCGAGGGCGCGAGCTTTACGAGGTCGCCAGCTCCAAGACACCCACGCGGGGCCGGCGGAACGTGAACGCGAGCAGGACCGCCGCGGCCCCGATGGAGAATGAGCCGACGAACAGCCAGGTATAGGAGCCGACGCGGTCGTAGATGGCGCCGCCGGCGAAGGAGCCGAGACCCATCCCCAATGTGGAGATCAGGAAGACTGCGCCGTACGCGCTGCCCATGATTTTTTCACCGAAGTATTCGCGCGTCACGAGCGCATAGAGCGGCATCACGCCGCCGTAGGCCGCGCCGAACACCAGCGCGAGCGCCACGAAGGCCGAGAGATTCCGGGCGAAGAGGTATCCGAAGATCATCACGGCCTGCAGCGCCAGCCCCGCAATGAGGGTTCGCTTGGCGCCGACCCGGTCGGCCAGCAAGCCTCCGCCGACGCGGCCTGCGATCGAGGCGAAGCCGGACACGCCGAACACCGTCGCGGCCGCCATCGCGGCGACGCCCTGATCGGTGGCGTGTGTGACCATGTGAAAGATCGGCCCCGAGTGCGCCGCGCAGCAGGCGAAGTGCGTCAGCGCGATCGCCCAGAACTGCGGCGCGGACAGCACCTCGCGCGTTGTGAAGTCGTGGCTCAGGTGCGCGGGGGTCGACGCGGACACGTCCGTGCCCGGCACGTCACCCGCGTCGGGCTCGCGCAGGAGGAGCGCGACCGGAATGACGACGAGCCACGCGAGATCGCCCAGCACGAGCATCGCCACGCGCCAGTCCCACGCGCTCGTGAGCGCTCGCGCGAGCGGCGCGATGATGAGAATGCCGAACCCGATCCCGGCCGACACGAGCGCGACGGCCAGTCCACGGCGCGCGGTGAACCACTTCGTCGTGGTCGCCGTCAGCGGCGCGTAAAACGCGCCGACGGCAAAGCCCACGAGGAAGCCGAACGTGACATAGAACTGCCACAAGGTCTGCGTCTGACTCGACAACACCAGGCCGAGACCGAGGAGAAAACCGCCGCCCACGGCGACGCCGCGGGCGCCGACGCGATCCGACAGCCAACCCCAGCAGAACGAGCCCAGACCCATGGCAAGCCAGTTGAGCAGCGCGACCGTCGAGATCGCGCCGCGGCTCCAGCCCATCGCGCGCTCGATCGGAACCAGAAACACGCCGAGCGCGAAGAGGCAGCCCATGCCGATGCACACGATCACCGCAGACGCGACGACGACAATCCAGCCGTAGAACACGGGGCGCATGGGGTGACGACTACGATAGCATGCGCGCCATGTGGTCTCGGCTGTTCTGGCCCGCCACCGCGCTCGTCATGGTGTCGATCGCCGCGCTGTTGTTTCGTCACGCGCTCGTCGCGGCGTTTCGGCGATGGACCGGACATACCAACGAGGACAGTCTGTTCCTGCAGGCCGTGCGCGTGCCGTCGATGCTGTGGTGCGTCGTCCTCGGGTTGTTCGTCGCGCTCGAGATGGCGGACTTGCCGCCCCGGATGGCGTCGCAGATCCAGATCGTCCTCGAATCGGCGATCATCCTGTCCGTCACGATCACCGTAGCCGGCGTGCTCGGTTCGATCGTGGCGGCGGCCAGCGAGCGGCGCGCCCTCGCTGTCGCGGTCACCGGGCTGTTCCGCACGGCGGTGCGCCTGACGGTTCTCGTCATCGGCGGCCTCGTGCTGCTGAGCTCGCTAGGCATCGCGATCACGCCGATCCTCACCGCGCTCGGTGTGGGCGGCCTCGCGATCGCCCTCGCATTGCAGGACACGCTCGCGAACCTGTTCGCCGGCCTTCATCTGCTCGCCGATCGGCCGATCCGTGTCGGCGACTACGTGCGCCTCTCGGTGGAGAACGTCGAGGGGCATGTGCTCGACGTGGGCTGGCGCTCCACTCGCATCCGGATGCTGCAGAACAACGTCGTGGTCGTGCCGAACAAGCGCGTCGCGGAGTCGGTGATCACGAACTTCGATCTCGACGAGACGCGGACGGGCATTTCCATTCGGGTGGCCGTCGGCTACGACGCCGATCCCGACCAGGTCGAGCGGGCGCTGGTCGAGGAGGCGAGGGCCGCCGTTGGTCAGGTTCCGGGCCTTCTCGGCGATCCGCCGCCCGTGGCGCGGCTGATTCCCGGCTTCGGTGAGTATTCGCTCGAGTTCACGCTGACGTGCCAGACGCGCAGGATCGTGGACCAGTTCCTGGTTCAGCACGAGCTGCGCAAGCGGATCCTCAAGCGCCTGCGCGCCGAGGGCATCGCCATCCCGATGCCGCCGGTGATGCGACGCGCGTGACAGACCGCAGCGACACGGCGCTAAAATCGCGGGCGTTCGCGCACCAGCGCCAACAGCGCGAGTCCGGCCAGCATCACGATCGACAGCCCGATCCACGGACCGCGATAGCCGCCGGCCGTCGTGACGCACCAGCCGAAGATCGGCGGACCGAGCATCACGCCCAGGGACGACACGGCGAGTCCGAGGCCGACCGCGGTGCCAGCCGCGCGCGGTCCGGCCAGCTCGGCCATCAGCGTGTGCTGCACACCGTTCCAGCCGATGCCGAAGAACCCGAAGACCAGCGCGAGTGGCGCGAGCAGCGATGCGCCGGCGCCCGAGCCGGTGAAGGCGATGACGAGCGAGCACACCGCCGAGCCGCAGCCGGCGATAGCAAGCGGCGTTCGCCGCCGACCGCCGAAGGTGCGGTCCGAAAGCACGCCGAAGGCGACGCGGCCGAGGACACCACCGGCCTGGGCCAGAGCGAGGTAGCGGCTGGCCGCGATGAGCGCGAGCCCGACGACGGTCTGGAGATAGAGCGCGAGGAACGCCATCCATACCGTCTGCATCGCCGCGAAGACGAGCGTGGCGCTGGCGACCAGCCATAGATCGCGCGAGCGCAGGACGTCGGCGATGGCACCGCCCTCGTCCGCCGCGCGGCGCTGCGGCGTCTCGCCGGGCGGATCGCGATAGATGACGAAGGACAGCACCGCGCATGCGACGATCAGCAGCGCAGCGACCACGATCGCCTCGCGCCAGCCCAGCCGCAGCGCGAGCGCCGGCATCAGCGCCGCGCCGAGCATGCCGCCGAATGGCAGGCCCACCTGCTTGAGCCCGACGACGGTCGCGCGTTGGTGTGGCGGAAACCAGGACATCGCCGCCGTCGTCGACGCCGGATTCAGCGTGCCGTAGCCCACGCCGGCGACACCGAGCAGCGGCAAGAACACACCGTACGATGGAGCGGCGCTCGCGGCTAGCACACCGGCGGCGATGAGGGCCTGGCCGAGGACGAGCGTCTTCGCCGTGCCCCAGCGGTCGGCCAGCATGCCGGCGAAGAACGACATCGTCACCGGGCCGAGGTAATAGACCGACAGGAACGAGCCGGCCTGGGTCAGCGTGAGGCCGAATTCGTCGCGAATCAGTGAGGCGATCGCGGGGATGCCGAGCGGTCCGACGTTGGCCATCGTCTGGGCCAGCACGATGACCGACAGGATCAGCCAACGCCGGCGGCGGGTCTCGGTCACCGCCGCCGCGCCGCGAGCAGCCGCTCGACAGCGCGCAAGTCCTCCTCGGTGTCGACGCCGACCGTGGGCTCCGTCGTCTCGACCACGGTGATCGGGATGCCATTCTCGAGAAAGCGCAGCTGCTCGAGCCGCTCCGTTTGCTCGAGCTCGGCGGGAGGCAGGCGGTGAAACGCCTCGAGCGCAGCGCGCCGATAGGCATAGAGCCCGATGTGCTTGAAGACCGGCGTGCCGATGCCGTCGCGGTCGTACGGAATCGGGAACTTGGAGAAATACAGCGCATGGCCATCGGCGTCGACGACGACCTTGTTGACGCTGGGCAGCGGCTTCTCGGCGTCCGTCGCGCGGATCTTCAGCGTGCTCACCTGGGTGTCCGGATGCGTGAGGAACGGGGACACGAGTCGCGCGACGTGACCGGGCGTCACGAGCGGCTCGTCGCCCTGAACGTTGACGTAGACGTCCGCCGCGCGGCCCTGCGCCACTTCCCACACGCGATCAGTCCCCGAAGGATGCGCCGTCGACGTGAGGATGGCGGGGATGCCATGCGCAGCACAGACGTCCACGATCTCCTGGGCGTCGGTGGCCACGAGAACGTCTCTGAGCTCGGGCGCGCGGCGCGCGGCTTCCCACGTCCAGCAGATCAACGGGCGTCCCGCGATCTCGCGCAGCAGCTTTCGTGGCAGACGCGTGCTCGCCAGCCGCGCGGGGATCACGCCGAGCACCCGCAACGTCATCCGCCGAATGCGCGCAGCGTGCGCAGCAGCGTCGGGCGCGGATCACCGCCCGCGGCCGCCGCCGGATTGAACGGCAGCACCACCGGCATCGTGAGGCCGGAGCGCGCGAACGCGTCGATGCGCGCGCGGCAGAACGCCTCGTCGCCGACGACGCCGAGGCCGTCGAGCACGCGTGAGGAGATCTCACCGACGGCGCCCGCGCGGTCACCCGCGGCCCAGCGCGCGTTCACGGCATCGACCTCGGCGTCGAAGCCGGCCGTGCGGAAGAATGCGGCGTAGACGTCCACGATCGCGTATCCGGTGATGTCGCGCGCCAGCGCCGCGCGCGCGGTCTTCACGTCGTCGGTCACGCACGTGCGGATGAAACACGCGATCTCGAAATCGTCGAGCGTGCGTCCCGCGCGACGCGCGCCTGCCTGCAGATGGGCGATCGAGCCCGGCACCGCCTCCGGAGGAATCCAGTTGAGGACCACGCCGTCGGCGATCTCGCCCGCGAGCTCGAGCATCTCGGGACCGAGTGCGGCGAGGACGATGCGCACGGGAGCGGCCGGCACGATGAGGCGAAAGTTCTTCACCCGATAGAACGTGCCCTCGAAGTTCACGCGCTCGCCCGTGGTCACCCGCCGGATGATGTGGACCGCCTCGCGGATCTGCGCCAACGCGGCCGAGAACGGACGTCCGTGCCACTGCTCGACGATGATCCGGCTCGAGAGCCCGAGACCGAACGCGACGCGACCCGGGCCCAGGTGGCCCAGCGTCGCCGCGCTCATGCCGAGCAGCGTCGGCGTGCGTGTCTGCACGGGCATCACCGCCGAGCCGACGTGGAGCGTCGAGCTGTGCGCAAGCATGGTGGCCATGATCGCGATCGCGTCGTAGCCGCCGGTCTCGCCCGTCCACGCCGTGTGGTAGCCCCGGGTTTCGGTCTCGCGCACGACGCCCGCGAATTCCGCGGCAGGCAGCGCCGCAGCGCCGGCGAGCACGAAGCCGAGACGCATCACATCGTGCGGACGCGAGGCGCGATGAGGCGTGGCGTCACAGGTCGGCAGTATACTCGACGGCCGCCGGGCTCCTCGCGCTCAGCGAAGTGTGTAGAGATACGCCGCCATGTCGCGCAGGTCGTGGTCGCTCAAACCCATCTCGGGCATCGGCGTGACACGCGGGGCCGCCCGCCGGGCCGCATCGAAGACGTGCGTGCCGAGCGTCGGGATGGCGAGTGGATCGTGCGCGACTACGTGCTGGGCGCGGCGGGCCTCCATCACGGATCCTGCGCGGCCGCGATTGAACCGAAGCGTGACGGAGCGCCGCCGCCGCGCCGCGTAGCGGGGAGCGGCGTCAGGAGGCGGCGGACGCCGCGTCGATCGGCTGCTTCGGCATGCGGCAATGGCCTTCGAAGAGCACGCCCTCCTCGACCACGACAACGGGCGCTTCGACGTCGCCGAACACGCGCGCGGTCCCGCGCAGCTCAACCCGCTCGCTGGCGAGCACGTTGCCCACGACCTCGCCGCTGATGAGCACGATGCCGGCGTGGATCGAGGCGTTGATGACGGCCTTCTCGCCGATGATCAGCGTGTCCTTCGAGGAGATCTCGCCCTTGAACTTGCCGTTGAGCATCACGGTGCCGCGGAAGGAATACTTGCCCTCGATCTCAGAGGCTTCGTCGATGAACGCGCTCAGATCGTCGCTGCGCGACGTCGGGACGTGGCCGTTTTTGCTGCCGTTTTTCTTACCGAACATGGCAGAGCATCGATCCTCCTCGGGGTCCGCCGCGGCGATGTGCCGCATCACTGCGCATTGAGAGGGCGACCTTGCTCGAAATGTTCGAGAATCCAGATGTAGCACCCCGGCCGGGACCGGGTCAATTTTCTG
>Ga0075423_10004392_pt1 | contig 13092 bp, 7 predicted proteins | sample SoiMethybrSBSTD2_FD_80114 | JGI IMG/M metagenome (GOLD analysis project Ga0075423, IMG submission 80114) | Bulk soil microbial communities from a Populus tree surrounding site in Tennessee, USA - Soil MetaG P. TD hybrid SBSTD2 | ecosystem: Environmental > Terrestrial > Soil > Tree plantation...
AAGCCCAAGCCCTTTGTATATGTCAGCGTACGGCGCGGACGCGCCGAAATGGTCGATGCCCATCACTATGCCGTCGCTGCCGACCCAACGGTACCAGGACATCGGGTGTGCGGCCTCGATCGCCACCCGCTTCGTTCCGGGCGGCAGTACCTCCTGCTGGTACTCGAGTGTCTGCGCCGCAAACAGCTCGTGGCTGGGCATGCTGATCGCGCGGGCGCGAACACCGCCCTCCGCGAGCTTCGTCTGCGCCGCCAGCACGAGCGCCACTTCGGATCCGCTCGACATCAGCACGACGTCCGGTGCGCCGCCAGGCGCGTCGGCGAGCACATAGGCGCCCTTCGCGAGTCCCGCAGCCGCGCCGTATTTCTCCCGGTCGATCCACCCGAGCTTCTGGCGCGTCAACGCCAACGCGACCGGCCCGTTCTTGTGCTTGAGCGCAAAGCGCCATGCTTCTGCCGTTTCGTTCGCGTCCGCTGGGCGGATCATGGTGAACCCGGGAATCGCGCGCAGCGCGGTCAGCTGCTCGATCGGCTGATGTGTTGGGCCGTCCTCGCCGAGCCCGATGGAGTCGTGCGTGAAGACGTAGATCACGCGCTGATGCATGATCGCCGCGAGCCGCTGCGACGGGCGCATGTAGTCGGAGAAGATCAGGAACGTGCCGCCGTAGGGAATCACCCCGCCGTGCAGGGCGAGGCCGTTCATGATGCCCGCCATGCCATGCTCGCGAATGCCGTAGTGCACGTAGCGAGCGGCGAAGTCCTCAGGCGAGAAATTCTTGAACGCCTTCGGCTGCGTGTTGTTCGATGGCGTTAGGTCAGCCGACCCGCCTACCAGCTCCGGGACCTTGTCCACGAGCGCCCCGAGCACCGCGCCGGACGCCGCGCGCGAGGCGACGTTTCCGTTGTCCTTCGTGAACGTCGGGATCGCGCTCTCCCAGCCAGTGGGAAGGTCGCCCTGAAGGCGGCGCCCGAGCTCCTTTGCCAAATCCGGAAGGGCCTTCGAGTACGCGATGAGATGTCGCCGCCATTCCTCGTGGAATGCAGCGCCGCGCTCGCGCGCCTTGCGCCAATGCGCCAGCGCCTCCTCAGGCACGTAGAACGGCTCCTCGCTCGGCCAGCCAAGGTTCCGCTTCGTGAGCTTGATCTCTTCCTCGCCTAACGCCTCGCCGTGCGCCTTCGCGGTGTCCTGCTTGTTCGGGCTGCCGTACCCGATGTGCGTGCGGCAGACGATCATCGATGGTCGTCCGGTCTCCGCCTTCGCCGCCTCGATCGCCGCGTCGAGCGCGTCGAGGTCGTTCACATCCGCCACATGCTGCACGTGCCAACCGTACGCCTCGAACCGCGCGCCGGCGTCGTCCGTATACGTCAGCTCCGTCGGGCCGTCGATCGTGATGTGGTTGTCATCGTAAAAACCGATGAGCTTGCCGAACTTGTAATGCCCAGCGAACGACGACGCCTCGTGAGAGATACCCTCCATGAGGTCGCCGTCGCTGCAGATGAAGTACGTGTAGTGATTGATGATCTCCTGACCTTCACGGTTGAACACCGCGGCCAGATGCGCCTCGGCCATGGCCATCCCCACCGCATTCGCGATCCCCTGGCCGAGTGGCCCGGTCGTCGTCTCGACGCCGGGAGCATGGCCGTACTCGGGATGACCGGGCGTCCTGCTCTGCCACTGACGGAATTGCTTCAGATCTTCGAGCTCGAGCCCATAGCCGGTGAGGTAGAGCGTGCTGTACAGCAGCATCGACGCGTGTCCGCAGGAGAGCACGAACCGATCCCGGTTGGGCCATGTCGGGTCCGCCGGATTGTGCCGCATGTGTCGCATGAACAGCACGTACGCGAGCGGCGCGAGCGCCATTGGCGTCCCCGGATGTCCCGAGTCGGCCTTCTGCACCGCGTCCATCGAGAGCGTGCGGATCGTGTTGATGCACAGCTCATCCAGCGACGAAGCGACGGCGGAGGTGGCGGGCTCGGACACGGGCAGCTCCTGGCGAAAAGGTCGTGAGGGTACGGGTGAATCTAGTCCGCCACGAATCGGCAGCGAAGCCGTACGGAGGCCCTAAACGGCCCCGGCTTCCGCCATGCGTTCGGCGATGACGGTCGCCAGCGCCATGATCGTCGCTTGTGGATTGACGCCGAGTCCCGTTGGGAGGAGCGATCCGTCAGCGACGTAAAGGCCGCGGACGCCGTGGCGTTGTCCGGACTCGTCGACTCCGGAACTGCGCGGGTCGGTCCCCAGCCGACACGTTCCATTCACGTGTGCCGAGAACATCGTGAGATCGTGCGGACCCCAGCCGCGCGTGGCCAGCGCCGCGATATCGCGCTCATCACGCAGCTCGCCACCCACGGTGTGCAGCGTGCGTACACCTGTTACCCCCGCGGCGAGCAGGATTCGCGCAGCGGCCTGAGCTCCCGCAACGACGTTCGCGCGATCGCGGGAGCCGAGCCGATAGGCGATGCGGACGCGGCCGCGTCGCGACAGCGTGACGGAGCCATTCGATTGTTCCGGATCGGATCCGTCTCGCACGAGCGAGATCAGGTTTGTGGTCCGTCGGAACCGACGCATGACGTCCCTGTGCTCGGCGCCGAATCCGCTCGCCGCAACGGCCGCCAGTCCCGGATGGTGCGGCGCGCATTCGATCCAGAAGCCGTAGCCATGGTCGTCGCGCCGGATGAACTCGTCGCACACGGCCGACTGCGGAATTCCTGCCGCAGCATAGACATCGTCGTGATATTCGCCAGCAACGGCGGTCGTGGGGTGCAGCCGGAGGAATCGGCCGACGCCACCGCCGCCAAATCCCGAGCGCTCGAGCATTACCGGCGTGCTTATGGCTCCTGCCGAGAGCACGACGACCGGTGCTTCCGCGATCATGGTGCCTCTCGGCGTACGCGTTAGGCGATCGAGCAGCGTGACGTGGACTCGCTTGAGCGGCGCGGTCGTCCGGCGGGCGCTCCGCGATCCGACACCTGCGTTGCCGTCCCGTTCGATCACCTTGATGTGCTCGACGCGCGCGTCGGGGACGAGTCGCGCGCCGGCCGCGAGCGCGCGAGGAATGTAGACGCGATCGACGCTCTGCTTCGCGCCGTACCGGCAGCCTTGCCCGCAGAAGCCGGCGCGGATGCATCCGCGCGCATTGATGCGGCCGGCCCCCGAGCGCCATCCGAGCCGGCGCGCACCATCGAGCAGGATGCAGTTCGCCGGCGAGTGGGCATCCTCCGGGACGGGCACGGCGTGAATCTCCCGCTCTATGCGCTCGAACACGCCTGCCATCTGACCGGGCGAGAAACCCTCGAGGGAAAACCGATCCGCCCACTCGTCCAGCACGAAGTCGGGTGCGCGGAACGTGATCATCCAGTTCACCAGTGTACCGCCGCCGACCGCCGCACCCTGCAGGAGAAGGAACGAGAGGTCGTCAGTCGCGCGCATCCCGCTTTCGGCGTAGAGCCGCGTCGTCATGTCTCCTTCATTTTCCGTCAGCTCGTCGGCGGCGACGAGGCTCCCCTCCTCGAGCAGGAGGACATCGCGTCCGAGCTCGGCGAGTCGCGCAGCCGCTACCGCTCCGCCGGCGCCGCTCCCGACGACGATCACATCGGCGGTCACGCGGCCGCCGTCAGGCGGCGAGAAAGTCGACGTGCGCGCGCGGTCCGGCTGACCGATCTGCTCCGCCGAGCGAGCGCTGGTCGCCGGCACCTGGCGGACGACAGGCTCGTCCGCGTTAGGCGGCGCCGAAGCCGCGACGGCGCCTTCCCACGGATACGCGGGCTCGCGCAGATGCAGCGGTCCGAGATACCCGATGTCCTCGAACGACTCCGGGCTCGTGTAATAGACGGCGAGCACGAGTCGACGCACGCCGTGATACACCGCGCGCGCGGTGGTCAGCGGCGACGTCGACCATCGCCTGAGAAGAGCGTCTTGTCGGTCGGCCGAAAGGCGAGGGAAGGGGGCGGTCATTCCAGAGAGCAGGAATGCCGCGGCACGACTTCCGAGGAGTGTCAACGCGAGCTCGAGATCGCGCACGCGGTGCGCCGGAGCGCGCGCGAGCCGCGCCTCCACGCGAGCGACGACGTCGACGCGTGCTCCGGTGCCGTCGTAGGCGTGAGGTACGACACGCCGCGCGACGGCTTCCAGCACCGCCCGATGCCGAGCAGATAGCATGGGCGACAAGGTACTCGAACTACAGACTGATGGCTGCGCCACCCAGCCACCAGCTGATTCTTAGCGCTCGTCGGAGCTGTTCTTCGGCTCGGCTTTCTCGCCGCCGTATCCGGATTTGTGCTCTGTCTCACGATGCCGCAGTGGCTCGGATCCCGAGAGACCCGCGCCTTCACCCCTGCCCGGTTCGCCGTGCGCGTGTGTTACGGCCGAAGGGTCTTCGGGGCGCTTCCCTTTGGCGGAATGAATACCCTCCGATGCCTCGGCGCCGGCGCCCGTATTTCCTCGGTCGCTCTCCGCCATACCGCCATCAACCCCTTCATCGCGACCGCGCTCGTCCTGCTGCCTCGAGCGCTCGTTCTTCGCATTCCCTCGATCGGTCATTTCTACCCTCCGCGCCGCAGCCGCCATTATGGTTGCAAAGCCAAGCATTCCCCCGAGCCGTGCCCAAATCGTCCGTAACTTCAGTCACCCCGACTCGTCTTTTTTGAAGCCTCCCGTCCCGGGGAGGCACTTCTCGCGCCAGGAATCGGCTCCCGCCGGCGTGCGGGCGCACCTCGCAAATGAGCTCGATCGCCACCGGCTCTGCCGACGCTACACTGCCACAGGACCACGCCGACTTGCTGCTCGAGTTGGCGGTGGCGGTGCACAAGAACGCGATCTATCCCAGCACGCACCCAACGCTGGTCTCGGCGGTCGATAGCGTCGCGCGGAGGGTCGAGTCGTTTCTCGACGGCACGCCCGCGCTCTCCATCGGTGTCGCTCGGCGACAGCTCATCATCGAGGGCGTCGCGACCGACGAAACGCATCCGATCCTCCGCGACTTCGCCTCGAGGCTGCATCGCCACCAGATCGGCGCCATGCGCTTTACGCGCGGCCTGGTGAAGGAGGAGCTCGCCGAGGTCCTCGCGACAATCGCGGTCGAGGTCGGCCGCGTGCAGGTACCGCTTGGCCTCATGGGTCCCGAGGTGCTCCAACGCTGGCCGAACGCTCGGCTGTTTCCGCTGACGTTCGATCAGCTCGAGCTGATCGACGACGGAATCGCCGAGGCAGCCGCGGAAGGCGAGGAGTCGCGTGAAGCGCGAACGCGCGCCGCGCAGCTCTGGATCGGGCTCGCCCGTGCCGCGCTCGCGCGCGAGGCGACGGCCGAGCTGCCTACGACCGATCCGGAAACGGTCGCGCGCGCCATCGATGCGCGTCAGGACGATTCCGCGTACGACCAGGTCGTCGTAGGCTACATGCTCCAGATCGCCGACGAGCTCAGCGTCGACGACAAGCGTGTGGCGTCGCCGCTCCGCGATCGCGTTTCCCGACTCGTTCGGCAGATGGAGCCGCGGACGTTGCAGCGGCTCCTAACGATGGGCGGCGATTCCGGGCAGCGATTCCAGTTCGCAATCAACGCGACACATGGACTCACCGTCGACGCCGTGATCGACGTGGTGCGCGCCGCGGCGGATGTGTCCGGGCAGACGATCTCGAGCTCACTCGTCCGGATGCTCTCCAAGCTCGCGGCGCACGCCGACCAGCCAACGGGATCGGTGCTGCAGACCCGTTCCGACGCAGAGCTGCGCGATCAGGTGCGCCGCCTGATATCGAGTTGGGAGCTCACCGACCCGAACCCTGACGACTACACCGTCGCGCTCGACGCGATCTCGCGCCATACCGGCAAGCACGAAGTGGATGCCGCCGCCAGTGCAGAGCCCGAACGCCTGCTACAGCTGGCCATGGAGGTCGAGACCATCGGACCAAAGACCGAAAGAGCTTTTGCGCAGATGCTCGCGCGCCCGGACATCACGCTGGTCCTCGACCTGCTGGAAGGTGGGCCCGCAGGTCCGACGCGTGAGACGCTGCTCGACCGCATCATCACACCGGACCGGCTCATCGATGTGCTGCATGCCGAAACGCCTAACACGAAGCTGGGCGAGCGGCTTGCGCTGCGTCTACGAGAAGTCGCGGTCGATCCGATCATCAATCTCCTCGAGGATGAGGAAGAGCGGCTTCACGGCTGGGCGTGTGATGTGCTCGTGAGGCTCGCGGACGTTTCCCGGACGCGCGTGGCCGAGCGACTCGTTGGCGCGCCGGTCCAGGCGCAACGGCAACTCCTGCACGTCATTGACCGGTTCGGCGAATGGCCCGATGGGTTCACACCTGAGGCGTACGCGACCAGCGGCGACGCCGCCGTGCGGCGTGAAGCGATGAAGCTGATGCTTCGCCGTGATGACATGCGAGAGGGCGCGATTCGCATCGGGCTGGAAGACGAGGACGAGAGGACCGTCGGTATTGCGCTGGCCGCGGCGCTCAAGCGATGCCCGATGGACGCGGTTCCGATTCTCATGCGGCGTATCGACAACTCGACATTGAGCGCCGAGCTGCGAGCGCGTGGCATTCGTGCGCTTGCCGCGTCGGGGTCGCTCGACGCCATGCGGTGGATCGCGCAGCGCTCGATCAAGAAGCATTGGCTCCTTGGAACACCGGTGCTCCGTGAGAAGTCTGCGCAGCTCATCTCGTCGATCGCCGGCCTCGCCGCGCACTGGAGCTCGGCGCCCGAAGCGGCGGAGGTTCTGGCGCTGGTCGCGAAGTCCAAGGATGTCGAGCTGAGAAGTGCGGCCACTCGTACCGGAGCATGAGCGACTGTCCGTGAGCGACCGCGCGAGCCTGGCAGTCCGATTCCTCACGTCGATGGCGCAGGCGTTGGCGACCATGTCGCTGTACGCCGAGGGCCACCCCGCTCGCGCGCGTGCGGCAGGCGCCTCGTTCGACACGTTGCGCGATCTGCAGGTGGCCGATCCGCGGCCCAGCTTCTCGTTCCTCGGCAGCGAAGTCGTCTATGGGCAGCAGGCGATCCGCGGCCTGGCCGAATGGGAATGGGCGACCAGGCTCGGGAATGTCGGAATCCAGCGCCTCGAGTTTGCGGACATTGTCGACCGCCCGGCGTACGTCAGCTTCCTCGAGGACGTGCTCGCGCGAGTCTCCGCATGTACTGGAGGCGCGGCAGCGAATGCGCCTGCCAGCGTCCCGCTGGGGAAAGGCAATGTGCCGACCTCCATCCGTTTTGGCGCAATCGGCGTTCGCGCATCGATGACCGACGGGCGCACGCCTGACGCCGCCGCCCCGAGCCAGCCGTCGCTACTCGACCTCAACGATGAAGTGGTTGCGATCCGCTGGGTCCACGAAGAGGTCGGCGACAAGGAAGCGATTCCGCTGCTGGAGGCGGAGTCCATCGTGCGCTCGCTGTCCGTCGCCATGCACGGCGACAGCCAGATGCTTCTGCCGCTGCTGACGCTGAAGGAGTTCGATCAGTACACGACGACGCACGCACTCAATGTGTCGGTGTTGTCGATGGGGCTCGCTGAGTTCATGGGATTGTCGCCGAGGGAGGTGCGCGCGTACGGGGTTGCAGGTATGTTGCACGACCTCGGAAAGGTGCGCGTTCCCAAGGACATCCTCACCAAGCCCGGGAAGCTCACGCCGGAGGAATGGGCGCTCATGCGGTCGCACACGGTCGAAGGTGCGCGACTCATTCTCCAGAGTGACCAGAACCTCGACGTGGCGGCGCTCGTGGCGTTCGAGCACCACATCATGATCAACGGCGGCGGTTACCCCGATCGACATTTTCGCTGTGATTGCCACAAGGCGAGCACACTCGTCCATGTGTGCGACGTGTACGACGCGTTGCGCACGAAGCGACCTTATCGCGACGCGTGGGAACCCGCGGCGACGCTCGCGTATATCGAGAAGGGCATCGGAACGGAGTTCGACGCAGATGTCGCGAAGGCGTTCATCGCGATGATGGGGAAGTGGGAGCCACGGTTGGCCCACGCGAATCTGTCACCGGCCGCTGCGTGACCGACCCCGAGCGCGACGCCGTTACCGACGGGCGGCGCTTCAGAAGCCTCGATGATCCCGAAACACTCCTCCTGATCGCTCAGAATCTCGAGGAGGGCATCTACATCACGAACGCGAGCGGCGAAATTCTCGACGCCAATCCCGCGTTCCTGCGCATGTTCGGTGTGTCGTCGATCGGCGATCTTGCGCCCTTCCGTGCCGGCGACCTCATCGCGGATCCGAATCGCCGCGCGCTGGAGATGGCGCTGCTCGAGCGTGATGGGGCAGTGCGCGATTTCGAGCTTGGGATCGTTCGCCCGGATGGGCAGCGACGCACGGTGCTCGACACCACGTACGCGTGCCGCGATCCGGACACCGGGGAGACGTACTATCACGGGATCCTGATCGACATCACGCGACGCAAGGAGCTCGAGCTCCAGCTGCGGGAGCAGAGCATCCGCGACGCGCTCACGGGCTGCTACAACCGCCGCTATCTCCTCGCCCTCGGGGACTCGATGACGGAGGAGAAGGTGTTGCAGTGGGGCTGCATCTACATCGACATCGACCATTTCAAGGCCTACAACGATCGGCACGGCCACAAGAAGGGCGACCGGGTGCTCGTACAGATGAGCCGCTTCCTGATGCGCCAGGTGCGGGCGGAGGAGCCGGTCATTCGCCTCGGCGGCGATGAGTTCCTGATCGTGCTGACGGGCGACAACGCGGCGCGGACCGAGCACATCGCGAGGCGGCTTCAGCGCGCGGCGGCCCGCGGGTCGCCCGTCGCTTTCTCGTTAGGCTGGGCGGTCAGCCAGACGGGCGAGCGGTTCGAGCGGACTGTCGATCGCGCGGACCAGGAGCTCATCTCCGTGCGCGTCGTCGCGCGGGCGGGCGATTGGCCTCGACTGCCGGCCGAGATGGAGCGGAGAACATCCGGCCGATCCGCTCCCCCCTTCGTCTGAGGGATCGGCCAGCTCGGGCAGGCATCTGCGACGAAGGGTTGTTCGGATGCATCGGATCCCCCGGATCATTCGGATCGCTCCGAAGGCTGTTGAACAGGAACGGCTTACATGAATACGGGTTCTCGAGTGTGCAAGTGAAGCGCTCCCTGGCGTCTCCCTTTCGAACCTCAGCCAGGAACTCGAAATGCGTTTCGCCTTGTTTGCCGTCATAGCGATCCTGTCCGCCCCAGCCGCGCTGGGGGCACAAGGAATCATCATCCCGCGACCGTGCTCGGAAGCTCGACCCTGTCCGGTTCCGGGCCCGGGCGTGATCCAGCGCACATCCAGCCAGGTGCGGGTGGAGCTCGCGGACCGCGTGCTTCGCTATCAGGTCACAGAGACCTTCCGCAACCGCGGTGGTCTGATCGGAGAAGCGGACTACATCTTCCCGATGCCCGCCGGCGCGGCGTTCGAGGCGCTCGAGCTCGAGATCGATGGCGAGCTCGTATCCGGCGAAACCATGCCGGCCGATCAGGCGCGACGCATCTACGAAGATATCGTTAGGCGGAACCGCGACCCCGCACTCGTGGAGTACATGGGGCGCGGCATGCTCCGTACGCGCATCTTCCCGATCCAGCCCGGCGAGGAGAAGCGCGTCGTGGTTCGCTTCCACTCGGTCGCCGAGCGCGAAGGCAGTGCGCTTCGCGTCGACTACCTCCGCGGAACCGGACCGCGCTCCCAGCCGCTTCCCATCCCGATGCCACACCCGGTGCCGCTCCCGGCGCCCATGCCGCGTCGCGGAATCGACGATGACGCTGCGCGAACCGGCGCTGCCCAGCAGCCCGGCAACCAGGAGTCCGGGAACCTCTTCACGCTCGTCTACGCGAACCGCGACGACTTTGGCAATCCCTACTCGCCGACCCACGAGCTGCGCGTCAACGACCGCGGCGGTGGGCGCGAAGTGACCGCGTCCGGCGATGCGCCGCAGGTAACGATCCTGCTCCCGCTGCGCCGCACGAATGCCGCATCCGTAACGGTTTTGCCGTATGCCCCGGATGCCGAGGACGGCTTCGCGCTCATCACCGTGACGCCTCCAGCCGTTTCGCCGCGCACCACGCCACGCGACCTGACCTTCGTTGTGGACGTCTCGGGCTCCATGCGAGGCCAGAAGTTGGAGCAGGCTCGCGCCGCGGGCCGCCAGATGCTCGGGTCGCTCGGGCCGCAGGATCGGTTCCGCATCATCGACTTCTCCACCGACGTGCGAACGTTCGCGAACGGATTCACGACTGCGACGCGCAGCAACATCGATGAAGCGATCCGCTACCTCGATGATCTCCGTCCGGACGGGTCGACCAATATCTCCGGCGCGCTCGAGGAAGCCCTCGAGACGTCGGTCGATGACTCGCGCATGCCGATCGTGTTCTTCGTGACCGACGGCGAGCCGACAGTAGGCGAGCGCAACGCCGACCGCATCGCGGCGCTCGCGTCGCGTCTGCGCGGTCGTGCTCGCGTGTTCACGTTCGGCGTCGGCAGCGACGTCAATGCGGCGCTCGTCGAACAGCTCGCGGTCGACGGTCGCGGGACTGCCCAGTTCGTGCGGCCCGACGAGTCGGTCGAGCGCGCGGTGTCCCTCGTCGCGTCGCGCATAACGAGTCCGGTCGTTACGGACGTCCGCGTTCGCGCGGAAGGCGTTCGTCTGACGAAGATGCATCCCGCGCTCCCGGCCGACATCTTCGCCGGCCAGGACCTGGTCCTGTTCGCCCGCTTCGACGGGGACGGCGAGGGTCGCATCATCGTCGAGGGCCGAACCGCCGCCGGGCCCGTGACGTGGACCGAGCGCGTTCGGTTCCCCGAGCGCGAGCGTCGAAACAGCTTCGTGGCCAGGTTGTGGGCGGCGCAGCGCGCGGGATGGCTGTCCGCCGAGCGGCGGCGCAACGGCCCATCGCCCGAGCTCGACGCAGAGCTGCGCGACCTGGGCACTCGTTATGGAATTCCGACCGAGCTGTCGTCGTATCTCGTGCTGGAGCCTGGCATGCAGGTGCCTGGCGAGCGACGCCTCGGAAGCGCGAACGCGCGCCTCGAGGAAGTCGTCGTCACTGGTGCTGCCGCCGCCCCGGTTTACGGTGGCCAGGCTGGCAATGGCCCGATCGCTATCCGTACGAAACCGGCGCCAGCGGACAAGAAGCGCGATGAGTTCGAGTTGGCCAAGGCGGCCTCGGCTCAGCGCGCCGCGACGACCCTGTCGGCGGTCGACTCCGTCAGCGCAGATTACGCGGGTAGTGCGGTGCGTCGAGTCGGGACGCGTACCTTCAGCCTTACTGGGACCACATGGACCGACTCGCGCTACACGTCCACCATGCGGACGGTGCGCGTGAAGCCGTACTCGGCAGCGTACTTTGCGCTGCTCGAGCGACTCGATGACCTGCGTGCTCCGTTCGCTCTCATGGGCCGGGACGGCACGCCGGGCGTCATTGTCGCTGGACGCACGGTCGCGGTCGCGGTTGCCGCCGATGGCGCCGAGACGCTCGATGCGCGAGACATTGCGGCGGTCGAGGCGGGCTGGTGAGCGCGGTGCTCATCAGGCCGACCCGGCGCCGGAGCAAAGGTCGGTGAGCGCGTGAAGGACGAAGACGTCGAGCGACTGTTTCGCACCTATAACGCCGCGCTCGTGCGGTACTTGACCCGGCGTCTCGGAGACCGAGACTGGGCCGAAGAGGTCGCGCAGGAGACCTTCCTGCGCGCCCTCCGGCAGGATTCGCTCTCGAGCGAACGCTCATGGCTGTTCGCTGTTGCCACGAATCTCGTGCGCGACGAAGCGCGCAAGGACGAGCGGCGGCGTCGGCACCTCGCGATTCTCGCCGAGGAAGAGCGGGCGCGAGAGGAGGAGGAACCCGAACCGACGACGCTCGAGCGGGCACAGGAAGCCGCGCTCGCGCGGAAGGCGGTTGATTCGCTCGCGGAGCGTGACCGGCTGGCGCTGCTCATGCGCGAGGAAGGACTGGACTACACGGAGATCGCGGAGGCCCTGGGATTATCGGTGGGCTCCATTGGAACGACGCTCGCGCGCGCTCGGCGGCGGCTTGCCGAGACGTATGAGGCGATGCAGGCCGAGCAGCGGCGCGGCGTAGCGGGAGGAGGAAATGCAGCATCTTGACGAGGGAACGATCCACGCGTGGCTCGACGGGCAGCTGCCTGGAGAGGAGGCGCTTGCGGTTGAAGGACACGTCGCTGAGTGCCGGCAGTGTGCCGACGCGGTGGCGGAGGCGCGCGGACTGATCGCTGCCTCGTCGCGGATCCTCACGGCGCTGGACAGCGTTCCTCGGGAGGTCGTACCGAACCAGCCGTCGTTTCGCGCGGAGATAGATGCCGCGAGAGCTGAAGCCGTTGCCGACGCCGCGGCGGATGCACTTGTCCCGTTGGAGTTGGCGGCGAGGCGTCCGCGGCGCCGGTGGTTCAACGGAGCGTCGTTGGCAGCAGCGGCTGCGATCGTTGTGGGGATCGGTACCGTCACCGTGATGCAGCGGAGTGGGCGAGACATCGCCTTCCTCGCGTCCAAGCGGGAGAGCCCTGCCAGTGCGACAGCCGGTCGGTCTGTGGATTCGGCGGTGTCCGTTGCTGCCCTTCGGGCGTCTGCGCCCGCGGCACCGTCGGCTGGCACGTCGTTAGGCAACGCGAGTGGCGCGGCCGCCGAGCGGCAGGTTGGCGCGGCCCCGTTGACCGTGAGAGACGTGCGCGCTAACCCGAACGAGGTGGCAAGCCGCGCCGCGAGCGACAGCGGCATCGAGTCCGTGAAGGTGCTGAAGGAGAGCGAGTCACGGGCACTGTATGGTACTCCCGCGGGCAACTCGCCCATTGCGATACGATCGGTGCCGCAGCGTACCGACACGACAGCGAACAAGCCGGTTGACCAGCTTGCCAAGGACGCGAAGCAGGAAGTGCAGGTCGCGCAGCAACCACCCCAGGCCGGGAACCAGCGAATTCAGGTGGAGGTGCCGCGCCGCGAGCCGCTCGGCGCCACGATCGCCAAGCCGGATACCGCGCGCGTCGATCGACCGCAGCAGGTTGCCGCGGATGCTGCCAAAGGGGTTGCCGCTGGCGTCGTCAAAGGCCGCGTGACCGATGCCAACAACGTTGGCCTGTCGGACGTCACGGTCAGCGTTGCGGGAACGAACAC
>Ga0075423_10004396_pt1 | contig 13087 bp, 13 predicted proteins | sample SoiMethybrSBSTD2_FD_80114 | JGI IMG/M metagenome (GOLD analysis project Ga0075423, IMG submission 80114) | Bulk soil microbial communities from a Populus tree surrounding site in Tennessee, USA - Soil MetaG P. TD hybrid SBSTD2 | ecosystem: Environmental > Terrestrial > Soil > Tree plantation...
AGTCCGGGAAAAGCGTAATTACCGGAAGGCGATAACGAACGGAAAGCTCAGCCAACATCTGTACATTTGCCGAGATTAGGGGAGACCCCAACATCACCATCGCGTCGACTACGCCGTGGGCGGCCGAGAAAGCTCCTTCGAAATCGGAGGGTCGCCGCACCTCCAACGTCACTAATTGGATATTTAACGATCCAGCCACCTTCTTGACTGACTCGACTTGGACAGGCCCGGTAACCGGGTCCCACAGCACTGCCATCCGAGAAAGCTTGGGATTGCTTTCGCGGAGCAGTTCTATCCACTTCGTCGTGAAGTCGGGAAAGTCGAGAAACACGCCAGTGACGTTACTCCCCGGACGCCCCAGACTAGCTGCCACACCACTGGCCACAGGGTCTGTTTCTAGATCGAGTGCAACAATCGGAATGGTTCGGGTCGCCGCGCGAGCTATGTGTAAGACCGGAGGACCATTCGCGATGATCACGTTTACATTCTTCCCAATTAATTCTTCGACCAGCGCGGCAATACGAGCCGGATCGCCGTCGGCAGTTCGAGCCACAAGTTCGACCTGTACCGGGGGAGCATAGCCGGACACACGCAGCCCGCTCATTATTGCGTCGATACGGGAAGCTGCCACCTCTTTGGAACCCGGGTAGACAAAGCCTACCTTGGGGACAGTTTCCGAAGTCTGTTGGGCACGCGCGGAGAGCGGCCAAACAGCGACGACGCCACAAAAAGCTGTAAGAAACTCGCGCCGTTTCATCTTGCCCCCATAAAGGCATCGTAGCGACTTGAATTGGGATATTGGAAGGGCTCAGTGATGTCCGCATTGGGTCATAAGCAGACATATGCGCTGCAATAAGCGATGTCCGCTTTACCCCCAATAGCGACCGCGAAAGCGGACTTCGGCAACCGGTCATGTCTGCTTTACCCCCATGTGCGGACATGTGCGGTGCAATTTGGGATGTCCGCTTTGGGCCAATAGCGGACATTCACGGGTCAGTTGGCGAAGTTTTACAGTTACCGCGATGAAAGCACCACGACCCTCGCACCGAGCGGCGTGCGCTGGTAGAGGTCAATGACGTCTTGGTTGATCATGCGGATGCAGCCGCAGGAGACACTCCTACCGATGGTCCACGGTTCGACCGTGCCGTGGATGCGGTAGAGTGTATCCTTGTTGCCCTGCCAGAGGTACATGGCGAGAACCGAGCGGATTGCGTGGGCCGCCCGGTACACCGACGCCGCTTTGCAATGCGCTCAGCTGCCGCCTCAGCTCGGGTTGGCGTTCAATCATCTCCTGTGGCGGATACCAGTCCGGCCATTCCTGCTTGTCGTGGATGGTCGCTACCCCCGACCACCCAAAGCCTTGGCGTCCTACACCGACACCGTATCGGAGCGCGCGTCCATCACCTTGGACTAGATAAAGGAAGTGATTTTGCGGATCGATAACAATCGTGCCGGGCGGTTCGTGCGTGGGGTAAATGACGGCCGTGCGAAGATATGCCGGATTTATGTCGGACAATCTTACTGCCGGGATGGGAAAGGGGTAGGCGCGGGTTCTGGACTACTCCTCCATGTACCCCGCAACGAAGGCGTCAAACTCTTCTTGTGTCGTGCAATATTTTTCTTGCCCAATGCTAGGCAGCAATTGGCAGAACTGAGGGTTGCCCGACGTAAAGAGTGCGTAATCGCGACGTTCAAAGGCGTCAGACAAATTTTTTAGCGTGTATATCTTGTCTCCGAACATCATCGTTCGCGTCGTCATTAAGAAACATCTATTCATTTTTGCATTGTAGTGGCTTTGGTAGTCGAAGGACACTGTACGGTATGGCAGACCCACTTGCTTATTTTCCAACTCCCATTTGTTATTGTCTTCGCGGGCCGTAACCCGCGCCTGCGCCGCGCATTGTGCTTGTTGGGAGAGTGATTGTGCGAGCGCACCACTAACAAAAGTGCCGACGAGAATAAGAAGTAGAAGTGTTCGCATTTGCCTCCCCCAAGCGCACTAGGGACCGCCGGGGCGACCGGCACCCTGTAAATAATTACTCAAACGGCGACCGTTAAGGATGCCTCTGCCTTGGCTCCGGCTTGCGCCAGTCCCCGAGGCTGATGCTCCTCCCAGAGCGAGGCAACAGCTCAACCCCGAGACGACCGGTACTTCCCGCTGTCCTATGTCCGCAACGGAACTTCTTAGCGTTAGGCGGATTAGGCGTTACTGCTGCCAGCTCTCACCCCTGTGAGTTGGCATATCTTGGTCACTGGGCTGCCCCCGTTTGGCAGCCCTTCTTTTTTAGGCCTATAACGACGGCATGGTATTGCGTAGTTACGGTCGCGGCAGGCCATTAAACGCGCCCGCTGCTTTCATCCATCCGTGCCAGCCAATCATCGCCAAGCAGCCGCCTAGCGGACCTAACTGGGCGCACGAACTGAAGCACGACGGCTACCGGCTACAGATTCACGTCCGCGACGGCCGGGTACGGCCTTTACACCATCAATGGTGCGAACTGGTCCAATCGCTACCCGCTGATTATCGAGGGAGCAGCTCGCATCCAGTGTTCAGCAATTATGGACGCCGAGGTGGTGTGGCTGGATTCGGATGGGATGGCCGTTTTCGATGCCCTGCATAGTCGGGTCAATGCTGCCCACGCGCCGGATCGCCACGCTGAACGACGACGGAAACTCAGGCAGTTCAATCGCTACCCCGAGCAAGCTGCATAAGCGCCATCGCGGAGGCGCGAACAATCTGTTAGAGCCGCCGGGCGGTACTCCTCCGGTGACCCTTCCTTGGCGGTAGCCTTTTCTCAAACTGGCCGGCGTGTCCCCTGTGCCGCCCGCACTTGTCGCAGGCCCGCGCCGAGTAACATCAACAAATGTGGATTAGCGCCAAAGAGCTCATGTTCATAACTCAATTCCATCCCTAGTCCTCGTTCGCTAGAGCACACGCTGCCTGTGTCAGGGCGGGGGGAGATGTTGAAAAACCGCTGAACGATGCGCGGCAACGCCGTTTCAGCTAAAAATCCAGAATTTTCCTAAAGCCCTGCAAATTTCATGGCAGGAATATATGCTATGATCGAGAGACCATGAAACAGCGCGGACGAAAATCAGCAGCAAACCTTGCGACGCTAATTGACGTGACCGGCACGCCACCAAGGCTGACCACACCGGCAGGCTTGGCCAAGGATGAACGATCACTGTTCGATTTCATTGTCGATGCGTCGCCGCCCCATCATTTTACTGGTAGCGATCAACCGTTGCTTGTGAGTTACGTGCAGGCCTGCCTGATGGCACGCAGCGCAGCCAAGACCCCGGCAAAGATTGCGATATTTGAGCGTGTTGTCAGGCTGCAGGCGATGCTGGCGACCAAGCTGAGGCTGTCACCGCAGACACGGCTCGATCCGAAAACGCTGGCCCGGCACTACGCCAATTTCGATCCGAACGCGCCGACTCCGTGGGCGTGGGAGGAGAGAGACGACGATGCGGCATAGAGATGATGAGACACGCGGCGAGCACCATGTGCATTGGATTGAAGAGTATTGCCTGTATCCCAGTGGTCCCGACAAAGGAAAACGGGTCGTGCTGACGCCAGCGCAGCGTGCTGTGATCTATTCGATCTATGACCATCCGGACGGCCCGCAACAGTTGCCGGTCACTGGTCCGCTGGCGGCATATCTGGCCCTGCTGCATGTCTGTGGCCCCGAAGGAAAGCAACACGACTTTCGACCGGATGTGAGCAGCGACATTTTCACGGTCTGGGGTGCGGTCAGTCCCGAACTTCGCCAGGTGCTAAAGCTAGACGCCGGGACCGTCGTCTGCCCCGCGTTAGGGACACGTTATCCGGTGGCCGCATGATCTCGTTGTCGGATGATCAATTGCAGACCGTGATGACTACGGCCAGCGCATTGGAGCCGGAAAAACGCGACACGTATTTGCGACGGGTCGCTGCGTTGCTGATGCCTTATCACCGTCCCACCGACGACGATGTTGCTGACGCGGCAGCGAAGGCCTTGCGGAGTCTGTGCGTGGTCACGACGGCGGCTTAAGATTTCCCCGGCGAACCGCGGGTCGCCAACGCGCTGCGGTTTTGTGGCGGATCGTTCAACTATTTTTCCGCTGGCGTTCGGTTATCAGCCGCCTGCCGCTGGTCACGTTCAGCAAGTCTAGCCTTGGCATCGTCCCTGCTGACGCCACGATCAAAGCGAACGATCACGGCGGCTCCCTTGCGTGGCTTTCGTGACATGACGCTGCCCAGAAAGAGGCAGGCAGGCTAGGCCGCCTAGCTGGCGCTGATCAAGCTGGACCGTAAAGAGTCGCTCTGGAGCGACTCTTCCTGGTCCTGGGCTCGGAAGTGGTTCGGCGATCGTGGGATCTCCGTCATGCCGAGCCGCTCGGCGCCAATAGCAGGCCCGCCAGCCGCCCTAGGAAGCCCGCTGGTGCGCCGGGACAACAAATTCCGTCATTGTTACCCGTAGTGTTACCCGGCGGCGGCTAGCAACAGGCCGGGAGGCTCTAACTCGTTGAAATATTGGCGCGCCGAAAGGGATTCGAACCCCTGACCCCCAGATTCGAAGTCTGGTGCTCTATCCAGCTGAGCTACCGGCGCTTGGGATGAGTGATACCAGCTAGCATCCGCTTTGCGTAAAAAACGGACCTTCGTCAATGCCTTTGACGATGCGCCGGCGGTCAACTGCAGAGCTTTTATTGGCCTTTCAGCAGCAGCCTCTGAACCGACCCTTCCCAATGGCGTAGCGGGCCTGTTGGCGTTCGCGGAAGAACTCCACATACGTCATGATGGGCTGATCGGGATGGTTAGCCCGCCGATGCGCGACATATGTCTCGTAATCCGGAACGCCGATCATCAGGCGCGCCGCGCGCGTGCCCCAATAACCGGCGGCCCGCACGGCACTTGCAGACTGGTCGAACAATTCCTGCAGATCAGGCATGGCGACCTCCCACCGCTGCTCCGGCGAATCCGATTTCCATTGCGGTCGGCTGCGGATTGCCCAGTGCCCTGCGGATACTGATCAGGCCATAGATCACGGTGGAAACGACCACCAGCACGAACACAGCCGCAAGTGTGGCATCGATGTAGTCGTTGAACACGATCCGTCTCATCTCGCCGAGCGTTTTTGCGGGTGCCAGTAACTGACCCGCTGCCAGAGCATCGCCGTATTTGAGCGCGTGGCTGATGAACCCCACGTTTGGATCGGGGCTGAGCACCTTTTCGAGCCCCGCGGTGATCGTGCAGACCACGAGCCATGTCGCGGGCACGATGGTCACCCATGCGAACCGCTCGCGTTTCATCTTGAAGAGGACGACCGTACACACCGTCAACGCGATTGCCGCCAGCATCTGGTTGGCGGTCCCAAACAGAGGCCATAGCGTCCAGATGCCGCCCAATGGATCGATCACGCCGACGTAGAGAAAGTAGCCCCACATCGCGCAAGAAAGCGCCGAACCGATGAGGTTATTCGTCCACGATGTCGTCTCTTTGAAAGCTGGAACCGCGTTGCCGACGAGATCCTGAATCATAAACCGGAGCACGCGCGTTCCGGCATCGACCGTCGTAAGGATGAAAAGGGCCTCGAACAGGATTGCAAAGTGATACCAGATGCCCATCAGGGTCCGGCCGCCAAGGTACGACGAGAGGATTTCGGCCATGCCGACGGCGAGCGTTGGTGCGCCGCCGGTGCGCGACATGATGGAATTCTCTCCGACGTCCTTCGCCACCTGGGTGATCTCGTCCGGGGTCACCACAAATCCCCATGACGAGATGACTTGTGCGGCTTGCTCGGCCGTGGTGCCGATCAGTCCCGCCCCGCTGTTCATTGCAAAATAGACGCCGGGATGGATGATGCTCGCGCCGATCATCGCCATTATGGCGACGAACGATTCCATCAACATTCCGCCGTAGCCGATAAATGCGATCTGGCTTTCGTTCTCGATCATCTTCGGTGTTGTCCCTGACGCAATGAGCGAGTGCCATCCGGAAACGGCGCCGCACGCGATGGTAATGAAGAGGAACGGGAACACAGTGCCAGACCAAACAGGTCCGCTGCCGTCGATGAACTTGGTGACGGCGGGCATCTGGAGATCGGGACGAACGATGATGATGCCAATGGCCAGGAGCAGGATGGTGCCGATCTTCAGGAATGTCGAAAGATAATCGCGCGGGGCCAGAAGCAACCAGACCGGCAGCACGGATGCGACGAAGCCGTAGCCGATGATGATCAGCGCGAGTGTCTCCCCCTTTAGATCGAAATAGGCAGCGAGCGCAGGCGTCTCGGACACCGTCTTGCCATAGATCAGCGCTGCGAGAAGCAACACGCAGCCGAGGAGCGACATTTCCCCGATCCGGCCCGGGCGGATGAACTGATTATAGACGCCCATTAGAAGCGCGATCGGAATCGTGCAGAACACCGCGAACGTTCCCCACGGACTACCGATCAATGCCTTGACTACAACAAGGGCAAGGACTGCAAGGACGATGACGCAAATCAGAAGAATGCCAATGCCGGTGATCGTGCCCGCCACAGGCCCCATTTCCCCACGCACGATGTCGCCGAGCGAGCGACCATCGCGGCGGGTCGAGAGAAACAGCACGGTCATGTCCTGGACCGCACCGGCAAACACCGCGCCGGCGAGAATCCAGAGCGTGCCCGGCAGATAGCCCATTTGCGCCGCAAGCACTGGACCAACCAACGGACCCGCGCCGGCGATCGCCGCGAAATGATGGCCGTAAAGCACGTACTTATTGGTCGGAACGTAATCGAGACCGTCATTGTGGCGAACGGCAGGCGTCGGTCGCGCGCCATCGACCCCGAGCGCCCGGTTGGCGACGAACAACCCATAAAACCGATAGGCGATTAAGTAGATGCAAATCGCGGCGATGACGAGCCACGCGGCGTTGACCGCTTCACCTCGATTTAGCGCCACGATGGCGAATGCGACAGCACCTAGAAGGGCAACCGCGATCCATAAGACCTTCGTCTGCCGGGCGCTTGAATTGTTGACGATACTCATGGGACGTTCTCCTGCACTGCAGGCAACCCCCCAAACCAAGTTTCATCCTCGCGCCGACCTTGATCAAGACAAAAAGCGAAGCGGCCAAAAAAATTTACATCACCACAACGTCGAGGAGGCTTGGCGTACCGCGTGCTCGCACTTCTTTTCGACCGCGTCAGAGCGGGCCACTGGGAACGACGGTATAGAAAATCGCGCCGACGTTGTGATGGGTCAGGCGGGAAGGCCAAGAAAGCATTCGTTCAGGGAACAACAGCGAGACGTGGCGCGCCCGAAGAGATTCGAACTCCTGACCCCCAGATTCGTAGTCGTGTGGTTGGCGCCACCAAGGCCGGCCACTCACCCCTGAAAACAGCGAACAGGTCCCCATTTCCTCGCGACTTCTGTGGGTTTGTCCAACATTGTCCTAGACAGTGTCGGACACGTCAAGACATACTACTGATGTTACCCCGCCGTTACCCGGACAGGAGCACCAGATGCCGCGCGCGCTCACTACACGCACCCTGGAGACGCTCAAGCCCGGTCCCAATCGTCGGGAAATTGCCGACCGGCTCATGCCCGGCCTTTACCTGGTGCTGCAGCCATCCGGTGCGAAGTCTTGGGCCGTACGCTACCGACATGCCGGTACACCGCGAAAACACACGCTCGGCTCCTATCCAGCCATCGATCTGAAATCCGCCCGCCATCTTGCCGGCAAGGCGTTGCGCACGGTCGCCGAAGGCCGTGACCCCGGCCACGAGAGGACGCAGCAACGCGCCGCGCCCAACTCGGTCGCAATGGTGGCGGCTCAATTCATCGAGCGGCATTGCAAACGATCCAACCGCCCGCGCACCGCCCGCGAGACCCAACGACTCCTCGACCTGCACGTTTTGCCCCGCTGGCGTGGCCGCCTGCTGCGCGACATCACCCGCCGCGACGTCCTTGATCTGCTCGACCGCGTTGTCGACACCGGCAAGCCGATCGCGGCCAACCGTGTATTTTCCGCCGTCCGCAAGATGTTCAACTGGGCCCTTGAGCGCGACATCCTAGCGGCTTCGCCATGCGCTGGCGTGAAGCCGCCCTCAGCCGAGCGATCGCGTGATCGAGTCCTTAACGACGACGAATTGCGTCGCGTGTGGCGGGCCGCCGACAAGATCGGCGGGCCATTCGGGGCGTTGCTGAAGTTGCTGACCCTGACCGGTCAGAGGCGAGACGAAGTCGCCCGGGCGCGCTGGTCGGAAATTGATCTGGATGGCCGCCTGTGGACGCTGGCACCCGAGCGGGTGAAAAACAACCAGCCGCACGAAGTGCCGCTCAGTGAACCAGCGATTGCGATCCTATCGGCATTGCCGCGCATCACGGGTGCTGGCTTCGTGCTCACGACGAACGGCGATGCGCCATCGAGCAATTACGCAAAGAACAAGCGCCGATTGGACGCCTTGCTGCCGCAGGAGATGCCGCCGTTTCGGCTGCACGATATCCGCCGCAGCGTGGCGTCCGGCATGGCGCGACTTGGGATCAATCTACCGGTGATCGAGAAGGTGCTGGGTCATGCCTCCGGCAGCTTTGCCGGCATTGTCGGAGTTTATCAAAAGCACAGTTTCGCCGACGAGAAACGCAACGCCCTGAATGCCTGGGGCGCGTTCGTTGCCGATCTTGTTTCCGATCGTCCGCGCCGGAACGTCGTCCGCCTGCACAAGGGCGGCGGGCATGCGTAGGCGCATCCGTGAGAGTATGGTGCAGTTCGCCAAGGAAATCGGTGCCATCCATGGAAAGCGCGCGGATTGGTACGCGGTTGCCGAACACTTGGCTGAAACGTACGCGCCGCACCTGTTGGGCGATCTTCCGGCGAGCCTTCCCGCACATCGTCCACGAGGAAACTGGTTTTGGCTGGCCCGTGATGTCGGGTTGGTCAGGCAGCAAGAAAACTGCACGGTCAAAAAAGCTTGCTGGCTGCTGGCAAAAGGCAAAGCCTTTCCGAATGTCGTCACCCTCCAAACAGGTGTATCGGCACGAATGCAGGCCGGCAAATGGAGGGGGATGAAACCCAGGACGCTCGAGCAACGCTATTACGAATGGGTCCGGGAGTGGAAAGAAATCAGCGCCGAGGCGCAACGCACTGAAGCACCCATGACGCTGGTAAGCGTGCGTTCAATCACCGCTACCGTGCGTGCAAGGCATCAAAAGCAAAAATAATCCGACTACGGTAACTCCGGAACGCTGTTACCGTAGTCGCAAATGGCGGATCTGTCGTGACAGTTATCACGACGGGAGACCCGCCATGCCTGATCCGACGAAAAATCCGCAGCAGCAGTTGGAGACGTACCGCAAGTACGCGGAACGCCACGATGTTAGCACCCGCACGCTGGACCGCTGGGTTGAGGACGACATCCTGCAGGAGCCGGTTCGCATTAAGGGCAGAAAATACTTGCCCCGCGACGCCGAGCCGCGCCGTGGCTAAACCGTGCTCGATAGAAGCACGAACCGCCGCGCTGGCGACGCGGCGGCCCGATCCCGTTCTAGCTGTCGCCATGATCCGTGCAGCCCTAGCACTCGCCAGGAAAGGGATGGCCGTATTCCCATGCAGGCCGCGAGACAAGCGGCCTGCGACGGCTGATGGCCTGAAGTCTGCCACTGTCGATCCGGAAACCATCAAGGCGTGGTGGACGGAAGCACCCGACAGCAACCTCGCCATCGCAACCGGCGCCATATCCGGAATATTTGTAATCGACATCGACGGGGCGGACGCCGAGCTCGAGCTGCGGAAGCTTGAGGCAGCGCATGGCGCACTGCCGGCAACCGTCGAGGCCATCACCGCCCGCGGACGGCATTGCTATTTCCGGATGCCAGACGCCGACGTGCGGAGCTCTGCCGGCAAGATCGCTCAGGGCATCGATGCGCGCGCCAACGGCGGCTACGTGCTGGCGCCGCCGAGCACGCACCCCAGCGGCAAGCGCTACGCGTGGTCCGTCGACAGCGCCAACGCATTCGCCGCGGCGCCGGACTGGCTCCTTGCAAGGATCGCCGAGCGCAAGAACGGCAACGGCAGATTGCCGGCACCGCCGTCCGAGTGGCGCGCATTGGTGACGGACGGCGTGGACGAGGGGCAGCGCGACTGCGCGGCGGCCAAGCTGGCCGGGTATTTACTGCGCCGGCGTACCGACTCGCTTGTGGTGCTTGAAATCGTGCGGCTGTGGAACGCGGCGCGGTGCCGGCCGCCGCTCCCGGACGCAGACATTGAGCGCGTCGTCGACAGCATCTCGGCGAAAGAACTGAAGCGGCGGGGCGCGCAATGATGGACAACATCCTCAAGCTTGCCGAGCTCCAGGAGCGCGGGACGCTCAGACCCGATTCCGAAGATGCGCTGGCACTGATCTTCGCTGAGCGATACGCCGGCGAGCTTCGCTACGTGCATATGTGGGGCAAATGGCTTCGCTACGATGGCACATGCTGGCACCACGACGACACGCTGCACGTCTTCGACCGGGTGCGCGACATCTGCCGCGAAGCCGCGCGCCTGTCCGGCAAGTCCTCCACCGTAACGCCGTCGGCGAAGACCGTTGCAGCCGTCGAGAAGCTGGCGCGCAGCGACCGGCGCTTAGCCGCGACGACAGTGCAATGGGACGCGCAACCGTGGCTGCTGACGACAGACGGCGCCACCATTGATCTGCGCACCGGGTCAGACCGCCCGCCCGAAGCAAGCGACTACATCACCAAGCGGACGACTTGCGGAGCTGCACCGCCCGGGGCACCGCACCCGCTATTCTCGGCATTCTTGGATCGGATCACTGGCAGCGACAGGGAGCTGCAACAATTCCTGCAGCGCTATACCGGATACTGCTTAAGCGGCATCACAACTGAGCACGTCTTCGTCTTCGGATACGGCACGGGCGCTAACGGCAAGGGGACATTTCTCAACACGGTCCAAAGCATCTTCGGCAATTACGCAACCACGGCGCACGTCTCAACGTTCATGGCGTCACGCACCGAGCAGCACCCCACCGACCTGGCGAAGCTTGCCGGTGCGCGCCTTGTCGTAGCGCAGGAGACACAAAAAGGACGACGGTGGGACGAGATAAAGGTAAAAGCGATCACTGGCGGCGACACGATCTCCGCTCGCTTCATGCGCCAGGACTTCTTCGACTTCGTGCCGACATTCAAGATCTTCGTTACCGGCAATTACAGGCCCACATTGTCGGCCGTCGATGAGGCCATGCATCGGCGGCTTTTGCTCGTGCCGTTCAACGTGCAGATACCGAGGGGCGACCGCGATCCGAAGCTATTCGAGAAGCTGAAATCCGAGTGGCCCGCGATTCTGCGGTGGGCCATCGAAGGGTGCCTAGCTTGGCAAGCACTAGGCCTGGCCCCGCCGGCAAGTGTGCTCAAAGCGACGGAGGACTACTTCGTGGAACAGGATGTATTCGGGCAATGGCTGGGAGAGTGCACGACAAGCGGAAGATCGTCCGCCTTTACCAGGACAAAGGAGCTCTTCACGAGCTGGAAGACCTGGGCAGAAGAGCGGAACCTGAAAGCTGGAAGTGAAAAGGCTTTTTCGGAGCTGCTGGCCGCTACGACCGGCTTTGCCAAAAGGCGAAATAATGCGGGGCAATGGGGCTTTATCGGCTTAACCCTAAACCCTTACTGAAGGATCTGAAGGGTCTGCTTATTATAGGCGTTACGCGCGCGCGAACGGGGATAATAGGAGAACCCTTCGGACCCTTCAGCAACCAGGCAATGGCTGGCCAAGGTCCTACGCGCGCGGTGAGCGCTCTCGCCTCACAGAGGCAAAAGGACCGAGGGTTAGGTCGCCGGCCCAAGGGGGAAAGTTGATGGCTAGAGGCTAAGTGCTTAGGCTCTCCGTCTGTGTCGCGTTAAGCGCGCGACGCCGACTTGTCTCATCGTGCCAGTGGGGGGGTATCATCGAAAAAAATGTGGCTGGGCGCTATGACCGCCCTGGGCCCCATTTGCGTATTTTTTCCTGATTTGTGTGTGCGCCCAAAAGCCTCAAGTCCGCTATAAAGACAAGTCATGAGAAGCAGGCACAAACCGCGAGCGAAGTTATCGCGAACCCCGGTGAAGGCCCTGCGAAACCGGAGGCGAGTCGTCAAGACACTTGCCGCACAGGGTTTCTCCGGCGACGTGATCGCTGCCAAACTGCAGCTCAATAAGAACCATCTGCGCGCTGAGCACGCGCTCGATCTGCACGCTGGCCGCGAAATTAAACGGGCCGAGAAAGCAGCAGCCGAGGCCGCCGAGCTATCCCGCAAAGAGCGCGAGCGCATCGAGATCATAACCGCCGCCTGGAATTCCGATTGGTACGATGCCGAGCTCGGCGAGTGCTTGCTGTTTCCTGACTGCAAAACTCTTGAAGAAGCGCTGGAGCAAAGCAAAAAGACCTGGAGATGAGGTGAACGCTAAAGATGGCCGAGCAATTATTTGAAGAAGCTCTGCCGAGGAGATCGCCGACACTATCCGGCAGCACGTTGCCGCTGCGACAAAACCGCTCCGTGCTCGGATCGAAGAACTTGAAAGGTGCGTCAAACAGCCCGCGGCGCGCCCGAGCGAAGTGAAAGCATGCGGTGTCTGGCTGCCAGAGCGCGAATACAACAGCGGCAATCTGACAGTTCACAATGGCTCGCTCTGGTGAAAAACGCAATCGACGTCGCGATTGGGGGTAAAGCGGACACGCCCTTTTGCATTGCGAATGTCCCCTTTTGACCCAAAGCGGACATCGAGGTCCTATTCAGTCTAGTCGTTTGGCTTGGTAGGATGTCTCGTCTTGAGCTTTGGGAACAAGCGATGAGACGGCGCGATTTCATAGGCCTGCTTGCTACCATCGCGTTATCCCCGCAGACGGTACTTGGCCAAGGTGCTCAAAAGCGACATGTCATCGCTTCGTTGTGGCTTCCTTCGAAAGATGCCCCCCTGACCGTGAGATACGTAAGACAATTTCTGACAGGCATGAGAGAACTGAGTTACGTGGAAGGTCGCGATTTTGAAATGGTTTACCGGTTTGCGGATTTCCATGCGGAGCGGTTGCCCCGACTTGCAGCAGAATTGGTTCAGCTCGATCCAGATGTCATCGTCGTACCGA
>Ga0075423_10004398_pt1 | contig 13081 bp, 7 predicted proteins | sample SoiMethybrSBSTD2_FD_80114 | JGI IMG/M metagenome (GOLD analysis project Ga0075423, IMG submission 80114) | Bulk soil microbial communities from a Populus tree surrounding site in Tennessee, USA - Soil MetaG P. TD hybrid SBSTD2 | ecosystem: Environmental > Terrestrial > Soil > Tree plantation...
CGCGCATTGAGCCATCGCCCGCGCGGGCAATCTCGCGAATCGCATCGTCGGCGATGGAAATCTTGTCCGCGTCGGCAATCAAACGCAGCCGCTCAGCAATTTTCACCGTGGCGATTGTGCGAAATTCGAAAAGCTGGCAACGCGAAGAGATGGTCTCCGGCACTTTATGCGCGTCAGTGGTCGCCATGATGAAGACGACACGCGGCGGTGGTTCCTCGATCGTCTTCAAGAGGGCATTGAACGCCGAGGGCGACAGCATATGCACTTCGTCAATGATGAAGACTTTGAAACGATCACGGGCCGGAGCAACCGCAATACTGTTAATGATGACCTCGCGCACATTGTCGACACCGGTGTTTGATGCGGCGTCGATCTCGAGTACGTCCATCGACCGGCCCTCGGCGATTTCGCGACACGACGCGCAGGCTGTGTCGTCAATCGGCGCGCATGGATACGCAGTCGGCTTTTGCGCTTTGTGACAATTCAGACCGCGCGCTACCAACCGCGCGGTCGTCGTCTTGCCGACGCCCCGCGCACCGGAAAAAAGATAGGCGTGATGAAGCCGATCGTTCTCCAACGAATTCTGGAGCGTACGCGTCAGCACTTCCTGACCCGTTACATCCTCAAATTTTTGTGGACGCCACTTGCGGGCGATAACTTGGTAAGACATGTAAATTGTGAATCGTAAATCGTAAATAGACTTGGAACGCGGAGACTCTATTTACGATTTAACATTTACGATTTACGAGCAGAGTCAGACTCCGGACTTACCCGCAACACACGCGGCTCTGGCTACCGTTGCTCCGTTCCCGGCCTGGCGGGGTTCACCGAACCTACGTTGTGCGGAGCCCGAAGTCTGATAAGAGCATTTTAGATTGCCGATTGCCGATTGTCGATTCACCGCGTTGCTCAATTTCGTACGGCTCTTTGTGCCTCGCTGATATCTCTATGATTCTGTAGTGGACAAGGGCGAAGCAGTAACTCAACCACAGAGGCACAGAGAATTAACAGAGGCACAGAGGAAATGCAACGACCTCATACGGCGGTTTTGCGATGCGCGAAGATGCGTAACAATCCGTTGATTGCGAGATGGAGCAAGATGTAAACGATGATCGCAATCACCAAAGGCAGCATCAGCGTGTGGCCGCTGTCGGTGCTTGGACTGGCAACGATTCCGCGGAACGGCCGATAGAATGGATCGGTCACGGCCACGATGAAACGGACAAAGCCAGCGCTGCTTCTCGCAGCCAGCAGAGCCAGCAGGAAGCGCATTCCCAACAGAGCATAAATCACGTAGAAGATGTAATCGACGACCTGCGAAACGCGCGCTGCGCCGCGCGCGCGTTCAACCTCGCGTTCGGTTTGTACGACTTCATCGACGGCCTTGGCGCGGAAGTCGCCAGCGACTTGGTCAATCGCCGCGGCCTGCGTCGGTTTTGCTGCGGCGCGTTCGGCGATTTCCGCCTGCACTTCGCCTTCGACCGTTGATTTGACAGATCCGTGTTGACCGGCGCGACGCGCCTCCTCAGCGGCTAACTTGTTGTCTTCCATTTTTTCTCCCGCCCTTTCAATGGTCTCGATAGGGCTTGCCTTGCATGTACAGTTTTAATCTTTCACGTGCTTTATCCGACTCAGCTTGGGGCAACTGAGACGAGGAGAGAGCCTTATTCTCCCACTTGATTGCTTCGCCGAAATTGCCAGCTTCTGCGTACGCTGCCGCTAGAGTATCAAGAATACCGGGGTCCTCGTACTTAGAGAGTTCAGCAGCCTTCAGAGCATATTCGACGGCCTTCGCTCCGTTCCGCATTGCCTCGGCTGCGTTGGTGGCCCAGATCCAAGCCAAAGAATTGTAAGCGCGCGGGCTTGAGGGATTCAGTTCAGTAACTTTCTTGTAGTCTGCAATAGCGGCCGAAACGTCGCCCTTTGTCTCTTCGGTTTTTGCGCGATTGTAGTAAGCCCGCGCGGGGATTGGACTAATGTCGATAGCCTTCGAAAAGTCAGCGATTGCTCCATCAAGATCGCCTTTAGATCTCTTTGCCAGGCCCCGGTTGTTGTAGGCCATTGCAAAACGAGGATCGATTTCAATCGTTTTTGAGAAATCTGTAATTGCTTCCTCGAATTCACGCTGATCCAAGTGGACGTTACCGCGGTTATAGTAAGCAAGCGTCTGTCTCGGATTGATTGCGATCGCTTGCGAAAAATCAGAGATCGCATCCCCATAATTCCGTCTTTGCGCCCGCACGATGCCTCGATTTGTATAAGCGTCCGCGAAACGAGCGTCGATTTCGATCGCTTTTGTATAGTCCGCGACTGCTTGATCGAAATCTTGCTTCTCCTTAAAGGCTTCAGCCCGATTGAAATAACTCGATGCTGCGCGCGGATTGATCTCGATAGCCTTGTTATAATCTGCGATTGCCTCGTCTAAACGGCCTTTCGTCTGCAGATCGTTGCCTCGATTGTGATAGGCATCTTCGTACCGAGGATCAATTTCAATCGCCTTGGAATAATCTGCTATGGCGCTGTCGACCTGATCCTTCTCATCGTACGCCAAACCACGATTGAAGTATGTCTCGGCATTGCGCGGTTCCAATTCAATAGCCGCCCCATAGTCGCTGATGGCGGCGTCGTGCTGGCCCTTCTTCTCGAGTGCGAAACCGCGCGCCGCGTACGCCTTCGCATTCCGCGGTTCGATCTCGATGACTTTAGTGTAATCAGCTATTGCTCCGTCCAGATCACCTTTGGCCTCACGCAAGAAAGCTCGCCTAAGGTAGGCATCGCTGCGGCGCGGATCAATCTCAATCGCCCTGGTGTAGTCCGAGATGGCGCCTTCGACATCGCCCTTGCCATATTTAAAGTTGCCGCGATTTAGGTAATCTGCAGCAGAGTCGGGTGTCTGGCCGTAAACCGACGGAATCGGTAGAAGAAAAACAAGAAGGAGTAAATACCTGAGAAACTTCATGAGGGACACGTCACTGTGGATTTAGCCTAAGTACCGTTGAAGCCGGTGCGCAGGCGGCGAATGTTGGCGCCGGAATATTTTCCGGTGACTTTCACCGCTTCGAGCATCTTCTTCGCTTCGACAAGCGTTTTACCCGCGTAGACCGCCATGATTCTGTGTGTTTCACTGAGCATGCGCGGCTTGCGAGTACCTACTTCTTCATAGAAGAGATTTTCCGGATCGATACAGCGCGAACTGAAGACTTTGTTGTCAGGAAATAGTGCCTGCGCGGCGAGCCGATCAGACTCTGAGATGAATACATCGCAATTGTCGTCCTTTACAGCCGCGCTCTTAAGGATGACGGCGTAGAAGGGGACTGTATCGACGATCACCATGTTCTTATCGACCTGAAATGGCAAGTCGTTTGATTGAAAGGTAACGCTGGTTTTGCACGACACTTTTGGATTGCCGCAAATCGTGCCGCCGTGTCGAACCGGGCGATGCGATTGTGCCGCGGTGTTGATTGCGGTCAGCAGGATGCCCGCGATTATGAATTCCAGAGGCGCGTTCTGCTTCATCGGTTAGGCCCTCACAAACAAGATCACAGATCCGAAGTTGGGGATCAGGTTTAGAGAATGCGGCTGATCTCTGACCTCTGCATTTTTATGGCGGAAAGGGTGGGATTCGAACCCACGGTGCGTTGCCGCACACAGCATTTCCAGTGCTGCCAGTTAAGCCACTCCTGCACCTTTCCGAAAAGCAAGGCAAAAGGCAAAAGTAAAAAGGTAAAAATTCGTCTCTACGTGTTTGCCTTTTACCTTTTTACTTTTTCCTTTGCTGTTATGGCGGAGAGGGTGGGATTCGAACCCACGGTGGCCGTAAAGCCACTCCGGTTTTCGAGACCGGTGCACTAATCCACTATGCGACCTCTCCGCGAATCAAGGCAAAAGGAGTAAAGAGGCACAACGCAAATGCGTCGTTACTTTTTTCTTCTACCTTTTTACTTTTGCCTTCTTCCTTTGAAGAAAGCCTGCATCAGCGCGCGACATTCCGACTCAAGAACGCCGCTGATCACTTCGACTCGATGATTCAACTGGCGCGCGTCGCAGATGTGAAAGTGAGAATCGACGGCGCCGGCTTTCTCGTCTCGTGCGCCGTAAACCAAAGTTGGCACGCGCGCCTGAATCAGTGCACCGGCGCACATGGCGCATGGTTCAATCGTCGAGTACATCACTGAGTTCGCGAGACGATAATTACCGAACTGCTGTGCGGCTTCGCGCAGCGCAACGATCTCAGCATGCGCGGTCGGATCACAGTCAGTGCGCGTGCGATTGCCGGCGACCGCAAGCACGACACCATCGGCCACGATGCAGGCTCCGACAGGCACTTCACCTGCCGCTTCTGCTTCGCGCGCGGCCCGGATTGCTTCGCCCATCCAACGCTCGTGCGACCGTTGCGTCTCTGCGATTACTTCATCTGCGACGGCTGAAAACATCTCTCAAACAGCAAAACGCAACTATACCTATTTCATGTTATTATCTTCAAGGCTGCCGCGGACTGTCCTACCCCCGCAAGTCAGGCTGAGATGCCAACGACAACCGAACCAACCCAACGAAATATTGGCACGCGCACAGACAGTATTCATGATTCCCAGATCACGACGCGTATGCCATCGCGCGGCTCAGCGCGCGACCCGTCGCTGACTGTGTCAGGCGAGAGGCCGGCGTCGCGATTACGTCCGGTTTCGGTCGACTCGCCGCACGAAACCATCACTCCCGATCGACAGAGAACATCACCGGTGGAGGTGGCTCGCCGCATGTCTTCGGCAGAGCTGACCACGGCGATGGTCCATTTCTATCGCGGTGAGGTGCAGCGATCCAACACGTGGCGCAATCGGCTGGACACGACGACCAATTGGGCAGTGTTGAGCGCCGGCGCGATGCTGTCATTTGCGTTCAGCTCGCCGGGGAGTCCGCACTTTGTCATCCCGATCGATTCGATACTTGTCGCGGTGTTTCTTCTGATGGAAGCGCGTCGTTATCGCTACTACGAAATTTGGGCCAGCCGCGTGCGCGTGATCGAGATGGGCTATTACGCGCCGATGCTCGCGCCCGACGATGTTCCGCGTGACAAAGAGTGGGCCTCGCATTTGGCATCGGATCTGCTGACGCCACATTTCACGATCAGCGTGTGGGAGGCGATTGGCCGGCGTTTGCGCCGCAACTATGTTTGGATTTTCGCGTTGTTGGCGTTGAGTTGGAACCTGAAGGTTTATCTGTATCCCGCGCCGGCGCCTAACTTCGAGGAATTTCTTAATCGCGCGACCGTCGGGCTGGTGCCGGGATGGATTGTTTTCATCGTGGGATTTTTATTCAACGCCGCGTTGTTTATTTTGGCGGTCGGCACATTGAAATTGCGGGAAGCAACCGGTGAAGTCTTGCCGCGACATGAGCTTTCACTTCATCCGCTGGCACGTGTCTCAAGCTGGACGCGCGCAGCGTCGTCTGTCCCGAAGGCCACCGTCCGTCGCGCCAAGCGTGCGCGCCAGCGTCTGCGAGGCACGACCGGCGACCTCAAGAAGATTGATGTGACCCAGACGCCGGATCGGCGCATTCACACTACCGAGTTGCCGAACAGAGCAGGGGGCAGAGGTCAGCACTCAGGAGCGAGAAGAACGCGGGAATTTACCGACGCTTGATCGAAGAAAGCAGTAGGCAGTAAGCAGAATGCAGTAGGCAGTAGCGTTTCCATACTTTCAGTTGTGCTGCCTTCTGCTCGCTGCTTTCTGCCTACTGTTTTCTATGGAAGTCAACGGACAAAGACTGTCGCTTGCTGAAGTGTCGGCAGTCGCGCGCGGTGCCGAACGCGTGTCACTCGCTGAGGCTGCGCGCGCGCGAATTGAAGCATCAAGGCGCGTGATTGAGCAGATCATCGCGGAAAACCGCACCGTTTACGGCGTCAACACCGGATTTGGAAAACTCTCTGATGTGCGGATCGATCCATCGCAGATTCGCGCGCTCCAGCTAAATCTAGTCCGAAGTCATTCATGTGGTTTGGGCGATCCGCTATCGATCGAAGAAGCGCGCGCGATGCTGCTGTTGCGCGCGAACGTTTTGGCGCTTGGCTACAGTGGGTGTCGTCCCATCGTTGTCGAGACTTTGATCGAGATGTTGAATCAACGCGTCACACCGGTGATTCCCGAAAAAGGTTCGGTCGGTGCGAGCGGCGATCTGGCGCCGCTGGCGCATCTCGCGCTTACCGCGATTGGCGAAGGCGAAGCTTTCCTGGAAAATCAAAGAATGCCAAGTGCCGACGCGCTCACACGCGCCGGCATCGCACCGTTACAGCTCGAAGCCAAAGAAGGCATCGCGTTATTGAACGGCACGCAGGCGATGGCGGCCGTCGGCGGGCTCGCGTTGTTTCGCGCCGAACGCGTCGCGCGGTTAGCGGATGTTGCAGGCGCGATGTCGCTTGAGGCGTTGAAGGGTACACCGGTCGCTTTCGACGAACGCATTCATTCTGCACGTCCGCACGCAGGACAAACTGCCGTCGCGGAACATCTGCGCGAGCTTCTCCAGGACAGTCAGATTCGTGAGTCGCATCTTGAAGGAGATCCACGTGTGCAGGATGCGTACTCGCTGCGTTGTATGCCGCAGGTGCATGGCGCTGTCCGCGACGCACTGTCCCATACGCGCCGAATCGTGGAAATCGAAACCGGCAGCGCGACTGACAATCCACTGGTGTTCGTCGGTTCGGGTGAAGTGCTTTCGGGCGGAAATTTTCACGGCGCGCCGCTCGCGCTCGCGTTTGATTACTCGGCGATGGCCGTGACCGACTTGATGAGCATCACCGAACGGCGCATCGACCGTCTGGTTAATCCTGACGCGAACGAAGACCTGCCGCCGTTTCTGACTTCGGACCCAGGGCCGGCGTCCGGATTCATGATGCTGCAAATCGTCGCCGCTTCCCTTTTGAATGAAGCAAAGATCCTCGCGCATCCGGCGAGCATCGACAACGTGCCGACCGACGGTGGCAAAGAAGATCATGTCTCGATGGGCATGACGGGGGCGGTCAAATTACGTTCAATCGTGGGCTTGGCTGAAACGATTGTGGCAATTGAATTGATTGCGGCGGCGGAGGGGTTGGAATATCGGAAGCCCTTGAGACCCGGCGTGGGAGTCGCGCGGGCGTACGACCTTGTTCGTGGATACGTGGCGCAGCTGGCAGCCGATCGTGCGATGTCGAAAGATATTGACCGAGTGTCTCGTGCCATACGGGACGGAGAAATTGAGTGATCGCCTTGACGCCTCGCACTAACTGATCAATAACTGCGCCGACAAAGTGATGAATTCCGGGCTTTAGGCATAAGAATCCCTCCGATGTCCCACACCGACTTACACGAAACTGAAACTCGAAGATGCTTTCTGTTTCTGTTCGCATTTGTATTCTATCTTTCATCTTCGGTTACCGCGCTGGCCCAGCCGACCGCCGCTTCGGAGCGCGCAGTTGAATGGTCCCGTCACGCGATACCCCAATCGGAATTCATTCGCATAATTGACGAACCCAATGGTGTCGTCTTTCGCGCCCCGGCCGGTTGGCAAAGACAGGCCGTTTCGCCGCTTACCGAGCAGCACTCGACCTTTCGGTTTACCGGCCCCCACACGTCTCTCTTACAGATCTCTCTCGAGAAGATACCCGACGGTTTGCCGCTCTCGAGTTACGTTGCAGCCGTCCTTCAACAACTCCGCAATCTGCCGGGCAGCACCGGACTGGTCGTTAGGCGGACGGAAATGTCCGGACTCGAAGCGCGCGAGATCATGTTCGAAGTGCCCGACGAAAAGGCCGAACTCTCGCGGCGGGTCATCTGGTGCACGGTCAGTGGGCCGGTGGCGGCGGCCGTTTTGTTGATTGAGCCGACGCAGCACACCACCGAGCTCGAGCCCTACCTGCGCGCAGTCGTGCAAACGCTCACTATTTCTGAAAAAGAAAAATTGTCAGCGTACGAACAGTTGCGAGCGACCGCGATAAAGGATCCCAAGCCTATACGCATTGACGAAGCCGAGTCGTTGGTCAGTCGCGCCGACGGTCTGGACGCAAACGATCGAGATTCCGTAGTAACAAAGTTGGCGGCATTGTGTGTTACAGCTCCTGAGCTCGCGATCGATCTTTTGCTCGATCGTCGTCCAATCGTCCGCAGCACGGTAGTCGAAGGCATAGCACGCTCGAACAATCGTGTGCTCGATCCGTTCCTCATCAAAGCTCTTCACGATCCCGAGCCGATAGTTGCCGAACAGGCAGGGAGAGCTGTGGCTGCCATGCCGAATGTTATCGCCACACTTCGCGACGAGACGCTGGATTGGATGAGTACGGGATTGCTTGCGAGAGCGTGGCCGTTCCTCGACAAAAAGCTGCAGTTACAAATTCTGAACGAGGCATTTGGCGAGCCGCCGCCTCTCAACACGAAAACTCCGGCAACGCGCGCTCGCGCACGACAGTCAGCGACTTACGCTCACGATATGAGCACTCAACTGGGGCTGCTGAGTTTGGCGGTTGACTTGCCGCTTCAGGATTTCAAACTTCCGCTCGCGGCCATCTTGAAGTCGAATAATAATGTCCTGACAACAACGGCTCTGCAAATATCCTATGCTCGCGGCGAGAAACTTCCGGTTACCGAGCTTCTCAAACTGTTGGCGTCCGGCAGCCCCGAAGTGCGATGCCAGGCGGCGATAAATCTTGGCGAATCAGCTACGCCTGCGAACGTCGTTCAGATCGAAGCGGCGGCAAAGCAAGCAGCGCCCACACAGAATCCCAACCTTGACGCGAAATCTCCCATCGACAGCAGTAAAGGCCAAAGTATTGCTGAGCAGTTGCATGCGACAATCAAAAAAATTCAGTTCCGCGAACGAGTGTCCCCCGCCAACGGCGAGCAGCGACAACAAATCATCAAAAGCGGTCTGGCAGATCCGCAAATTGCCGATTGGGTTTGGCTCAGATTCGTGAGTGATGAAAACCAATCGCCGCCACCGGCCTCAGGTGCAGCAACTCGACAACTTTCATTAGGCGACACGGTTTTTCCCGGCGAAGTTATTCACTTCGTCACCGTGCCGAAACCGGCCGAGCTGGTTCGCAAAGTCGGTGAGTCGTTGAACAGCATTCAAATGGATTCCGCCCGTACTCAGGCAAACCTGGTGCTGGTGATGGCCGGCGTGCGCGCGCAACTGGGCGCACAATTTAATACGCCGGTCGACGGTTCGATCCTCGATTATTCAGGCTTGAATACGAATACGCCGATCTCGTTCGGTAGTTGGAACGCGAGAAGTGCGCCAGTAGGCGTTCCCGGTGCGCGACGAAAGGCGATTGTCCTGCACGTCACTGATCGCGGGCGCTTCGAGCGTACGTTGGCGCTTTATCAGGAGAAAATTGGAAGCGTCGCGATGCTGCCGGAGGGAGTAGCAGTCGGGGCTCGATTTCTGGCGGCTATGCCTGCGCTTCTTCCGCTCAGCGCGCAAGCGCTATTGCAAGATCAGCCGCGAAAAAAGTCAGAGACACCAATTCTGAAATACACGCTGCTTGGGCAGACTGACGTTGACAGTTACCCGGTAAAGTATTTCGCGCAGCGGGAGATTTCGGAAAAGGGAATACTTACTAATGACGTCGCTTATCTGCTTTATGCCGGAGATGCGGTCTTGTTAACACCAGACCTGGCATCGCTGCGTGATGCGTTGCAGAGAATTAGAAACGGAGCGGCGGCCCTGGCTCAAAGCGAGCAGTACAAGCAGGCGATCGCGGGCGGCGGCGACGCAATTTATTTCAGCAATTTTGCCGAGTTGTTGGCTGAGTCCGATGCAAAATCCGAGTCTCAAATGCGCGAACAAGGCGCCCTGCGGATTTCTAACAGCTTGTGGGAAAGTTCCTATCAACTAATATCCGACGATTCTGACGCATCTAAATTTGTTTATAAGTTTCAGCCCGACCAGCTTCTAGCGCCGCACGATCTGTTGCCTCGGTCAACCGTCCTTTATTACTTCATGAAGATAAACGCGACTGAAGCGCTGCGCGAGTTCAACAGACTTGCAACCCTTGAGCATCAGAAACAAATGGCCGGCTTGTGGTCGTTGGATTTCGAAAAGGACGTGCTGCCTGAAGTCGATCAGGAGTGCGGGGCGGCGATGCTGGCTTTGCCGGACGTCGCGGCTGCCGACTTATCCGTTCCGTGGATTGTATTTTTCAGGTTGAAGGGCCCGCGATTACAACAGGCGTTAAACGACGGCAGGCTATTCAAAGAGGGATCGACGAACAAGGGCGTGGCCCGAATCAACTTTGGCGGTAGCGAACTATACGCAAGCGTCGCGAACGGATTCCTGGTTTTTGCGGACGCGCCGGGGACTTTCGACCGGTTGAATCAACCAGAGAAGCTTGCCACGTCGCCGGATTTCGCGAAGGCAATTAAGCGGACGCCGGGTGGCATCGTAGCTTTCGGCGGATATAACTTCGAAGCAACCTCTCCACAGGTTTCCGCGTCGGACGCCGTCCAGACGCAAACCGCAAACATGTTGCTTTCGCTGGCGCGCGCGTTTCACAGCCCGAGTCTTTACGCCATGATCGATTCCGGCAAAGTCGAGGCGCGCTCTTCAATTTCGCTTGATCGCGAAGGCCGCTACTCCGTCGCCGAATTGCAAGCCCTGGCGGCAACGTCAGAGCCGGCATTCGCCATGCTACAGCCGGGCGGCATTCCCATATCGAATCAGAATCGACTTAAGCATTTACGGCTGCGCATGCGCGCCAAAGCAGCAGGCGCCGCAGAACGGATCGCTGAAGATGTTTCCTCAATTTCTCAGACGGTTGAGAAGAAAACTGATCAGGAATTGGCAATTCTGGTGTTGCCGCGGCGTTCGGAGTCTCCGGCAAAGATTCAATTGCCAATCACTCAAAGCGAGTTCGCGCCTTACCTGAAACCGACAGCCGATATTCGTTCCGATGACAAATCAGTAATCGACAAGGCGCGCGAGATCGCCGGCAGCGATCATGATGCCTGGAGCGTGGCGCGCAAACTTGCCGATTGGACACACGAAAATCTGACCTGGAAAGTAGTTGATTACGCCGACGCAGCGCAAACATTAGCCACACGAGAAGCGGATTGCTACGAGTTCAGTAAGCTCTATGTGGCGATGGCGCGCAGCCTCGGCTTGCCCGCGCGAGTTGTCTCTGGCATGGCCTATAGCGGCAGCTCGTTTGGCGGTCATGCCTGGGTGGAGGTCTATGCCGGTAGTTGGCTTGAGCTGGATCCTACCTGGGGTACGAACTTTGTCGATGCTACCCACATCAAGACATCAAATGGCGCACTCTTGAGTTATGCGGCGTTGGATCTGGTGCAGTTGGAAGTTCTGGAAGCATCGCGGGGCGTGCCGGACTTTCAACTGGATGCGGCCGCACTAACGCGAACACTTTGCGAAGAATTGCCCAACGGAAATTTAGAAGCACTGGAGAGTGCGCTCGATATTTCGGTCATTACGGATGAGCTCATGGGTCCGGGCACGTGGGCTTCGATGTCCGATGAGGAGCGAGATCAGATTTCTGCTTCTTATCGTCGCGTGGTTAATGCGATTGCCCGGGACTTCCGAAAAAGCAGCCCAACAAACGGCGGACTGCGCCTCCTGAAAATTAAGCAAACCGGTGATCGAGCGGAGGCCTGGCTGATGCGTTCTGCTTACTTCGGCGACTTGGTCATAAAACTTTCTCTGGTACGCCGAGCGGAGGGTTGGATGCTGCGCGAAATTCTGGAATTGGATACAGGACTGCGGGTCCTTTCCGAGAATCTGGAACCGGCAATTCAACAAATCCGCAGCCGCCGCCTCGGAAAACAGTCCGCGATGTTTCAATCGGGTTTTGCGCGCCTGCTGATGACGATTGATCAGAACCCACAAGCAGCTGTCGAAATGGCCGACCGTTTGCTCAAGGAAAACCCGAAAGACGCCTCACTTCGATACTTGAAGTCCCTGGCACTGCTGACAAATGAGAAAAGTAATGAAGCGGTGGCAATCTGGATCGAGCTTAGCGAAGAACGCCCTCCGTTTGCCCAAGCCTTGCGCAAGCTGGCCGAGCATTATGAAATCTCCAAAGAAGAGAGCGATCACAAGAAAGCGCTCGACTTGTATACGCAGTATCTCTCGCTCGAACCCGACGACCCCAGGACGCACGTCGCGTTGGCCAATTTGTATGAACTCGCCGCGGATTTCACGCGGGCAGAAACTGAATATCGAGCGGCGATCGAAGGTGACAGTTCGAATTCAAATCTCTTTGTCGACCTGGCAGCTTTCTACGCGACCCGGCATCGATTCACTGACGCCGTCGCCGTGCTTGATGATGCTCTTAAACGCGCCGCTGAAAAAGACGATCTGTTTGGAGATCTACTTTCGCGCTTTTTGTTGAGCGAGGAAACCGATGTCCCTGAAGGTTTGGCTGCCAGCCAGCCGCAGCGCGTGGCCCAGAGCGCGCGGGCAAACTTGGTCTTGGCGCGAATTCGAATGAACCATCAACGGCCACGTGAGGCCTTGCCCTTACTGAAAAGAGCGGCGGCGCTCGACGCAAAATCATCAGAGGCGTATGACCTAATCTCAGAAGCGCATCGCACTCTGCATCAATGGCCCTTGGCATTGGCGGCGGCTGATACAGCAATTAGTCTGAATACCGAGGACGCCGATGGTCACTACGAGCGAGCCTGCTCATTCGCGCGGCTCGGTCGCGCGCGGGAAGCAATGGCGGAGTTAAAACGCGCGCTTGAACTCGACGAAGATTTGCAGTATTCGCTTGAGGAAGAAGACGATTTGAAGCCATTATCCACCCTGCCGGAATTCAAAAAGCTGTTGCCAAAACCTGAACAGCCTTGACCTAGACTCTGAAGTATTCATGACTTCAACCAGAAACATTCGTGCGCCACGCGGCGCAAAGCTCAACTGCAAAGGCTGGCACCAGGAGGCCGCGCTGCGCTGCCTGATGAATAATCTCGACCGCGAGGTTGCCGAGAAGCCTGACGACTTGATTGTCTACGGCGGCGCCGGCAAAGCCGCCCGCAACTGGCAAGCTTACGACGCAATCGTGCGCTCGCTCCAAGACATCGAAAATGACGAAACGCTTTTAGTTCAA
>Ga0075423_10004400_pt1 | contig 13075 bp, 13 predicted proteins | sample SoiMethybrSBSTD2_FD_80114 | JGI IMG/M metagenome (GOLD analysis project Ga0075423, IMG submission 80114) | Bulk soil microbial communities from a Populus tree surrounding site in Tennessee, USA - Soil MetaG P. TD hybrid SBSTD2 | ecosystem: Environmental > Terrestrial > Soil > Tree plantation...
ACCGAGGCCCTTCGCCGAGTCGGACAATGCCTCGACGACGGCCTCGACGTGCGTGGGTATTTCTACTGGTCGCTACTCGACAACTTCGAGTGGTCGCTCGGGTACCGCCCGACGTTCGGCCTCGTCGCCGTCGACCGCGCGACGCAGGCTCGCACGGTGAAACCGAGCGCCCACTGGCTGGGCGAGATCGCGCGGGCGAACCGCTTCGATCCCTGACATTCCCATGATCCGCCCCTGAGGGACGCATAGCGTCGCCCGGATACGCATGTGTCCCGGCGCGCCTTCGGGCGGGAGAGATGGGACCATGGGTGCCGTGCAGGACCAGAAGGGGACCATCGTCGTCGTCGACGACGAGCCCAACATCGCCGACCTCGTCGACTTGTACCTCGCCCGCGAGGGCTTCCGCGTGCTCAAGACCGGCACCGGCGAGTCCGGGCTCCAGGCGGTCAAGGAACATCGGCCGCGGCTCGTCGTGCTCGACGTCGGGCTCCCCGACGTCGACGGGCTCGAGGTGTGCAAGCGGCTACGTGCCACGTCGCAGATCCCAGTGATCTTCCTCACCGCCCGCGACAGCGAGGTCGATCGGGTGGTCGGCCTCGAGCTCGGCGGCGACGACTACCTGACGAAGCCGTTCTCCCCTGCCGAGCTCGTCGCCCGTGTGAAGGCGGTGCTGCGCCGCGTCGACGGCGGTCCTGCCGCGGAGGTCATGCAGTGCGGTGAAGTCGCGATCGACGCCGGCCGGCGCGAGGTGCGCATCGCCGGCGAGGCCGTCGGTTTCACCACGAAGGAGTTCGACCTGCTCCGGTATCTCGCCGAGCGGCCCGGGCTCGCGCTGTCCCGCCAGCAGATCCTGGACGGCGTGTGGGGCTACGACTGGTATGGCGACGCGCGAACTGTTGACGTGCACATCGCGCAGGTGCGCAAGAAGCTCGGCGACGCCGTCGAGATCAAGACCGTGCGCGGGGTCGGTTACCGGCTGGAGTCGTGACAACGAGCTCGGGGCAGCCGGCGTTGAAGCCGCCCGCACGCCGCCTCGGCACCCGCCTGTTCGTCGCGATGCTCGCGATCGCGTTCGGTGTCCTCGTGCTCAGCGCGGCCGGGACGGCCGCGCTCTTCCGCCAGACCGCGACCGACTCCGCCCTCCACGACCTCCGCGACAAGGCGCCGACGGTGAGCGACTCCGTCCAGCGCCTCTCGGCCTTCCGTTCGCTCAACCCCACCGCCGGGGAGTCGGCCGCCGAGCGGCGGCTCGGGCGGAACCTCCGGTCGATCGTCGTCAACACGCTGCGCGCCGCCGACGTGAGCGTCGTGCAGGTGACCCCGACGGGTCAGGTGCAGGAGGGCATCGCGCCGCTCCTCGGGAATCAGGCGACGCAGGCCGGCCTCACCGACCTGCCCGCGGGCCTGAGCCCCAATGACCTCGACGCGAGGGCGCTCCTCGCCGGCAACGAGCAGAGCGGGCGCCAGGGCCGCACCGCGTTCGTGGCATCGCCGCTCAATGTCGTGAACGGGAACACGCCGGTCGTGATCCTCACGCAACAGGTGGAGACGCAGCCGCTCGGGCGGGCCGGCCCGTTCTTCCTGCTCGCCGGGGCGCTGGCACTCGCCGTCGCCGGGATCGTCGCCTTTTACCTCGCGCGGCGGCTGACGCGACCGCTGACCGCAATGGGTCGGACCGCGGACCGGATCGCGGCCGGCGACCTCTCGGCCCGCGTCGACCTCGGCAAGCACCCCGACGACGAGCTGTCGGGGCTGGCGCGCGCGCTCGACGGTATGGCGGCCCAGCTCGAGGCGGCGCGGGGACTCGAGCGCGGGTTCCTGCTCAGCGTGTCCCACGATCTTCGGACTCCGCTCACATCGATCGGCGGCTACGCCGAGGCCATCGCCGACGGCGCGGTGGAGGGTCGCGACGCGCAGAAGCGCGCCGCCGAGATCATCGCCGCCGAGGCCCGCCGACTCGAGCGGTTGGTCGCCGACCTGCTCGATCTGGCCCGGCTCGACGCGCACGAGTTCTCGCTGACGCCGCGGCCGTTCGATGCGACCGAGGTCGTCGGCGAGGCGGTCGAGGCATTTCACCCGTCGGCGAGGGAGCTCGGCGTCACCCTCGCCGTCGACGGGCCGGCGACTGCGCCGGTCGACGCCGATCCCGAACGGCTCGGGCAGATCGTCGCCAACCTGGTCGAGAACGCACTGAAGTACGCGCGTGCGCGCGTCACGGTCGGCGTGTCGTCGCAGAACGGGACGCTCGAGGTGCGCGTCGACGACGACGGGCCCGGGATCGACCCGGGCGACCTCCCGCACGTCTTCGAGCGGCTGTACACGTCCCGGACCGCGCCGGGACGCAAGGTCGGCACCGGCCTCGGCCTCGCCATCGTGCACGAGCTCTCGGCCGCCATGGGCGGCACCACCGACGTGAGCGCCCTCGACGGTCAGGGCACGCGCTTCGTCGTCAGGATCCCGGCCGTCTCCTGATGCGTGCACAGGGAGGCATAGAGGCCCCGAGCGCACGCATCAGGCGCGGGCGCGGCGGCGGCCGCCGAGCGCGTACCAGACGTTCGCCGCGACCAGCCAGGATGCGTTGATCGCGACGGCACGGCGATCGCCTTTGAGCGCCCAGCCGGCGACGATCGCCGTCACGGCGAGATCGTGCGCAATGAGCCACTTCAAGCGCCGCTCGCGCACGACGGGCACGAAGCGCAGGATCACCGCGATCGAGATCGGATAGCCGAACGCCAACAGCACCGTCGCAGTCGCGTCGGTGCTCACGCGGGTACTGGCAGCGCCTCGACGACCGCACGGCCCGTGCCTCCGTCCCAGCGCAACTCGACCTCGGCGGGCGGATCCACTTCGTGTCGCACGTAGCCGAGCGCGGCCGCGGGCACGTCGGCGGAGTCGACGCTGCTCGTCACCGTCCCGACGACCTTGTCGCCGGCCACGATCTCGGTGCCCCGCGGCGGCCTCCCATCTGCGATCGCGGTGAGACGCCGGAGATACCGGTTCACGCGCCCGCGCGTGTCGATGCGGCACACGAGCTCCTGGCCGAGGAAGCAGCCCTTCGAGAACGACACCGCGTCGCGTTCCAGGAACGCCTCCTGGGGGATCGTCTTCTCGTCCAGGTCGTATCCCTGCCGCGGGACGCCCACCTCGATGCGCAGCGCCTCGTACGCGTCGGAGCTGCACGCGGCCACGCCCGCGGCGGACAGGCGCTCAGATGCGCTCGCGACGGTCGATGGCGGACCGACGACGTCGAACCCGTCCCCGCCGGGCCACGGAACGCGCACTACGACTGCGTCCTCGAAGGGGACGTGCGCATGAGGCGCGGCCGGCAGCTCCACACCCAGGACCGACGCGGCATCGACTGCATTCGGCCCCCGCACCGCGAGCGAGGCCCAAGTCCCGGTGCGGTCGTTTACGTCGCACTTCACCCGGATGCGGAACCGGTTCAGCGACGCCGCCAGCTGCTCCCCGAACCCCGGATCGCAGTCGAGCCACGCCTCGTCGCCCACGCGGAGAAGACGGAAATCGACGTCGAGCTTGCCTTGCGGGGTGAGGAGCAGGGAATGCACACCGTCGCCCTCGCCGAGCGTTTCGAGGTCGGCCGAGACGAGGCTCTGGAGGTACGACCACGCGTCCGGGCCGGTCACCAGCACCGCGCCACGCTCTGAGGTGTCGACCAGTCCCGCGGTCGTCCGTAAGGCTTCGAGCTGGTCCTGCAGGCTCATGGCCTCCCGCTCCCCGTCTCCAACGTGTCGAGCGGCGCGAGACGCTGGGCCGCCGCCGCAGCAGTCAACAACGCCCGAGCCTTGTTGTGGCATTCCAGGTTCTCGTCGTCGGGATCGGAGTCGGCCACTACCCCCGCTCCGGCGGACACGCTCGCACGCCCGTCACGCCAGAGCATCGTGCGGATGGTGATGGCGGTGTCGAGGTTGCCGGAGAAGTCGAAATAGCCCACCACGCCGGCGTACGGACCGCGCTTCTTCGGCTCGAGCTCGTCGATGATCTCCATCGCGCGGACCTTGGGGGCGCCGCTCACGGTTCCGGCCGGGAACGTCGCCCGGAGCACGTCGACTGCGGTCTTCCCGTCGGCGAGGTCACCCGACACCTGGCTCGTCATGTGCATCACGTGCGAGTAGCGCTCGAGCGTCATCAGCTCATCGACGCGTTCGCTGCCGTACCGCACCACCCGTCCGACGTCGTTGCGGGCCAGGTCGACCAGCATGATGTGCTCGGCCCGCTCCTTCGGGTCTTCGATCAGCTCGGCAGCCATGCGACGGTCGTGCTCGTCGGTCCTCCCCCGCCACCGCGTGCCCGCGATCGGCCGGCTGATCACTCGACCGTCGACGAGCTTCACGAGCGCCTCCGGCGACGATCCGACGACCGTCGCCTCGCGGTGGGCGAGGAAGTACATGTACGGCGACGGGTTGATCTGCCGCAACACGCGGTACACCTCGAACGGATCGAAGTCGCCGTCGAGGTCGAAGCGCTGGGCGAGGATGATCTCGAAGATGTCGCCCGCGAAGATGTATTCACGCGCCGCTTCGACCGCGGCCTGGAACAGACCGCCGGGCATCGTCGACGCGAACGAGGGCAGCTCGTCCAACTGCTCCGGCGGTGGCGCCGACGGTACATATGGGAGTGGCCGCGCGAGCTCGTCGACGCTCGCATCGAGGCGAGCTTGCGCATGGTCGTACGCCACGCCGGCGTCGTCCGCGCTCGCGCCCGGTACGACGAACACGTTCTCGATGAGGAAGAGACGTTGCCGGAAGTGATCGAACGCGGTGACGTGACCGGTCAGCGACAGGACGGCGTCGGGGTACCCCAGGTCGTCGGACGGGACGTCGCGCAGGCGTTCGATCTCGCGCACGACGTCGTACCCGAGGTAGCCGACGAGCCCGCCGTGGAAGGGCGGCAGGTCCGGCAGGGTCGGAGCCCGGTACCACGACAGGAGCTCCTCCAGCGCGACGAGGATCCCCCGGTCGCGCGGCAAGCCGGGCGTGGTCGCGCCACCGCTGATCTCCACCTGGTGCCCGTGGGCCACGAGCGTGAGGGCGGGATCCCGTCCGATGAACGAGAACCGACCCCAGTGCTCGCCGTGCTCGACCGACTCCAGCAAGAAGCCCTCACGGTCGCCGACGAGCTTGGCGAACGCCGAAACCGGGGTCTCGAGATCGGCGAGCACCTCACGCCAGACGGGGACCACCGTGTGGTCGCGCGCCAGCGCGACGAACTCGTCGCGTGTCGGCCCGCTCACAGCTTGCCGGGCGTTGCCCCGCTCCCGAACGCGCGAAAGAAGCAGGTGCGCTCGCCGGTGTGGCAGGCGCCGCGGCCTTCCTGCTCGACCACGAACAACAGGGTGTCCATGTCGCAGTCGTAATACGCGGCGCGTACCCACTGGCGGTCGCCGGAGGTGTCGCCCTTCCGCCAGTGCTCCTTGCGGCTCCGGCTCCAGAACCAGGTGCGCCCCTCGTCGAGGGTGCGGCGAAGGGCTTCGGCGTCCATCCACGCGAGCATCAGCACTTGGCCCGTCCCGTCTTCCTGGACGATGGCGGGGACGAGCCCGTCGGCGTCGAAAGCGACGGCGGCGAGCTCCTCCTCGGCGGCCACGATCGGCGTTGCGGTCGGCATCGTTGAGCGAGCGTAGCCGTGGGCTTTGGCCGTTCCGGCCGCCTTTAGGATGACGCCCATGACTCCAGAGGACATGAAGGCGCTCTGGGCGTCCCATTGCAAGTACGAGTTCGACCTCCGTGACGTCGAAGGCGCACTGAGCACCATGGTCGACGACCCGTACCTCTGGAACGTCCCGACGATGTGCGGAGGGCGCGGCCAGGAAGGCATGCGGCGCTACTACCGCGACAACTTCGTGGGCACGATGCCCGCCGACGCGGGCATTACGTCCGTGTCGCTCACCGTCGGCGGCGATCAGGTCGCCGAGGAGGTCATCCTCTCGTTCACGCACGACCGGGAGATGCCGTGGCTCCTCCCGGGGATCGCGCCGACCGGCCGCCGGGTCGAGGTCCCGCAGCTGGCCGTGGTCGCGATGCGCGACGACAAGATCGCCCACGAGCACATCTGGTGGGACCAGGCGTCGGTGCTGGCGCAGGTCGGCCTGCTCGATCCCGCACTCCTCCCCGCCTTCGGCGCCGACACTGCCGCTCGTCTGCGCAACCTCCCGCCGTCGTGAGCGCGACTCCCCCGGTCGCGCCGCGCCGCCCGACCGTGCTGCGCGCCCACGGCGACGAGCGGGTCGACGACTGGTATTGGCTCCGTGACCGCGACGACCCGCAGGTGCGTGAGTACCTGGAGGCCGAGAACGCCTACACGCGCGAGGTGATGGCCCGCACCGAACCGCTCCAGCAGCAGCTGTTCGAGGAGATCAAGAGCCGGGTCCAGGAGACCGACACGAGCGCGCCCGTCCGCAAGGGACCGTACGAGTACTTCGGCCGCACGATCGAGGGCCGGCAGTACGGAATCCAGTGCCGGCGGCCGGCGGAGACACCGGGTCTGCCCGACCCGTTCGCGCCGCCGGGCACGGCTCCCGGCGAAGAGGTGCTCCTCGACCAGAACGAGCTCGCCGCCGGGCACGATTACTTCGCCCTCGGCGGCTTCGCGGTCAGCCCCGACCACACGCGCCTCGCGTACTCCGTCGACGTTACGGGAGGCGAGCGCTACGAGCTCCGCTTCCGCGACCTCACGACCGGCGACGACCTGCCTGACGTCGTTCCCGACGTGTACTACGGCCTGGCCTGGGCGAACGACGACCGCACGTGCTTCTTCGTGCGACCCGACGCCGCCATGCGCCCGTGGCAGGTCTGGCGCCACCGGCTCGGCACGCCCGCCGGCGACGACGAGCTCGTGTACCAGGAGGACGACGAGCGCTTCTACACCTCGGTCGGACGCACCCGCACCGGCCGCTACATCGTCGTGTCCCTCGGCTCGAAGATCACCAGCGAAGCGTGGTTCGTCGACGCTGACGATCCCGAGGGTGCGCCGCGGGTGGTGACGCCGCGTCGCGACGGCGTCGAGTACGACGTCGAGCACCACCACTCCGACGATCACGGCGACCGCTTCTTCGTCGTCACGAACGACGACGGCGCCGAGAACTTCAAGCTCATGGTCGCGCCGGTCGATCAGCCGGGCCGCGAACACTGGCGGGAAGTCGTCCCGCACCGCGCCGATGTCCGGCTCGAGGACGTCGACGCCTTTGCAGATCACCTCGTGCTCTCGGAACGCGCCGAGGGGCTCGAACGGATCGTCGTGCGACGCCTCGCCGACGACGACACCCACGTCGTCGCGATGCCCGACCCCGTGTACTCGGCCGGGGTCGGCGCCAACCCGGAGTTCGACACCGGCACGCTTCGGTTCGAGTACACATCGCTCGTCGCACCGGTCTCCAGCTACGACTACGACCTCGTGGCCCGGGAGCGCATGCTCGTCAAGCGCCAGCCCGTGCCGGGCTACGACCCCGACGAGTACGAGTCGCACCGCCACTGGGCAACGGCGCCCGACGGCGTCCGCGTGCCCATCTCGGTCGTCCACCGTCGCGGGCTCGCGCACGACGGCACCGCGCCGGCGCTGCTGTATGGCTACGGCTCGTACGAGATCTCGATCGACCCTTCGTTCTCGGTGGCGCGGGTGAGCCTCCTCGAGCGCGGCGTCGTGTTCGCGATCGCGCATATCCGCGGCGGCGGTGAGCTCGGCCGCCGTTGGTACGAGGACGGCAAGCTGGAACACAAGCCGAACACGTTCACCGACTTCATCGCGTGCGCCGAGACCCTCATCGCCGAGGGCTACGCGGCGCCCGATCGGCTGGCGGCACGGGGCGGGAGCGCCGGCGGGCTGCTGATGGGCGCGGTCGTCAACGTCAGGCCGGACCTGTTCCGTGCCGTGGTCGCCGAGGTGCCCTTCGTCGACTCCCTCACCACGATCCTCGACGAGACGCTTCCCCTGACCGTGACTGAATGGGAGGAGTGGGGCAACCCGGTCGCCGACCCGGAGATCTACAAGGTCATGAAGTCGTACGCCCCCTACGACAACGTCGAGGCGAAGGACTACCCGGCGATGCTCGTCACAGGCGGGCTGAACGACCCGCGGGTCTCGTACTGGGAGCCGGCGAAATGGGTGGCGAAGCTGCGAACGATGAAGACCGACGATCGCACCCTGCTGCTCAAGACCGAGATGGGCGCGGGCCACGGCGGTCCGTCAGGACGGTACGACGCCTGGCGTGACGAGGCCCTGGTCCTCGCTTTCCTCCTCGATCAGCTCGAGGTCGCGTAAGAGCCTTAGCCGGGCATCGGCAAGATCGCGGCGAGCTGGCGACTCTGCGCGAGGAGCACGCCGTCGCGGCTCCAGATCTGACCGTCCTCCTCGAGGAAACCTTCGGCGACGACGTTGGTGCGGAAGTCGGCGAGCACGTAGTCGTCGGGCTTCGCGTCCGCGAGGGGGAGCGACGACCGGAAGTGGATCGTCAGGTCGACGGTCGGGACGATGATCTGCTCTTCGACCCGACCGAAGACGGCGGGGATGACGGCGTCCGTGATCGCGGCGGCAACGAGCCCGTCGACGACTCTGCTTTCGGGGAGCCGGATCCGACGTGTGATCACCGCCTCACCCGTCGCCTCGAGCGGAAATCCGCCGCGCACGATCCGGTTCTCCCAGCGCATCGCGATGTCGGGGATGAACGGGTCGTCGGTCGGCACCGCGACGACATCGCTTTGCTCGGGCGGGGGCGCGTCGGGCGGCTGCAGATCGGAGAACTCCGGGCCCGGCCGCGCGTGCGAGAAGGCGCCCAACGCGAGGCCGATGAGCTTGCCGTCCTGCGTGAGGCGTGCCGAGCAGGACGTGAGCGACCGGCCGGCACGTTCGATCGTCGTGGCTACCTCGAGGGCGCCCTCTGCCGGCGGCGAGGCGTAGTGCACGGTGAGGGACCGCGGCGCCCGCTCGGAGTCGCCGACCGTCTCGGTCAGCGCCCGCAACACGATCGCGGCCAGGTATCCGCCGTTCGGACCTCGATGCACCCACCACGCCCGGTCGAGCTTGGCCTCGTAGCGCCCGTCGCCGAGTGGCCGGACTGCGGTCTCGCGATCGAAGTCGAATGTCGGGGCCACGGAGGCGGCAGCCTACGCTGCGCGCATGCCCGAGCCGATGCGGTTGACGACCGCCGACGGCGTCACGCTCGAAGCGGAGCTCGCTCTGGCCGACGGTGCGCCGCGCTGCGGCATGGTGCTCTGCCATCCGCATCCGCAGTACGGCGGCACGATGCGCTCGATCGTGATCAGCGCGCTGTTCGACGCCCTCCCGCCGCGAGGTGTCATGTGCCTGCGCTTCAACTTCCGCGGCGTCGAGGGCAGCGAGGGCGCGCACGACTTCGGCAACCTGGAGCGCGTCGACGCCGAGACCGCGGTCAGCGCGCTCGACGAGCGCCTCTCCCCCGGGACACCGCTGATCCTGACCGGCTGGTCGTTCGGCGCCGACATGGCCCTCTCGGTGCGAGACGGGCGCGTCGACGCCTGGATGGGGATCGCGCCCCCGGTCGTGGTGGTCCACGACATCGACGGGCTGGCCGCCGATCCCCGGCCCAAGCTCCTCGCGCTGGCCCAGCACGACGAGTACCGCGACCCCGCCGAGGTCACGGAGCTCGCCGAACGCTGGGCCAACACCGACGTCCACGTCGTCGGAGGTGCGTCGCATTTCTTCGTCGGGCGCACCGACCGCCTCGTCGAGCTGGCGGCCGGCTACGTGGACCTGCTCGCGCCCGCGCCGAGCGCCTGAGCTACATCTTCGCCAAACCGACCACGTTCCCGTCGGGGTCGGAGAACATCGCGATCTCGGGCCCCTCCGGAACCTGCATCGGCGGCATGACGACCTTGGCGCCGAGCTTCTCCGCTTCGTTGAGCTTGGCCTGCACGTCATCACAGTTGACGTAGAACGTCGTGTACGGCCCGCCCTCGGGCGGCTTGGCGATGCCGCCGCCAACACCCTCTCCGCCGCTGTCGGTGTCGACCATCCCGTAGTTGGCCGGGTTATCGGCGTTGATCTTCCAGCCGAACAGAGCGGCGTAGAACTTCTGCGCCGCCGCTTCGTCCTTGACGCCGATCTCGAAGTGGACAACCGGGTTACCCATTGGTGCGCTCCTGTCTGTCGGGGGTCTTCCTTCTCTTACATCGATTGTTCGCCCGCGGATTGCATCCACGGGTCGGGCCCGGCGTCGCCACCGCCGGCGGCGACCGCGAGGCGGGCGAGGTAGTGCTCCCAACCCTCGGCATGCCGGTCCTCGGGGCCGCCCGGCAGGCCGTGGTGACGGAGCCGGACGATCGTGGCCGAGCCGTCGGGCACGAGCGTGATCTCCACCGTGCTCGAACCGGGTGGCACCGGATTGCCTTCACCTTCCCAGCCCCAGGTGAACACGACCCGCTCGTTGGGTGAAACCTCGACGTACTCGCCGCGAGCGACGTCCGTGCCGGTCACGTTCACTCGGTAGAGGCCGCCGGGTCGCGGGTCGAGCGTCGCCTCGACGCCCTTCCACCGCACCATCTCGTCGGGATCGACGAAGAACTTGAAGATCACGTCAGGCGGCGCTTCGATCCGAACCTCGCGCTCGACGGGCATCCGCTCTTCATTGACGGCCACGGAGGCCTCCTCGCTTGGCGACCCGGACACTGTGATCGGCCTCGGCGGCCGACTTCAGCCGCGCCAGGCCCTCACCCCAGAAATCGTCGAGGAACTCGCGCAGCTCGGCGAAGCCTTCCGGCCGCACCCGGTACAGGCGCCGGGTGCCGTCGCGGCGTTCGTCGAGCAGCCCGGCGCTCTTCAGCACCCCCAGGTGCTGCGAGATCGCGGGGCGGGACACGTCGAAGTGCGACGCAATGGCACCCGCGCTCAGCTCGTCGTCGCGAACGAGCCGCAGGATGTCACGCCGTCGGGGCTCGGCCAGCGCCCGGGCTGCTTCCACGCCACTACGTAAGCCGAAGCTTACGGAGCTTGTCAAAGCGCGAAACCTGATAGCTCCTCTCAGATCCCCTACGATGTGGGCGCCGCGGCGGAGGTTTCGCCCATCTTGGGGGGATGTGAGCGAAAACAAGCGGTTCACCTATCAGCCTGCCCTTGATGGCCTCCGCGCGTTCGCGGTTCTTTCCGTGTTCGCGTATCACCTCGACGCGGGATGGGCGCGCGGCGGATTTCTCGGCGTCGATACGTTCTTCGTCCTCTCGGGTTTTCTGATCACGTCGCTGCTCGTCGGCGAGTGGGCGCGACGCGGCGGCATCAGCTTCGCCGGGTTCTGGGCGCGGCGAGCACGGCGCCTGCTCCCGGCGCTGTTACTCGTGCTCCTCGCCGTCGCCGCGTTCGCGGTGCTCGAGGCGCCGGCCGAGCAGCTCGACCGCCTGCGCGGCGACGGACTGGCCACCCTGTTCTACGGCGCGAACTGGCGGTTCATCGCGTCGGGTCAGTCGTACTTCGACCTGTTCACCGAAGCGTCGCCACTGCGGCACATGTGGTCGCTCGCCATCGAAGAGCAGTTCTATCTCGTGTGGCCCCTCATCACGTTCGCGTGCCTGCGCCTCGCGCGTGGGCGTCACTGGCTCCTCGGCCTCGTATGCGGCGCCGGCGCCGGGGCGTCGGTTGCGACCATGGCCGTGCTCTACGACCGGAGCGATCCGTCACGCGCGTACTACGGCACCGATAGCCGCGCGCACCTGCTGCTCATCGGAGCCGGCCTCGCGCTCATCCTCGCCCGCTGGGCTCCCGCGCGCGGCGCGGCGCGCTCGACCGTGAACGCGCTCGGTTTGGCCGGCGCCATCGCGTGCCTGGCGTTCTGGGCATTCGTCCCCGACACCGCGCCATGGATGTACCGCGGCGGATACGCGGCGTTCGGCGTCTGCGTCGCCGCCGTGATCACTTCGGCGGTGCAACCGGGTCGATTCGCGTTGCGGTCGTTCCTCTCACTCGCGCCGCTCGTGTGGATCGGACGCATCTCGTACGGCCTGTACCTGTGGCACTGGCCGGTGATCGTCGTGGCATCGCCGGCGCGGACCGGTCTCGACGGGGCGTCACTCACCGCCGTTCGCGTCGGACTGACGTTCGCGCTCGCCACCGCGTCCTTCTACGTGGTCGAGCAGCCGATCCGGCGGGGGGTGCTGCGCGGACGGTGGGCGATGGCGGTGTCGCCGTCGGCGTTCGTCGCGACGGGCCTCGTCGTCATGGTCGCGACCGCCGGCGCCGCTCCCCTGCCCAAGTACCTCCAGGGCGGCCCCAACCAGCTCACCTCGCGCGCCGGGAAGCTCCCGTCGCCCCAGGCCCAACCGGCGCCGCCCCCCCAGGCGGCCGTCGCCGCTCCCGCCGGTGCACCGGCCACTCCTCCGCCGCGGCGCATCATGCTCGTCGGCGACTCGCTGGCCGAGAGCCTCCTCGACGCGCTCAAGGCCGCCGCCGCCGACCAGGGCGCGGAGCTCTACCCGGCATCGGTGCCGGGATGCGGCATTCTCGGCGGGCAGCCCGTCGACCTCAGCGGCGCGCCGTTCAAGTGGTCGGCAACATGCGAGCGGGAGATCCCGAAGTACCAGACCGTGCGCCTGGCGCAGATCCATCCGGACGTCGTGATCTGGCTGAGCGGTTGGGACCGCGACGACCGGCTCGTCGACGGCCAACGCGTCAGCATCAGCACGTTGTCGGGACGCGCGATGTTCTCCCAACTCATCGACCAATCGGCGACGCGCCTCACCTCGACCGGCGCCCGGTTGGTGATGATGACAGTCGCCCCGACGGCTCCGAGCGACCTGGCGCCCGACCCGCCGGCAGACCCGACCTTCGAGCTCATGAACCGCCTGCTGCGCGAGTACGCACGCACACACACCGATCGGGTCTCGGTGGTCGACCTGGCCGGGATGCTGTGCCCGTCGGGCCGTCAACCGTGCCCGGAGAATGTCTCCGGGGTGCAACCGCGGCACCGGGACGGCGATCACTTCGAGCCGGACGGCGCCGACTGGGTCGCTCACCAACTCATGCCGCAAGTCATGGCGGCGACGCCGGGCTCCGGCGTCGACGCGGCGGCCGACGCCCAGGCGACCGCGAACGCGTCAGT
>Ga0075423_10004401_pt1 | contig 13075 bp, 8 predicted proteins | sample SoiMethybrSBSTD2_FD_80114 | JGI IMG/M metagenome (GOLD analysis project Ga0075423, IMG submission 80114) | Bulk soil microbial communities from a Populus tree surrounding site in Tennessee, USA - Soil MetaG P. TD hybrid SBSTD2 | ecosystem: Environmental > Terrestrial > Soil > Tree plantation...
GGCTCTTCGTCACACTGTCACGAGCCGACGGCTTCCGTCGAAGAGTCGAAGACTCGAAGCAAACTTGAGAAAACCCGGCTGGCGCCCAGTGCGCCAGCCGGGCACGTCGCAGTAGCATTCGCCGCCACGCGCTGCGCGCGTCAGGGACTCCGAGAATCACAAATGCAAACAGCCTCAGATCAAGTGCTGCTTGCATCTTGTGATTCACGGAGTCCCTGTGAGCCGGCCTGACGGCCGGCGGCGGCGGATGCGTACAGCAGCTTCGTTTCTTCGTTTCTTCGATTCTTCGACGCAACGTCGTGGGCTCGTCTCAGCGTGGCCGTGAACGACGTCATGCAACTGTTTCCGCGCTATACCTCGCGATCAAGCCGGTTCGGACCGCATTGCGATACACCTGCGTGAAGAGCAGTGAGGCACCGAGTACGTAGATGACGGCCAGCACTCCACCGATCACGAGCGAGGTCAGCGACATCGTTCCGCCTGTGATGATCGCGCGCATTCCTTCGAAGATATACATCGGCGGCAGGAGGTGCGCGATCCACTGAATCCATGTCGGCATCGTCGAGATTGGGTAGAAGACCCCGGCGAATGGCGACAGGATCGCGGGGATCGGCCAGACGAACCACTCGGCAGACGGTCCAAACCGCAGCACAAACGAACAGCCGACGATCCCGAGCGCGATTCCGAACAGGAACAACACCATCAGAAATGGGACGAGTAACCCACCATACAAGATGAACGACAGGCCGAACAGCGCGACAGACAGCACGAGCATGACCAACAGGCCAATTGTGCTGGTGATGATGCTCGAGCACACGAGACCCGCCAGGTATTCGTTGATGGACACCGGTGAACCGAAGATGTTGAGGAAATTCCGCGACCACACGTCTTCGAAGAACGCCATCGTCACGCCGAACATCACGCGGGTGAAGAAGTCCCACATCAGCACGGCGCCGAGCAGGACTGGCACGAAATCAAAGCCGGCCGCCGTGACCGTGTTGAGGTACTTCGTCATGAAGCCCCACAGGATGATGTCGATCGCAACCCAGATGACGAGTGAGAGGACCCGCGTCGGTCCGCCGCGAAGGAGATACAACTGGCGCAGGACGATGGCCCGGACTGGTGTGAATCGCACGATCAGGGCTCGAGAGTCAGTGGCTCCCGTGCCACCGCAATGAAGAGCTCTTCGAGTGTCGTCTTCCCGTGTTCCTCGGGAAGTGTTTTTGGGTTTCCTTCGAGCAGAACCCGGCCGCGCGACAGAAACAGCACCCGATCACACACCGCCTCGACTTCATACATGTTGTGTGACGTCCACAGCACGCTGACGTGCAGGTCGGTCGCGACGCTGCGGATTTTCGCGCGAACTTCCCTCGCGGTCGCCGGATCGAGCGAGGCCGTGGGTTCGTCCAGCAAAAGAAGTCGCGGCGAGTTCAGCATGGCCTTCGCCAGACACGCGCGCGTTTGCTCTCCCGAAGACAGCACGCCGCATTTGGTGCGGCGGAAACGGACGAGATCGAACTCGTCCAGCACGGTATCGATTCGGCTCGTCACTGCTGTGACCCCGTACAGCATGGCGAAGAACTTCAGATTCTGCTCGACGGTCAGATTTCCGGGAAGTGGCGCGTAGACCGCGGCGAAGTTCGTGCGTAGAAGAGCTTGGCGACGATCGGTCGCGAGATCGTGCCGTTCGATCTCGATGCGTCCCGCACTGGGCTCGAGCACGCCAAGAATCATATTGATGGTCGTCGTCTTTCCCGCGCCATTCGGGCCGAGCAGCCCGACGATCTCGCCGGGATCGGTTGAAAATGTCAGGTCGTCGACGGCCAGTGTCTTGCCGTAGGATTTGTGAAGGTTGGAGACCTGAAGCGTAGGCACAAAAAAAGGCGGGGTCTATAGACCCCGCCCTACATTACCAAGATCTTCCGCCTAAAGGCGGAAGCCACGCGAATTCACGAACCAAAATTGCCGCCTAAAGGCGGAAGCCACGCGAATTCACGAACATTACTGCTGATCCTTGTGCAGAACTTCCTGCACCGGCTCCTTCTTCTTCGGGCCCAGTCCCTGAATCTGAATGACCGGCTCGGCAGGAGCTTCCTTGAGCACGTGCTGCCGATACAACACAGCCATGCGCTCGTTCTCTTCCGCCTTCTTCTTCGCCTCGGCCTTTGCCCGCAGTTTTTCCTCGCGAGCGGTCTTGGCAATACCGGCATCATCCAAATCGTGCTGCTTGCCGGCCGCGACCGCCGCCGGATCCAGCACAAGGTTGTGGTCCTTGCTGTTCAGCGCGACGTTCTTGCCGCCGGCGAAGATTTCATGACGGCCGTGCTCTTCGTACCATTTGGTGAGCGTTGCCGTCATATGCATCTTCTCGATGATGTTGCGCCAGCCAATCCCCGTGTTGTACGCGCAGAAGGAGATCTCACCTTCCTGTGTCGCATACGGGATGATGCAGCGCTCGGTGCGGCGGAAGTCGTAGTTGAACAGATCCTGGAACCACATGCCGGCGATGAAGAGGAAGTTCCAGCGATCGGACCGACGCCGGTCGATATCGGCCTTCGTGCGGTCCGCTCCCACCCTGCCGTAGTCGCGCCCGGTTGCGCCGAACGTCTTGTCGAACTTCTGCAGCAGATCCATCAGTTTGAAGTGCGTTGGTGCCTTGAACGGGTCGTAGTTCTTCATCAACACCAGCGCCATACCGAGCGCCGAGAGGAACCTGCCGCGGCCGGCGTCGTTGACCTTCTTCAGATCGTCCGCCACCTGCCCGGCCTTCAGGAACGCCGTCACTGGCACGGCTTCCTTGGTTTCCTTGTCGATCATGACCGCCATGCCGATGCCACAGTTCGGGTGGCAGCCGCAGGTGAGGTTGCCCCACTCGGCAGTCGGACCATGCACGAGATCCGCCCAGTCGGTGAAGGTCCCCATGAACGAGATCGGGAACCAGTCGCGCACCGGCTCGCCGATCCCGACTTGCGACTTCACGTCGTGCGCCAGGTGCGACAACGTGTAGCGCTGCGCCGCTCGACGCTCGTCGGTCACTTCCTCGTCGCGTCCCGTGAACGACACCGGCTGGAAGGACAGGAAGTTGATCTTCTTCGGATTATCGAGCGCGAACTGGATGATTCGTCCGACCTGCTCGTTGTTGACGCCGTTGACGATCGTCGTGACCGGGACGATGTCGACGCCGGCGGCGTGCAGGTTCTCGATCGCGCGAAGCTTGACATCGAAGAGATTGCCGACCAGGCGATGGGAATTCGCGGCATTGCCGATACCGTCGAACTGAAGATACGCGTAGCGGAGACCTGCTTCGGCCGCGGCGCGCGCGAACTCCGGACTCTTGGCGAATTCAATCCCGTTGGTCGCCGCCTGGACGCTGCTGTAGCCGACTTTCTTCGAGTACTTCACCGCATCCAGAAAGTACGGCGACATCGTCGGTTCGCCGCCGGAGAACTGAACTGACATCTGGCGCTTCGGCTTGATGGTGATCGCGTTGTCGAGCAACGTCTTGATGTCTTCCCACGACAGCTCGTGCACGAACCCGACCTGGTTGGCGTCCATGAAGCACGGGTCGCACATCATGTTGCAGCGGTTGGTCAGGTCGATCGTCAACACCGAGCCGCGGCCGTACTTGATCGTGCTCGATCCGTGGTTATGAAGTTTCTCGTCGGCGTGCGAGCGAATGTCGCTGCCCGGAAACGAATCTTCCAGATGCTTGAAGAACGCGGGATCGATTGCCATGACGTCTTCGAAATGCCCGTGATGCGGGCAATCCTTGATCATCAGGATCTTGCCGTCGCGCTCGATGATGTGCGCCTTGATCTCGCCGACTTTTTCGTTCAGGAGGATCTTGTAATCGCGCTTGCCGTCAAGAATCTCCTGCCGGGCTTCACGGACGCACGTCGGGCACAGTGAATCGGTCTCGCGCGGCCAGCCCAGCGGCGGCTTCACTTTCTGCCACGATTTCAGAAGTGGTTTCTCCGACCATTTCGGCGTGAATGCCTGTGCCGGCGCGATGCTATTGACCGTGTCGAACACCGTCCAGGCACCGCGTGCCGCCAGCGTCAGTCCTTTTTCCACGTACTTAATCGGCTTATACATATCCCTCGCTGCCCCCTCCAACACGCTGCTCCGCTACGGCGCGGCTCAGCGGGGTGAATCCATTGGCCAGAATAGGGTGCCCACCCTTCGGAAAGCAGCCAAAATCAGGCTAATTGGCACTATCGGGGGGTGAAAGGGACAAGGGACAAGGGAAAAGGGAAAAGGAAAGGGTCAAAGTTACAAGATTGCACTTCAAACAGTAACGTGCTGTGTTTTCAGTAACTTAGACGTTCGAACCAGCCAGACGGCTCGAAACGCGAGCAAAAGCGCTATGCCCGCGGCATAGTAGACCGGCGACCCGATCATCACCTTGACCTTCCAGAGGTAGTGAATGGCAGCGCAGACGCCGGATATATAGATGAGGCGATGAAGAAGCTGCCACTTCCTGCCCAGCCGCCTGATCCAACCCTTCGTCGAGGTCAACGCCAGCGGAATCATCAGGACAAAGGCGGTGAAGCCCATCGTTATGAAGGGACGCTTTACGACGTCTTTGATGATGAAGTCCCAGGCAAAAAACTGATCGATGCCGATGTAAATGGCGAAATGGACGCACGCATAGAAGAACGTGAAAAGGCCGAGCATCCTTCTGTATTGGATCAGGCGATTCCAGCCGGTCAGCCGCCGCACGGGCGTCACCGCAAGCGTCAGGACGAGAAACCGAAGCGCCCAGATGCCGGTCGTGAGTTCCAGATCTTCAACGGGGTTGATCCCGAGGCGGCCCGTCAACGTTCTCGTCGCGAGCCACGCGAACGGAATAAGGCAGAGGAGAAAGACGCAGACCTTCGCCGCCTTGGGCATGCGGATTTCAGTAGTTCCGGCGAAGATCCATGCCGGCGTACATCGACGCAACCTGGTCGCCGTACCCGTTGAACATCACCGTCGCACGAGGCAGCAACGTTCCAATCCGCCGCTCGCGCGCCTGGTTCCATCGAACCGGGTTCACGTCCGGGTTGACGTTGGAATAGAACCCGTACCAGTCGGGATTCTGGAGGACCCACGACGTCTGCGGCTGCTTGTCCACGAAACGAATCCGGACAATCGATTTGATGCCCTTGAAGCCGTACTTCCATGGAACGACGAGCCTGATGGGGGCGCCATTTTGCTGGAGGAGCGTCTTGCCGTAAAGGCCAACCGCCAGGATGGTCAGCGGATGTTTCGCCTCATCCAGCCGCAAGCCCTCAACATAGGGCCACTCGAGAACGGCGTCTGCCTGCCCCGGCATCTGTGTGGGGCGAAGGAGCGTCGTGAACTGAACGAACGTGGCCTTCGACGTCGGTTCCGCTCGTTCGATGACCTTGCTGAGCGGTACTCCTATCCAGGGGATCACCATAGACCAGGCTTCGACGCAGCGCAGGCGGTAAATACGCTCTTCGAGCTGGATTGGCTTGATGAGATCGTCGATGTGATAGTCGGCAGGCTTGTTACAGAGACCATCGATCTTGATGGTCCACGGACTCGTCTTCAGGGTCCCGCTGTAACGCTTCGGGTCGTCCTTCTCGGTTCCGAACTCATAAAAGTTGTTGTAGCCGGTGATTTCTTCGAAGGTATTCAGCTTTTCATCAACCGTGACGGCCTTTTCCTTGTATCCCGTCAGCGGCAGATTCGGGGCGCCAAACATCCCTTCTGCAGGCCCGAGCGCCGCAACCGGCTCGTCGGAGCATGCGATGAGCGGCGCGGCCGCTGCCGCCATGGCCGCTCCCCCGGCAAGCCTCATGAATTCACGCCGGCGTAAGTACAGCCGTTCGTCAGTGATTTCCGAGAACGGAACGTCGGGGTTTTTCTTCAGTAACATCTCTGCATCCTTATAGACAATGCCGGGACTTCCCTTACGGTACCATACGACTGACCCCGGTCATTCTTAACAACACCGCCGCACGGGTCTTCCTTCCACCGGGTGCCCGGTTCCCTCGACAGGCGGACCTTGGTACTAGAGAATGCCACCATGAACGCCCCCCTCGCGGACGCCGAGCTCGCCCGCTTGCTTTCGCTGGCCGCCCACGAGGTGCGCAATCCTCTGTCGGTCCTGCAGGGATTCGTCAATTTCGTCCTCAAGGACAAGAACGAAGCGATTTCGGAAAGGCAGCGCGAGTGGCTCCAAACGGCCATGAGGTCCTCCAGCCGGATTAAAGAGGTCGCCGATCAGCTCAGCGAGTATTCGAGGATGGTCAAAGGGGAAATACGAATCAATCGACAGCCGACGGACCTCGCAGCCGTCCTGCGCGATGTCATTGACGCACTGCCCCGTCACGCTGAGCGCCAGGTCGAGGTGGAATTGACTGCGAAGAATCCTCCGACCATCGTGCAGGCCGACCCGATCTGGCTGAAGAAAGCGCTTACATCAGTTGTGACCGCGCTTCGACTCGAAGTTGGCGCGACGAATAAATTGTCGCTGCAACAGGACGTCGGAGAGTATCGAGGAAACGCTGCGAGCTGGATCCTTGTTGGTGATGTCGCTCAACTCGATGTCCTTCATCAACAACCGAAGGACGCACTCTGGTGCTTCAACGAGAGAGAGCGCGGAAATCTGGGACTCACCCTCTGGATCGCGGAATGGGTCCTGAATGCACACGGCGGCGGTATCTGGGCCGGGGCCACCGGCGATAAAGCCGGCGGTGCCGCCGTTGCACTACCCCACGCCTAGTTCGAGAGACCCACCATCCACGCATCCGCCATCGACGTGCAGGCCGGTAAGTGCGCCGTACAGGCGGCTCAGTCGCATCGTGCGCTCCTCCGGCGTGTAATCGGTGAGCACGCGCCGGCGGGCGGCGGCCCCGAGCTCTGCGCCCAGTGCGGCGTCATCCAGCAATCGAACAATCGCCCCAGCCAACGCCAGCGGTTGCCGTGGTGGAACGAGCAGAGCGGTCGTCCCGTCCGTCGCGATCTCCGGGACGCCACCAACCCGCGTCGCCACGATCGGGAGGCTGCAGGCCATGGCTTCGAGCAACGCGTTTGGTGATCCTTCACTGAGCGACGGAAGCACGAACACGTCGGCCATCGCGTAGAACGGTGCGACGTTGGCCCGCATTCCGGCAAATATCACCGAACGTTCCAGGCCCAAGGCTCTCGCGAATCGCTCGAGCGATGGACGGTCCGCTCCATCACCCACGATGACGAGCTTCGCTCGATCGCGCAATGGCGAAAAGGCGCGGATCAGATCCGCCTGTCCTTTCTCCTGGGACAGCCGGCCCACGCTGACGACCACGCGTTCCCCTTCGCAGAGGTTGAGTTCTTGCCGCAGGGCGGCAACGCCAACCGGCACGAGCGGCAGATCACGAACGCCATTATGGAGGACGGTTATCCGCGAGCGCGGAATGCCGCGCGACGCCAGCATGGCGGCAAACGGCTGATTTGTCGTGACCACGTGTGTCGCGTGGCGCAGCGACCACCGGTCGACCTGGTTGTATGCGCGAACTTTCGCATCGGTTTGCGTGTAGCCATGATGGAACGCCACCCATGTGTAGTGACGCCACAGCCCGCTCAGAGCAACGAGGCAATGCGATTTGACGTGATGCGTCTCGATGATGTGCGGCCGGGTCGCGTGGACCAGCCGACAGAGGTCGTTGACGACTTGGGAGTCGTAGCGATGCCGCTCAATCAGGATATCGACAGGAAGTCTGGCGGCCGCGGCGTGCCCGCGCAGCACATCGCAATCGGCGGCGTAGTCGGTGCAGCGTCTGATGAGCGCAAGAGCGACGGCAACGTGAATGCCGCCGACAGCCGCGCTTGCGAGCTTCCCGTACTCGATCGCGTTACGAGCCACACCGGTGAGCCGCGTGGCCTCGAGGAGAGCGAGGACGCTGAGGCGACCGCCGATGGCCCCGACATTTGTCCCAAACCCAACAGCGTGATGCACTCCGCGCGGGGGTGCAACCGAGTTGCCAGACGGTGGCCGCCAAACCGACGCCCCAGATTGACCCGGTTTTGCGAAGGGATCGGTTGCAATCGTATCCGATCGGAGAAGTCTCGCTCTCCGATCGGAGAGCGAGACCTTTAACCTAATCTGGAAAAACGATACACATGCTCGACTGCAGTATTCCCCGCTAGCTCCGCGGTTGCTTTATTTCACCGTAACCGTCGTTGCCGCCGACGCACTGGCGCCGGCATTGTCGGTCACTGTGAGGACGAGTGGATACTGTGCGGCGACCGCGTAAGTGTGTGTGGATACCATACTCGTACTATCGGGATCGTCGACGATTACGTTATCCGCCCGCGTCGTTCCGGGACGCTTGCTGAGATACGTATGCGAGCTCAGAACGACCTGGTCCCACATGATTCCGTCTTCGCGCTGCTGCACGCGCATCGTCTGCAACCCGGATGTCGCGAAGTACACCGGTCCGCCCAGCGTCCCATACCCGTCGTCATTCCAGCCCCAACCCGACACGCCGGCGCCATTGCCTTCCTCGAGGATGATCGCGGCGGCATTCGCGGTGCCGATGCGATTCACCGCAACACGGCTCGCGTTCACAGATCCGTCGAACTGCACAAACATCGAGTCGTTCGAGAACGAATCTCCTTGCGCTCGCATCCGAAACCAGAGGTGGTACGGCACACCCGCGGCCGCGTAGAACCGCACCGTCACATAGCTCGACGGAGCCGTCTTGGCGGTTGTCAATTTCGCCTCCGCGCGATCGGGATTGTGAAGCGCGATTCCCCTTGATGCCCCACTGTCCTGCGCGCGCACCCAGCGCGTTCCGACGATGTCGCTCACTGGAACGTCCGCGGCATCGACGACGACCTCGTCGCCCCAGGTCCACCGGTACTTCGTGATTGTGCCGTCGGAGTCCGTTGAGGCGCTGCCATCGGCGCTGAGGGTGCCACCCACGCTCGCGGTGTAAGGACCGCCGGATCGCGCCACGGGTGGGACGTTCGTTGTCGGCGGGGGTGGAGGTGGCGGTGCCGGCGGCCCTGCCGAAGGATCGCTCGGCGCACTGATTTCCACCCCCGTGACCCATGCGGTCAGCACGCCGAGGTCGGCGCCGGGAATGGTCGCGCCCTGGCCTGCTGCGTAGAACGCGCTCGACGTCTTCAACCGGTAGTCATTGTTCGCGGCATCGACAAAAGACGCATTCCACTGATCGACCGTCGGAAACGCGTTTGGTTTGGGATAACTGGAGGACGGCCCGCCGGCGAGCACGTTGTAGGTGATGTTGCTCGCGGGAAAGTACTTGTCGATGCTGTACTGGCCCGGCCGCCCGCCTTCTCCCATGATTCCGTATGTCCCATGCTTGGAGATGTTGTTCGTGTACACGAACCCGTTGATTTGTTTTGATCCGTACGCGTATACGACGGAGGTGTTCGTGTGAACAATCGTGTTGTGATCGAACACGATGTTCTCCGGGTCGTCGCCAACCAGAAACACCTTCGCGCTGCCGCCCCATTTTCCCGGATCGATGTCGAAGAACAGGTTGTTGCGCAGCGTCACACCTTGCGTCTGCTGCGTCGGGCTGTTCACGTCGTATCCCGAAAGCTGAAGGACGCCGGAAGCGTGTCGCACGACGTTGTTGGTGAACGTGATGTCGCGCAGCCGAACCCACGATGAGGTACCGTACTGATTTCGCGGAGTCAGGACAATCGCGTAGCCGTACTGACCCGCTTCCCAGATGTTCTCCAGGATGTTTCCGTCAACGACGACGTGTTCGGCATTTTTCAGCTCGAAGATGTTCTTCACTGTCCACTTCGTGCCCGACGCCGCCGCTGTTCCAGATGTCTCGGACGCACCCGTGTATGTGAAAGTCGTCGTGGCTGACGGTGTTTCGAGGTATCGCGACTCCTGGCCGGCTGACGTGCCCCGGTAAATGCGGTACCGATCGGCGCCAGCCACCGCCGACCACGACAACGTGATGCCTTTGCTGCCGCTCGACGCGCCACTCACTTCAACGGACGGTGCCGAAACGGCGGTTCGCGTGTCCGTATACATCAGGGCGACGACCTTGAAGTAATGTGTGCCGGCCGCCAGGCTGCCCGATGCGCTGGTCGAGGTCACGCGCGGCGATCCGGGAGTCGCGAGGATGGCGTTCCTCCACGCGAGCGGCTTGAAGAAGTGGTTGCCCCGGACTTCGATGTTCGACGGCACGAGCTGGGAGATCGCAGGGTCAGAGCCGCCGAAAAGAAGGTTCTCGCCAGCTCCCTCCACATAGTTATTGATGATGCGAAAGGGTCCGGCTCCGTTGTAGCCGTTGATCGCCTGAGCGTCAGCGTTCACCGCTTTGATATCGGCGATGTAGCTATTCACGACGTCGGTCGACTTGCTGTTCAGCGCGATGCCTCGCTTCATGCCCTTGTACTGGTCTCCGTGCGCGTAGACACGGTCGACGATCAGGTCGTGAGCCGGGGTTGCCGTCGTGTCCGTGCCGAGCGCGATCAGGGTTTCGAACCCGAGATTCGCCACCCCGTCGACCTCGAGGAATTTCAGCACGTAGTGGTGCGCGCCAGCATCGGTGCGGATGACCGGAGTGGTCTTGAGTGCGCCTCCCTGCCCCACCAGCCGCGGCAGCAACGAACGCGACGTATTCGCGTTCGGTTTTCCGGACGGAATCAGCCTCACGCCAGCAGCCGGTAACTGTGAATCAGCGGCATCGGATCGAATGGTGATCCATGCCGTCGATGCCGGCTTTGCCCGCAGAACGAACGGCCCCACGAAGGTCTCTCCGGCGCGAAGCAGGATGGTGTCACCGGGCGCGGCCGCATCAATCGCGGCCTGTAGTTTCGTGAACTCACAGCCACTCGCACAGACACGAAGACTTGCCGCCGACGCGATATCGGCAAATCCGAAACACACGAGGCACAACAGCTTCACCAAGCGACTGCGACGCACGGGCACTCTCCCACCGATTCGGAAATGGATGATGTTGGGAACGGCCCGGGACTCGGCAAGGATGTAGCCAGAACGCTTAACTATTCCAGTGAAAGCGATTAGCGGAATACAGCTGGCGTGCCGAATGGATTCTGTTCACATACGCAACTGAACTGTTTGTAAGTTTTTCAGCTCATCACAGTCCCGTCGTGACTTTCACGTAAACCGTCATCGTCACAAATGGAAGCGCCTGTCAGTGTGCGGACACGGCCCACATCGATTTCGAATCTGTGATCCAAATGCCGAAATCGTCGGTCGGAAACTGCAGAGGTCGGCGAGCTCATCTGCGATCACATTAGCGTTTTGCGCGTTTTTGCAGAATACGGCTGTGGCAGCTCGCTTGCTCATCCGCGGGCATCCCGCCCAAAGCGGGAAATCACAACAACCCAACGACCCGCGTGACTGATTAAGGGCAGGCGCGTGGAAGAAAGACTGAGGCTCCCCATGACGCTGAAGGTGTGTGCGCGCGCCGGCGCGCTCCTCGTTCTTGCCGCGGCTGCCGCGGTTGTAGCTCCAGTCAATGCGGTCGCACAGACACCCACCTTCAAAGTCGCGTGGTTCAACATTCAGTCCGGTAAAGGCGAGCCCGCGCTCGCTGGGCATACCTCGACCTTCGTAGACACGACCAACTGCACGGACCGCTCACAGCCAATCAATGGGTGGGGAACTGGTTTCGTCCAGTCGCATTTGACGAAGAGCATCGGCAGCGATCCCAAGATCGTGGCACTGGGACTCGCCGAGGCATGGGCCAGTACCTGTGGTTCTCCCGAAAACGTGCGGCAGTTGCTCGGCTGGAAGTCGCACACGAGCGAACGCAATGGCGTCGGGATGGTCGCGAAGTACGGTTTCGCCGGACCGGAAGAGTGGGTCCAGCTCGATACCTCGCTGAATCCCAATCCCGCCGACACGATGTGGGTGCTTCGAATTCTCGTGTGCCTCGATTCGAGCTGCTCGCAAACGATGAACGTCTTCGCGTCGCATTGGTACGCGTCGGGCACCAACAAGATCACGAGCTACGATCGTCAGGCAAGCCAGGCGGTTGCGTTCCTTCAGCGGGCCGGCGGCAGTTCCCCCCACATCCTGATTGCCGACCTGAACGTGTGGGATGGCACAACCGCTGTTTGCAGCGAGAGCCCGACAAACATCGGTTTACAGCGCCTGCGCGATGCGGGTTACATCGATGCGTGGCCATCGCTGCAGGGAGCAGCCGAAGGTTTCACGGGGATGACCAATCGTACCGGTTGCGGCACACCGGTCGGCTACGGATATAAGCGCCCCGATTACACGTGGTCGCCGTCGACGTATCGGCCGGTCTCGATCGCGCGATTCGGAGTCGTGCCGGCCGGCGATGAGGCACCCTCGGATCATTACGGCCTGATCACGGAGTTTCCTTTTCCCGGCCCGGTCGCGAAAGTAGACGACGTGTCGCCAACCGTCTCGTTGATCAGCCCGACTGACGGGCAAGGCTTCACCGGCGGAACACTCACAATCTCGGCAACCGCCTCCGACGACGTCGGCGTCGCTCGCGTCGACTTCGTCGAAGATGGAGTCGTCACCGCCTCTCTCACGTCTGCGCCATATCAGAGGACTTCAAGCCTGTCATCGATCGACGGAAACCATACCGTCGAGGCACGCGCCTACGATTTGGCGGGCAATGCCTCCTCCGACGTCAGGCACATTTCCGTGACCACGTCGTCGGGCCCGCCCGTCGCCCCTTTGAGTGGTGACATCGTTCTTTACGCGAAGAACGCAACCGCCGTCGCGGGAAATTGGAGCGTTGTTCCCGATGCGCAAGCGGCAGGAGGTGCGCGGATGTGGAACCCTGACGCGGGCGCCGCGAAGCTCGCGACGCCGCTCGCCGCGCCCGCGAATTATTTCGAGTTGACATTCACTCCCCAGGCTGGCGTCGGATATCGGCTGTGGATCCGCGGGCGCGCCGACGGCGACTACTGGGGCAATGATTCGGTGTGGGCTCAGTTCAGCGGCGCGGTGACAACGGCGGGGGTTCCCGCATACCGAATCGGAACGGCCGACGGAACATGGCTTGGAGTGGAGGACTGTTCCGGCTGCGGGTTGCTGGGCTGGGGCTGGAACGATAACGGGTATGGGACCGGCGTGCTGGGGCCC
>Ga0075423_10004402_pt1 | contig 13075 bp, 8 predicted proteins | sample SoiMethybrSBSTD2_FD_80114 | JGI IMG/M metagenome (GOLD analysis project Ga0075423, IMG submission 80114) | Bulk soil microbial communities from a Populus tree surrounding site in Tennessee, USA - Soil MetaG P. TD hybrid SBSTD2 | ecosystem: Environmental > Terrestrial > Soil > Tree plantation...
CTCGCGACCGGCTGGTTGTGGTTCATCATCGCGCTGGCGCCGGTGAGCGGGCTGCTTCAGGCGTGGGAACAGCGCATCGCGGATCGCGTCACCTACGTCCCGATGATCGGCATCCTGATGATCGTCGCGTGGGGAGTACCCGCGCTGGTGCGAGTCGCAATCGACGGGCCTGACGCGGACAACACAGGATCGGACCAGGTCTCGCGACGGCGGCTGCTCGCCGCGGCCGCGGTCATCGCGATCGCGATCTGCGCCGTGACCGCGCGCGCGCAGGCGGCCCACTGGCGCACCAGCGTCGACCTCTGGCGTCATGGCGCCCGGGCGGTCACCGGCAACTACATCGCCTACGAGAATCTGGCACAGGCCCTGAGGGAGCGGGGTGAGCTCGAAGAGTCACTGACGATGTACGAGCGCGCGCTGTCGATCGCTCCCTCTCACTCGCCGGCATACGTCGCCGTCGTCCAGAACAGCCTCGGCCTCGTCTTGACCCGCCAGGGTCGGCACGACGCGGCACGGGCGCGGTTCGAGGCCGCGGTGAAATCGAATCCGTCGTTCGCCGAGCCGCGCGGCAATCTCGGCAATGCGCTCGCTGCGGAAGGTAAGTTCGCGGAGGCCGTGGAGCACTATCGGGCTGCGGTGAAGCTCAAGCCCGATTTCACCGAGGCGCAGGTTGGACTTGGAAGCGCGCTGCTCAGCCAGGGGCTTGTCGACGAAGCGGGCGCCCACTACCGGGAAGCGCTCACCATCGATCCCCGGCTGGCGCAGGCACACAACGGTCTTGGGGCGGTCCTGGCGCAGCAGGGCCGCGACGAGGAAGCGATGACCGAGTATCGCGAAGCCTTGCGTCTGAAGCCGGACCTGGCGACGGCCCACTTCAACATGGCGATGCTGCTGGTGAAGCGCGGACGGCTGACCGACGCCCGCCAGCACGCGGAGTCCGCGCTGACGATCGATCCCGGCTACGAGCCGGCGCATCGATTGTGGCTGTGGCTGCGCTCGCAGTCGTAGGGACTGGCTGACAGCTTACTGAGGTGCGAACCCGCTCGCGTACAGCTTCACGCCCTGCCGCACCGTGCCGACCTGCACGACCTGCGCCTTGCCTTCCGGCCGCTTGTAGGTCACCTCGTACTGCGTCGTCAGCGCGTCGGCATAGCGCTTCAGCATGGTCTCGATCGCGGAGACGCCGACGATGAACTCGCGCTGGCCGCCGGTGCTGCGGGTGAGGGCGTTCAGGACCAGATCCCGCTGCGGGTTCTTCAGCGGGCCTTTCTGGTACGACACCGCCCAGAGCTGCGCGCCGGACTTCTGCAGCGACTCCTGGATCTTCCGCGGCTCCTCGCGGCTCTGCTCGTCGTTCGGCTCGATGTTGACGCTGACGATGGCGCGGCGGCGGCTGGGACGTTTGGCGAGATCGTTGCTCCCGGAGATGAGCGCCTCGAGCAGGACCGACTGCGCATTCGGCTTGCCGACCAGCCGGTTGATGGCCTTTTCGAGATCGTCGGCGGAGGTCGCGTAGGGCGCGACCGTGACGGCGGCCTGGCCGAACTCCATGATCTTGATTTGCGCGTCGGGGGCGACCGCGAACGCCTGCCTGACGAACGCGGTCAATGCCTTGCGAAGGTCCTGCAGGATCTCCTGCACCGCGCTCGTGGTGTCGGCGAGCAGCACGACCTGGAGCGGCTGGGTCGCCGGCTTGACCTCGCTGATCTCGCGGTCGACACCGTCTTCGCGCAGCCGGAAGTCGGCCATCGTCATCCCCTTCACCGGCGCGTTGTTGTCGTCCAGCGCCGACACGAAGATGGTCTTGTCCGACGCGGCCCGCGGCGCCGCCGCGAGCACCGCCACCGCCGCGATCGCCGAGAGCACAGGCCGTCGAAGCGAGCATGCAGTCATGTCTGCAGAGTATTTCATATCCGCGGTCCGCAGTCCGCGGTCCGCAAGACCGTAGCTAGTTTGAGGAAACTGGCCGCTTGGATCCGCAACTATCTCCGAGCTTCCACACGGACCGTCGGGTTGTCCCGAAACGGACCCGCGGACCGCGGATCGCGGACCGCGGGTTATTCGTGTCGCAGTGCCTGAAGCGGATCGATGCGCGCGGCGCGGCGCGCGGGGAAGAAGGCTGCGGCCATGGCCATGAGGAGCAGGAGACACGCGGCAGCCGCGAAGACTGACGGATCGTGCGGCTCGATGCCGAACAGCTGGTTCTCGACTATCCGGACGACCGCGTAGGCGGCGGCCGCGCCGGCGACAATGCCGGCGAGCACCGTCCAGGCGCTCTCACGCACCGCCAGCCAGCTCACGCTGGACGGTGACGCGCCCAGTGCTACCCGCAGGCCGAGCTCCGCGGTGCGGCGCGTGACGCTGAAACTCATCAAGCCGTAGAGGCCGATGCACGCGAGCAGTACCGCGAACCCCCCGGAGTAAGCCGTGAGGGCGGCAAGCAGCCGCTCGCGGGCGAACGAATCCTCTGTCTGCCGTTCGAGCGTTCGCACTCGAAACAGCGCGAGGGCCGGGTCGACTCGCGCGACCGCGGCGCGGATCGACGCGGTCATCCCCTCGACCGATCCGGAGAACCGGACTTCGAAGGTGGGCGAGTAGAACATGTCCCGGCCCTGCTGCTGGAAGATGGGATAGTAGACGACATCGCGCGGCAGGTCGCGGACGTTGGCGTACCTGACGTCGGCGACGACGCCGATCACCTCGCGGGCGCCGGCACCGGCGCCGAGCCGCTGGCCAATCGGCGATCCGGTGAAATGACGGGCCATCCGCTCGCTGATGATGGCGACTCGCGGCGCCAGCAGTCTGTCGCGCTCGTCGAAGTCGCGGCCGCTCGCGAGGCGGATTCCGAGCGTCGCAAAGTAGCCCGGCGCCACGTTGTTGTAGGCGACCCGCACGCTCTGCGCCAGTGTCCGGCCGCCGATCTCGCTGAACGAATCGACGAAGTAGTAATTGTCGCTGACCGGTCGTACCGCCGACACCGTCGCCGATTGCGAGGCCGGCAGCGCCTTGACGGCGTCCAGGACCGCGCCGTAGGTGGACGGCACGTCGGCTCCGGTCTTGCCGGCCAGATGCGCGTCCACCGAGAACATCAGGATGCTGGCTCGCGCGTAGCCCGGATCCTGCGACCACAGCTTCTCCAGCGTCCGCACGAACAGTCCCGCTCCAACCAGGAGCAGGAGCGAGAGCCCGACCTGCGCCCCCACCAGGATCCGATCGACCAGGCGGCGCCGAGGTCCGCCGCCGATCTGCCGGCTCGGCGTCAGCGGCCGGGAGGTCGTCGCCCTGAGGGATGGGAGCAGCCCGGCGATCAGACAGACGGCAAAGGAGACGAGGACGGTGAAGCCGGCGAGGCGAAGATCGAACGCGAGCTCGAGCGGCGCACGATCCATCGATGGTGTGACCATCGTCAGCAGCGTGCGGCCGCCCCAGGTCGCGAGGCCGATCGCGATGGCGCCCGCGGCGCCGGCCAGTACGACGGTCTCGGTGAGCAACTGGCGGACGAGACGCCAACGGCTGGCGCCGAGCGCGACCCTGGTTGCCAGCTCACGGTGACGCGCATCGGACCTCGCCAGCAGCAGCGTCGCGACATTGAGGCTCGCCAGCAGCAGCACGATCCCGAGCATCATCAGGATCAGCTGGAGCCAGCGGCCGTAGCCGTCGCGGAGATCGCTCGCCGATCCGCGCGCCCCGCTCTCCAGCCGCAGATGGTTCCGCTGGGCGAACGCCAGCTGCGATGGGCTCGGTGATGCGCCGGCGGTCGCGCTGGTGAACAGGACCCTCAGTTCCTGTTCCGCCTGCTCCAGGGTCACGCCAGGCTTCATGCGTCCCATCACGTAGATCCAGGACGCGCCCGGGCGGTTCCAGAGCGGCGCACCCTCGGCGAGCCTGTCGCGCGCGCGCATCGGCACGCTGATGTCGTACGGACGGCCGACTTCGGTCCCTGCGAAGCCCTCGGGCTCGACGCCGGCGATGGTGAACGGTACCCCGTTGAGCGCGATCGCCGAACCAATGGCGTCGGCGCTGCCGCCGAATCGCTGCTGCCAGTAGCGGTGCGTGAGAACGGCCACGGCGGCGCCGGAGCGATCGTCATCGGCGTCGACCAGGCGGCCCATGGCCGGCGTGAGCCGCAAGGTCGAGTAGTAATCGCCGCTGACGTAGATGCCTTCCGCGATTGCAGCCTGCCCGCGGTACGTCACCGTCACCCTGCCGAACGGGTTGGTGGCGAAGACGCCGGAGAGCGTGGCGGTCCGGCGCCGGATCTCGTCGAACTGCGGGTAGGGCATCGAGTAGTTGTAGCGGCCGTTCGGGCCCCAGGAGGCGACGACCATCCGGCCGGGCTCGGACACCGGCAGCTGCCGCAGCACCAGAACATCGAACAGCTGGAATATCGCCGCCGCCGCGCCGATGCCCAGCGCAAGCGAGCCAACCGCGAAGGCCGTGAACACGGGACTGCGCCGCAGCAATCGGAACGCCTGGCGGAAGTCCTGCGACCAGGCGTCGAGGAACGCGCCGGCCTTCACGTCGCGGATGTCCTCGACGACGCGATCGAGCCGGCCGAATTCGAGCCGCGCGACACGGCGGGCGCGAGCCGGATCGAGGCCGCTGCGCTCTTTCTCCTTCACGAGCAGGTCGAACGCCGCGTCGATCTCATCGTTCAGGTCGCGCGTCAGGCGGTCGCGATGGAGGAGGTTGCGGAGCAAGTGTTGTAGCTTCGACATGATCGCTTCTTCGAATTACCGGGTTGCGTGGACCTTCCATCAGCTTTTCTTGGTTTGTTTCGCGGGGGCCCCACCCCCGCGCCCTGCCAGCGCTCGCTTCGCTCGCGCCGCTGTTTAGAAGCACCTGGCCGCTTGGATCAGCACGCGTCCGAAACGATCTCGATTACAACCACAGAATGCTGATCCAAGCAGCTAAGGCTTTGTAACCAGCGGCGCTGGCAGGCCGCGGGGGTGGGGCCCCGGCGAGCAACTGATAAATGCTGATCGAGCCGCTTGGATAACCCCGCTGCTCACCCCTGTCTCAACGCCTCGATCGGATCCACGCGCGAGGCGCGCCAGGCCGGCACTGCGGCGGCGACCGTGCCGATCGCAAACAGACACAGCACGCATCCGGCGAGGATCAGCGGGTCGGACGGCGTGACGTCGAAGAGCAGGGAGGTCAGCGTTCGTGCGAGCAGCAGCGAAGCGGGCACGCCAATCGCCGCGCCCACGGCCACCAGCACCGCCGACTCGCGCAACACGCCGCGCAGCACCGTCCGGTGCGTGGCGCCGAGCGCCAGCCGGAGGCCGATCTCGCCGGTCCGCCGCGCCACCGCGTAGCCGAGGACGCCGTACAGACCGACCCCGGCGAGCAGCAGCGCGATCGCCGCGAAGGCGGTGAGCAGCCGTCCCATCAAACGCTCGGTGACCAGCGAGCGCTCGATCTGCTCGGTGAGGGTCCGCGGCGCCGCCACGGAGACGGCACTGGCGATCGACTGCACCTCGCGCCGTATTTGTGGCCCGAGTGACAGGGGATCGCCGTGAGTGCCGACCGCGAGCTGCATGCCGACGCGATCGCGGTCGTTGACCGGAGCGTAGGTGTAGATCGTCGGCGTATCCTGCTCGCGCAGGGTCACGTACTTGGCGTTGGCGGCCACGCCGATGATTTCAACGCCCGGTTGATTGCCGAGCGTGACCCGCCGCCCGAGCGGATCCTCGGTCGGGAAGAACCGCTGCACCAGCGCCTCGTTGACGATCGCCACCGGCGCGCCGGGTCCGTCCCTGGCCGTGAAGTCGCGCCCGCGCCGGAGCGGTGTGCCCATCGCGCCGAGATACCCGTCGGAGACCCGATGCACGTACACGGTCGATGGCGACGCTCCCGGCCGGCCCTCCACCGTGAGCGTCAGGTCGATTCCTCCGCCGGAGATTGGCGTGATCATCGTGAAGCCGGCGGCACGCACGCCCGGCAATGCCCGTACCCGCTCGAGCACGTCGCGGAAGTACTGGAGGTAACGCTCGCCGGTGAAGCCGGCCTTCTCCGGGCTCAACCCGATCGTCAGCACGTGGCCGCGATCGAAGCCGGCGTCGAAGGTCCGGATGTTGCGGAGGCTCGCCAGGACGAGCGATGCGCCAACCAGGAGCAGCAGCGACAGCGCGACCTGCCCCGCAATCAGCGCCTGGCTCCAGCGCGTCGAGCCGCGCCCCGACGACAGGGTGCGCGGGCTCGCGTCGAAGTCCGCCGTCGGCTCTACGTGCGTGGTCCGCAGCGCCGGCAGCAGGCCGGCGAGCATCGTCGCAACGATCGCCACAGCAGCCGTGAAGGCCTCGATGCGGCCGTCAGGCTCGATGTGCAGGGCGACGGGCGTCGGGCCGTCGGACACCAGCGCGACGAGCAGTGGCGCGCCGATCCGGGACAGCGCGAACCCGGCCGCGCCTCCGGCGACGCCGAGCAGCGCCGACTCGGTCAGCATCTGCCGGATCAGACGGCCGCGCCCCGCGCCGATCGCGAGGCGCAGCGCCATTTCGCGACGCCGGCCGACGCCGCGCGCCAGCAGCAGGTTCACGACATTGGTGCACGCGATCAGGAGCAGGAGCGAGACCGCGCTCATCAGCAGCAACACCGGCCGCGAGAACTGGCGGCGCAAATCGGAGAGGCCGGTGCGCGCCGACTCCAGCACCAGCCGGTGCGACAGGTACCGCTGTCGCGATTCCGGGTCCCGAATCGTCTCGGCGACGGTCTGGATGAATCGGCCGAAGACGGGATCGAGGTTGCCCTGCGCCGCCGAAAGCGGCACGGCTGGCTTCAGCCGGCCGATGATCGCCAGCCAGTTGAAGTCGGGACGCGTGAGCCAGCTTTGCCTGCGGATGGCCGGCTCGCTCGACATCGGCAGATAGAAGTCGGCGGGGCGGCCGACCACAGGATCGTCGAAGGATGCGGGAAGCACGCCGACGATCGTGAAGGCCACGGGCTCGACGAGCAGCGTCCGTCCGATCGCGGCAGTCGTACCACCCAGTTCACGCTGCCAGAAGCCATGGCTGACGACCGCGACCGCCGTTCCCGGGCGGGTGTCCCCGCGATCGAAGAGGCGTCCGACCCCGGGCGGCACCTGCAGCACCTCGAAGAAGTTCTCCGAGACGAATCGCCCGATCGGCGCCGGGGTCGTCCCTGTCGCCGCCTGCACGAGACTCCGCGAGATGGCGATCGTGCCGTCGAACACCGCGTTGCCGTCGCGAAGCGCTTCGTAGATGGGATAGGAGAAGCTGCCGCCGCGCCCGTATTGCGTGACGCGGCCGATCTCGACGAGCTCGCCCGGATGGCCGACGCGGAGCTCGCGCAGCAGGAGCGCGTTGACCAGCGTGAAGATCGTGGTCGCGGCGCCGATCCCGAGCGCCAGCGACACGATCGCGGTGAGCGTGAACAGCGGCGCGCGCCGCAGCAACCGTGCGCCGAACGCCAGATCCCGCCGCAGCGCGTCGAGCCCCGCGCCGGCGCGCTCTTCACGCACGTGCGTCGCGATCGAGGAAGGCCGGCCGACCTCGATCAGCGCCCGCCGGCGCGCACTGTCGGGATCGAGCCCGCGCCGCCGGTGCTCCTGCACCGCGAGCTCGAACGCCGCGGTGACTTCGTCATCGAGGTCGCGGTCCACGCGGCGCCGATGCACGAGGTTCCGCCAGAGGCTGCGAAGGCGCGCCAGCATGGCCGCTCACGCCTCGAGCGCGCGCGCAATGGCGACCGCGATCCGGTTCCATTGCGCCGTCTCCTCGCCCAGCTGCTTCCGGCCGGCGCGCGTCAGCTTGTAATACTTGGCGCGGCGGTTGTTCTCGGACGGCTGCCAGTCGGCGTCCAGCCAGCCCGCCTCTTCGAGCCGGTGCAGCGCCGGAAAGAGCGATCCCGGCTGCACGACGAAGGTGCCGCCGGTCATCTGCTCGACCCGCCGCGACACGCCGAGCCCGTGCAGCTCGCCGGTGCTGAGGGCTTTCAGAATCAGGAGATCGAGGGTGCCCTGGAGAAGCGAAGCGCGTCCGGCCACGGGTCAGCTCCTTGTATCGATATTCGATATGAGCTTATATCGAGTGTCAATAGGTCGGGGCTCGGGACTCGGATCTCGGGACTCGGGGCTCGGGGCTCGGGGCTCGGCAGAGCCGGTGGTACTCAGAGGTAACCAACCGGTTGGATTTACCCCTGTTGCCCCTCAGTACCACCGGCTCTCCGAGCCCTGAGGCCCGAGCCCCGAGCCCCGGGGAAACTACCGATGCGTGACGATCGCCTCGACATAGGCCGAGACGAGGCCGGGGAGATCGTCGGCGGGGCCGTAGAGCGTGAAGACCTTGCGGAACCGCGGGCCGGAGATGGCGAGATCCCAGCCCGTGCCCGACTGCGATTGGAAGAGGGAGAAGCGCCAGGACTCGAACGAGGGCCGGGCCTTCTTGATGACGTCCCGGATGGATTCGTGGAGCCGCGTGCGCAGTGCCGGATCGCACAGCTGCGGGCAAGACACCGTGACGGGCATTTTTTCATTACCCTAGCGCGGTGCCCGGCCGGGTTCAAGCTTGGCCGTTTCTCCTGTCGGTCGTGCTTGCGCGCGTGCGGCGGATGTTCATAAGCTCCTCCTTATGGGTGTCGGCCAGTGGATGCGCGTGCTCGACACGGTGAGCGGCCTGATCCAGATGTCCGGCCGCTTCCGGCGTCCTCCCGAGGGTGAGATTCAGGCGGCCCCGACCGGCGGCGGGCCGCTCGGACAGCTCGAAGCCCGGCTCGCCGGAGTGGTCGTCGCGGCGCTCAAGGAAGCGTTCGATCGCGACCGCGCCCGGATGGACCTCGAACGCACGCAGATGGAGGCGGACCGGGCGCGGGCCGAAGAGGCGCTGCGGGCCGAGCTGCGCCGCCAGGCCGCCGAGCGGGCGCTCGGACAGCTGCGGCTGATCGCGATGATGGCCTTCGGCCTCATGATGGTGTCGGCCGCGCTCGGCGTCTGGCTGCCGGGCATGCGGACGATGGCGCCGAGGCTGCTCATGGGGATCGGCTGGGTGCTCGCCATCGGGGCGCTGGGGACGGCGTTCGCCGCCTCGCAGCAGGTCTCGGCGTGGACCGCCATCACGACGCCCCTCCCGAGCGCGGGCGGCACGGCAAGTCCCGCGCATCCCGCGGCGGCGGTGGCACCCTGGCTCCTTCTTGGAGCGCTGGCGTTGACCGGCGTCTCTCTGCTCACGGCACTGTGACCTTCCTGCAGATCGCACAGACATGATTACTGTTTATGGCGCCGACTGGTGCGAGGACACGCGCCGCTCGCAGCGCCTCCTGAGACGGCTGCACGTCCCCTACCACTACATCAACATCGACGAGGACCTCGACGGCCTCGATCGGGCGAAGGCGCTCAATCACGGGCAGCGCCGGACGCCGGTCATCGATCTCGGCCTGGGCGGTGCAGCGCTCGTGGAGCCGGACAACGAGACGCTGGCGGCCGCGCTGGTCGAGCGCGAGATGCTGACGCGCGAAGAGGCGCGCGAGCGGTTCGGCATCCAGAACGTCGGCGATGTCGAGCGGGTCGCGCGCACGACGCTCGGCCTGGCGCTCGTCGCGGGCGCGGGCGCGTCTCCCGCCGGTCTTCGCTGGCCGCTCCGGGTGCTCGGCCTCGTGACGGCGGCCACCGGCATCTCGGGATGGTGCCCGGCGTATCACGCCGCAGGCGTCACGTCGCTCGGAGGTCCCCTTGACCGGCCGGACGAGTCCGAACGGGACGAGTGGATCGTGCCCAGGGCGCGGGTCGCTGGCGATGCACCCGTCGACGAGGCCCCGGTGCCATGACGCCGCTGCCGCGTCCGGTCAATCCCTTCGATCTCCTCGCCGACGCCAGACATTCCGACCCGTTCTCGGTGCTCGGCCCCCACCCGACGGATCGCGGCCTGGCGGTGCGGGCGCTGTTTCCCGATGCCCTGGACGTCGGCCTCGCACGGCCGGGCGCGGATCCGGTCCCGATGGAACGGCGGCATCCGGCGGGCGTGTTCGAGACGGTGCTCGAGGGCGTGCGCGACGTTCCCGACTATCGCCTGCGCGTGGTCTTCCCCGGCGGGCACGAAGCCGAGATCGACGATCCCTACCGGTTCGGGCGCGTGTTCGGCGATTTCGACCTCTATCTCTTCGGCGAGGGCACTCACACCCGCATCTACGAGAAGCTGGGTGCGCATCCGATGCGCATCGGCGCCACCGAGGGCGTGCACTTCGCGGTCTGGGCCCCCAACGCCCAGCGCGTCAGCGTCGTCGGCGACTTCAACGCGTGGGACGGACGGGTGCATCCGATGCGCTCGCTCGGCTCCAGCGGGGTGTGGGAGATCTTCGTGCCGGCCGCGCGGATCGGGCATCACTACAAGTTCGAGATCCGCTCGCGCGAGGGCTACATCCTGGTGAAGATCGATCCCTACGGGCAGGCCTTCGAGATCCCGCCGCTCTCGGCATCGATCGTCACGGCGTCCAGCCATCAGTGGCAGGACGAGCGCTGGATGCGCGAGCGCGAGCAGGCAGGCGGCTGGTTCGCGCGGCCGATGGCGATCTACGAAGTGCACCTCGGATCCTGGGCCCGCATTCCGGAGGACGGCACCCGCTACCTGACGTATCGGGAGCTCGCGGCCCGGCTGATCCCCTATGTCAAGGAGATGGGCTTCACGCACATCGAGCTCCTGCCGGTGATGGAGCACCCGTTCTCGGGCTCCTGGGGCTACCAGGTCACCGGTTTCTACGCGCCGACCAGCCGTTTCGGATCGCCGGACGATTTCCGCGCGTTCGTCGACGCCTGCCACGGCAATGGCATTGGCGTGATCCTCGACTGGGTGCCCGGCCACTTCCCCAAGGACGATCACGCGCTGGCGCGATTCGACGGCACCGCGCTCTACGAGCACGCCGATCCGCGGCAGGGCGAACACCGCGACTGGGGCACGCTGATCTTCAACTACGGCCGCAACGAGGTCCGCAACTTCCTCCTCGCCAACGCGCTCTACTGGCTCCACGAGTTCCACGCCGACGGCCTGCGCGTCGATGCGGTGGCGTCGATGCTCTACCTCGATTACTCGCGCAAGGAAGGGGAGTGGGTGCCGAACCGCTACGGCGGCCGCGAGAATCTCGACGCGATCGACTTCGTGCGCCAGCTGAACACGCTGACGCACGCCGAGCACCCCGGGTCGATCACGGTGGCCGAGGAATCGACCGCCTGGCCCTCGGTCAGCAAGCCGACCTATCTCGGCGGCCTCGGGTTCACCTACAAGTGGAACATGGGGTGGATGAACGACACGCTGGAGTACATCAGCAAGGACCCCGTCTACCGCCGCTACGATCACTGGAAACTGACGTTCTCGCTGATCTACGCGTTCACCGAGAACTTCATCCTGCCGTTCTCGCACGACGAGGTCGTGCACGGCAAGGGCTCGATGTTCGAGAAGACCCCGGGCGACGACTGGCAGCGCTACGCGACGCTGCGCGCGCTCTACGGCCTGATGTACGCCCACCCGGGCAAGAAGCTGATGTTCATGGGCGCGGAGTTCGCGCAGGGCCGTGAGTGGAACTACGACCACAGCCTGGACTGGCACCTCGCCGATTTCCCGATGCACGCCGGCGTGCGGCAGTTCGTGCGCGACCTGAACTACATCTACGGCGCCGAGCCGGCCCTGCACGAGATCGACTTCGAGTACCCCGGGTTCCAGTGGATCGACTGCAACGACAGCGAGAACAGCGTGATTTCGTTCATCCGGCGCGCCCGCGATCCCAACGATCTCCTCGTCGCGCTGCTCAACTTCACGCCGGTGCCTCGCGACGGCTATCGCATCGGCGTGCCGGCGCCGGGCGCCTACAGCGAGCTGCTCAACAGCGACGGCGACGTCTACGGCGGCAGCAACTGCGGCAACGGCGGCGTGATCTTCACCGAGCCGATCGCGTCACATGGACATGCGCAGTCGCTGCACCTGACCCTGCCGCCGCTGGGGTTCCTGCTGCTGAAGCCGGCGAGGTGAGTTGTTCGTGATAGCGTAGGCTTCATGTCAGAGAGGAACGGCGACAAGTCGAGGTATCAGATCAACCGCAAGCGCGCCATCGCGCGCCGCGCCAGGCAGCGGGCCGCAGCCCCGGCCACTCCCACGGCTCCCAAGCGCTTCGCGAAGGCGAAGACGACGCCGCCCAAGTCGGCGTGACTGGAGCGAGCTCTCTGGCAACTGGTAACTGACGACTAGGCGTGCACGCCCGGTGCCTCGTGCCCGGTCCGCTGCACGTACTCAACGTATGACCCCGGATACGCGTGCGGCTGCGCCTCCGTGCCGCTCTCGCCGCCGAGCTCCAGCACCCGGTTGCTCAGGCCCCGCAGGAACATGCGGTCGTGGGACACGAACATCATCGTGCCCTCGAACGCGCTCAGCGACTTGACCAGCATCTCCTTGGTCGCGAGATCGAGGTGGTTGGTGGGCTCGTCGAGCACCAGGAAGTTGGGCGGATCGAGGAGCATGCGCGCGAGCACCAGCCGCGTCTTCTCGCCGCCCGACAGGGCCCTGATCTTCTTCTCGACGTCGTCGCCGGAGAACTGGAACGCGCCGAGCAGGTTGCGCAGGGCGCCGGTCGATTCGTGGGGAAAGTCCTTCTCGATCTGCTCCCACACGGTCAGGTCGGGGTCGAGGAGATCGAGCGCCTGCTGGGCGAAGTAGCCCAGCCTGACGCTGGCGCCGATCGTCACGCTGCCGCGGTCCGGCACCAGCACGCCGGCGACCATGCGCAGCAGCGTGGTCTTGCCGGCGCCGTTTCTTCCCATCACGCACCAGCGCTCGCCGCGGCGAATCGTCAGATCGACGCCGTCGTGCACGAGCCTGGCCCCGTAGGCCTTGGTCACGTCCTCGAGGACCGCCACCTGCTCCCCTGAGCGAGCCGGCTGCCGGAAGTCGAACTCGACGACGCGACGTTTGCGGGGCGGCTCGACCTTCTCGATCTTTTCCAGCGCCTTGACCCGGCTCTGCACCTGGGCGGCCTTGGCGGCGTGCGCGGCGAAGCGCTCGATGAAGCGCTGCTCCTTCGCGAACATCGCCTGCTGGCGAGCGTAGGCCGCCTCCCGGTTCGCCTCCCGGAGCGC
>Ga0075423_10004403_pt1 | contig 13074 bp, 9 predicted proteins | sample SoiMethybrSBSTD2_FD_80114 | JGI IMG/M metagenome (GOLD analysis project Ga0075423, IMG submission 80114) | Bulk soil microbial communities from a Populus tree surrounding site in Tennessee, USA - Soil MetaG P. TD hybrid SBSTD2 | ecosystem: Environmental > Terrestrial > Soil > Tree plantation...
CCATCACGAACCAGCTGCGACACTAATCGCTAGTCAGCGAGAAACCGACAGCCCGTTCCGGAGCAATCCGAGAACGGGCTGTTCTGCAATCTCCCGCAGCGCTTCATCATTTTCGAAGACGATCGGCACCACGCGATTGGAAGGTCGGCTTCATTACTCAACCGCACCCATCTGGTTGCGTTCGATATCGTAAGTAACACAGACCTCAATGTTTGAGGAGCGCTATTCGGGACGCATTCGTCCCCGCGACGTTCAGCGGCGCCTCCAAACATTAACTCCCGTTTCATCTGGGCACTGCCTACTGACGGTACGATAGGCATCCTTTTTCAAGAACGACTTGCGCCATCGCGCTGAAAGCGCCCTGTCGTCGCGCAGCGGAGTGGAGATGCCATGGCGGCTATTGGAAGGTTTGGAACGAGGGTCGTCCCCGAGCTGCCGGAGATCATCCAGCAGTGTCGCGCACGGAAGCAGCTCGTGCAGGGACCGCACATCGAAAGGTTCGAGCAGGAGTTCGCGCGCCTGCTCGGGTCGGGGCATGTGCGCATGTGTTCGACGGAGTACGGGAGGATGGCGCTCTATTTCATCCTCAAGGCGATGGAGTTCCCGCCAGACAGCGAGATCATCGTTCCGGCGTTTACCTTTTGGGTCGTTCCAGAGATCGCCCGCGTCGCCGGCCTGAAACCGGTGTTCGCGGATATCGACCCGGAGACGTTCACTCTCAGCCCCCAGGCCTTCGAACGCGCGATCACGACGCGCACGCGCGCCGTTCTTCCGACGCATCTTTACGGGATGTCCTGCGATATGGATCCGATCCTCGACGTCGCACGACGACACTCGCTGAAGGTGATCGAAGACTGCGCGCATTCGCTGGGCGCGACATACAAGGGCCGGATGGTGGGGACCCTGGGGGATGCGAGCTTCTTCAGCTTTCAGGCCTTCAAGCCGCTGAACACCTATGGCGGTGGGCTCGCGTGGATGCGCGATGCCGACGTGGCGCGGCGTGTTGGTGAGTCCGCAGAACGTGAACACTGGCCGACGGAGGAGCGGGTCGAAAAGATTCTCTCGACCGGCAAGTGGCAGCACACGTTCATCCGGCCGAAGGTGTTCACCTATTCGTTGTTCCCGATCTGGTGGGCCGCCTCGTGGGTCGGCGCCAAGCCCGAAAAGAGGCTGTGGGAAGACGTTCGTCCGCTCGATCCGCTACCGCCGCACTATGGTGGACGATTCACGAACGTGCAGGCGGCGATGGGGCTCGCGGGCCTCGAGCACCTTGCGGAGTTCATCGACCGTACCAGGCGTCACGCGAAATTGCTCGACGAGATCCTCGGCGATACGCCCGGTGTCATCATTCCGCGGGTGCCACCCGATCGAACGCACGTGTACTACCAGTACTGCGCCTACGTCCCCGAGAGTGAGACGATCGTCAAACGCTGCATCCGCCGCGGCGTCGATGTCGCGCCCATGCACGTCGACGTCTGCACGAGGATGGATCTCTTCAACTGGCAAGGTCCATGGATGCCTGGGGCCGATCAGGCGTCCACAGCGGTGCAGGTCCCGGTATACGAGTCGTTGCAGGATCGCGAAATCGAGCGAGTGGGTCTCCTGGTCCGGGATCAAGTGATGAAGCTGAACGCGTGGCATGACGCGAGACCTGCGTTCCGCGACTCTCATCAAGGTCGCGGCTAGCCCGGGTCGTCAGCGCACGCTACTTCGCGCTGCGGGCCTCCTTGGTGATCTGCGCGACGATCTGGTTGTATTTGTCCATGATGGCGGCCACGAGCGTGATGACGTTGTCCACGTTCGGCTGCGCGGGCATGAGCGCCTTCTCGACGTCAACCATCCCGCTCTCGATCGCCACGTAGGCCTCCATCGAACGTTGCTTGACGAGGTCTTCGATGCTGTCCCATTTGTCATTGAACGCGTCGAATGAGGTCTTCGCTTTGGCGAGTTTGCCCGCTTTCAGCGCCGGCGTCACCTCGCGCAAGTGCGCTCTCACGATCCGCAGCCGCGCGACATCATCAAATAGCCGGTTGATCGGCGGCGCCTTTTCGATGGTCGCGACTTCCTCGTCGAATCGGGCGAGCATGGCTTTTGCGTCGGCGAGTAGCGCCGCGACGTCCGGATTCGGCGAGTTCAGCCCCATCGCGATGCGGTTCTGGTAACCGCCTTCGAGTTCTTTGTAGGCCGCGATATCGCGGACGTTGACGTACACCTCGACGCCGTTCCAGCCGGAATCGTAGGCCTCGAACGCGTCCCGAGCGGCCTGAATGTCCTTCTTCTGCAGCGCGGTGATGGTATCGACGAGCGCCGGCCGGATCGCCTTGATGCTGGTGATCTCGAACCGGTTGGCCTGGGCGGATGCGGTGGCGGGCAGCATGACCAGGGTGACAAGCACGAGAGCGATCAGACGTGTGAATGTCATAACGCGCGCGACTCCTTCATCGCGAGTCGACATGGTAGCAGGCGAGGACGACATGAGATCGAATCTCAGAGATGAGGAGATTGAATCTCAGAGATGTGCCTTCCAGCGCCATGACGATAGACTGGCGCGGCCAAGGAGTCATCGATGACACAGCGATTCATTCTTCTTGCTCTCATCCTCGTGTGCGGTCTTGCGCTCGGCGCATCGCTGCGCGCACAGCAGCAGGCACCGGCGGGTCGCGCGGCTGCGGCGCCAACCGCTCCGCCCGATCTGAAAACGCTTGCCGCCGATGTGGAACGGCTCAAGGCGCTCGTGCCGTCGAACTCCCACATCATGATGGACGTGCAGTGGCACTGGACGAACCTCTGGTTTGCAGCGCAGGCGAAGAACTGGCCGCTGGCGACGTACCAGTTCAACGAGGCGCGCGGCCACATGCAATGGCTGATCAGAAAGTCGCCGATGATCCGATCGCAAGGCCCGGACAAAGAACAGGTCGATATCGAAGGCATCTTCGGCGGCATCGACACGGGCAGCTTGGCCGACGTGAAGGCCGCGATCGACGCAAAGGACAGTGCGAAATTCGCGGGGGCGTATCGGACGATGCTGGAGAACTGCTATTCGTGCCACAAGGCGGTAGGACGCCCGTACATCAAGCCGATGATCCCGAAGGCGCAGGCGCAGTCCATGATGAACCTTGATCCGAACGCGGACTGGCCGAAGTAGCTGGCACGCCGAGAGCCTAAAGCCTGGAGAGTGCCTGGAGCAATGGCATGAGTGATAAAGTGCCGGTCGAACTTGGAGGAGATGCCATGAAACGCTGCCTCGGTGTCGCATTTGCCGCGTGCATGCTCGTCGGTCTTCTGCAACCCGGGACCCAGGTCTCCGCGCAGAACCGGGCCACGGCCACCAACGTGCCGGTGATTCCGCACGAGGCGGTGCCGGACTTCTTCAAGAACCCGCCCGGCATTTACACCGGCGAGAACATGGGCATCGCGACCAACTCGAAGGGCAACGTCTACATCTACCACCGGGCGTACGAGACCCGGCTGTTCGAGTATTCCCCGCAAGGCACCTTCATCCGCGAGATCGGCCGTAACAACTACGGCTTCGCGTTCGCCCATTCGGTGCGCGTGGACGCCCAGGACAACATCTGGGCGGTGGACGAAGGCACTGACATGCTGGTGAAGTTCGCGCCCGACGGCCGCGTGCTGATGACCATTGGCCGTCGCGAGGATCCGGTCCGGATGCTGGCGAACATGCCCGGCGCTGGCACCTTCCACGGGCGCAACGAGAAGTACAAGTTCGGCCGAGAGACCGACGTGGCATTCGATCAGCAGGGCAACATCTTCGTCTCCGATGGCTATTTCGACGCGCGCGTCGTGAAGTACGACAAGAACGGCCGCTTCGTGAAGGCAGTCGGCACTCGCGGCAACGGCAACTTGCAGTTCAACACGCCGCACTCGATCGCCACCGACTTCCAGGGCAACGTCTACGTCGGCGACCGTGGCAATCAGCGCGTGCAAGTGCTGGATAACGATCTGAACTGGAAGGCGAATTACCCGAACGTCGGCAACCCGTGGGCGGTCTGCGTGTCGGGCGGGCCGGGACCGAAGAATCCCGGCAAGCAGTACCTCTATGTCTCCAACTCGTGGCCCGACAGCGCGCCTGCCGCGGCGGCGGAGTTCACCGGCGAGATCTACAAGATGGAGCTTGACGGCACCATCATCGGCAAGTTCGGCCGCGGCGGAAAAGCCGTGGGAGAGTTCGCGACCACGCACCAAATGGACTGCCGCGATCCTGACGTGATCTATACCGCTGAAATCAACGACTGGCGGTCACAGAAGATCCGGCTCAAGCCCGCTGCCCGCAGCGGCAGCAGCACGAATTGAGGCCGACCATGCGAGCAATCCTCACTGCTGCCGCTCTTTCGGTCGCCCTCGTTCAGGGCGTTGCTCTCTTCGCCCAAGGCAACGTGCCGGAGTTGGCGTTCGACGCCAACACTGATGTCGTGCGTACACCGCCGAACATCTACCTCGGTGAAGTGGCCGGAGTCGGCCGCACTTCGCAGGGGCGCATCTTCGTCTACACGCGAACCGGCCATCCCTACGCCACCCTCGGCGACAACCGCACCTTCTATCGCGGTGGGTCGCGTCTCTTCGAGTTCGATGCCAGCGGCAAGTTCGTGCGCGAGCTGGGACAGGACGTCTACGGTTTCAACACAGCCTTCGGGCTGCGGGTCGATCCGCAGGACAACGTCTGGACCATCGACCAATCGGCCAGCCAGGTCGTGAAGTTCGACAAGGAAGGACGTCTGCTGCTCGTGCTCGGCAGGAAGCCCGAAGCGATCAACGTTCGTCCCGCGGCCGCGGGTGCCGCACCGTCGGGCGAAGAGGGCGGTGGCGGTGGTCGCGCGGGCGGTGGCCGCGCCGGCGGAGCGCCCGCGCCTCCGCCAGGGTCGGGCATTCCTGGATCCACGTTCAGCCAGCCGACCGACGTGGCGTGGGATCGCGCTGGCAACATCTACATCGCCGACGGCGTCGGCACCACCAATCGGATCGCCAAGTTCGACAAGGACGGCAAGTTCATTCGGCAGTGGGGCTCGACCGGGTCTGGGCCGGGGCAGTTCAATGGCGTCAAGGCACTGGCCATCGACGCCCAGGGCAATGTCTACGCCGCCGACCTTGGCAACAAGCGGATCCAGGTGTTCGACGGCGACGGCATGTTCAAATCGCAGTTCGCCGGTATCGGCGTGCCAACGGCGCTGTGCATCACCTCCGGTCCGACGCAGTTCCTCTATGTGTCGCACGTCGGCGACCAGAGCGGCATGGACGACGCCACGATCTACAAGGTGCAGTTGGACGGTAAGGTGATCGGGCACTTCGGCTCGGCCGGCAAGCTGGCCAAGGAGTTCGGCGTGGCCAACTCGATCGACTGCCGCTCCGAGAACGATCTGCTCATCGGCGAGATGAGCAACTGGCGGGTTCAGAGAGTCACGCTGAGAAAGTAGAGATCACCGCTGGCGTGGTGCCGACCAATTCACAACGATCGTGATCGGCGGCAGGTTCTGATCGTGCGTTCGCTCAGCGACTAGAAAGCGCTGCCCGTTGCCTGTCGGGACATAGACGTTGGCGGTTGGCAACACGAAGCGATCGATGTCGAGCAGATTGTCCACACGGAACAGCACCGCGGGAGTACCAGCGACTCCATCGTTGAACGGAACGGCTACCAGCCGTTTGTCTTCCGTGACATACACGAGTTCTTTTCCCCCCGCGCTCCACTGAGGCAGTGACCCGCCGTCGCGCGAGAGCGCCCGTGGATGCTCGCCCGAAGGAAAATCGGCAATCCACACTTCATCCTTGCCGGACCGGTCAGTGACGAAGGCGATCCACCGATTGTCCGGCGAGACCTTCGCCTGCGACTCGCTGAAGTCTGTGTTGAACGGCAGTCGCCGCTCGGGTCCGTTCGGCAGGAGCTGCTGCCAGACATCGAGCCGATGGGTGCGATCGATGCGAACCGATACCGCCGACGTACCATCACCACTCCAGTCCGAGGCAAGGTTGGCAAGAGTGGCGCTCGTCGCGACGAGACTCGCGCTCGCGCTTGCCAGATTCCGCATGAATAGCTTCGGGGGCGGGGCAGGATCTGGCCCGGAGAACAACAGCCGGCTGCCGTCGGCCGACAACTGGGGCGTGAAGGACTCGTCGAATGTCAGCTGTGTGTCGTTCGCACTCGTCGGGTCCCGTGTCCAGAGAGCCGCGCCAGTACGACTGTTTCGCGAAAAGACGATCCGCTGACCGTCGCCGGCCAGATCGAATCCACGATACAACTGCGGTGTTCCGACCGTGGCACCGGGCCGGCCGGTTCGATCGAACCACCGCAGGATCGCCGACGCTCCGAGCGGAAACGTCGAGTACGCGACGAGCCCGCCGTTCGACACCGAGAATGGTGCCCGTGCCGGCGTGAGTGCCGGCACGCCATCGGCGATGCGAATCGCGTCGCCGGAGAAGGCGAGACGTTGCAGATCGAACGGGCGGGCGTACAGCGCGCCGTCCTGAACGAAGAAGACATGTCCGGATCCGTACGCGACCGGAGAGATTCGCACGGGAAAGGACATCAACGTCTGGGATCGCGCTTCACCCAGCGTGACAATGCGAATCGACCTGGAACTGGCGGCGGCATAGAGAAGATGCGTGCCGTCGGGCAGGAACTGCGGTGAGAACGCTTGCTCGATACCGAGATCGGTGAGCGGTCCACCGGTTGCCGGCACACGAGTCAGCGTCCCGACGAAGCTCGGAAACACGATGTCGTCGCGCACGCTCCAGGACGCGCCTGAAAACGTGGTCGACACGCCGTGCGCGATCGTCTGCGCGAGACCGGTCGAGACGCGGACCTTCTTCAGGCTGTTGGCCGCGAAGAACGCGATCCACTGACTGTCTGGTGACCAGAACGGCGTGCTGGCCCCCTCTGTCCCGGGTAGTCGCTTGTACACGTTGGAACCCAGCGACTGCACGGCCAGTCTCGCCGTTCCGTCACGATCGACGGCGACGTAGGCAATAGACTGACCGTCCGGCGCGAGCGCGAACGGTGCGTCAGGTCCGCTCAGCAACGTGCCCTCTGTGGGCCTGATTGTGAACTCGACTCGCGTCAACGTCGGGATCGACTGGCGTTGGGGCTCTGCCCGGCTGGCCCAGTACCACGCGCCGACACTGAGTGCGCCGATTGCCGCGAGCCATGCGGCTCGCTCTTTCCACGGCGAGCGTGGCAGCCGATTGCGCACCGTCGCGCCCGCGACATCGGACGACGTGTTCAGCGCTCGCAATTGAAAGAGCAAGTCGTTGGCCGTTTGCCACCGCTCGTCGGGATCTTTTGCGAGGCATCTCGTCAACGGGCGCGCCAGTGTCGGTGGGATCTCTGGCACGAGCTCGGTCATCGCCGTCGGCTCGTCGCGCAGGATTGCGCCGATGAGGGCCGCCCGGCTCGCGCCTGCGAATGCCGGCTTGCCGGTGAGCATCTCGTAGGCGACGACGCCGAACGCAAAGATGTCGCTCCGGGCATCTGATGGTTGTCCCTGCAATTGTTCCGGTGCCATGTACTGCACCGTGCCCATGATCCTGCCCGTAACCGTCACCACCTGCGCGTTATCGGTCGTCAACACGTCATCGGCTGCACGGCTGCCATCACGTCGTGCCGCAAGCCCGAAGTCGAGAAGTTTCACGCCCGACTTGGTCACCATGACGTTCCCGGGTTTCAGATCGCGATGCACGATGCCGCGACGGTGCGCTTTGTCCAGCGCATCAGCCATCTGAACGAGATACTCGAAGGCCAGTGCGAGAGGAACCCGACCGCGCTGGATCCGATCCTGCAGCGTCTCGCCGTCGACGTACTCCATGACCAGGAACGGCGTTCCGTCCTGGACACCGACATCGTAGAGCGCGCAGATGTGTGGATGATTCAAGCTGGAGATGATCCTGGCTTCGCGCGTGAATCGTTCGCGGCGCTCCGGATCATCGGAGAAGTGCGCTGGCAGGATCTTGAGCGCCACGACGCGGTCGAGCCGGGTATCGATCGCCCGATACACCTCGCCCATCCCGCCGGCAGCAATGAACGACTTCACTTCGTACGATCCGAGCACACGACCGGCGAATCGGCCCGGCACGGCGCCGTCACGCAGGCGTGCCATCATGCCGCCGATCGGGGATTGCGGGTCGGGCTGCACGGGTTCGATGAAGCGTGCCGCGTCCTGCTCATACCGCAGCAGCGACTCGACTTCAGCGCGAAGAGCCTCGTCGCCGGCACACGCGTCGGCCAGACAGGCCGATCGCTCACTCGCCGGCCGTTGGAGCACCGCGTGGTACACACGCTCGATCTCGTTCCACCGTTCGGGAGTCATCGCCGCGTGTCCAGCTCGCGGAGCAACCACGCCTTCGCCATCGCCCAGTCGCGCATCACTGTGACCGACGAGACCTTCAGCACTTCCGCGGTTTCGTCGACGCTGAGCCCACCAAAGAATCGCAGCTCGACGACCTTGCTCTTCCGTGCATCAATGGCCGCCAACGTTTTCAGCGCATCGTCCAGTGCGATCAATGCGGGAGTCGGCTCATGCGAGATCGAGAGTGCTTCGTCGAAGGTCACCCTGATCGCATCGCCACCGCGTTTCTCCTTCTGCCGCGATCGAGCAGCGTCGACGAGGATGCGTCGCATCAACTGCGCGGAGACGGCGAAGAAGTGCGCGCGATTCTGCCAGCGCACCCGGCTCGAATCGACCAGCCTCAAGTACGCTTCGTTCACGAGTGCCGTGGTCTGAAGCGGATGATCCGACCGTTCGCCAGCCATATAGCGATGCGCGAGCCGGTGCAGCTCGTCATGCACCAGAGGTATGAGGCGCTCGAGTGCCTGCTCGTCGCCGCCATTCCACGCCAGCAGCAGTTCCGTAATCTGCGGTGAGGTCCCCTGCATCATCAGACTCGCCTGATAGTTCTCAACCGAAAACGACGCCTTATCAGATGGAGGAGATTACAGTGAAACCACCGCTCCTGCTGCTGTCGTGCGTCGTTTTCGTTCTGGCATGTGCAGTCAATAGTCTGGCTGAACGTTCGTTCGACTGTGGTGGTGAACGGTGCGATGCGGTCGCCCGTGGTTTCTTTGCCTTTCTCGACCGGCAGCTGACCGGGCTGGATGGGAACGGCCGATCGTGTGCGGACTGCCACATGCCAACTGATAGCTTTCAGCTGTCACCTGACTCCGTTGAAGCGAGATTTCAACGGCTGGAGCGGCGTCGTGCGCGGAACGCGAATGCCGACGACCCGCTGTTCCGGCCCATCGATGCCGACGACTTTCGCACGAACGGTGTCGCGGCACACGACTTCAGGAACCTCCGCGAGAACGCGCTCGTTCGCGTGACCCTTCCGCTGCCGCCGAACATCAGACTCATCGATCCGGCCACGAACCAGCCCTCGTCCGAGGTGGACGCCGACGTGTGGCGCATGGTCCCGACCGTCAACGACGTGAAACTGACGGGACCGGATGGCGCCAACGCGTGGCCGCGCGGACCGAACCCGGATGGCGGATATCAGCTGGACGCGCGCATGGCCACGCTGCAGGAGCAGGCCCTCGGTGCGTTGACGCATCACGCCGAGATTCAACACGCTCCCTCACAACGGAGGCTCGACGATCTGGCTGCGTTTCAACGCGTGCTCTTCACCAATGCGCGCGTTCGCGCGCTGGCCGATGCGGTTGACGCCGGCGTGTTCCCATTACCGGATCCCGATCCGCCACTCACTGAGTTGGAAGAAGAGGGCAAGGTCGTATTCCAGCGCGCCTGCGCCCATTGTCATGGCGGCCCGGGGCAGTCCACGACCGTGCCACCGATTGGTCGATATCACGATATCAGCACGCAGTGCCCGCGACCGGTGGACACGGTGCAGCCCGCGCGCTTCGCGTTCGCGCCCTGTCCCGTACGGTTGTCACGCAATGTCCGAACGTACGAAATCACGCTGTCCGACGGCACCAGGATTCGTCGGACGAGTTCGGATCCTGGCCGAGCCTTATTGACAGGATTCGTCGGCGGCCCGCCTGCACGCGATGACTGGAACAAGTTCGATGTTCCCGGCCTGCGCGGCATCAGCCGCACGGCGCCGTACTTTCACAACAACAGCGCCGCGACGCTCGAGGATGTCGTCGATCACTACATCGAGTTCTTCAAACGAGTCCGAGTGATCGCGCCTCCAGGGCCGTTGCCGCCGGTCGCTTCGACCGATGGTGTGAATTGGGATCGCCAGCCGCGACCTGAGGAGCGCGCCGCGCTGCTCGCGTATCTGCGGAAGCTTTAGGCGGGCTGACGCATGACGGCCCGGAGCGGGCGACTGAAACGTGGTGTATCAGTCTGTGCGTGGCGATCGATCCGATCGGCTCCCGTCGTCGTTGATCGTGTATCGGACTCGGAGCATCAGCCGATCGCCTCTCAGCGGCGGGGCGCCTTTGTGATAGCCAAACGGATCGGAGGCGAATCCGAAGCCCGCGGGGCCGCAGAGCGCCACCACACTCTCGGCTCCATACTGCCGGAGCATCTCGTCATCGGAGCATTGTCTCGACGCGCCGAGTAACATCCGAACCGGCTTCCGCCGGTGGCTGCCCTTCACGTAGACGTGCGGGCCGCTGAATTCATCCACCGGGGTGAGATGGAAGAAAAACGCGATACAGCGGTAATCGTGCAGGTCGTAATGAAAGCCCTGATCGGCCTTCAGGCGTTCCGCCGACGTACCCGTGGTCGCAAAGCTCCACCACAAGCGCGCCTCAATCTGCCCTGGTTCAGCGCCAAGGTAGAGAGTCGCCAGGTGCCGCAAGGCCGGATCGTGGGCGATCGCATGAACGGCCTCGCAGCGCTCTTCGATGTCGAAATAACGTCCGAGAAGAATTGATTTTCCGACCCGACGTTCGACGTCGGCGCGATCGCGGTAAAGGAACTGCACGCTCCGGTCTTCACGCCAATAACATGGAGTCGACGATGCGTAGTCGACGATCTGCGCGACGGTGAGTGCGTCGAGGTTCAGGTTCGTATGCAGTCCGTCGCGGCGCATGTCGGCGATCGCTGTCTGCATGTCAACTGCTGAGAATCGCGACGGAGCATCAGGCGGGGATGGAATCTCGCGGGGTCTATGTAGGAAAAGGATGAGGCTGCTCACGGGCTGGAATCGCCCGAGCGCAAACATCAAACCCCACTGCGGGTTAGCAAAAAACTTGGCGACGAAATTCTGATAACTCATTTCCCCCGCACGCCCCAGCCGGCCGCCCTGTTTCCCGCGAACAATAGCACAACTTATAAGCACGACCGGAGAGCGAGCTCCTGAACAAAAGCGTTGGGAACCTCAGCAAAACCAGACTAGATTTTCGACACCGTAGAGACGACGCGGTGAGCGAAACGTCACAAGAGCGGCTGAACGGTAAAGTCACGCGCGATAGCGTCAGCGCACCTTCATCACGATGAACGTGAGATCGTCGTACTGCTCCGCGTCGCGGATCCAGTTCTTCATCGCGGCGGAAATCCGCGCGCTGATTTCATCGGCTGGCAGGTGAGCGGTGTCGCGGAGCAGTTGCTGCAGCCGCTCCTCGCCGAACTCCTCGTTCTCGGGGTTATGTGCCTCGGGAACGCCGTCGGTGAAGGCGAGCAGGACATCGCCCGTACCCAACTCGACAGTCGCCTCTTCGTAGCCCATCTCCGGGAACATTCCGACGACCGTTCCGCCGACAGACAGCTGCTCGATCTCGAGTGACGCAGGGTCGGTTGCAGATGCGCGGCCGGCTCGCAAGAGATACGGCGGGTTGTGGCCGGCGTTGACATAGCGCAGGCTGCGACTGTGCTCGTCGACCTGTGCGTAGAAGAACGTGGCGTACTTGCTCGCCGGCGTTGACCGGTAGACGAACTCATTCATTCGTGCGACCAGTCGTGGCGGCGACACGTTCCCCTCGGACGAGATGATCCGCAGCGACGCCTGCACCACCGACATGATGAGCGCGGCAGCGACGCCTTTTCCCGACACGTCGGCGAGCGCGATGCCGAGCTCGCGATCGCGGAGCTCGACGAAGTCATAGTAATCGCCGCCGATGCGGCGCGCCGGCACGCTGACCGCGGCGAAATCGGCCGATTCGCCGCGCGGTGGGGCATCGGGCAGCAGGCGACGCTGGACGTCCGAGGCGAGCGCGATGTCGCGGCGCAGCGTTTCTTGCTCGACGACCCGATCCGTCAGCCGCGCGTTTTCGATCATCAGCGCGAATTGATCGGCGCACGCGCGCAGTACCTGTTTCTCCTGCGCGCTGAAGCCAGCGCGCTGCGGCCTACCCTGAGCGAGCGCATGCGAGTCGATGGGCTGATCACCGAGCAGCAACACACCAAGAATCTCGTTGCGTGTGCGCAGCGGCACCGCCAGGCGGACGTTAGCGGCGGCGAGCGCGCGAATCTCGTCGAGCCGCTCCGGACGATGCGCCGCGGCCCATTCGGCGAGGGCGCTCAATTCGTTCGGCGCAAACGCGAGGGGCAGCGGATAGGCTCGCAACCGTGTGATCAGGAATCCATCAGCAGCAACGGAGAGCGTAGCAGTTTCAAGTGCGCCAGCGGCGCCGACGCGGCGGTATTCGGCGTGTGAGCCGTCGCGCCGCTCGAGCAGCGCAGCGGATTCGACTTGCAATCGATCGCATACTGTGGCGAGGACGGCGCTCAGGGCCGCAGCGTACGAGTCGGCGCTGCGCGCGGCATCGACGAAGGCTGTCAGCACGTCCGCCGACAAGACGTCCGAGCCGCTGTCGCCCCCGCCGACTGCCTCGCGAATGTCGCGAACGGCGCGCTGCATTCGCTGACCTGCCCAGGCCAGGACCGATGGTTGCTGCTCGCGCATCGCGATCATCGGCGATAGCAGCGTTGTGCGCCACGCCGGCACTGACGCGGCCCCCGCAGCGACGAAAGCGACCACCGTCGTGGAACCCGCGAACGGCAGCCATCCGAAGTTAGAGACCTCGAGGTACCTGACGAGCAGTGCCACACCGCCGACGAGCGCGATGGATCCCACCGCTACGCCGGCGAGCGACAGCTTCAGGCCGTCGCCCAGGACGAGCACGACGAGATCGCGACTGACGGCGCCGAGGGCCATCCGCGTGCCCAG
>Ga0075423_10004404_pt1 | contig 13074 bp, 8 predicted proteins | sample SoiMethybrSBSTD2_FD_80114 | JGI IMG/M metagenome (GOLD analysis project Ga0075423, IMG submission 80114) | Bulk soil microbial communities from a Populus tree surrounding site in Tennessee, USA - Soil MetaG P. TD hybrid SBSTD2 | ecosystem: Environmental > Terrestrial > Soil > Tree plantation...
CATTGGCGACAATGATATCCGGCTTTCCATCATTATCGAAGTCCTCAAAGGAGACTGTGAATCCATAAAGCAAATCCCGGTCTTGCACGCCGGCCTGGAGCGTCACGTCTGTGAAGGTTCCATCTCCATTGTTCCGGTAAAGTTTGTCAGGAGCTCCCTTCATCCCACGGGGCCCACAATAGGTGGAGAGCCCTTTCCACGTGCACTGCTTTTGATCATCTAGAACCGTTTGAAGATCAACGTAAGCGGCCACGTAGAGATCCAGCCGGCCGTCGCCGTCGAAATCTCCAAAGGCCGCTCCAGTATGCCACTCGAACCCCCCTGATACCCCCGCCTTCCGGGCCTCTTCCGAAAATGTTCCATCGCCGCGATTTTTGTACAGAAAGTTCTCTCCCACGTTAGAGACAAAGAGATCAACGTTGCCGTCGTTATCGTAATCTGCGGCTGCACAGCCTGAGGCCCAGCCCAGGCTCGTCATACCCGCTATCTCGGTAACGTCGGCAAACGTGCCGTCACCGTTATTTCGGTAAAGATAGTTGCGCTGGCCGGCTGGCTGGCCTTTTCGAATGGCTCGCAATTCATCCACTGTGGCGCCGCTCGTTATGAAAAGGTCGAGAACCCCATCGTTGTTGTAATCGAACCAGCAAACTCCTCCGCAATTCACTTCGATCACAGACCGTTTCTCGCAACCGCCACAAATCGTAATCCCCGCTATCCCTGCCTGCTTAGTTATCTCTCGAAACTGAATTCCGGCTGAATTGTGGTCGGTTTCTTGTGATGTCTCCACCCCAGAGTCTCTGCCAGCCGATTTCGTTTGCCCAGCTCCCGTCGGCTGGGGCTTCATCGGAAGCGGATGCAGCGAATAAAGGGCGTAGAGCGTGAGAGAAATGACTGCGGTGCTGGCGGAGGTTCCCAACTTGTTCATAGGTTCAAGGTGGCCGAGGGCCGAATGAGGGATTGTTGGAAGCTTCAAACGCTGGCAGCGATCCTCGCAGCTGCTTGTCTGACGAGAGTCGCCAGCTTCTTGGCCTCCTCGGCGCAGATTTGTGAGGTTGTTCCGGTGACACTGACCGCCGCCAGCGTCTCACCGGTACCGGTCAGGATGGGAGAGGCCAGGCAACGAACTCCCAGTTCCTCTTCCTCGTCGTCCATAGAGTAACCCAACTGCCGGACCTTCGAGAGTTCCTTTCGGAAAGCCTCCCAGGACGTGATGGTCTTGTTGGTGAATCGGTGAAAGGAGTGATTCGACAGGAGGGCCTGCAACGCTTCGTCAGACTGATATGCCAGGAGCGACTTTCCCAACCCCGTGCAATGCAGATGAGAGCGTTTGCCGATGTAGGTGTCGAACTTGATCATGCTCGGACCATCAACCTTCTGAATGAACACCACGTGGTTTCTCTCCAGGATCCCCAGATGGGCTGTCAGCTTGGTCTCCTCGACAAGCCAGCGCATATGAGGAAGAGCCAGCTCAGGAAGTGGCATCGTTTTCAATACGTCTCGGCCCAGGCCGAAAATCTTCAAGCTAAGCTGGTAACGGCGCGTGGCGCGATAGCGACGAATGTAGCCGAGCTTCTCGAGAGTCAAAACTAAAACATGTGTGGTGCTCTTCGGGATGCTCAACTTCCTGCTCATCTCCGAGATGTTCCAGCCTCGTTTGGAGGCATCCAGAAGCTCCAGGATTGCGAAAGCACGTTCCACGGCGACCGCATTAGGTCTGTTGGCGCTAGCCAATCGAGTCATCCTCCAATAAATTCGCTCGTCCATGATTGTGGACAAACGGTCCCACTGTGTCAATCGTGTTTGCCGTCTGACCCCCTCTTATGGCTCCCCGCTGGGTAACTCAGGCCCTGACCTCCCGTTCAATATGCTGGACATCTCCGAGCAAGGGAGGCAGATCGAGAGCGGTTTGATGTTTAGGATATACTTCTCTGGCTCCCTCACCACTCTGAAGGGCGAGGAGAAACAAGCGCCAGAGTTACCGACACCATCGTTTAGGCTGAAAAACGCGAACAATAGATCTCAAGACCGCGAGGTGCTGCATGCAACTAGCATCCATGAAATGGACTCAAGTGAAGGATCTTTGCTTTTCCAATCTAATTGCCTTGGTGCCGCTTGGCTCCATAGAACAACACAGCCGGCATCTGCCTCTCTCAGTCGACACGGACGTGATCACCGAACTGGCTCAGCGCGTCGAGAAGGAGCGGTCTGACCGGGTTGTATTGTTGCCGACTCTCTGGCTGGGCCACTCTCCTCACCATCGGTTCTTTGCCTGCCTCAGCTTGGACGTCAGAACCTATATGGATGTCATCATAGGCCTGTGCGATTCTCTGGTTCTTCCGGGTTTCCGAAAAATTCTCTTCTTGAATGGCCACGGGGGCAACGAGATCGCAGCGAAGGCTGCCCTCCGCGAAGTGAAGAGTAAGTATGAATCAAACCAGGATCTCAAGATCGGATTCGCTTCTTACTGGGCGCTTGGTCAGCAGACCCTTGGAGAGGTAAGAGAGTCTGCTCTGGGGGGTGTTGGTCACGCCTGTGAGATGGAAACGTCCTTGATGCTACATCTCAAGCCCGATTCGGTCGATATGTCCAACGCCCAAACCGGGGGCCCTTTCGGGACCGAGGATCGATACAAGCTCCTGGATGCGCAGTTTGCTCGTCCTGTTTACTTTGTCGATGAATTCAGCGAGGTCTCAGAGAACGGGGCCATCGGCCAGCCTGAGCTGGGAACGGCTGAAAAGGGCAAGAAGTTCCTGGATGGCTTTACCCGGGAGGTTGTCAATTTTATCGATGAATTTGTGAAGTGGTGAGGGATTCCAGTACGCTCAACGAGGCCCTCAGATGGTCCAGAGTCGCATCGATATCTTCCCGCGTATGGGCGAAAGAAATGGAGCATTGCTTGGTCGCCAAGGGGAAGTAATAAACCCCTCGTTCAATCAGGTCCCGCCGCATGCGTTCGTCTTCCTCGAAGCGGTGATGGCGGGCAAGGTCATGCCAGTCTGTCGGGCAATGATCCATGAAATACAGGCAAAAGGCTGAGCCCTGCCGCGACACCACAGCTTTCAGATCCAGTTCGCTCACAATCCCTTCCATTCCCTTCTGCATTCTGTCCCCCAACATTTCGACGTGGCGATAGACCTCTCCTCCGTTTGCCAGCAGGCGCTCCACTGTAGCAATGGTTGCGATGGTCGGCACCGGGTGGGCGTTATAGGTTCCGCCCAACAGGACTCGCTTAGACATCTCCGGGTGAACAAAGTAATCCATCAGCTCTTTCTTCCCCCCGAGTACTGCCAGCGGATAGCCGTTGGCTACGGCCTTTCCGTAGACGGCCAGATCGGGGTTCACCCCGGCAAGGCTGGCATAGCCGCCTACTGCGTGGCGGAAGCCGGTTTTGACCTCATCGAAGATCAGAACAAAGCCCAGGCGATCCGCGAGCTTTCGCAATCCCTGAAGGTAACCCGGCGCGGGCTTGACCACTCCGATATTTTGCAGAATAGGTTCCGTAATCAGCGCCGCCACCGGGTATCGATCACAGACATACTCGACCGATTCCAGATCATTAAAGTTGATCGGATGAACCAGCTTCTGATGTTCCAGCGGAATGCCGGCACTGATTGGAAGATACGGATACTCGCCAGGCGAGACTCTCGGCCCAAGCTGCGCCAACGGCGTCATTAAATTGCAGGAAACATCATTGTGCCAGCCATTGTATCCACCCTGCATCACAATCACATGATCCCGGCCCGTTGCGGCCCGGGCCAGCCGAATAGCTTGATAGGTGGCTTCGCTTCCCGTGTTGAGCAATTGAATCGACTCCACGCAGGGTACATTTTGGCAGATAAGCTCAGCCAGCCTTCCTTCCAGTTGAGTGGTTCCGGTACCGTAAAGGCTCGCACCTTCCCGGAGGACACGGATTACGGCTTCAGTGACTTCCGGGCAGTTGTGCCCCAGAAAGTGGGGAGCGAATGCGGCATGGTAGTCAATGTAGCGATTGCCTTCCGCGTCCCAGAGGTAAGCTCCCTGACCTTTGACAAAGACGATTTCAGGTTGAATGGCGCGATTAACAGAAACAACTCCACCCGGAATGAATTCTCGATTCTTTCTTAAGATCTCCAGTGATTTTGGATAAGAGCGCATGACGCTTCAGCCTTTCCTGGCCTGCCCAAGGCCGACTTTCAACTTTGAGCCAGCTTGAAGATGGGGCGAGTTCTGAAAAATTTTGGTCAACTTAACGGGACTTCTCCGGTATTGAGCGCTTCTTTTGCGGCAATCGAACAGCCTCCATGGGTGACCAAGAAGGCCACGTCAAAGCTTGTGCGGATCGTCGGCGACACGAACGCGAAGTGTAGAATGTATCGAACTGAGACATGCGAAATCAATGTTCACATTGTCTCTGTCCAGAAGATTGGACGAATTGTGTTCTGTGCCCGGGTAGGTATGGCAAGAGAGATCCTGTCGTGCGGCGTACCGAGAGCGTTTGCATCCTTGCGAGCACCTACTGGAACCTTTCACATGAAACATCTTTCGGCCAGCGAAGTTCTCACGAACGGCCCAGCAGACGCCCTCGCAGCCCCGGAATACTGTCCAGCATCTTGGACAGGCCACAAAATCGGATTGACTGGGTGTCTTCGATATTCTATACAACTATTGAATACTCAGGCCTTCCGTGCACCCAATGAACTCAATGCCACGCCTCCCGACAATGAACAACCTGCAGCCAAATAGTCAGGTTCAAAGCCTCGTACATCGCGTTTCTTGTCTCGCCCGAAGAACGATGGAACGAAGCTCTCATTTCCCCGTTGGGAGTCTCCTGCTTGCTTGTCTACTCTTGAGTCTCACCGGCTCTCTCCGTGCGTCGGCGGGCGAAGGCGGAAGGGAGCTTTCCGGCCAGCAGCTTTTGGAGCGACACTGCCAGGGTTGTCACAACGCCGCGGTGAAGCAGGGAAAGCTCGATCTAACCAGTCGTGACGGAATTTTGCGAGGAGGCGAGAGCGGACCGGCCATCGTTCCTGGGAATGCGAAAGCCAGCCTGCTTTACCAGCTGGTTGCGCACGAACAAGAACCGGTTATGCCCTACAAGGCCGACAAGCTTTCACCCGAGGTCATCGCCCGAATTGGAGCCTGGATTGATGCAGGGGCTCCTTTCACGGACTCGAACCCGGTCCAGGCGCAGCAGGTCAAAGGGAGCTCGGAGACTGAAACAGTCAAGGGCGAGGCCGGTGACAGACTCTTTGTCGAAAAAGTACGGCCGGTTTTGGAAACGACGTGCTTTGCATGCCACGGAGGAAAACTCAAACAAGCCGGCCTGAGCATGGCTACGCGTGAGCTGCTGTTACGCGGCAGCGACAATGGGCCCGTAATCGTTCCGGGCGACGCCCGAGGAAGTTTGCTGGTTAAGAAAATCAAGCACGAGCACGACCCAGGAATGCCCTACCAGGGTCAGAAGCTTTCTGATCAGGTTATCGCTGAGATTATCGCCTGGATCGATGCAGGGGCTCCCTACGATCGACCACTCGCAAATGTCGGCAGCGAACAGGCGAACACCCAGCGGCCTGGCCGTGACCATTGGGCATTCAAACAGCCCCAGCGTGCCCCGATTCCTGTAGTCAAGAACAAGTCGTGGGTGCGAAACCCGATCGATGCCTTCGTGGCAGCCGAACAGGAGAAGCGAGGGCTGAAGCCAGTGCCACAAGCTGACAAAGGCGTCTTATTGCGCCGGGTCTATCTCGACCTCATCGGTCTTCCCCCTTCGCTCGAGGAGATGCGGGCGTTCCTAGCGGATCGCTCTCCAGACGCCTATGAGAAAGTAGTGAATCGGCTGTTAGAGAGTCCGCGCTATGGAGAGCGCTGGGGGCGGCATTGGATGGATGTGTGGCGTTACAGCGACTGGTATGGCTTCGGCGAGGAAGTCCGCAATAGCCAGCCGCAGATTTGGAACTGGCGGGACTGGATCATCGAATCTCTCAATCAGGACAAGGGCTATGACCAGATGGTGGTCGAGATGCTTGCGGGAGATGAGATCGCGCCGACCGATCCCAAGACGTTGCGAGCCACAGGCTATTTAGCGCGGAATTGGTATCGATTCAACCGCCATGTGTGGCTGCAGGATCTTGTCGAACACACCGCCAACGGATTCCTGGCGATCACACTGAAATGCGCTCGCTGTCACGATCACAAGTTCGATCCGATTGCTCAAGAGGAGTACTACCGCTTCCGGGCGTTCTTTGAATCCTATGACGTAAGAATGGACCGAGTCCCTGGCCAGCCCGACTTGCGTGAAGACCACGGCATCTTCACCAAGGGCTTGCCCCGAGCTTACGACGCTGAGCCGAGGGAAGCAACAACGGTTACGCCTTTTCTACCGGCTATTTATAAAGAGACGTATCGCTTCATTCGTGGCGATGAGAAAAATCCGGACAAGGAGCACCCACTCTCTCCGGGCGTCCCCGAAATTCTGGGAACCCATGGCATTCAAATCCAGCCTGTCAACCTGCCGATCGAAGCTGCTTATCCGGACTTCAGGCCCTTTGTTCATCGGGACCTGCTGGCCCAGGCACGATCTCAAATCGAAAAGTCCCAGCTACGGCTTGCCAAGGCCAACCAGGATTTAGTCAGCGCCAGAAATCGTGCTGCTGGAATGCCAGTCCCCGCAAAGGAGATTCCTGCTCAAGGGATCAGTGCTGCAAGCCCCGTCCTAAACTCGACCTTATCGCCCTCGCAGCAGGTTTCTGCAAGGAGCGCCGAAGCTCCTGGGAGCGGATCAGCTATCAGCTTCGAAAAAGAGATCAAACCTCTTCTGGAAAAGAACTGTTCTGCCTGTCACAATTCAAACAACGACAAAAGCGGCTTGGTTCTGGAGACCGTCGAATCGATCCTTCAAGGCGGAAATATCAACGGTCCGTCGATCATAGCCAGAAAGAGCAGTGAGAGCCCTCTGATTCAATACCTGCGCGGCGAAAAAACACCTCGCATGCCGTTTGGTGCATCACCTCTATCCGACCAGCAGATTGGGCTGATTGCCCGGTGGATTGATCAGTTGCCCGAAGAGGAGCCGCAGTTGGCTCTGCAAAGAGCGGAAGCCACCGCGGCTTTGGCTCAAAAAGAGCTGGAATCGGCCGAGGCCTATTTGCCGGCCCTGGAAGCTCGCATTGCAGCCGATAAGGCGAAGTACGCCGAGCCACCTGCTGCCAATGCGGAGGCGCTGGCCCAGACGGCCCGGCGAGCGGAACGTGAGGCGAATCTGTTGAAAGGGCAAGAAAATTTACTGAGAGCCCAACAGAAGCTGACTGAGGCCCTTCGAACGAATAATCCCTCTGATGAAAAGGCTGAAAAGAATAGGGAAAAAAAGGTGGAAGCTGCACGCAAACAGCTGGAAGGGGCAACGGCCGCGCTGGCACAACCCGGCGAAAGCTACAGCGCCCTGGGGAAACTTTATCCCAGAAGCAGTACAGGCCGACGACTAGCCTTGGCTCGTTGGATTGCGAACAAGCAGAACCTGCTGACTGCTCGCGTGGCAGTCAATCATATATGGCTCCGTCATTTTGGAAAGGCTCTCGTGCCCACCGTGGCCAATTTCGGCAGGAATGGCAGACCGCCAACACATCCCGAGCTGCTCGATTGGCTGGCCAATGAGTTCATGGATAAGAATTGGAGTATGAAATCGCTGCATCGTCTAGTGGTGACGAGCAGCACCTATCGGATGGCTTCTTCAGCACCTGAGCCGAAATCTCGCAATGCAGCTATCGATCCCGACAATCGTTATCTGTGGCGTATGAACCCGCACCGGATGGAGGCGGAAGTTGTTCGTGACAGCTTGCTTCAGATCGCCGGCCAGCTGGATCCAACTATGGGGGGGCCTGAAGTTGACGAGAAAGAGGGTCAGACCTCGCGCCGCCGCAGTATCTATTTCAGACATACACCGGATTCGCAAATGGTATTTCTGAAGGTTTTTGATTCCGCGAGTCCAACGGATTGCTATGAGCGCAACGAGAGCGTCGTACCGCAACAGGCTTTAGCCATGAGCAACAGCTCGTTGAGCTATAGCGAGGCGCGAAGGCTGGCCCGTAACATTTCGCAGGGTTTTAAGACACCTGATTCCGAAGACTCGGAATTCGTCGCGGCTGCTTTTGAGAGAATTTTGAGCAGACCTCCTTCGACTCAGGAACTGTCAGAGAGCGTCACCTTCATTCACGACCAAGGAGAGCTATTTCGAAGTCCGGAGAAGCTCACGGCATTCCAGGCCGGGAAACCGGGAGAGGTATTACCCTCTGATGATCCTCTTCTGAGAGCCCGTGAGAGTTTGGTACACGCCTTGTTCAATCACAATGATTTTGTGACGATAAGGTGAAACGGTGATGAGTGCTGAGTGGCGAGTGATGAGAACGTGGGACAGCGATTGTGTGAAGGCAGCCAGGTGGAGGATGTCTGATTTTGGTAGCCACGGCGAGTGAAGCAAGGCGTGGGATGCCCACGGCTCGCGAAAGACGCTCACCGTGGCTACCCAAACTGGATTTCAGGAGAGCCAAAAAATGAAAAGAGAAACCCCTTATTCAGGTTGCTGCGGCAACATTAACCGCAGAGTCTTTCTGGCGGACTGCGGCATGGGATTCACCGGTCTTGTGCTGGGCGCCATGCTTCAGCGCGATAATCCGATGCTCTTCGGAAATTCGACGGGTCTCTGGGCACCTCCCGATGGAAAACCGCACTTTGCCCCCAAGGCGAAAAGTGTTATCTGGCTTTTCATGCTGGGAGGCGTGAGCCACGTCGACACCTTTGATCCCAAGCCGGCGCTGAACAAGTACGCCGGAAAGACGATTGACGAGACCCCCTTCAAAAACGTGCTGGATTCTCCTTTCACCAAGAAGAACGTGAAAGAGTTTGTTGCCGGCGACCGGAAAATGATGAAAACGATCTTTCCGATGCAGGTCGGTTACAAGAAGTACGGCCAAGGCGGGGTCGAAATCAGCGACTGGTGGCCGGAAGTCGGTAGCTGCATCGACGATCTGGCATTGATTCGCTCTCTGTGGACCACTGACAATGACCATGCCGCACAGCTTCAATTCCACACCGGACGCCATCTTTTCGATGGGATCTTTCCCAGTATCGGCTCATGGGTTCACTACGGGCTGGGCTCTCTCAATGACAATCTCCCTCAGTTCATCGTGCTCGGCGAGCCCAGCAGTCCTTGCTGTGGCGGGACGATGACTTTCGGCGCCAATTACCTGGGACCCGAACACAGCGGGGTTCAACTGGAAGTGGATCCGAACAATCCTTTGCCGTTTGCCTTTCCGGGTTCTGATGTGTACAAGGAGGAACAGCAGAAGGAGTTTCAGTTCGTGGAGCGCCTCAATCGTGCAGCAGAAGTGAAATACCCGGATGATCCGGTGGTGCGTGCGCGGATCAAGTCTTACGAGCTGGCTTTTCGGATGCAGACAACTATTCCCCAGATCTTCAATTTCAAAGAGGAGGGCGAAGCCACCGAAAAACTTTACGGCCTGGACCAAAAAAATACCAAATCTTTCGGTCAGACTTTGTTGACCGCGCGGCGACTCGTGGAAAAGGGCGTGCGCTTTGTGCAGGTCTTTCATGGAGAGGGCAAGAATCGCTGGGATGCTCATTCGGAACTGCAGAAAACTCACAGCGAGCTCTGCGCTGAGGTTGACAAACCCATCGCCGGATTGATCAAGGATTTGAAGCAGCATGGGCTTTTGGATGAGACTCTGGTGGTTTGGGCCACGGAATTTGGGAGAACTCCGGGAGTGGAAGGCGCCAAAGGTGGTCGAGACCATCATCCTTTTGCCTTCTCGGTCTGGATGGCCGGAGGAGGAATCAAGCCGGGTGTCGTCCATGGCGCAACCGATGAGCTCGGTTTCCATGCCGTGGAACAACGTCATTACGTAACCGATGTGCATGCCACGGTGCTGCAGCAGCTAGGTCTGGATCCTCGCAAACTTGAGGTCCCGGGCCAGAAGCGTTTGGAGATTGATTTCGGCAAGCCCATCCAAGAAATCATTGCCTGACAATTGGTGTAGGGGCAATTCGCGCCGTTCTAGCCCGCTGCTTGCTTGGAGTGCTTCGTGGCTTTGTAGAAGCAAAGCCTTAGGCGGCGGCATTGGACGTCCGAGATGATGAAGCGATCTTTTGATGGGCTTCAGTCTAGGAGGTTGACCATGATTCGATGGCTGCCGCTTTTTTTGATCATATTGGCCAATTTCGTGCCCTTCGCCTTGCCAGGGGACAATCTTGAAGTCACGGAGCTGAAGGGGGGATCAGTAATGACAGATTTTCCGGCTGCAAGCGAAATGGTTCAACCACCATTAAAGTGGTTTGTCATTAATGATCCGTCTTCCCCCATTCGGCTGGAAAGTGCAGGAATAATTGTCAAGCAGCACCACAGCGACTACTCCTACGCCTCTCGGGGAATAGCCACCTCTTCATCAGGAATCACCGAAATGGAAGTCGAATTCATACTATTTGATGTTCGTGGCGCCAACATGAAAACTCTCTTCCGCACGGAAAAGGTTGAACTGGGTCCCGGCAGGTCTTTCCTGCTTGACAACCTAGGACCTTGGAAAGCTACGGTTGACGAGGTCCAAGAATACGGGGCCTCAGTAAGCTTCGTGACCCGGGTCCGAAAATCCAACGGAGGAGAGTGGGTAACCGACGCCAAAGCGATGGCGCGGGAGGTTCAAGCACTCAAACCAAAGCTGGCTCATAAAGGAACAGCAACCTTCTTGCCGTAAACGAACGCCTAGCAGAATCGCCGGAGGGGATACATTAAAAGCGGCGCACCGCTCCACTCTCGGTCAATGGCCAGTCAGACCTACTTTGCCAGGAGCGCTGTCACCCGGTTAGGGCTGACCCTAACACAATGCATGGTGTTTTATAAACATATCGCCTCTGCGAGGCGTCGGTTCCATACCTATTGTTTGGTTGGAGAGTCAGCTCACGCCTAGGTCTTCTCAGATTAGCTTGCCTGCGTATCATTCCGTCAAATCTCATCTTCCCAAAACACGAAAGGAGTCCCTTATTAACTTTTGCGCGCGGCAGTTCGTCGTTATCTTGCTGTTGGTATTCCCCGTCTTTGCCCAAACCAATTCACTTCGAATAACCATTGACCTCAACAAGGACCTTGGCCCAATGGAAATCGATCGCTTTGGTCTGGGTCAAGGTGGATTAGCTGACACTCCAATGTGGGAGGATCGAATTCCCGAGATCCGCAGCTTGCATCCCCGTCTTATCAGGCTTTTCCTTCAGGAGTATTTTCACGTCTATCCCCGGAAAGGAGTCTATCACTGGGAGAAATTAGATGCGTCTGTGCAAGCCATCCTGCAAACCGGCGCTCAGCCGCTGATGTGCATTGCCATCAAACCCAAGGTCCTTTTCCCGTCCATCAACCAGGACATTGTCGAACCCAACAACTATGCAGAATGGTCCGAGCTGATTTTCCAGATGGTGAAACATTATCGCGACCAAGGTTGGAGGATCCAATATTGGGAGGTGGCCAACGAGCCCGATATCGGCGAGGATGGGGGCTGTCCCAGCCGTTTCACGGCAGAGAACTATCTTCGCTTTTATGAACACACTGTCAAAGCAATTCTTCGAGCTGATGCCTCTGCGAAAGTCGGAGGGCCGGCGCTAGCCTACTCGAAGAGTCCAATTCTTCCGGCACTGCTAGCCTATTGCAGCTCTCACTCGGTTCCTCTGCATTTTGTTTCCTGGCACATTTACAACAGCGATCCTCTGAAGATCAGAGCCACCATTGAATCTGTCAAGACGCTGCTGGCCGGTTTTCCCAACTTGCATTGTGAGACCATTTTGAATGAATGGAACATGTCTCTTCGAGATCCCGTGCTCGATCCACGATTCCAACCTTGCTACATCGCAGAGGTGGCCTACCAGATGTTCGCCGCGGGTTTGACCTACTCCTGCTACTACCATATCCGCGACTTCCACGTCCGGGCGGAACAATTCGGCGCTTTCATGTCCCCGCGGGGGACGGCGCTAATGGCGCGCTGGTGGAACGACACGCCTCAGTTCGATGGACTCTTTGACTTTCAAAATGTGTTGCGTCCATCCTTCTTCACTTTTCGCCTCTTAAGCCGGCTCACTGGCAAACGCCTGGCTCTGGAGACGCCATCAGAATCGAGCGGGGCTCATGCCATCGCAACCATTGAGCCATTGGGCGACCGTGTCAACGTTTTGCTATGGAATTTCGGGCTGTCGGCGCCTCCCAAACAAGAGGTGCTGCTTCAGTTCAAGGGTCTGCAAGGAAAATGGCAATGGACTCAGACGACGGTTGACGCCACGGTTCCTGGAAGCGATGAGAATCAGCGGCTGGTTCGGACGAAGTCTTCAAGCCTGCCGGAAGATTCCGCTGAGATCAAACTCGGGTTCGAACCTTACCAGGTGAGTTTGATAACTTTGGAAAAGAAGTAGCTACAGTCTCATTTTGCCTCTAACATCGGCTGTCGTCCCCCTTCAGGCGTCCTTGTGGAAGTTGCAATCTCCCCTACAGGAGACAGAACGGAGGAGATCTGCCAGCTCCGCAAGAAGCGGCCTCGATTTCGTGTTCGTTCACCATCTGTCCCTAGCTAAACTAATCTAATTTTCGGAGCAAAAGTCGGTTTTTTGAGAACTCTCTTTGGGTGGATGTTGTCCGCCAGGTCTCGATATCCTCTTGTGATGCCGGTTTCTCAGGCGTGGTCGGGCTTGGGGGCCAGGTTGTTTGCCCATCTGGATCAAGTTATTGGCAATGGCTCCCAGTCCTACCCAACGTTCCATGTCTTCATTGGTTTGCTAGCAGTCATTCCTTTCTGCGTCCTCGGGCTGCGCAGGTTGCTAAGGGTGGTGTAGTAGTGGATGAAGTGATCAAGAACTCGACGCTTCAATTGGCAGAGCAGAAGAATCCCAAAGCGCACTCGGACTCAACATCGAACTCCGCAGGCTCGGGGTTTTGCGTTGTTTCGAAAGAAGCAGGGAGTTTACATCTCTCTCTGAGACTGAGAAAACAACTTAGTTGAAAGCAAAAGGAACTCAATCTCTCCGCTAAACTTCTTGCCCGCCCTCTGGAAAAAC
>Ga0075423_10004405_pt1 | contig 13071 bp, 14 predicted proteins | sample SoiMethybrSBSTD2_FD_80114 | JGI IMG/M metagenome (GOLD analysis project Ga0075423, IMG submission 80114) | Bulk soil microbial communities from a Populus tree surrounding site in Tennessee, USA - Soil MetaG P. TD hybrid SBSTD2 | ecosystem: Environmental > Terrestrial > Soil > Tree plantation...
ACCTGCAGAAAGTATCGCACGCGATTGCCGAGCAGCTTTACAAACAACAGGCCTCAGGTCCCGGGTCTCAGGCCTCAGGACAGAACGACGACGTCAAGGAAGGTGAAGTCGTCGACGCCTAAGTAGAGGCGGGTTTTCAGACCCGCCGTGAAGGAGAAAGGAAAATGACCATCACTCGATTCGATCCGTTCCGTGAGTTCGCCATTCTGCCGCGAGGACACTGGGTGCCGCCGGTCGACATCTTCGAGACCGCCACACACGACCTCGTGATCAAGGCGGAACTCCCCGACGTGGCGCGCGAGGACGTCGAGGTCAACGTGGAGAACAACGTCCTGACGCTGAAGGGCGAGAAGAAGCTGCCGGTCGACGTCAAAGAGGAGCAGTTCCGGCGTGTCGAGCGCGACTACGGCGCGTTCAGCCGATCGTTCACGCTGCCGAATTTCGTGGACGCGGGCAAGGTGACCGCCGAGTACAAGAACGGCGTCCTCACTGTGCGCCTGCCGTATCGCGAAGAGGCGAAGCCGCGAACGATCAACGTCGAAGTAGCTGCATAACAGCGGTCCCAGGTTCGCCGTTCGAGTTCGGCGTTCCGCGGTTCGAGGTTCCGGGTTCCATGTTCGGGCAAAGCCCAGAGCGTGGCGCCCGGAGCCGTTTTTCTGTGTTAGTCTGAGGCCTCTCATGGCTGATACAGAAGACGTCCTGGGTGTTCCCGCTGACACGTCAACTGACGTTGCGGCGCCGCGCCCGAAGGCACCTCCAATCGAGAGCCGCTTCTTGTTCGTCGACGTCGCCGCGATGCGAGCGAAACAGCTGCGACGAGGTGCGCTGCCTCGCCTGGCCGACGACAATGCCGACGCCGATCATCGAGTGCAGCCGTTCAAAGCCGAGCGCGTAGCGATGGAGGAAGTTAGGCGCAATCTCGTGCTCTACGAGGTCCCCGACACCGACCGCTGACCGGGGAACCTTCATCCTGAGCCGGCCGTAAAGGCTGGATAGGATGCTGACGTTACTCTTCTTCGGCGCCCTCGCTGCTGCATTGTTCGGTATCGCCGCAATTCCATTCATGCTGATCGGCCTGGTGTTCCGGCTGATCTTTCTTCCATTTCGCCTGTTCTTCTTCCTGTTTGGCGGCTTGTTCCGCCTGGTCTTCGGATTGATCGGTGGATTGCTCGGACTGTTGGTCGGACCGGTCATGTTGATCGTTCTGGCGGTGGCACTCGTGGGTGCACTGATTGTCGGCGCACTCTCCTTGCTCGCGCCGCTGCTGCCCGTTGTACTGCTCGCGATCCTGGGCTGGGCGATTTACAAGGTCGCCAGGCGTCCAACCCCCGCGTTCTGATACTCTCGGCGCCATGCCGAGAGCACGTTCTGGCGTTCTCTTCGTCCTGCTCGTGTGTCTCCTCGCACTGTGTCTCTTTTTGCCGGCACGTGCGCAGCAGTCCCGCCCACCGGCGCCGCCCTATCGCATCCTGATCAGCAACGACGATGGCGTGCGCGCGCCGGGTATTGCCATGGTCGCGCAGACGCTGCAGGCGATCGGCGATGTCATCATCGTGGCGCCGGCGGACAATCAAAGCGGCAAGGGCCATTCGATCGTGACCAGCGAGCCGGTGTTCCGCGAAGACCTCACGCTGCCGAACGGCCTTCGCGCCATCGGTTTGACCGCAACGCCGGCGACGACGGTCAACGTCGCCATCCGCAACATCGTGACGGCAAAGCCGGATCTCGTGGTGTCGGGCATCAACCGCGGATACAACCTCGGATACTCCGCATATCTCTCCGGCACGGTGGGCGCCGCTCGTGAAGGCGCGATCCACGGTGTGCCCGCGATCGCGGCGTCGCTCGCCGAGGATGGCGCGCCGCGTGACTACGTGTACGCCGCTGAGGAGGTGCTCGGCGTCGCGCGCCGCGTCAAGCAGTACGGTCTTCCGCCGAATACGTTCCTCAACGTCAATATTCCTGCGATGCCGGCGGGTGGCTATAAGGGCTACCAGATCACGAGCCAGGCGCAGCGGAAAGAAGGCGACGAGCACTTTGCGGAGATGAAGCATCCGACAGGGCGCACCATCTACTGGAGCGTGTACAAAGAGGGCGGCGATGGGCCGCAAGGCACCGACATGTGGGCGGTCTCGAACGGTTATGTTTCCGTCACCCCGATGAAGCTCGGCGAGTTCGACAACTTGCAGGTCGATACGCTCAAGTCCATCTTCAAATGACCATGCGCATCATCATTCCCGTCATCCTCGCAATCGTCTGCGCGACCGAGAGCGCGTGGGCGCAGTCGCAGGGATCCGCTCGCCCCAACGTCGTGCTGATCATCACCGACGATGTCGGCTACGGCGATATCGGCAGCTATGGCGCGCCCGACATCAAGACGCCGAACATCGATAGTCTGGCGAAGAACGGCACGCGCCTCACCGACTACTACGCCATGCCGAGCTGCTCGCCGACGCGCGCCGCGCTCATCACCGGCCGCTATCAGCAGCGCGTGCGCATCGAGGTGCCGCTCGGATCGGCGCGCGTTGCGCAGGAGCAAGGTCTTCGGCCGACCGGCCGCTCGCTGCCGCAGCTCCTGAAGAACAACGGCTATCACACCGCGCTGATCGGCAAGTGGCACCTCGGCTACAAGCCCGAGTTCAGCCCGAACGCGCACGGCTTCGACTACTTCTTCGGGTTCAAGAGTGGGCTGATCGACTACTACCAGCATTCCGACTCCGACGGCCAGCACGATCTGTTCGAGAACGATCAACCCTCGCACGAGGCGGGCTATTCAACGGATCTCTTCACACAGAAGGCGGTGAAGGTGATCGAGGAGAGCGCAGGCACACCGTTCTTCATCGAGATCGCCTACAACGCCGCGCATTGGCCGTTCCAGGTGCCCGATCATCCGTCGGTGGCGCCGAACAACGCGCGCTTCGTACAGCCGCAGGACGATCACACGAGCACGCGGCAGGACTACGTCGCCATTCTCGAGCGCGCCGATCGCGGCGTCGGACAGATCCTCGCGGCACTCGATCGCAAGGGTCTCGCCCGCGACACACTGGTGATTTTCACCAACGACAACGGTGGCGAGTGGCTGTCGCGCAACGCGCCGCTGTTTCATCGCAAACAGTCGGTGTGGGAGGGCGGTATTCGCGTGCCGGCTATCTTCAGATGGCCGGGGCACATCCCGGCGGGGAAGACCTCGTCGCAGGTCGGCATCGTGATGGATCTGACGGCGACGATTGCTGCGGTGACGAACTCGCCTGTACCTGCGGACGCGAAGCTCGAAGGCATGAACCTGATGCCGGTGCTCGAAGGGAAACAACCGCGCGTCGATCGCACGCTGTTCTGGCGATACACGCTGCAAGCCCGTCGGCAGCGCGCGGTGCGGCAGGGCGACTGGAAGCTGATGATCGATGGCCCCAACCCGATGCTCTTCAACCTGGCGAACGACATCGGCGAGCGCAACGATCTCGCGAACCAGCGCACGGACATCGTCAACAAACTGTACCCGCTGCTCGATCGGTGGGAGCAGGACGTGGACGCTGAAGCCAAGTCACTCGCCACGCCGGCGCCTTCGTCGTCGCGACAATGAACGTGCAGGCCCCAGGGCCCAGGCCTCAGGCCCCAGGGCTGGGCCAGGCCTCAGGCGGGACCCTCGGGCCGTATCAGATCTGGGTCTTCACGCTGTGCGGCCTCTGTCTGATCATGGACGGCTTCGACGTCCAGGCGATCGGCTACGTCGCGCCCGCCATCATCACCGACTGGAAGATCACGAACCCCGAAATGGGCCCGGTGTTCAGCGCTGGTCTGGCCGGCCTCTTCCTCGGATCGCTCGTCTTCAGCATGCTCGCCGATCGCATCGGACGTCGTCCGGTGATCCTGGGGGCGACGCTGGCGTTCTCTACGCTCACGCTTGTCACGGCACGTGCGACATCGCTCCGTGAGCTCCTGATCCTTCGCGTGCTCGCCGGCCTTGGCCTCGGTGCGATCCTCCCGAATGCGACCGCACTCATCGGCGAGTTCAGCCCGCCGCGCCTTCGCATCAAGACGATGACGATCGTGACCAACGGGTTCACGATCGGCGCGATGATCGGCGGCTTCCTATCGGCGTGGTTGATGCCGCGTTATGGATGGCGTTCGGTGTTCGTGGCCGGCGGAGCAATCCCGCTGCTGATTCTGATCCCGATGTTCGTGTCGCTGCCTGAATCGCCGCAGTTCATGAATCCAGGCCCGTCCGAACGGACGGGCCCCACGACAGCTGCTGCGAAGGCCACCATGGGGCCGGTCCTTTTGGACCGGCCACTCGCAGGCTTCCCAGTTGCCCGACTCTTCGCGGATGGGAGAGGCGTCGCCACAATCCTGCTCTGGCTGGTCAACTTCCTCAACGTCCTCAACGCGTACTTCATCTCCAGCTGGCTGCCGACCATCGTGCGCGACGCGGGCTATCCGACCTCCACCGCGGTCCTCGTCGGCACATCCGTACAGACGGGTGGCGTGCTCGGCACGCTCGCGCTCGGCTGGATCATTCAGCGGCTCGGGTTCGTCGCGGTGCTCACCGGGTGCTTCACCATCGCGGCGATCAACCTCGCGCTGATCGGGCAACCGAGCCTCTCACTCGCGATGCTGTTCGCCGTGGCGTTCATGGCCGGACTCGGTATCTTCGCGGGTCAGCCGGGATTGAACGCGTTCGCCGCGACCGTGTATCCGACCGATATCCGATCGACTGGTATCGGATCGGGGCTGGGCATCGGCCGATTTGGCGCCTTCCTGGGCCCGATCCTCGCCGGCGAACTGTTGAGACGGCAGTGGTCTGCGCAGGACCTCTTTCACCTCGCCGCGATGCCCGCGGCCGTGTCAGCGCTGGCGATTCTAGCTATGCGATGGACCTCGGCCGAACCCAGGCGAACACTGGAGTGACCCGACCGCACCTCGGATGCTAGGTTCGTCTTGGTGTCCCTTATCGGCCTGAAGCAAGCCGCTGCCCGTGTGATCGGGAGAGGCTATCCACTCGATCGGCTCGTTGGACGCGCGGGTGGCCGCTATGTGATGGCCTACCACCGCGTCATTCCTCCCTCGGCGGCTGCGGCTGACCACGTGCACGACACGATGTGGATTGCGCCGGAGACGCTCGCGGCGCAAATCCGCTGGATGCGCAGCGTCGGCGACATCGTCGACGTGGAAACGTTGATCGCCGCTGACGAGCATCCGTCGACGCGCGCGCTGTTTGCGCTGACCTTCGATGATGGCTGGCGCGACAACTACACCGAGGCGTTTCCGATTCTGCGCGACGCCCGGGTGCCGGCAACGATCTTTGTCGTCAGCAATGCGCTCGATCACGGCGGTCTCTTCTGGACCGAGGACGTCGTCACCAAGACGCATCACATCGCGAGGCGAGGCGGCGAGCGCTGCATCCTCGATGCGCTGGCGGAGCTGTGGCCAGCGAACGAGCCTCGAACCAAAGAGTCGTCGCCGTCGGCGCTGTCCGAATCGTGGGTCGAAGCCTTGAAGCGAGTGCCGGAAGGGGAGCGGCGCGATCGCATCGCGACGTACTTCCGCGCCATTGGTGCGGTCGAAGAGCCGTTGCGCGGATACCTCATGACGTGGGATCACGCGCGCGAGATGTCGAATGCGGGGATCACCTTCGGCTCCCACACACATACCCACCAGATCCTCGAAGGGTTGGACGAACCGGCCATAGAGCAGGAGCTCGTGGCGTCGCGGTCGGCGATCGCGAATCAGCTTCATCGCGAGGTGACGTTGTTCTGCTATCCGAACGCGCGATACAGCGGCGCCGAGGGACGCGTGCTGGCGCGCTGCGGATATCGCTATGGGTTCATCATCGACAGCCGCCGCGTGCGACGCCCCATCGACCCGTTTTACATCCCGCGGTTTCTCATGAGCGAGCAGATTGTTCGCCATCGCGATTTCGTGCGCCTCCATTTGCTCGAAGCGCCGCTCTACGCCGGGCGCCCGCATCGAACCGCGCGCGCGAGTGCAGGCGCGCCATGAAGCTCGTCGGCGTCATCGACGGAGAGCCGTTCGATCCGCAATTGTGGTCGGGCTCGAGCCGCTATCTGTTCGAGGCGCTGCAGCGCCGCGGAGTGCTGCACGATGCGGTGCAGGCCATTCCCGGTCCAGTGGAGAGCGCGCTCTATCAGCTTCTGAGCTTTCAACCCGACGTCGATCGGTGGAAGGCGAAGTATCACGTTCATCTCGGCTACTACCGGGCCTTCACGCGCAAGGCGAGACAGGCGCTCAAACAGATTCCGGACAGTGCTTACGACCTGATTCTCCAGATTGGTGTGTGGTACGACTTGACGCGGCACGGCCGCAAGCCGGTGGTGTCGTATCACGACGGCAACCTGGCGATGTTGCTCAAGAGTCCGTACGGCTACCCGAAGATTGCCGCGCGTCACACCGAGGCGGCCCTCCGTTATGAACGCGAGGTGTCGGGTCGCGTCGACCTCGTGTTTCCGATGAGCCGCTGGCTGGCGGATTCGTTCGTTCGCGATCACGGCGTCAATCATCGCAAGGTGTTTCCCGTCGGCGCTGGCGTCAACCTACCCAACATCCGCCCGACCGTCGACAAGGACTACAGCGCGCCGCGCATCCTCTTCGTCGGTATCGATTTCGAGCGCAAAGGCGGGCCGCTGCTGCTCGAGGCGTTCGCAATCGTTCGTCGCGAGATTCCCGACGCGGAGCTGACCATCGTCGGGCGCCGACTCGACGATCCTCCGCCCGGTGTGCGCAGCCTCGGGCCGCTGTCGAAGCGCAATCCCGATGACGTGGAACGGCTTCTCGATGAATACCATCGCGCGTCGCTGTTCGTGATGCCGTCGTTGTACGAGCCGTTCGGTATCGTCTTTGGCGAGGCGATGGCGCATCGATGCCCGTGCATCGGGACCAACATCTGCGCGATGCCCGAGATCATCGATCACGGGCGCACCGGATTCGTCGTGCCGCCGCGCGACAGCGTCAGCCTTGCACGCCACATGATCGCGCTGCTCAAGGAGCCGGCAATGGCGCGGCAATTCGGCGAGCGCGGGTACCAGAAGTATGTCGCCGAGCTCACCTGGGATGCGGTCGCCGGCAAGATGTGCGACACAATTGGCCGTCAGCTACGGGTGTCGTGACCGCATGCCAACGTCGAGCGGTGGCCGGTCAGCCGCCGCGAACACTCCACAGGAGATGCGATTGTGAAAGCCGTGCGTGTGCACGCCTTCGGCGGTCCGGACGTTTTGCAGTACGAAGACGTCGATGTGCCGCGGCCTGGGCCCGGCGAGGCAGTGGTAACGATTGCAGCGTCGGGCGTGAACTATCTCGACGTGCAGTACCGGACCGGACTTCATCAGACGGCGACGCCGTTCGTGATCGGCTCCGAGGGCGCGGGTGTCGTCGCGGATGTGGGGCCGGGAGTGACCGAGGTAAAGGTCAGCGACCGAGTCGCCTACGCGATGGCGCTGGGATCGTACGCCGAGTATGCCGTCGTGCCAGCGTGGAAGCTCGTGCCGCTGCCGGCGTCGATCGACCTTCAGACCGGCGCCGCGATCATGCTGCAAGGTCTGACGGCGCACTATCTGACCCACAGCACGTTTCCGTTGAAGCACGGAGACACGGCGCTCGTGCACGCCGCCGCCGGTGGTGTGGGTCAGGCGGTTACTCAGGCGGCGCGCATCCGCGGTGCGCGGGTGATCGGCACTGTGGGCAGCGATGCGAAGGCGGCGATCGCGCACAGTGCCGGCGCGCACGAGGTCATCATCTACACGAAGCAGGATTTCGAGACCGAGGTGAAGCGGCTGACCGACGGCCGCGGCGTCGACGTCGTCTACGACTCGGTGGGGCGGGACACCTTCGAGAAGAGCCTGAACTGTCTGAGACCGCGCGGCTATCTCGTGGTGTTCGGCTTCTCGAGCGGGATGGTCACCGGATTCAATGTGGCGACGCTGGGGATCAAGGGATCGCTCTTCCTCACGCGTCCCGGTCTCAATCAATACATCGCGACGCGCGAAGAATTGATGCAGCGGGCCACCGACGTGTTCAACGGGTTTGCCGAGGGATCGCTGCGCGTACGGATCGATCGCGTGTATCCGTTCGCGGATGCGCGGAAGGCGCACGAAGATCTCGAAGGGCGCCGCACCGCGGGGAAGATGATCCTGACGCCGTGACGTCGCTATCGATTGGGGACCACATCTAGTACCAACTGAAACGCTGAGGCATCGGTACGCGCTGCCGCGGTCGGTGCGACGCTGAGCGGCAACAGCGGCATCTCATCGTCCGCTTTCGTCGTCACCGTGATCTTCGTATTGCGCAGCAGCGCAATCGGCTCGACGAACCAATACCGACGCGCCCAATCCGGACGCGGATGGAATGCGATCAGCTCGACGCGCGAGCCGTCGGGACGCTCCGCAACGACACTGACCGCCGTGTTGGCGAGGCCTGCGCGCGGGTAGATGGCGAGCGCGCGCATGTCCTCAGTGATCGTGGATCCAGCCACGACCTTTCGCACCACTGTTGCGGGCTCTTTCGCGAAATACAGGCCTACGACACTGCGATCGTTCAACTCCTTGCGCTCGTACTCCCATGTCTTGCGATAGTGCACGCGCAATGTGAGCTCGGCGCCGGCTGGCAGCTCAAACCCCAGTCGATCGTCGAGCGGAACCGGAGGATCGCCAGGCAGCCAAAGGCCGAGTACGTCCTCGCTTTCGGAGTTCGGCTTGGACAGTGCGATCGTCGCCCAGCGAACGATCGACGGTGTGCCCGGGCGAAAATCGACGGCGCGCAAGAGCCGCGGCTCGCGAGTGCCTGTGGGCAGCTTGAACTCCACCGTCGCATCGTGGCTGTCGACGTTGAGCGTGTAGGGCGACGGCATCTCCAACGTGAGATCTGGTGGTCCCAATGGCCACGCTGAGTCGACCTTCATCGGCATCGGATTCTTCGCATCATCTCCAGGCGGTGTGCCACCGGTCACCCAGGTGAGCAGCACGTTCATCTCGCGCGCGGTGAGGCCGTCAACGTTGCGGAAATGGCCCGGCGAGGTGTCGACGTTCAATGGCGGCATCGTGCCGGCAAGCAGCTCGGTCTTGATCGATTCTCCCCATGGCACCGCGTCGGCGTGCGTCATCAGCGACATCGGCGCGACGCCGCCGCTCACGTGACATCGTCCGCATCGATCGCGGAGGAGCGGGAACACGTCTTCGTTGTAGGTGTAGGGCGACGTGATCGGTTTGTGCGCTTCACCACGCGAGGTGCTCAGCACGATCGCAGCCGCTGCGATGGTCGCTGCCACGCCGATCCGGACTGCAGGTCTCACCTCAGAGCCCCTCGAAGGCGGTCACGAGCTTTGCGACCGCGGACGCGAACGACGTGTAGACCAACTCGATCTGCTGTCGGTTACCGACATCACCGGCGGCGTCAAGCAGCCACGCGGTGCGCACGACGTTATTGATTGCGGGCTCGGCCACATCGCGCTTGTCCTGTGGCAGGTGCGCAAGATGCGGCTCGAGCGCGATCGCGAGATCTTTGGCCTGGAAAGCTGGGACCCACACCGCACCGAAGTCGCCGCGCATGACGAGATCGCCGACCTGACGTTCCCGCGCCTTCAGTTGATCGACGATGCCGCTCATCGTCGCGGGTATCGGAAGCGGAGTCAGCGCGGGATCGCCGCCAGGTGCCGTCGCGCCGGCGGTCGGGACGGTCCCAGCCGGTGTCGCGACCGCAGGCGTCGCGGGCTGCGTCGGTGCCGACTTCGCTTGCGTGGGACCGGCAATGGGTATGAGCGGATCCTTTGTCAGCTGCGCGAAGGTGAAATCGAATCGATACTCGGGCTGATCGCCTCCGAAGCGGACTTTTGCGGTCATCTCGGCGGGCAGCGTCGCCGTATCGACCCGGGCTTCGAGATAGGGTCGATTGCGAACCACCTTCAACGGAAACGCGACGACATCGGTCGTCTTGCGCGTGTTCGGATCGAAGTCCTCTTTGGTGACGACGCGTGCCTGGATGTCGCGGATCTTCTCGACTGCGAGCGGCCGGCCGTAGTCGTCGTAGAGGTAGAGGCGGAACACACGCGGCGCGGGGAGCGCGCCCTCGAGGTGATGCCAGTTGTCGGGCGCCATGAAGAACTGTCCGCCGTGCTGCGGGTTGTGATTGCCGTGCGGACGCAGCGTCCGCTTGCCGATACGCGGCGAGCCGTCAGCGCAGTTGCCTGGCTCGAGATGCTCGACCGGATCGTTACGGCAACTCCACGTGAGCGAAACGGTGACCGGGATTAGCGTGCGTCCACACAAACGGCATTTGCCTGTCGTCGATTCGATGACGGCAGTATGTACCGGGCACATCCAGGCGCCGTCGAGGCGCACGGGAACGAGCTCTAGCTTGCAGATCGGACACGTGCCGGGTTTTGTCTCGAGGACGTCCGGATGATGGATGCACGTGTACGAGAGAGCCGGCAGCACCGGCGCGGCTGATGCAACGGTGCGCGTGCCACGTTGCGCGACGAGCACGGTCGTCAACGTGCACAGGACGAACGCGGCGATGAAGATGGCCTTCATCTCATCGCCATTATGCCAAAGGCGCGCAGCGTAGAGCGGAGGCTTCAGCCTCCGCGATCATTCACGCACCCTTGATGAGATCCTGAATCTCGGCCAGAACCATCTCCGGCACGTCTTCCTGCAGATTGTGTCCGCCAGGCAGCGGCTTGCCCGTGACGTGCGCCGCCTTCGTTCGCCAGATGTTCAGAATGCCTGGGCCCTTGCCGTCGGCTTCGTAGATCCGACCCATCGCCCCTTTCTCGGACCACAGCACGCGCAGCGGGCAGGCGATCTTCTTGTTGTTCTTGATGTCTGCTTCGTCGTGCTGCAAGTCGATCGACGCACCAGCGCGATAGTCCTCGCACATCGCGTGGATGTTGGCCGGGTCGCCTGCCGTGCGCAGATACTCCACCTGGATCTCGTCGGTCGCGCGCGCCTTCGCCGCATCGTTCTGCGCCTTGAGGTCGTTCTCCGGTCCCGGCGCGGGCCTCAGGTAGTTGAACCAGTGGAAATACGACTGCACGAACTCGATGGTGACGTGCGTGTAGAGGTAGTGCGTGGGGATGATGTCGAGCACGGCGGCGCGCGTGATCTTGTCGGGATGATCGAGCGCCATGCGGTGCGTCACGCGTCCGCCGCGGTCCTGACCGATCACCGGGAATTTTGCGAAGCCGAAGTGCTTCATCACCTCGACCTGATCGAGCGCCATCGCGCGCTTCGAGTAGTTGACGTGGTTGTCGCCGTCAGCCGGCTTGCTGCTGTCGCCGTAGCCGCGCAGATCGGTGGCGATCACCGTCCTCGTCGACGCGAGCATCGGCGCCACTTTGCGCCACGAGATGTGCGATTGGGGTGCGCCGTGGAGCAACAGGATCGGCGGGCCCGATCCGCCGATGACGCCGTTGATCTCTGCTCCGCTCGTCTTCACCTTGAAGGACTTGAAGCCGGGGAAGTACTTCAACGTGTTCGGGACAGCCCCTTCTTCCGCCATCACGGCATGCTCCAGAGAGGGTGTCAATGTCGACGCCACGCCAAGCGCGGCGATCTGTTTGAGGAGGTCGCGTCGTTCCATGGGCAGATGCTAACGCAGAACGCAGATTTCGGCGCGCAGACGCGGGTCAAAAACGACGCAAAACGCACTCAGAAGAACAGCCGCGCGGCGAAGACCGGCACCAGCATCATGGAGATCAGGACCCACGCACCGACGTTGCCCATGTTCAGCGTGTAGCCGAAGCCGACGCGCTTCTCGACCCAGATAGCGGGATCCTTCGGGTTGAAGTAGAAGAGGCCGCCCGCCTTCCAGGCGCGGTCAGGCGTTGCATCGCCGCGGATCTCGCGCCCCGCCGGGGCGATGGTGCGTTGGCCGCCCTGACCGACGCGCAACATCCAGACAGCCACGCCGAAGTTGAACAGCATGATCGGCAGCATCGCGAGCCAGATCTTCGAGCTCATACCTGCAAAGGAAGGTATCGCTTCGAGCGCGGCCGTCGAGAGCATGATCGCGGTTCCGTACCCTGCGAGGACGAGGACGAACACGTTCACGCGCAGGAACCGCTGCTCGGCAGCCGCCGCAAGACCATCAGTCGAAATCTGCCGCGTCCGCCGCGCCAATGACATCGCCAAGGTCAACATCATCATGACGTAGACGGCGCCCATCGCGAGCGGTCCGAATGGACCGAGTGGTCGTGGACGCGGGGGAAACTGATCCCAGTGCATCCACACGACCATCGTCGTCGCGACGAGAATCACAAACGGTCCGCCGGCGAAGAGCGCTCCACCTGGCAGCGAGGTGTCTCGTGGGACGAGCGACGCGACTCGCGTGTCGGCATGCGGCACGGCGTGTGCGCGCGCCCGGCGGTGTGCCCACAGCCACGCTGATGCGGCGACGAGCATGTTGCCGGCCATCACCGACATCATGACGAACCCAACTCGATCCGCACTGAACCATGAAGCGGGCAGCAGCAGGCCGATCGCGAGCGCCGCCGCGGCGCCGGACCAGACGATCAGGCGATAGCGTGAGACCAGCGCGCGGCCAGCACCCCGCACGAACGCGTCGGGCACGGTGACCGCAAAGAGAATGTCGGGCCGACTGAAGCGGGGCATCGCGTGAAACACCAGCGCGTGCACCGTGACGATGAGCATCATGGCCCAGGCGAAAGACGTCATGGTCGGGCTCCTTGAGCGATGCGTCGCAGCGCTGACGAGATCTGTCGTGCGGTCATCCCGGCGCTGCGCAACTCGGCAGCGATGTGTCCCAACTGCTGCAGCAGGTGGTCGATGTGGCGGTGATCGACGGCGCGCGGCGCATTGCGCGCCATCACCGCTGCGCCGCGACGACGCTTCAACTCGAGCCAACCCTCGTCCGCCAGTAGGCGATAGGCAAGCGCCACGGTGTTGAAGTGCACGCCGAGATCGAGCGCCAGCTGACGAATCGGCGGCAGCCGGTCGCCGGGCTTGAGCCGCTCTTCCACCAGATGCCGCCGCAGATCGCTGGCGATCTGACGATAGGCCGGGATGGGCGAGTTCAGATTGATCGCGACGCGAAGGGCGCCAGCCATTGTCT